>Ga0307509_10008130_pt1 | contig 13457 bp, 5 predicted proteins | sample 10_EM_MG_FD_202245 | JGI IMG/M metagenome (GOLD analysis project Ga0307509, IMG submission 202245) | Populus trichocarpa ectomycorrhiza microbial communities from riparian zone in the Pacific Northwest, United States - 10_EM | ecosystem: Host-associated > Plants > Roots > Unclassified | place...
CACAGGAACTCTAAAGTGGCTGTTTGGTTAAGTTATTATAGTTGGGTCGTTCTGATACTGATGACAGCAACCGTGCATGGCAGAGCTGTGTTTTTCCAGTTTATATATATAGTTCTTGCAGCTTGCTCAAATGGGGTGGAAACCGAGCAGCCATTGCATCAGTAGATTTTTACTAAACTAGAAGCATACAAGCAAAAAAAGGTTAAATCTGTGGTCTCATCATCAAAATAGAAAGCAAGGTACGAGATGGACAGCACTCTAATCCAATTTACTGCTGGAGTGTTGACGAAGCATTGAATCTATAAAGTTGCTTGCCAAAACAGGCATCACGGGCTGTTATCTAATAAACAAGCAAAAAGAAAGGGGAAAAATACAATTTCAACTCCAATCACATTAAAAGAGCACAGCATCTGCATCTTGCACTAAAGTGCCTCTCTGTAAACTGGACTGCAAGATATAAAATTGTTACTGCTCAAGGAGTATGGTGCCACATCTCGGAACTTAAATTCTGGCAAAAGAAACGAGATTGTTAATTTCTAAACCAACCTTTCAAGGATTGTTTATTAATATTTGCAGCTCCAAAAATCAAGTACAAAGTCATGGTTTTTCCTCCGCCTTGTTTTTTCTCCATTTTTTTATGGGCAAAAACAAGTTTTTTAAGCTTTTCAATAATGGCTCCAATTCAAAATTGGGATACTCTTTCCTGTCCTTCCTTCCTTCAAGTATCTAAACAGAGATGATACCCTTTTCGATTCCTAAATTTGTAATTAGCAATTGTCTATACCCGTAAACCAATTCATATCCGCACCTATTATGAGATGATAAAAGGGTTGCTTGGCAGCTTAGAGGTAGTCTGGCTGGTAGAGGAAGTCTGGTGGTGCTTGGTGCTGGTGCGGAGGGGGTGGTGGTGGAGAAGAGTCAAACACGATCAAAGACAGTCGAGGTTGATAAAGAGATGAACGAGATTAAGTTAGTCAACTAGGTCAAATAGACCAGAATCTGGTAAAAATGGTAACAAGCACAAAGTAGAAACACACAGCATGGTGAATTCACATAATCTGTGTATGCCTGAGACAGTTCATGCATCAACAATAACCCAATTCTTGGATCTGATCCATGTTGGCCAGCCTGTTGACATAGGTTTTTCCCATTTTCTCTTATTACCATTTGAGCTTAAATTAATTCAGTGGCCACTTCTATTGACTGTGCTCCATAATCTCAGATCTCTAAAGATACTAAACCATCTGAGTTGAAGATTTTTTTATTCCAATTGTTGCCAAACTTCTTTTTAAATAGATTAAATTAAGACAGGATCTAGTGGCATGGATATACTAGGATAACTCAGCAATTAGTTGATCTAAAACCCGACTCGAGTAAAATAAGAAAAAATTCAATAATAAATTGATTTTTTTTATTTAATCTCGTAATTTGAAGCCTAATGATTAAATTTACTAAACTCATCACACATTATTGAATATCTTGTCTAATTCTATTGAATGAAAAATAGGTTTTTGGCAATGTGACAAATAGTGATTAGAAAATTAGGATAAGCTGAAAGGCACAAAACATGTAAATTAAAATTGCCGTGTTTCAAATCATGATTTTTTATTGTTGTTTTTTAAAGTATTTTTAGTTAAAAATATATTAAAATAATATTTTTAAAAAATTTATTTTTAATATAAATACATGTTTAAAAATATAAAAAATAAAAATTAATTTTAACCAAATTCCATTTAGACCGCAATATCATTTGGTATATTAATGACACTTTAGGATCAGTTTAGATAACAATCCCAATTTCTTCTCCATTCTTCAACCAAAAAGCTACAGCCAGATTCACCTGTGAATCCAAAAGGTCTTGGATACCGTTTAATTTGATTAAGAGCTGAATCTACTTTCCAAGTAGAGAAAGTAGTAAGCTTATTGGAGAAGCAAGCCTTGCATAACAAGACAATGCCACCAAGAAAAGGTGAGTCTATCGTTTCATGATGTACCAACTCAGATAAAAACAATTGCAGCGATGGGACAATCCTAGTCTATGGATGTAGCAGAAGGGCAGGTGGATTTTATCTAAAAATAAAATGGGAAGTGGTTTAATAAATCAAGACACTGCTACTAAATACCATAACATGAATCGAAAAGCAACTCTGACAATTTACTTCAATCACAAGCAATCACATGATCAAATCCCAAATCATTTTGTGGCCAAAATTGTCCCTATTCAATGCAAGCGAGTACAGTTTTATGCGGATTTTAAGCTCACCAGCGAGTATGACTCCATTCCTATAACTTGGCTTCCTTTCCATGCAAGGGTTTCTCTCCTTTTAAATACTTACAAACTCATTATCTTAGAGAGAGAGAGAGAGAGAGAGAGAGGCTTCCTTTTGTTTTTCTCTGGCTTCTTGTGCATTTTGGCACTTTCAAAGCAGAGTCATAAAACCCATCACTTTCACTACAATATGTCTCTTGCATTGCATATGCTTGCAAAGAAAGTACTCCACCAGAGAGGCAGAGCAATAGAACAGGGGCAAGGGATCACTCTTTGTATGGGGTTTTTAACTTTTCTTAATTGACTTGATTAGATCACAAAAACCCACGCCGTCCCCTCTTTTATCCCTTCTAAAACCAAGACTCCACAAAACTACGCTCTAAATTTAGGTTCTTTTTCATCTGGGTTTCGTTGACTCCTCTGTAATTCTTCAACTTTCTGGTGTGTTTGTTTCCCTGATTGTCAAAGAAGTATCTTTTGCCATTTTTCTTGAGAAAGTTGAGGTTTTGCTTGGTTTCTGATCTGGGGTTTCTTTTGTTTGCACAAATGAAGAAGAATCAAGAAAAGGTGCACGTATGCAAGTTATGCAAGAAGAGTTTCTTGACCGGGAAAATGTTGGGTGGTCACATGAAGATTCATGGAGCTAGAAAATCAATTAAAGAATATGTCAAGTTTGAAAGCAACAACATGGGTTCTGAATGTCATGGCCTAAGAGAACAGCCCAAGAAATCTTGGAAATTCTCAGGCTTGAATCATGATGGTAGTGTTTCAATGCAAGAAACAGCGAAATGTAGAGTCTGTGGCAAAGAATTTGGGTCACCAAAATCCCTCCATGGCCACATGAGGCATCACTCTGCTAAAGAAAGGAAAGGAGTTTACTGCGAAGAATGTGGCAGAGGGTTTCTGTCATTAAAATCTCTAAGCAATCACATGAGGCTGCATCATAAGAAGTTGAGGGTCTCAAGTTCAGGGCCTAATCTGGTTGTTATGGCCTTATCTGCTACTGAGACTGTGAATCTTGTGAGAAGAAAGCGATCTAGCAGAATGAGGTACAAGATTACTCCCAATTCTTCTTTTTCTAGATCGAATGAATCTGTATCTGGTTTTGATATTGAGCAAGAAGTTGAGGAGGTGGCTATTACATTGATTATGATGTCTAGGGGTGAATGTAATGGGTTTGATTCATTGTGTCAAAGTAAGCGAATTGAGAGAGGTGAGGGTTATCATGGTTTTGATGGTAATGGATTTGCAAGGCCAAAGAAAACCGGAGAGGATTATTTAGATTCTTGTGATTTGGATTATAAAATTAGTATATCTGGTGGTGAAGGTGATATTGGAATGGGATATGGTGAGGCAGAACAAGTTAGATTGGAAGTTCCCATGGAGAGTTTTCATAAGGATGTTGAATCCAAGAGCCCTCAATTGGATGACGAATCAGGAGTTGAATTCTGTGGTATTGAGATAGAGAAGGGAGGTCACGGTGAATTGATTACCAATTGCACTGTAGCTGAATCAAGTCTGGATCTGATGGGAGGAGTTGGATTGGATGTTGCTCGTTTGGGATTTCAGAAATCTATTCCAATCAATCAAGCAAACTATGATGCTTCTGATGCGGAAATGGGACAGGATGCTCGCCTTCAGATGGTGGTAGCTACAGATTCTGATATCACGGAAAGTCCGAGCAAAAAAGGTGATTTCAGGTGCAGAATCTGCAATAGAAACTTCATCAGTTATCAGTCACTTGGGGGTCACCAAACATTCCATAGAAAGAGCTCCATAGGATTGAAGGTTGATAGCTGCAAAAGGGATATCCAGGCTATTTTTTCTCCTGAAACTAAGGCTATAGGAAAACTTGTCAAGATTGAATGTATTCAGGAATCAGTGAAGCAGGAAACTGATGGAGTCATTGTAAAAGATTGCGAGTCAAAGGAGGGTAAGGAGCACAAATGCCCAGTCTGCTTTAAAGTTTTTCTTTCCGGCCAAGCTTTGGGAGGTCACAAAAGGGCTCATTTTCCTAAAGCCAGAGAAGAACAGAACATTGCAGTGAACCGAGAGGTTTCTGATATCTGTAATGTTTTCACTATTAATGTCCCATACACAGTTGCTCCAGAGGTCAGTAATGATGTTCGGTGTGAGTCATGGTGGCCTGCCAATTCCCACAAGCATGAGCCACTGGTGGGTCTTATAGCCAACTAAGATGCGTGATGATGCTATTACCTTCCTTCTTAAGAGTTTCAAGAAAGTAGAGACAGGATGTTGCATTTCATTTCTGGTTCAAGGATAGTTCATTCAGAGGTAGATTCTCTTTGCTACTGTCGTTTAGAAAGTCCCAATTGCACTCATTTGGTTTTTGCTTCCTTTTCCACATCATTTCATCTATGAACAGAAGACGCTTCATTGTTGAGAATCTGAAGCTCATTGGCCAATTCTCTACGGAATTTTGAGTGGTGTAGTAGGACTTGTTTTGCGTCCTTTGCTTTGTTGTTTTCGTACTAGTATGTCAATCGGAACAGATGAACAGAAACATTATTGTTGATCTAGACCGGGTTCCCAATTTTTGTTTACCATTCTTTTGTACTAAATACAGAACAGAAAGCAGTTCTAGAAGCATATAATCTCAGTAGTTTGGTTTATATACAGTTTTCAAGATTGGTTGGGAATCATTAATATGTGGAATTGCGAGAGATGAGAGGTTGGTGGCTATCAGACAATTTAAAATTTTGTGCAGCATATGGCATCAGAGCAAAAGGTAGTTCAGTCACCTAACATATACACATGACATATTACCTCAATCTGCATCATATTTTATAATCAATTTTCTCTTAGTTGTAATCTAAAAGAAAACTTATATTGCATTTCATATTCTTCACTTCTCAACATTTAAAGAAGCTCCTTATAATCTTATGCTAGCAGCTCGGCTAAGAGGCCTTTTACTTGAAGGCAAATAGTTCCTGCAACTTAAATGAAGCAGACAGTATAGGATCAAGCTGCTGCTAACAATTAGCTCATGTTGGGTATTAGCTTTTCTACGATAGAAAGTAATATAAAAACATTTTTAAGACCTTACCTTGTATCTTAATTTTTTTTAACTAATTAAATTAATAAAATTAAGCACAAGAATATGATGGACTTATTTAAAGAGTTTTTATTTAAGGAAGTATATTAAAGAATAATATAAAATTATTCTTAGATCTCACTTCATATTCATATCTTAAGCTTTTGAAAATTAAACACAGGAAGATGATAACATGTGTAAATTTTAAACTTGAACTTTTACTTGAAAAAATATATTAAAGAGTAATATAATGTTATTCTTGAAATCTTATTTGATAGTTTAAACTTTTAAATTCAAACTGGTTAGAAATGCCTTTGCAAACAAGGCATAATCTTAGTTTAAACATTGTCGTGTCCCCGATGAACAAGAGCCAAGCTTGAAGGCCAACAAGCTGCTTTGAGTCTCTTTAGGCTTGAAGCACAGGTTGCTTTCATGCAACTGAAAGATGCCATGTTAAGAAACTTCACTTGTAGATCTAGTAGAGCAATGATGGAGAGAAGCAAGCAGCCCTATTGCTCCACAGCACCTTCTGGATTGATGTTGTGTGACAGTTTCCTCTAAGCTGAGGACTCGTATTGTCAAAAGTTTGTTTATGTAAGAAATGAGAAACACTTCGACAAGAAATCTAATGTGGATAAAGAAGTTGAGTAAATGCAATTAAGAATTGGCGTTGGCAGAAATATGATTATGGAACCAATAATCAGACTTCGGCCACCACTGCGGCCATTTCTATTTTAGATTTTCTGCTTTCGTTTTCATTCTCTTTTTCAGAAAACTAAGAACAAAAACTTAGAACTGAAAATGAAAACCAAAAAACATATTTGATTGCATATTTATGTTTTTTTTTTCCGAGATAAGATAATTATAAATTCTAAAATTAAGACTTGTACTCTTAATAAATTATGTTTTCAATTATGAGTAATATAAAAGTTGATGGCGTGGCATTTAGGTTGATATATACCAGAACCTTCCCAAGTCAAGAATGCTCCTGTGGTGAATGTTCTGTTCTGCAACATGGGAGCAAAATTTGTCCATGAATTCACTGTGAATTTGAGGGGAAAAGGAAAAAGAAAAAGCTTAGGGTTTTCATTTATTGACTTGTGAATCTGTCTCTTAGTTACTGATAATGGCTAGGTCATTTGATAGTTTCATAAAATTTCTTGGTAGCCTGGTGCTTTTGCCCATTTGGGTTTTAGCTTCTGGTGTTTGTTTTTTATTAGAAATAATAAAACTGATACATCAAGGTAAAGGGAAAAAAAAAACCTTTCCTTCTGCAGAAATTCATTTCCCTGTGATTCTCTATGATCACTACCACAGTTGCGGAACAGTGAACTCCTTGCATGTTATAAAGAAGGTTGATCATGCAATTCTTTAATATGTAGCTGTGGGTGATTATGCAATCATCAGTGGAATCTATTTCTTTATTTCAAATCTATTTGGTGCATAATATTGCATGCTTTTGTAAATGCAAATTGAAAGGAGATGTAGAGCAGACAATCAAGAAACATCAACGTAAAATTCTTTCCAACGTCGACAGAATAGAAAATCCCGACGAGAAAGTTTTCGACGATGATATTCCATCACCTATTACATTAGCATTATGCTTTTGTAAATTCAAATTGAAAGGAGATGTAGAGTAGACAATCAAGAAACATCAAGTAATATTCTTTCCAATGTCGCTGGAATTGAAAATCCTGAAGAGAAAGTTTCCGACGATGATATTCCATCACCTATTACATTAACATTGAAAAATATAATGGTAAGAGTTTGGAATTAATGAGTTTGCTTTCTCTGTAGTTTCAGGTTCGAGTCCTGTGGTTGCTAATATGATGGTCACTGGAGGCTTACATGGTCTTTAATTTCAGGACCGTAAGATTAGTCGAAGTGTGCGCAAACTGACTCGAACACCCACGTTAATAAAAAAAACATTGAAAAATACCGACCGGATTTTTATTATATACCAACAGAATATTTTGGCAACATTTTTCAATTTTCAGGCAGTGATTAAATATATCTCTAATAACAATTTCATTTTAATTCCATCCTTTTTCTATAGTAACATAATCAAGAAACTTAGATAAACAAGTAGAGGTGAAGCATCATTATTGATGCAGTTTCCTTGTATTTCAGGCAGTAAACAGTTGTTTTTGGAAGGTTTTCAAATTCTCCTCCAAATGGATATGGTTGTAACATGCAAGAAAAGATAACAAACAATACCAAAAGAAAATGAAAACATCGACATAATAATCTTTTCAATGTCGACGGGATAGAAAACTCAGACGAGAAAGTTTCCAACAATAGTATTTCATCACCTATTATGTCGGTATTGGGAAATACTGACAGAATCTTTACTATATACCAACGGAATATTTTGTTAATATTTTTTTAATTTTCATATAGTGATTGAATAGATTTCTTTAGATTCGTTGTGTGTTTTGTGTTTTAGGTATTTTTAGCTTTTTCTTTCTTGGATTTTTTTTTTATATTTGAAATTAACCGATAGACCTACCATGCTTGTTTTTGTCTCTTTTGGTGTCAATAAATCCATTTGCTGACTGATTTGCAACCCTTTACAGATGAATAATTTTTTGAACTCTTCCAGTTAACATTGATTTGTATGGTGATAAAAAAGAGGAGTCAGAGATGATGCATTCCATAAAATTTCTTGTTTTCTCAACATTTGTTTTTCTCGAAGTATTGTTTGCCCAGATTGACAATCAATGAAATGCGCTGTAAGAACATTCACAGTCAATTGTTTAAGATATTTAATAATTGAAGAAGATTCAAATCTAACATAAATTCCTAGTCTCCTTTGTTGACCCATTTTTGTGCGCTCTGGTGGGGCAATTGAAATATATATTTGGTTCTTGATCAAGAATTAATATATTTGGTCCCACAAATTTCTTTTATAAAAACATATATTTTCCTTTTTTATTCAAGAAATCTAAAAAAAATCAGAAATTCAAATCCAAAAATATTTTCGATACACAAGTGGATGAACTCTTGAGCTACAATAGATCAAAACACTAGAAGAATAGTCAGATTGAGATATTATTAATAAGATGGGCCGGAGAAAGACGTAATGAAAAGAATAGTCAAATATTATTCCAAAAATTTTGTTTGGAAGTTGTTTTGACCAACATTAGAAGAATTAAGTAAGTTCAAGGGCTCAATTGAACTTCTAATACGCTTAATTAACCTAATTAAAAATTTAATTGAAGCAAAATTGAGTTTGAAAGTCAATTAGACCAAAATTGAAAGAAGTAATTAATTTAAAGGTTTAATTAAAATTCTAATGGGTATGTTTAACTTATTTAAGAACTTATTTAAAAGAAATTTAAGATTGAAATCCAACTTGACCAATATTGGAAGAATTAGTTAAGTTTAAGGGCTTATTTAAACTTCTAATGAGTTTAATTGACTTAATTAAAAACTTAATTGAAACAAAAATTAAGTTTGAAAGTTGTTTTGGCTAAAATTAAAAGAATTAATTATGCTCAATGGCTTAATTAAACTTCTAATGAGTTTTGTTGACTTATTTGAAGAAAATCAAGTTTAGAGACCTAATTTGAATCAATTTGCAAAAATTGGAAGATCAAAAACCTATTTGAACCTTAGGAATCATAGATTAATGCAATCAAGAATTTAATTGAAAGAAGTTTGAAGGTTAATTAATTATTTAATTGAAATAATTCAAAGTCAAAGACCAAGGTGCAAAAGGCGCATACATTCAAGGACTAAAATTGACCAAATCAGGGGTCAAATTGAAACAAAATAAAAGTTTGAAAGTTAATAAAGGTCAAATTGCATAATTGAGAGACCAAGGATTAAGTTGTCAAAGGCACACGGGTTAAAGGATTTTAACCAATTTTTGCAAAGATGCAATTGCAACAATTGAAGTTTTCGGTTTAATTGGGGATATAAATGCTGGAATTAGAAGAACATGGGCAAATTTGAAAATTTAAAAAGCCCGATGAAAAACCCTAATTTTTAGGGTTTAGTAACGAACAACATGTCACTCAAACTTAAATAAAGAAATTAGGTGACACATCATTTGATCACTATTCTTCTTCTTCTTCTATAGTCAAGAAAGTTGATCGAGCGACCACCTTCAGATGAATAAATATGGTATCTCTAACCACCTTAGGGGATCTAATCATAAACAATCAACTAAAAAACATTCTTGTACAAAGATTAGCCATTCTCATCAAATATAAGACAAACTTGACAATATCTTATCCTCATTTAAGGCCTGTTTGTTTCTGCGTTTCAAAAGCGCTTTTGACAAAATTTAAAATTTTTTTATTTTTTTATTAACTTGAAATTAATATGTTTTTAGTGTTTTCAAATCATTTTGATGTGCTGATGTCAAAAATGATTTTTAAAAAATAAAAAAAAATCATTGGCATGCATTTTGGCACGAAAAGCTATTTGAAAAGCAACCGCAACCACACTGCCAAACAAACCCTAAGTCTCCCCTACATTGAGAATCTCAAACATATCGAGGACTAATCTTTCAACCAATAAATATGAAGTTCTAGACCTCTAAATTAAGTAAGGTGTATTTTCAATGATAGATATACATCTCCTCTACATATTTCAGGTCCATCAATAACACATTTATGTCCAGTTCCACAATGAATTCACCAAAGTACTTTAAAGTACTCTACCTAGACAACCTCAACTAAAGAAGAAATTCACCTATGAAAGAACAAACTTTGAGACTGCTTTCTCATGCTAGGACTCGATTCACAAAGTAATAAAGGGGAGACCAGACACCACAACTTTCAAGAGGAAGGTTTTAGAAGATATGGAAAGAGGAAGAATCTTTCATAACCACCTACCTTGTAGAAAAACACTGTGGTTTTATAACCTCTTGGTTTATCTTTACTTATAAAAGAGAGGTGTTTTACAGGAATAGGGGGTCCAGAAGAGAAGGAAAATCATGGAAAAACTGAGATAGAAATTCTTGAATTGATTGAGAAAAAAAATACAAGAAAATAATGTGTAGAGTTGAGAGAAGAAAAGAGAAAAGAAAAAAAGGCATACAAACCAGGGTTTAGAAGCAAAGGAAAAGAGGAAAGAAACAATAAAATCTAGTAAAAGAAGGTTGCATCGTTGTAAAAGATATATTTTAAACTTTGATAAAAAGATGTAACTTAATAGGCACACCTCTCCTTTAATTTTTATGAAGTCCATTTTTTATTGTTTGTTCTTCATATTGTTGGTTTCTCTTTCATTTTAGAAGCAACATACATAGTAGATTACTAGATTGGTGGTTCGCGTGATACCATGGGCTGACACAAATTTTTTTTTTTACTTGAAAAAAAGTTTAGGAAACGATTATATTTTTAAAGAAGTGAGAGAAATTCTATAACTGGGTTAAATCTTGATTAATTTGATAATATGATAAAAAAGATAAGGCAACAACAAAAAAAAATAAAAAAAATATTGCCCTAGAAAAATTTGGGATAGAACATGAAACATGTGATTAGGATAACCCTATAGAAGTATGATACCATAAAAAATCAATTGTGAAAAAGGATCTAGAAAAAAAAACCAATGTCGAACAATGATATCAAAAAAGAAAATAAGACAAAAAATGATGTCAACCCTTAGTAACTTTTCAAACTTGTAACCCGAGTCATTTGACCGAAGGCACTATATATAAAAAAAATTATAAAGCCCAATCCCTAGAAAATAAAACGTTGAAGGATTAAATAAAACAATTACATAAAAAAATTAATACACTATAAACTTGGATTGAACTGTAAAATTAAAATTAATAAAACTTTTAGAAAAAGATTAAGAAAAAAAAGTCCAAAGAATAAGGATCAAGTTAAAAACATCAGTGCATGATAAAAAAAAATTGAACTTGTAGAATTTTTTAACATGTTTTTTTACATAAAAAAAAACTCCTAAATATAAATTGAAGAACTTATACACGCATCTAATTAAATAAATCAAGAACTATTGCGTAATGAAATGAAAAAAAAGGTCATCAAAGATAAATAAAATTAAAATTAAAAAAATTGATAAATGAATGTAAATGAAAATATTTAATATCGTAAAAACATCTCATTTATCTTATTGTGTTTGATGAAATTATTTATTAAAATTAATTTGTAATAAAAATCGATATACATAAAATTTATTGAAAAGAATAAAAAGAAAAATATTATATAAAACTTCATATATTAAAAATAAAAGGAAAAATATGCTACACACACTATAAGTTAAAAATAATAAGAATTAAGAGTTAGGTAGAGAGATTATGACTTCAAATAATAGGACCATATATTTTCTTTATCTAAATAACATACAAATACATATGTACATATGTCATTCATGCATTCTCATATTTTCTTAACATTTTCATTATTAAAATGAAAAGTCACAAAGAAAATATTATTGCAAGACATCAAATAATAAATGCATATAAAATATATAAAATATTTTTTTATAAATAAAGCCTTTTCAAGAGACTAAGATGAAATAACATATATTTATCTTTTTCAAGAGATAAAAGAAATCATATAAACTTATCCTCTTCCCGAGATTAAAAATCATAAGAATTTATCTTTTCATAATTTCATTATCTTTCAAAACTATATAGTCATATATGTTTTTATCTAATAATAAAAATAAAATTTAATGAAAAATGAATGCTTTGATATGATTTTATCTTGATAACATGATATAAAATTAAAAAATAAAATAAAATATATAAAAAACTAGAAAATCTCGCAACCATCTTATTAAAATGATATTTTATTTTATTCTATTTATAAGAAAGAGAAATAAATGAATAAAAAAAAAGAAGAAAAGATAATAAATATACATTTCATAATATATTAATAACAATAGTATTTTTTTTTTCTTTTATATACCATAGTTTTAAACTCGAGAAACGGATTTTGACCATGTCGTTAGGTTATTTATTCTAAATTGACCTTTAAATTTTTTAAAGATAAAATAATATTATTTTTATTAAAAATAATAAATAAATAATAGGCTGTAATTGAATCTAACTGGCTTCACCGAGTAACTACCCGAATTTTTAACAAATCACTGAGTTTTTTCTTTCCTCTTTTTTTAAAAAAATTGGATTTGATTCCGGAAAACTATCTATATCTTTGGATATAGCAGATATATAAATGAATAAAGAATTCAAATTCAACCATTTTCTTTTAAATTTTAGGGCAAAAGTAATTCTTGAAAATTGTCCTGTTATTTATTTATTTATTTCCATCAAAAGATTCATACATGTCTTGACACAAAATAAAAACACCACAAACTCATAAAATTCCCATGGAGTACGCAGCAGCAGCATATCCTCAAATGCATCAAAATCAAAATGCAAACCCTAACCCACCGCAGCAACAGCCACAGCGACAGCCACAACCAATCTCTACTTCTTTATACTCTTCTTATTATTATCCTCCTCCTGCTGCTGTTGCTGCTGATCCCCAAAACCAGCACATTACTACTCAATTCTACACCACTGACCCCACTACCAGTCTTACACCTCCTGGGGTTGAATCCTACACTAACTACCCACATCTTGCCTACTGTTTCGATCCCAATTCCAATACTTGGGTTGCTAAGGAAGCTGTTCGGCAATATGGGTCTGCTCCTGCTGCCTTTCCTGCCCCTGTTGTAAGTGGTTGGTCCTCTGTTTTTCACTTTTTTTTTCTGGGGTATTTTTTTATTGCTATATTCCTTGTGAATTATTGAGTGTTTAACAGGATTTAAAGTTTGTGCTTTTATTTGTGAATTGTGGGCTTTGGTATTTTTGTGGAGATTTGTAAAGGGTTTTTTGATTGCTGAGAAAATATGGCAAATGGGAAAAAATCTAGCATTTTGTGAACTAGAAAAGAGTATCGTTTGGCTTCTGACATTATGTTGGAAACTGAAATAAAACTAGAGTTGTGAATATAATAAAGGCAACCAAATTCATAGTAAGAGAAAGCTTTGATTTGTTTCTTCCAGTATTAATAGTAAACGTGAAATTTTAAGTTTTGGTGTGATTTGATAATGAGTGCACTAGAGGGAGAAATCAAAGTATTGTTGACAAAGTGATCATGTCTGAGAATTGGCGTAGTGATTTCTTCTTGATTATGATGATATTGT
>Ga0307509_10008131_pt1 | contig 13457 bp, 9 predicted proteins | sample 10_EM_MG_FD_202245 | JGI IMG/M metagenome (GOLD analysis project Ga0307509, IMG submission 202245) | Populus trichocarpa ectomycorrhiza microbial communities from riparian zone in the Pacific Northwest, United States - 10_EM | ecosystem: Host-associated > Plants > Roots > Unclassified | place...
GGCTCGGGCAAGAGCTCACTCGTGTTCGACACGATCGCCGCGGAGTCGCAGCGGCTGATCAACGAGACGTACAGCGCCTTCGTGCAGGGCTTCATGCCGACGCTGGCCCGCCCCGAGGTCGATGTCCTCGACGGGCTGACCACCGCGATCATCGTCGACCAGCAGCGGCTGGGCGCCGACCCCCGCTCCACCGTCGGCACCGCCACCGACGCCAACGCGATGCTGCGCATCCTCTTCAGCCGGCTCGGCAAGCCCTATCTCGGCTCGCCCAAGGCGTTCTCCTTCAACGTCGCCTCGATCAGCGGCGCGGGCGCGGTCACCATGGAACGCGGCGGACAGAAGGTGAAGGAGCGCCGCAGCTTCAGCATCACCGGCGGCATGTGCTCGCGCTGCGAGGGCCGCGGCTCGGTCACCGACCTCGACCTCACCCAGCTCTACGACGACTCCAAGTCACTCGCGGAGGGCGCGATCACCGTGCCCGGCTACACAGGCGGCGGCTGGAACTCGCGCCTGTACATCGAGTCCGGTTTCTTCGACCCGGACAAGCCGATCCGCAGGTTCACGAAGAAGGAACTCCAGGACTTCCTGCACCGTGAGCCGACCCGGATGAAGATCGCGGGCATCAACATGACCTACGAAGGTCTGATCCCGCGCATCCAGAAGTCGATGCTCGCCAAGGACCGGGAGGGCATGCAGCCGCACATCCGCGAGTTCGTGGACCGGGCCGTCACCTTCACCACCTGCCCCGACTGCGACGGCACCCGCCTCAACGAGGGCGCCCGTTCGTCGAAGATCAAGGGCATCAGCATCGCGGACGCCTGCGCGATGCAGATCAGCGACCTGGCCGAGTGGGTGCGGGGCCTCGACGAGCCGTCGGTCGCGCCGCTGCTCACCGCGTTGCGGCAGGCCCTGGACTCCTTCGTCGAGATCGGCCTCGGCTATCTCTCGCTGAACCGGCCGGCGGGCACGCTGTCGGGCGGCGAGGCGCAGCGCGTCAAGATGATCCGCCATCTCGGTTCCTCCCTCACCGATGTCACGTACGTCTTCGACGAGCCGACCATCGGACTGCACCCGCACGACATCCAGCGCATGAACGACCTGCTGCTGCGCCTGCGCGACAAGGGCAACACGGTGCTCGTCGTGGAACACAAGCCGGAGACCATCGCGATCGCGGACCACGTCGTCGACCTCGGACCTGGCGCCGGTACGGCGGGCGGCACCGTCTGCTTCGAGGGCACCGTCGAGGGGCTGCGCACCGGCGGCACCATCACCGGTCGGCATTTCGACGACCGGGCCAAGCTGAAGGAGTCGACGCGCAAGCCCACCGGCGCCCTGGAGATCCGGGGCGCCGCGACCAACAACCTCCAGGACGTCGACGTCGACGTCCCACTGGGCGTCCTCGCTGTCATCACCGGTGTCGCGGGCTCCGGCAAGAGCTCGCTGGTGCACGGCTCGATCCCGGCCGGCGAGAACGTCGTGTCGGTCGACCAAGGCGCGATCCGGGGTTCACGCCGCAGCAACCCGGCGACGTACACCGGACTCCTCGAACCGATCCGCAAGGCCTTCGCCAAGGCCAACGGCGTGAAGCCGGCCCTGTTCAGCGCCAACTCCGAGGGCGCCTGCCCCACGTGCAACGGCGCCGGCGTCATCTACACCGACCTGGCGATGATGGCGGGCGTGGCCACCACCTGTGAGGAGTGCGAGGGGAAGCGGTTCGACGCATCGGTCCTTGAGTACCACTTCGGCGGGCGTGACATCAGCGAGGTGCTCGCGATGTCGGTGACCGAGGCCGAGGAGTTCTTCGGCGCGGGCGAGGCGGCAACTCCGGCCGCGCACAGGATCCTTACCCGTCTCGCCGACGTGGGTCTCGGCTACCTCAGCCTCGGCCAGCCCCTCACCACCCTGTCCGGCGGCGAACGCCAGCGCCTCAAGCTGGCCACCCACATGTCCGACAAGGGCGGCGTCTACGTCCTGGACGAGCCCACCGCCGGCCTCCACCTCGCCGATGTCGAGCAACTCCTCGGCCTGCTGGACCGGTTGGTCGACTCCGGCAAGTCCGTCATCGTCGTGGAACACCACCAGGCTGTCATGGCCCACGCCGACTGGATCATCGACCTCGGCCCGGGGGCCGGACACGACGGCGGAAAGATCGTCTTCGAGGGGACACCGGCCGACCTGGTCGACGCGCGGTCGACGCTCACGGGGGAGCACCTGGCGGCGTACGTCGGCGCGTGACCGTCGTGTAACTCCCTTGCAAGCAAAGGGAGTTACACGACAGCTCACGTCTTCTTGCCGATGTCGGCGGACCGCGCCACGAAGCGGGCGGCTCCGCCGGTCACCCGGAACAGGAACCCTCCGCCGTCGTCGCCGGCCTCGAAGAACTGCGTGGAGGCGTCGAAGCTCATGAGGCGCGTGATGCCCTGCCAGGGGCGGCGCAGGAGTTCCGAGCGCAGGGCGGTGCGGCCGTCGTCGCCGACGGAGGCCAGGCCGTGGGCGGCGAACCGGACGGCGTCGTACGCCTCGGCCGCCCAGGGGCCCGGCGCGTGTCCATGGCGGGCGCGGAACGCGGCGGCGAACGCCTTGGTACGGGTGTCGGCGTTCGCGTCCGTGTAGCCCGTGGCGATCCTCCAGTCCTCGCCGGCGGCGAGGAAGGGGGCGCCGAGGACGTGCTCGCCCGCGACCCGGGCGCCCCGGTGGCCCGCGTCCCGCAGCGCGCGGGCGCAGGCCGCGGCGCGGTCCGGACTCACCCCGCCGAAGAAGACGGCGTCGAGGGGGCGGGCGGCGATGCGGCGCGCGGCCCCCGTGAAGTCCTCGTCCGCGGCGACCTCCTCCACTGACGTCCCGCCGTCGAGCTTGCCGTAGACGGTGATGATGCGGACCGTGGCCAGACTCTCCACCTCGGTGGCGAGGTCGTGCACGACCACCGTGCGGGCGGGTTTGACGACCCGGTTCAGATAGATCACCGCCGCGAACGGGCCGACGATCTGGGTGACGCGCAGCACGAGGGCGCTGGTGGTGTTGACGACGTCGAGCGCGCCGGTGTCGGCCCGGGTGATGAGCACGGTCAGCCGGGCCTTCGTGCACGGCGCTAGGGCCGCTGGCACGGTCGCGTTTGAGCCCGCCGCGATCACCACGGACACGTCCGGGTCTGCGGCCAGCCGGGCGGCCGCCGCGGCGGAGCCCGTCGCGGTGCCGCCGTCGTCCGCGTTCCGCAGTACGAGGTCCAGGGTGCGCCGGCTGTCCTGGTTGTGCTGCTCGACGGCGAGGAGGGCGCCGCGCCGATGCTCGGTGAAGGAGGGATCGTCCGGGCTGCCGAGCAGCGTGACCACGTGGCGGGAGCGCCGTACGGAACCGGTGTTCGCCGACGCGGCGGACCGGCCCCACTCCCACCACGCGCCCGCCCCGGCCACCGCGGTGACACCGAGCGCGGCCCCCGCGACCAGCAGGCGCCGCCGGGTGGGCGAGGGCGATGCGTCCACCGGGGAGGGTCCGGCGAGCATGGTCGGGTCGGGGACGGGCAGATCGAGGACGCGTGCGGCACGGACGGCGACCAGGGCCGGCAGCCCTTCGGGCAGCCACTCGGCCACGGCGAACTCGCCGAGGACGTCGCGGAGTTCACGGGCGCTGGGGCGGCGTTCCGGGTCCTTCGCCAGGCAGCGTCGTACGGTCCGGTCGAGGCTTTCCGGGATGCCGTCCAGATCCGGTTCCTGCCCGACGGTCCGGTACAGCACGGCCGCCGCGCCCCCGGTGCCGAACGGCGGGCGGCCGGTGGCCGTGTGGGCGAGGACGCAGCCGAGCGAGAAGACGTCGCTGGGCGGGCCGACGGTGTGCCCGCGGGCCTGCTCGGGGGAGAGGTAGCCGGGGGAGCCGATGACGGCACCGTCCGTGGTGAGCGCGGTCGCGCCGACGGCCCGCGCGATCCCGAAGTCGATCAGCCGTGGCCCGTCCGCGGCCAGCAGTACGTTCGCGGGCTTGACGTCCCGGTGGACCAGCCCGGCCGCGTGCACCCCGTCCAGTGCCTCGGCCAGCACGGCACCGAGCCCGCGCAGCTGCGCCTCGGGCCACGGTCCGCGCAGCGCCACCGCCTCGGCGAGGGACGGGCCGGGCACATACGCGGTGGCCAGCCACGGGGAGCGGGCGTCCGCGTCGGCCGCGACCACCGGCACGGTCCACCGGCTCGTGAGACGCGAGGCGAGTTCGGACTCGCGGCGGAAACGGGCGCGGAAGCCGGGGTCGTCGGCGTACTCGGCGCGGATCACCTTCAGCGCGCACCAGGCGCCGTGCGGCGAGCGCGCCAGATAGACGACGCCCATGCCGCCCGCGCCGAGCCGCCCGGCGAGCCGGTGCCCGCCGATCACGGACGGATCGGCGGGCAGGAGCCGTTCCAAGACAGCCGCCTCCCTTTCGCAGTCGTCCCCTCCGTCGGCCCGGAGCCCTGGTCAGCCCTGGCTCTGCGCCGCGCGGTTCAGATCGCCGAGCGATCCCAGTTGCCGGAACCGGCCGCCGCGGACCTCGTGGACGAAGGTCTCGTCCGCCCAGCCCGTCGAGCTGTTGTCGTACTGGTGGAAGTCACCGAAGGCATACGTGCGGGCGATGCCCTGGTACTTCACCTTCGCCAGCCGTACGGCGAGATCGGCCCGCACCGGTCGCCGGCGTGCCCCGGCCGGGACCGTGCGGGCGAACTCGGCGAGCAGCATTTTCGCACTGTCGTACGCCTCGGTCGCGTACGGCTCCGGAGTGCTGCCGTAGTGCTTCAGCCAGGCCGCGGTGAAGTCCTTGGCCGGCTTCGTCGTCAGGACGGAGGGGTCCACGGCGTCCGTCACCACGTACCAGCCCTCGCCGGCCGCGCCCGCAAGGCGCGGGAAGTCGGAGCCGTAGAGCTGGTGCTGCATCCAGCGCGGCCCGGTGAAGCCGGCCGAGGCCAGGGCCTGGGCCGTGCGGACGGTGGCGTCCAGGGCGCCCAGATACACGAAGGCCTTCACACCGGCGGCGAGCACGTCGCGCACCGCCTTCGGGCCGTCGTCTGTGTCCTCCGCGACGACGCGGGGCACGACCTCGCTCTTGAGGACGTTGCGCCAGTTGCTGACCACCTGGGTGCCCTCGTCCTGCATGGCCGAGCCCCCGGCCCGGTCGATCACGACGCCGGCCGGCACCACCTGTCGGGTGATGTAGGCGTGCAGTGCGATCCAGCCGCCGAGCGCGCCGTGGGCGGGGCCGCTCTGGAACGAGGACTTCGGCGACGTCAGGAAGTAGTCCTGCTGGCCCGTGGTGCTGGAGACGTGGGTCAGCCCGGCCGCACCGTAGACGGCCGGTGCCGTCCGCATGGGGATCTCCGCGACCGGTCCCAGTACGGCGACGACGTTGCGGTCGGCGGTGAACCGGCGGGCCACCTCCCGGGCGGTGTCCGCGTCGCCCCGGTCGGCGAGGACCTTCACCTTCAGGTCGTAGGAGCGCTTCCGTGTGGCGTTGTGCTCGGCGACGGCAAGGCGGGCGGCGCGTTCGGAGGCCCGGCTGACGGCGGCCTCGGCCGTGCCGGTGGTCGTGTGCACGCCGAGGACGTACACGGGACGCGCGGGGCTCGCGGCCGGCTTCTCGTCGTCCCCCGACGCCCACACCGCCGCTCCGGTCCCGCCGCCCGCGAGCAGCAGCGCACCGCCGGCCAGCAGCAGACGGCGCCGTCCCGGGTGCCGGGTGGGGTCGGCCGGTTCGTCCACGACCGTGGGCTCGACGTCCGGGAAGGCGAGGCTCTCGGCGGCCCGTGCGGCGACCATGCGGGCGACGGGGTCGGGGAGCCAGCCGCCGGAGGCGTCCGGAGCGTCATCGGTGAACACGCCCCGTATGTCCTCGGCCGTGGGCCGCTCGGACGGGTCCTTGGCCAGGCAGCGCTCCACCAGGGTCCGCAACTCGCCCTCCACACCGGCGAGTTCGGGCTCGTCGTGGACCGTGCGGTACAGCAGGGCGTCCGGCGTCCCGGTGCCGAAGGGAGGCATGCCGGTCGAGGCGTACGCCAGCACGCAGCCCAGGGCGAAGACGTCGCTCGCGGACGTGGCGGGCTGCCCCTCGGCCTGCTCCGGGGCGAGGAAACCCGGGGTGCCGACCACGAGCCCGGACGCGGTCAGCGCCGTGTCGTCGGCGGCGCGCGCGATGCCGAAGTCGATCAGACGCGGCCCGTCCAGGGCGAGCAGTACGTTGCCCGGTTTGACGTCCCGGTGCACGAGCCCGGCCGTGTGCACGGCGTCCAGCGCCCCGGCCAGCAGCCCGCCCAGGACGCGTACGGCCTGCGAAGGCAGCGGGCCGTGCGCGGCGACCGCCTCGGCGATGGAGGGCCCGGGCACGAACGCGGTGGCCAGCCATGGCTCGCGCGTCTCGGCGTCCGCGTCCAGGACGGGAACCACCCAGGGGTTGTCCACCCGCCGCGCCAGCTCCACCTCTCGTGCGAACCGGGCCCGGAAGTCGTCGTCCCCGGAGCCCTCGCCCCGGATCACCTTGACCGCGGCGAGTGCCCCGGAGTCGGTGCGCCCGAGGTAGACGACGCCCATGCCGCCGGCGCCGAGCCGCCGCAGCAGCCGGAACTCCGCGATGCGGGACGGGTCGGAGGACCGCAGCGGTTCGCTCACTGTCCCGCCTCCTTCGGCTCGGTCGGTTCGGCGGCGTCGCCGGCCCTGCCCTTGCTGTCGATGCTCGCCGCGACGAAGGTCATTCCCTTGCCCATGTCGGTGGTGACGGTGGAGTCCTCGGTCTCGGTCCGGCCCGAGCCGTGCCGCGCGGTCGCGGCCACGGTGACCGGCCCCATCCGGAACTTGTACCAGTCGAAGGGACGCGCCTTGCCGCCGTCGGCGGCCCAGCTCCCGGTCTCCGTCAGGTCGTCGTCGGAGATCACGGACCGCCCGTCGGCGAACGCGTTGACCTGCGAGTACAGGTCGAGCACCCGGTCCGTGGCATTCAGCTGCTGCCCGGGGCAGCGCAGCGCCTCCTCCAGCGACCCGGCCATGTCGCGCCGCGCCGACACGACGTCCTGGTGCACGGTGACGGTCAACGACACGTACACCGGCCCCTTGCCGTCCTTCGCCGGCAGCTCGTACATCCGCGTGAGACTGGCCAGCACGGTGCCGGGCAGTGCCTCGCGCCGCCACAGGCAGTCCTCGCCGAGCACCGCCCACTCGGCCGGATCGCTCTCGAAGGGATCTCGTGTGCGGTACCCGGTGCCGAAGTAGTCGGGGCGCACGGTGAGTTCACGAACGAACGCGACCGCCTCGGCCCGCGTCTTCGGCGCCTGGTCCTCGGCGAGTGTGTACGGCTCGTTCGCGGGCGACGCCGCGGGCGACGCGCCGGAGCTCTTCTTCGGCGTCCCCTCCGCTTTCGGCTCGTCGTCGCTCGCCCCGCCGCTGCACCCCGCCAGCAGAAGCGCCCCCGTCGTCGCCGCTAAGACTGGTCTCCACCCGGCCATGCATCACTCCCACCCCTGTGCCCGCAACCCTTGTGACGAGTGTGGCGCACGTTGACGCTCTTGGTCGCCAACTACCCTTAGGAACATGAGTAGTTAGGGGTTCTGACGACGGCGTAGGGCGTTCCGGTTGCAGCCGTTGCGTCCGCGGTCCTCGGAGGCGTTCGCCCGCGCGGTTCTGAACGCCGATCGTCTCTGAATGCGCGGGCCGGCCCGACTCCCCGGCGCGCATCGGGGCCGTAGCGGCGATTCTGGAGGAGTCGGCAGTTCGTCCGAGAACGGAGACGCAGCTCATGGACATGAAGCTCGAAGTCGTCGTGGTACCGGTCGGGGACGTGGACCGGGCCAAGAACTTCTACACGGCGCTCGGCTGGCGGCTCGACGCCGACGTCGCCACCGGTGAGGACTTCCGGGTCGTGCAGGTCACCCCGCCGGGCTCGCCCGCCTCCGTCATCTTCGGCACCTCCGTCACGACCCAGGCACCGGGTTCGGCCCAGGGCCTGCACCTGATCGTGGACGACATCGGCGCCGCCCACGACGAACTCAAGCGGATCGGTGCCGACCCGAGCGACGTCTTCCACGACGAGGGCGGCGTCTTCCACCACGCCGGGACCGACGCCCGGGTGCCCGGACCGGACCCGAAGCGCAGCAGCTACGGCTCGTTCGTGTCCTTCGGCGACCCGGACGGCAACGGCTGGGTCCTCCAGGAGATCACCACCCGGCTTCCGGGCCGACTGGACCCCGCGGCCACGACGTTCGCCTCGTCCGGGGACCTGGCTAGCGCACTGCGCCGCGCCGCCGCGGCACACGGCGAGCACGAGGCGCGCACCGGCGCGGAGGACCCGGACTGGCCCGACTGGTACGCGCGGTACCTGGTGAGTGAACAGGCCGGTACCGAGCTGCCGTCCTGACACCCGAGCGAGGGCGGCCCCCGGCCGAGGAGGGCGAACGGATGAGCCACGGCCGCGATCACGCCTACGACTACGACGTCATCGTGACCGGCGGTGGCTCGCCAGGCGAGCACGGCGCCCGGGAGGCCGCGGCCAGCGCCCAGGTCGACGTCGAACAGACCCTGACCTGGCGGGACTTCATGGTGTCCGACTACTCCGACGCCGGCCATGAAGGCTGGCTGGCTGCGCGACACGATCCAGCCGTTCCCCGCGTTCTCGGAGATCTACGTCGCCGCGCTCAAGGATCGGCACGATCGGATCCGGGCCGCGGACGGCACGGCGACGCAGTCTTCCGGAGGGTGAACTCGCCATGTTGGTGGGCTTTATGGGCAGTGGTGACGATGTATCGATTCGGCTAACAGCTATCCAGGTTGTGCAGGAAATGTGTGCACGCTGTGATTGAATCATGCACAACTCGGCCTGGTGGCTTGAACTCGACCGTTCGGTTCCCCGTGTCCTGTCTCCGTTCGCAGGATGTCCGCGCGCTCGTGCACGTCCGCCCGGCCGAGTCGGTACGAACGTGCGGCAGGGGCGGGAGTGGTCGATCCGCGCGCGCCCCTGCCGTGGCGCACCCTGTGTCCCCGCGCGTCTCCCGACCGGAGGCCCGCGCCCGGCGCGGCCCGGCGGTCTCCGTGGCCCGTCGAACGGGAGCGTGCGCACGTCACCGTGCCGGCCCACCGCGACTGCGGTGCCGCCTGCCTGCACGTACGTGAAGGGAACCCCCGATGACCGCCACCGTCTCCGACTTCTATTACGGCGCAGTGACACCTGTCGCCGCCTACCTGATGGCGTGCCTGGGCGCGGCCCTCGGGCTGCGCTGCACGACCCGTTCGCTGCGCCGCCCGCAGCACAGAGCCCGGTGGCTGGCCATGGGCGCGGTGTCGATCGGCTGCGGCATCTGGACCATGCACTTCATCGCCATGATCGGCTTCAGCGTCCAGGGCGCGCTGGTCAACTACGACACGACGAAGACGCTTTTGAGCCTCCTCGTGGCGATCGTGGTGGTCGCCATAGGAGTGTTCCTGGTCGGCTACCGGGGCGGCTCACCGCTCAACCTCGGTGTCGCGGGCGCTGTCACCGGGCTCGGCGTGGCGGCCATGCACTACCTCGGGATGGCCGCCATCCAGACGAACGGCACCCTTCACTACAACCCGCTGACCGTCGCGCTGTCCGTGGTGATCGCCGTGGGGGCGGCCACCGCGGCGCTGTGGGCGGCGGTCTCCATCCACGCGCTGTGGGCGAGCCTCGGCGCGAGCCTGGTCATGGGTGTGGCCGTGACCGGCATGCACTACACCGGCATGGCCGCGGTCTCCGTGCACCTCACCCACCAGGCCGCGTCCGCGCAGTCCTCGGCCGACCTGGTGGCCTTCCTCCTGGTCATGCTCGCCGGCCCGCTCGTCGTCCTGCTGATCGCCGCAGTGATCGTCATGTTCGACCCCGACATGATGCTCGGCGACGACGAGACGAGCGAGCAGGCGCCCGCGCCCGCGCCGCTGTTCGGCGGTGACTCCGTGTTCCCGGCACAGCAGCAGGCGCAGACACGCACCTCCTCCTGGTGACCTGACGGCGGTACCCCGAGCACACACGGCCGTCCGCACTCACATGCCGTTCTCCGCCGGGGGAGTGCGGGAGCCGGACGGTGCCGCGCCCTCGGTCCTGGCCTCCAGCGCGCGCACTACGGCCACCATGTCCTCGCCGCCGTGCCCCCGCGCCACCGTCTCGTCGTAGAGGGCGTGGCAGATGTCGAGGAGCGGGGAGGCCAGCCCGGCCTTGCGGGCGGCCTCCGCGATCAGGCGGTTGTTCTTCAGTACGTCCGCAGCCGCCGCCTGCACACCGAAGTCGCGGCTCACCAGCTTGGGCGCCTTCATCCGGGAGACGGAACTGGCCATCGGTCCCGCGTCCAGCACCTCCCGCAACAGGCGCTGGTCGAGCCCGTGCCGGTCGGCGAAGTGGAACGCCTCGGCGAGCCCGGTGACCAGAGTGATCAGGAAGAGGTTCACCGAGAACTTCATCAGCAGGGCGCCCGGAACGGCACCGCAGCCGAACGTCTCCTGGCACACCGGCGCGAGCATGGGTCGTACGGCCGCCACGGCATCGGTGTCCCCGGCCAGCATGCCCACCAACTTCCCCTGCTCCGCCGGGACTCGGGAACCGGAGACCGGGGCCTCGACGTATCTCCCGCCCGCGCTGCGGATGTCGTCCTGGAGGCTGCCCGAGTACTCGGCCGAGGTCGTGCCCATGTGGACGACGGTGTGTCCGGTGACCCGTGCGGCGAAGTCCGGGGTGCCACGGCCCAGCACCGCGTCGACGGCCGTCTCGTCGGCCAGCATCAGGAACACGACGTCGTCGGCGCGGTCGAAGACCTCGGCGGGGCCCGCCGCGATCTCGGCCCCGGCGGCACGCAGGGGTTCGGACCGGCCGGGCGTGCGGTTCCACACCACGAGGGGTGTTCCGGCACGGGCGAGGTTGAGCGCCATGGGCTGTCCCATGACCCCGAGACCGACGAAACCCACGTACGCCACCCTGCACCGCCGTTTCCGTCCCCCGGCGAGGCCGGACCGCCACCGTCGCCGTTGTCTATGACAGTGGTCATAGTAGTTCGCGCTATGACAGTGGTCATAGAGTGGAGCGCGGAGAGCCCGTGCGACGGTGACGGAGGTCGGGGATGGCGGCGGCAGAGACGTCCCGGTACGGGGCGCGCGAGCGGATGGTCTTCAGTGCGGCGCAGCTCATCCGGCGCGACGGGGTCGCCGCCACCGGGATGCGCGAGGTCGCCGTCCACGCGCACGCGCCGCGCGGCTCGCTCCAGCACTACTTCCCCGGCGGCAAGGAGCAGTTGGTCAACGAGGCCGTCGGCTGGGCCGGCCGGTACGCGGGCAGGCGCGTCGACCGTTTCCTCGCCGCGCTGTCCGAGCCGACACCGAGCGGGCTGTTCGGCGAGATGGTCCGCCAGTGGACCGACGAGTACGCGGCCGTCGGCTTCGCGGGCGGCTGTCCGGTGGCCGCCGCCACGGTGGACTGCGCGGAGACCAGCGCGGCCACGCGCGCAGCCGCTTCCGCAGCCTTCACCGACTGGAGCGGCTCGGTCGCCCGCGCCCTCACCGGGATGGGTGTGCCGGAGGAGCGGGCCGGCGCGCTGGCCACCCTCATGATCAGCGCTCTGGAAGGTGCGATCCTCGTCGCCCGGGCCGAGCGGGACGTCCGTGTCCTGACGACCGTGGCTGGGGAGCTCGGCCCCCTCCTCGACGCGGCGGTGCGCGAGGAGGGCGGATCGGAGGCCCAGGGGCATCGTTCGCACCACCAGTAACAGGTCATCCTGTCCGACGCGTCGGACGTGTGGCACCCTCACTGTTACGATTCAGTGACGCACGCCACCCCGGTCGGGCGCACGGTACCGGCATGTCCGAGATGTCCCCAGGAGGCTCCCATGGCGAGCAGGACCGGCCGCGTGACGGCGACCGACGTCGCCAAGGAAGCGGGAGTTTCGCAGACCACGGTCAGCTATGTGCTGAACGACGTGCCGCACCAGAAGATCTCGGATCAGACCCGGCGCAAGGTCCTCGACGCGGTGGCGAAGCTGGGCTACAACCCCTCGGCCGCCGCACGCGCCCTCCGCCTGGGCCGCAGCGACCTGGTGCTGATGTTCCTCCCGGACGTCCCCGTCGGCGGCACGATCACCGCCCTCGTCGAAATGCTCGGCGACGAACTGGAGCGCCACGGCCTGAACCTCGTCACCCGGCGCGAACACCACGCCCCTCTCAAGTCGCTGTGGCGGGAACTCATGCCGGCGGCCGTGATGACGGCCTTCGAGGTCTCCGACGAGGACGTGGCCAGTATGCGGGCGGCCGGCATCCACGTGGTCAGCGCCGGGATGGGCCCCGACGCCGCACCGGGCGTACTGACCATCCCCCAGACCGTCATCGGCGCGATGCAGGTGGAGCGGCTGGCCGACACGGGGCACGTACGCATCGGCTACGCCGCTCCGGGGGATCCCCGGCTCCGCGACTTCCTGGCCCTGCGGCTCGAAGGCGCCCGAACGGCCTGCGCGGAGCGCGGACTTGAGCCGCCCGTCCTGTTGGACGTGCCCCTCGACATCGCGGCGGCCGCCGCTGCGGCCGAGCAGTGGCACTCTGCCGTCCCGGCCGTCACGGGAGTGTGCGCCTACAACGACGAGACGGCCTTCGCCCTCCTCGCGGGCATGCGCAGGGTGGGCCTGACCGCCCCCGGCGACCTGGCCGTGATCGGCGTCGACAACGACAAACTGGCGCCCTTCGCGATGCCGCCGCTGACGACGATCGACAACAACCTCGACGTCGTCGTGGGCCGCGCGGCCCGGATGATCGTCAGCGGCGTGACCGGCCGGGCGCTGCCGTCGTCGCCCCAGGTGACCCCGGTGAGCCTGGTCGTGCGCGAGTCGGCCTGACAGCGGTCGACACCACAACGGCAGGTCTGACAGCAGCCGTTCCGGCCTCGGGTGCGCGGTGATGCGACGCCCCGGTTAATTCCGGCTTTCCGGAAAACAGTGACGCACGGGTCTTGTGGCCCGCCAAGGGCTGGGCTTACGTTACGCATACGTTTCACTTGTACGTATCAGTGGCTGGTTCTCACCCACCGAAAACGGTGGCGAACAAACCCCTCCGGCCAGGGACGGCTGACCGCCAAGAACGGTCGACGCCGCGTCAGGACCTGGTTCTCCCTTCACCTCCGAGGCTCTTGAGGGCGGCTCGACGCCTGATGCCGCCCGGTCATCCACTCACCAGCGGAGTACCCATGCGAAGAATCGCGCTGACGGCCGTATCCGCGGCCCTGATGTTGTCCGCGGCTGCGTGCGGCTCGGGATCAGGTTCCGGTTCCGGCAAAGCGGCCACCGGCGGCACCCTGACCCTGGCCCCGCTCGTCGCGGCGCAGCCGTGGGACCTGGCCGACGCCGGACTCGGCAACAACGCGCAGTACTACCAGCCCGTATACGACTCGCTGTTCCGGCTGTCCCCGACGGCCGAGGTCGAACCCAACCTGGCGACCAAGTGGTCCTACGACGCGGCCCGCACGGTACTCACGCTGAC
>Ga0307509_10008132_pt1 | contig 13457 bp, 18 predicted proteins | sample 10_EM_MG_FD_202245 | JGI IMG/M metagenome (GOLD analysis project Ga0307509, IMG submission 202245) | Populus trichocarpa ectomycorrhiza microbial communities from riparian zone in the Pacific Northwest, United States - 10_EM | ecosystem: Host-associated > Plants > Roots > Unclassified | place...
GATGCACATAGCTACGATGTAGGGTTCACGATGCGTGACTTGTCCATGCTCTGCCCCGCTGGCACGCGATCGAGAATTATTCCCATTCCCCGAACCCGGAACCGTGTGCCAGGGAGATCATCAGGAAAATGTAGAGTCCGCGGACTACCGGTGCGTTTCGGTCTCTTATAGTTCGCTTCCAAGCGAGTCAAGGTGATTCCATGCGCTTCCGTTAAATTGCCCGGTCTATGGATCTAGAAGTGCATCGATATGCACCTTCGAAATTCTGTTCAATGTACAATCGAATAAATTACTGCTTATTCCAAAGCACGGGCGCCGTCTGCCCCATCTGAGTCCAGGGCAAGCCGGTGAGAAAAAAGGTATTCGGCCGCGATTCCACGAGCTTCGACACGCTTGGAGGCATTTTCTTGATGATTGCCCGGCACCTCACTGCGGGGGTAATCGATGTTCCCTTGGAATGAAGAACCATGACCCGTGGTCAAGTGGTAAATGAACGAGGAACGTTCGGGATCCAGAGTGTCCGCTGGCCTGATTTTATTCGGGTATACAGGTAAACCCCAAAAGACTGAAAGAGAAAGTGAGAGCCCGGGACCATAACGAATGAAGTAGAATAGATGGAGTAAGCTAGTTACAAGTGCACGTACAGAGGGTACAGGGACTGTGGGAGAAGAAGAAGCCAAGTGGTGGAGGGTGACGACCCTGGTCAACAAGAAGGCTGCGTGCAAATTATGGGCGGGCAATCGCAAAATAGCCATGTGCGCCTGCGATGAGGTACGAATGTGCATGGGTGGGAGTGTTGGCGTCACGTCACGGCCGTCGAAAAGAACTAGTTGGGATTATCGGTACTAGAGTCCGCGAACCAGTGGCGAACATGAACATGGACGGAAAGTAGCGTGGGGAAGACATCAATTAATCACCGGCTTATGCTTCGACAGGGGGTGCTCCTCACCAAAGCCATCAGCACTCCCAAAGTCGCTGCCCTCCACAATGAACTCCTCGTGTCCGACCGTGCGAGATTGGATCATAACCGGGACCGGGGAAACGGAGTGATCGCGATTCGCAGCTTCCAGGGCTTCGACCAGGTCAGGTGAGGGTGAATGAGACTGGTTAGCCATCGCTTCGTCCTCGTCATCTGCTTCAGCAACATCAACCGACATCGCTCCCGGCATCAACGGTGATCGGTGCCAGCGACTCCCGCCTATCCTGCTCATCCGAGATCCGAGATCATGCTCAACCTCCGTCTCTGCGCCAGCACCAATGGCGTCCTCGGCAGCCTCTCGCTCGAATCTGTCGCGGATGGAGGTGGTCATGATCGCGGTTCCTGGGGTCATGGGCAAGCCTTTGCTTTCTTTCAGTTCGATAGCCGTCTTCGGAGGGACGTCGGAGCCTTCCTCGTCTGCGATCATGTCTAATTCGGGATCGATGTCGACCTCGACGTCCTCCTCCAAATCAGCGAACGTTCGGCATAATGGGCAATTGAATGCCGGGTGATGGGCGTCTAAAAGCGGACGAATGCACTTGTAGTGGAACGTATGCGAACAGGGAGCGATAAACAGAGCCTGGTTGATTGCGACAGCAAATAAACCTGGTGGCGGGTCAGACTCAGGGCTAGGGTTGACATTGCTGAGGAGAGAGACATACAAATACAGCAATCTGCCATGGCGGATTTGGCGCTTATCTTCTTATTGACTGATGCCCCAGGCTGATTGAGGGCACCCGTGAGAGCGCGAAGCTGCTTGATGGCATTCGTACTGGGTGAAACAGGGTCAGAGAAAGGGATGGGAGCGATAGGGAAAGGGACAGACTTGAATGCGTTCGGGGTGGCTTGCCATTCCCTGTTTACCTCGACCTTTATCTTTACGCATTTGTAAATGTCTTCGGTACCACCCTGGTAGTCGACTCCAAGTTGGAGGACGTCACCGTCCTTGAGTTCGAATGGTCGGGACTCTGAGTTTGCGGGCGATAAACGAACGTGATTGAGGAATGTTCCTGAGGATGACTTGGTGTCTCGGATGAGGAACTTCCCGCCGGTCTCGGCCCAGATCTCTGCGTGAGCACGAGAGACGACCTTGGATTTGAAGGCGAGCTTGTTTGAGCCAGGAGCGTTGGCGATGCCAAGACCAGAGCGGTCGGTGAAACGGCCGATCCTGAGAGGTGTATCGCCCTCCTTGACATCGCGGGCGATCGGGTCGAACCTGAGCGAGCGACGAGAGTCGAGGTGAGGAACGAGACGGATACGATGGGAAAGACGAGAAGAGGGGTTGGTTGTGGCAGAGAGGGTGGCGGGGGGGTGCTGTGGATTTGCAGGCTGCTGGGCCAATGCGCCAGCTGATCGTCGACGCCTCAACATTTGAGTGAGGGCGGAGTGGGAGTGAGCGAGCTGAATGACGGTAGGTGTGGCGGGGTTTGTGGCAGCAGGGCGACGTCTGTGGCCAGAGAGACCAGGGGAAGGGGTAGAGCGGTCGAGGATGAGTGGGAGAGTAGGGGGAGAGGAGTCGCGATTAGAGTCGTGTTGCGTGACGCTGAGGCCCCGGGGGCGGCTGCGAAGGAAACCTGGAAGAATCGACTGTCGTGGCTGGGGGGAAGACTCTGGCTGGTGTGTTATAGGGTCCATCGTCGTCATAAATGAGAAAAAATAAAGAGATAGAAATCCGGGGATCGCAAGGGATCACAGGTATGTATCCTGTCAGAGTGTTAAAAGTTGTTGCGCTGGGGATCTGGGGCAGGGTGGCGGGTGCGTCTATTCCTTATGGGTATTCCGGGTACCCATTCCCTCTCGCTCCCTCACTCGCCTCTTCCGCCCTCTCTTCCCCACCCTCCTCCGGCTTATTCGGATCCCCCACGGCGACTCAGAGCCTCCCTAACCCACAGCCAATGCCCCAGCACTGCCGGCGTGACCGTTGCCCGTGATGCTGTCACGCCGAAACGCCTCCTTCCTGATTGGTCCGGGATGCATCCGGTAGCTTCCCCCTCCAATTTCAGATGCAAACATTCTAATCCTCATTTCGTCCGACGACCATGCAAGCCATCTGCAAGTCCCCCTCTTCCCTCCTTAGAGCTCGTTGTGCGAGGTCTTTCGCCTCCTCCGCGGCCCGCTCTCAGGCCGTCCCGACAGAGAAGCCTCCTCACCCAAAGGAGTTCAAGATCTACCGTTGGGTAGGTCCCTATTCGTCAATGCACGACTCCAGCTGAATCCTCGAAAACAGAATCCAGATGAACCCGCAACTCCCCCCAAACTTCAGTCGTACACAATCGACTTGAACCAATGTGGGCCTATGGTAAGCTCCGGTTTCCCCCCATCCCCGAAGAGCCGCTCAACACCAACACCTCCCCCAAAGGTTCTCGACGCGCTGATTAAAATCAAGAACGAGGTCGACCCCACCCTCACCTTCAGGAGGTCTTGCAGAGAGGGTATCTGTGGGTCGTGTGCCATGAACATTGACGGACAGAACACTCTTTCTTGCCTCTGCCGAATTGACCGAACCCCAACCAAGGACAGCAAGATTTACCCACTTCCGCACAGTCCGTGTCCCTTGTCAAATTTATACGCGTGTATCTGACTCTCTGCGTCCAGTGTATATTGTCAAGGATTTGGTCCCTGATCTCACCCATTTCTACAAGCAGTACAAGTCCATTGAACCCTACCTGCAAAACGATAACCCTCCCGAAAAAGGCGAATACATCCAGTCGCAGGAGGACCGTAAGAAGCTCGACGGCATGTACGAGTGTATCCTTTGCGCCTGTTGTTCCACCTCTTGTCCCTCGTACTGGTGGAACCAGGACGAGTACCTCGGACCTGCCACCTTGATGCAAGCATACCGATGGATCGCCGATTCTCGGGTTTGTGGTCCGTTGATCGACGCACAATTCCCTTGCTGATGTCACTTTGCAGGATTCATACAGCGCTCAAAGGAAGGAGAAACTTCAGAACTCGCTGAGCGTGTACCGTTGTCACACCATCTTCAACTGTAAGTGTCTCGTTGTCGCCACCTCTTCGACCGTTCTCACAGTCAACAGGTTCCCGCACGTGCCCAAAGGGTCTGAACCCCGCCCAAGCTATCGCGAGGATCAAGATGGAACTTGCGGCCGATTAATTCCGAGTCGAATGGTCCGGACAGTAGTCACTAATCCTAACTACATTGAGCAATGCTTCCCACCATCACACTCCTGGTCATTCCTATCCACCCCAAACACCATCAGTTTTATCGCCCCGGTTCCTGCTGTACCATTATGCCATTTGAGGTCAAACCATTGGTTGAACGAGTACACACAACGGAAGTCAAGGAATAGCGTATAATACTCTTCGACGCCCGAGCGTCAGACCTCGAGTCAAACTGCGGCCCCTTGACTTGGATATTGCCTCATGTACGGCGGGATTGTTCTATACAATAATCCGTGAATTGCCGCTGCAAGGGCGGGCGGTATCCACCACACCTAGGCCACACCAGGTGTCAGCTCCCCAACTGTAAGAATCTAATGGGGGCGTACTGACCCAATGAGATGTCTGGAATTCGCCGATGCCGACGGCCAACCCGAAGCACCGCCCAGGGAACATGGCGGCTCCCGTGTATCCCGCATGTATGGTGGCGGTTATTGAAGTCCTATGGTATATGGATCCAGAAATGGATCAGCCAGCGTGGTTGCAGAGGGCTCATAACCTCCCACATGGGAGGGCACGGATTTGGGGAATGCTGACTTACATTATACCGGCCACGAATCCGACAAGCACCGGCCCATATCTTGCGCCAAACAGCTTGGCTCGACGGGGATCCAGTCCAACTCCGTAAGCCAAGAACCTGGGATGAAACGACGGTCAAGGGGGATGTTCAACGGATGAAAAAAAAGGCTAACAGAAGAATGAACGTGCAAGTAAACTCGGTCGAGGCTGCTTGCCAAACGGTGACCTCTCCATTTGGATCTATCCAGCAACCAGCGTTGTGGATTTCGGACGCGAATTTTTTGCCCAGAGATACGCGAAGGAGGCTCCCGCCGATTGCCCCCCCTACGAGTTGACAGAAAATGTAGATGATACCTCGCACTGGATGACAGAGTCCGGAGAATACGATGGCCATCGTCACCATTGGGTTGATATGTCCACCTGTCACCGTAGCCGTTGCGGAGATGAGGCACGAGATTACGATCGTGTTGCCGATGAGAATCCCTGCAGGTATCGCTGCGCGCGGCCAAGTCGATAGCGTTGCGGCCATTAAGCCAGTTATAACGTTCAGCGACCCTGAAGCTACGCCCTCTATGATCTGGGACAAAACCCGAGGGCTCTTTGAGGGACACGCATCGATGGATCGCGACAGCACTCACCCCTGCTCTCCATATTATATGGTTCCCCCAAGCGCGAGCCGACATCAGGTCGTGCAAGGTGCCGTGCTCGGTGCTCGCCGGTGGCATAAAGCTTGCTATGGGATGCATGTCATCCTCCTGCTTCTCGTCCTTGGACCTCGCAGCAGACTCCCCGGGTGTGGGCTTGGGAGATCTCGGACTCCCCTCGGACTGGTGGAAGGACATTCCCTGTGGTAAAGTCATGAGAGGAAAAGGTAGAGGGCACAACGTTCCCCCATGGCCACGTATTATCTACTGACGGGGTGCGTCGGCCATCGAGTGAAAAGCTGATCAATTCTGCTCGGCAAACGCCGTTAACGGAACAGATCCACAAACGACATATCACGATCGGGGATCCTTGCTTTCGACGACCTTCGCACGGCCGGGGCATAAGTATCCGCCCACAATGTCCACCTCTCAAGTCTTACAACACCTCTACTCACTCGGCACCGCTTCCACAAATCTCCCGCCCTACCTCCACCGCTTGATGCAGTGTGACGAAGAGGATCAGTATTTGTCCGGCCTTCATGGGTCGGAGCTGACTCGGCTGGTGGATTTCCTCGACGAAGTGCGTACTATGTAGCTCCCTTCCGTGTTTCATCCAGTTACGGATCAAATCCTGTAGGCCCTCGGTGCCATCCCCACCACCGATGACGTTTTCCGGCAATGTCTACACAAACTATATACAATCTGCGGCCGCCACATGACCTTGCCATCCTCGCACAACATATCCGGTGATCTCGCCAAAGTTGGCGATCACCCAATTTCCCTCGATGGTGGGACTGCGGACGTGTGGCAAGGCACTCACGGTGGCAGGAAAGTCTGTATAAAAAGCCCAAGGGTTTGTATGGAAGATCTCGAGGCAGTTACACGGGTTCGTGTTCAATTTAGGTAGATCCTATTCATATCCACTAAGGAAGGTCTGTGTGCCGTAGTCGTTTCTCAAAGAAGCCGTCATATGGAAAAGGCTGAAACACCAGAATGTCGTTCCTTTCATCGGCGTTACAACAAACCCTTTGCAATTTGTGTCGGAGTATATGCCAAACGGAACTCTGACAAAGTACGTCGAGAAAAATCCGAGCATGGACCGGATTGGTCTGGTGAGCCTTTCCTCTGGAGCGACCGTATGACTCATAACGCTATCTTCCCGAGCTCTTGGATGTGGCAGAAGGTCTCAACTACCTTCACACAAACTATACAGTACACGGAGACTTGAAGGGGGCAGGTAATTTTCCTACGTCGTCTTAAGTTTGTTCTAACAACCTTCGGCCAGCCTAACATTCTCGTTGACCACAACGGCAATGCTCGTTTGACGGATTTCGGGCTTACCTCGGTTGTTCGCGGGGTGAAATCCGTTATTGTAACGAAGGTAAAGGGATACACTACCGCATGGACTGCTCCAGAGGTTCTTCTCGGGGAATGTGATAAAACCACACCAGAAGCAGACATTTTCTCTTTTGGTATGGTCGTGATAGAGGTCGGTCGTCGTGCCTCCCCACCCCTAGTATTCGAGCTCGCCTGACGTTTGAATCCCGGTCAAGGTTTTTACAGGGAGGTATCCATTCAGTGGCCTCACAGAGGTGGCCATCATCCTGAAGATTGCAGGCGGTGAACGGCCCGCTCGTCCGCAGGAAGCACGAGAGTTAGGTCTGGTGGACTCCGTATGGGACATGACCCTCAGCTGTTGGCAACAAGGCCCTTCTCGCCGACCAACGATGGTGGAAGTGGTTGGGTTTCTGCGTGAATGGTCAGCGGTTTGTATCCCTATAGGGCCAGCATCCTCACATGATTCCTCCAGCTACGCGCTACGTGCTGCAGGTCTACATTTGCCTAATCCCGAGTAGGTGATCGTCAGAGGTAAAAATGGACTGCTTGAGGAGACTAACCTTTGCCCAGTCTAGTTCCATGGCGACGGACGGGGAGTGTAGACAATGCAAGCAGCCAGGCACCTATCTTCCTGATGCCCTCAAGCAGAAATCCGGCTCCAACCCAATTACTTGAGAGCTCGGATCATTCTGGCCGATCACGCGAGCATTTCAGGAAAACTGACGAATCCGGCCCCCCAACACCGGCGCAGAGCTCGCTCCTTGATAATAACCTTATCGGTCACACCGTCGCAGGAGGGAAGGTTATAAGCCATGGTGGCGCGTCCCCGCCTATACCATCGCCTCGTAAGTACTACATTCAGATCCTGAACGCCGAACTTCCAACCTCATTTCCACGATCTTCCGACGTCCGACCCCAATTGAAACCCATGACAGCTATCCGTAACTCTGCAGAAGTCCACCTCAGGCGCATCTCCCAAGGGGTGCCTCGGGATCCTCAACGGGTGTTAACCGCTGCTTTTACGACCATCGACTATCTAGACTGTATCAAGAACCTTGCACGATGGCGGATCGACCCACAGGCGTACATCAATGGCCTAGATCAGGTAGGTTCCCGTCTGTCCGTGCTCGCCAGCGACCCCCTAACACCTTTCCTACGTCAGATACTAGATACCTTGTCACCCGAGTTGGGTATTTACAAACGCTGCCTTCGAGCACTGGGGGAGGTTTGCGGTATATACGGGCTCCTCCCAGCTTCCCACTTCCTACCTCCAGGACTAACCACTGTACACAAACGCCCATTCGCCTCTGGCAGCTTTGCCGATTTATGGAAGGCCAGGAGTATGGACAACCAAGTTTTTGCTGTGAAACGCATCCGTATCTACGAGGTCGACAACCTTTCGGATGTGAACAAGGTACTTCAGCCGTGCTGCCTGGTACCTACCAGAATTTCTCACCGGAAGACTGTCCCCAGAAATACTGCGAAGAGGTTGTCATCTGCAGGCGAATGAGACACAGTAATGTTCTGAGCGTCGAGGGCGTTGCACCGGAATTGTTCGAGCTCTGTATGGTTTCCAAGTGGATGCCTCAGGGAAATGTGACACAATACTTGAAGGGGAGCGAGAACGTCGATAGGGCGGCACTCGTGAGTTTGCCTGCTCTGTCGTGGTGCGCTGGTCCATGTTCATCCACGATGCTCAGTTGCTTGGCATCACGCGGGGCCTCGACTATCTCCACTCGAACGAGGTGATTCACGGAGACCTGAAAGGGGTAAGCGGAGTATTCAACCACCATTTGTAACGACTGCTGACTATGTCGGATACTGCTGTAGCTCAACATCCTGATCGATGTGCAGGGCAACCCCCTTCTCGCGGACTTTGGCCTCACTTCGATCACGAAGCATATCGCATCGGTCAACGCTTCAACTCCTCACAGCGGAGGTACCCTCCGTTGGGCTGCCCCGGAGCTCCTCGAGGCGATGGTTGGCGCGGACCAAAAAATCCACACCTTCAAGTCCGACATCTATGCATTTTCAATGGTCGTCATCGAGGTCGGTGATTCCCAATCGCATCGGTCTAAACGCGCATGCTTACGCCTCATTGTTAGTTGTTCACGGGGAGGGTTCCCTACCCTGATAGGCTGGACGCGACTATGATTATCATGGTGACGAGGGGTGAAAGGCCGCCTCAACCGGTGCACGCTGAAGCGCTTGGGTTAACCCCAGCTATCTGGAAATTGACGAAAAGGTGCTGGAACAAAGCACCCGGGAAACGGCCGGACGCCTCGGAGATTCTCGCACACCTTGAAAGTACGTCGTTATCCATCTACTTGGATGTGCGAGTTCGCTAATGCCGTGGGGACCCATAGACCGGGCGGTGACAAAATCGCCTTCTTTCTTCAAGCGGTCGAAAAGCATCTTCGCCCGTTGATCTCCTCACACATTACCTCCCCACAACAGAGAACGAGACTTGGTTTACTTTGTCTCTGGGCCCCGCAGGCCGCTAACGGGGTGTGACGCCAGGTTTGACGCCTTCGGAGCCTCCCTGGTTTAGTACATAAGCAAGGTCTTCGTACTAGGTAGCCCAGGATACAAACAGAGTTCGGCTGTTTGCCTCGAGTGTTCTACTGTGGCGCAACGAAACCGCTTGACGGACCTCGATTGGTCGGACCGGCAGAAACCAATCAATCTGGTCCCGCCGGGCCCGTCCCACAGGCTCCAGGTACAGGGTAGACTCTTCAACCAGACGTTTCACGCTTGGGAGAACTACTGGTGGAAGGACGTTCCTTGTGGTGTGATCATGAGAGGAAGAGGTAGAGAGTATAACGTTCCTCCATGGCCCGTATTATCTACCGACGGGGTGCGTCGGTCATCGAGGGACTCAAAAGTTGATTAATTCTGCTCGGCAAACAGGCTAGGCCTCAGGCAAACGCCGGAACGGAACAGATCCGCGAACGACTGTCCTTTGGCAAACTCGTGACAAAATTGAAAGGCGTTCAGGTGGACTGGTGGCTGGGCGACTGATTACCCACAAGACTAAATGCGTCTGAATGGTGCCAGTTGTCAAGGTTTGCACCGTCCGCGACTTGGGGGATCAATTTCCATCATACCAACTCGAGAGGGTTCGGGTCGACAATCGAACGCGACGGTGACCCCCTTCCATCATGATGAATGATAGACCAAGTGGTCTTCCCTGGCAGTAAAGCCGCACTCTTCACGTTGGTCGGATGAGGAAGGTTGTCCGACCAAACCGACTTGACCAAGCGAGTACAGTCCGAGGTGGACGAGCGAAAGACAGCGTTCGGTTTCACTTATAAACCGCCCTACAGAATGGATCGATGAATGTAGACGGACCAGCTGGGGAGAAAGAGGAAGGTTTCCGGATGGGCGTGCATTTGTCAATCTGTTGCTGCTGGCGAAGTGCCTGCGGTACTACGCTACTCAAACAGGGTGTATGTACACCGAGCTACACCCTTCCGCGCTGTTTGTGTAGGGAAGAGGGGACGCTAAATATCAACCGATCGTTACTGTGTTGCGATGCTTCGTGAACCAATGGGGACACCAGGCCGGGCCGTGCACAACATCTACGATGGAGACAAAACCCGCCTCGTCACAATAAGCAATCCTGCCCATACCCTCGTCGAAATCCAGGGCCCAATCGCCGTGCTGATCCCTCAGCATCTTGGGCAAATTCCAGAAGGGCGCAGAACCCCGTTGTCCCACGTCTGAAGTACGGTGCTCACTCCCCTCGGCGGTTACTATGGACACAGCGCTGCAACGGTAGGCCCTGTTGTAAGAATCCCACCAGAGACCACGTCCACCGTGCCCAACTCGGATGCGAGCGCAGTCCATACCCAAAATGATAGGGAAACTAGTCAGATGGAAAGGGGGAGCGTCCGTGCCCTCTCCACCCGAACCCTTGGTGAGGATGAATCGGTAGATCCACCCCGCGCCGATGACATTACAGTAGATAGAGAGTGTTTTGACGTATGTCAGATTTAAGGGCAACACGGAATCACGGTCGGGGGGGATTAACGGTGTGCAGGGGGTGCATACGACTGGATAATGAATTGGAAACCGGAGGGGGGACAATTGGATGGGATCCAGGATTGCGAATTGCCCTGCCTCGGGAAGTGTCGGTATGGGGTAGATCGTGAGGAAGGATTCCCAGAGGACGACCAGGTGAGAGTCAAACCCGACGATGGTAACGAGTTTCCCGAACTAGACGAAACGTGAGACTGGAGCAGCAACAGGAGATCGTGAGCGATAGGTACCGACGAAGGCAGCGGGTGGATGGTGGCAACCCCAAAAGACGGATCCACCCAGTTGTGTATGTTGATTGTGTTGGCCGACTCAGGGGAGGGGGAAGCGAATAGGAACTGATCGAAAACCCCGAGCATTTTCCCTGAGTAGTACCTGTGCAAAGGTGGCCCATCTAAAGCGCCTGAAAATATGAAAACATCCCCTCTAGAACTATTCCAGAGATCACATCAATACCACAAATGGAGGTCAGGACACGTCAAATTACCTGTTGGAGATAGCGATGGTGTCGAAACTGCCAGAGCCCTTGTGCATCCTCCAAGTGCTATCAGTCCCTAGTGTGTGCTCGCGCATGATATTCTCGGTGGCAACCTCGCTGGATCCATCAAGGCGCCAAGTGATGATCCTATTGCTGTGGAGGGTGAGGAGTTCACGTCCTCCGGTTCGTAGAGCAACTTGTTGTGCGGTGGGAATACTTCGGTGTAGCACTGGTCGAAGGGGACTAACTGGGCGTGTCCACGCCCTCTGTAGTTGGATGGTGAATCGCGTACGCCACTCTAGGTCCAATGTAGGTATTTCTGGAAGAGGGATAACGGACCCTGGTATCGGAAGGCCGTTGGAAAGGACTCCAAAGCAGAACTGGTCGTGCCATATTGCGCGTAGGTTGGTGATGGCTTGAAGCCGCTTCGATGTCTAGTGAGTCCGACGGGTGAGCACCGAACAAAATAGAAGGAAATTCGGGTGGGGTTCACCTGCCGGACCGATAAAACATCTCCGAGGACCAACGTGCAAAGAATGCGAACGAGGATATCGTCAACAAGATCCTGGAAGCTTATGGTCATGGTGCAGACAGTAGCAGTTCGACACGGAGGGCTAGATGAAGCGGAAGTCCAGATCATGCTGTTTTTCTTATATGGATGGTGCCATACCACCGAGAGCGCCGTTCCGCTGCGTCCGAGGTGAACGGGGATGGTGGGGAGAGCAGTTCGGTGATCGATTGATCGGCGACCTTTCCATGCAATTCGCTGGTACGTTGCCGTCCCGTCGCCCAGTGCAAGCCACGGTCGACACAACTGACACCCCACCCGTTCCGCCCAGGTCAGCTTCTACGTACGCGTTCCCTACGCTGTGTGCAGCCTCACTTTCGAGGATTCAGTACCGCGAACGTAAACCCTGCCAAGGACCTAGCTGGGACTGTGCCTGCCCATGACTACTACGTTCTGCTTCATTCTCGGAACCCACCTCGCGAATTTCCAAGGATCGTCTCGTCGCCGGTTAAAAACGCACTCCAACTTACTTTGACTCCCTCAAATGGGTTGGTGAATTTTTCCTGGAGCCCGCAGCAGAGCCTACCACCTATCTTGCCGTCCTCTGACGAAGAGGTCTATTCTGCAACGTCGTTCTCGAAGTGGGGGAGTATAGTTGAACTCGAGGGTTTGACTCTATTCAACATCCAGGATGCGGTTCAACGAATAACCACTCCAAGGTTGTCGGTCGAGCGCGGTGGCGCGGTGCGACCGTTGTATATCTACGTCTGCACTCATGCGGCAAGGGATTGTCGTTGCGGGGACGTTGGTGGCTTAGTGGCCGAGGCCTTCCGGAAAGAAATTGGCCGACGCGGGATAACCTCCGTTGTTAAGCTCGGAGAAACGGGACACGTTGGGGGGCACAAGTCGAGTTCTCCCGACTCATGACTTCATACGAAATGCAACTAAACTGTTCTCAGGTATGCTGCGAACGTTCTAATGTATCCGTGGGGCGAATGGTGAGCTGCCAAGCCTCGCGTCCCTCATCCAGCTCATACCCAGGCAAATTACTCTTCCAGGCTCGGACATGTCAAACCAGAGGATGTTCCGAAAATAATGGATAATATCCTCGACAGGCACACCCGAGACTGGAACCCGTACACTTCCCCGCCGCTCTTACTGGATCATTGGAGAGGCAGGATGGGGTTAGAGAAAGCGGACCAGCTCGCCCTGGCTGTAGCCCACACTTCCTAGAATTGAACCCAAATGTTACCTTGCCTTAGACTTCCCATCGTTACCGCGAAGTTACGGCTCTGCTTTATTCATGGTCATGCAACATCCATTGTAGAATAGGTAGTGTGTTACGGCGCTGTCGAAGCGTAAGGCTACCAAGGCGGAACCAGGATGGCAGTCACGAACGTACGAAAGGAGGACCAGGGAGATTTCCTATCTCCCGGGACCCACCATATGTCCGAATGAATCAATGGCCCGAGGTCAACGTACAGGGTTCAGCATTTGTCTTCTAAGGGAAACCTCCCCAAGAGGCAGGTCGAAAGGAAATCCAACCCTGCCTTATCTGTGCTATGCCTGTGCCAACCTCTGTTCACAGCAAGGGTGGTTTTATGGGTACAAAGTGAACGAAGCGGGGCGGTCAGCTACCTCTTTTCCAACCATCCCAAATGGAGAAGCGGCGAGGCAAACGCGGCACCCCGACTCGGAGAATTACCAAGTGTGGGAACCAGGCGCGGTAACTTCCGGCACCTGTACAGTCAACACCTAGCACAACATCCACTC
>Ga0307509_10008133_pt1 | contig 13456 bp, 12 predicted proteins | sample 10_EM_MG_FD_202245 | JGI IMG/M metagenome (GOLD analysis project Ga0307509, IMG submission 202245) | Populus trichocarpa ectomycorrhiza microbial communities from riparian zone in the Pacific Northwest, United States - 10_EM | ecosystem: Host-associated > Plants > Roots > Unclassified | place...
CGAACCGGGCGAACGGCGATCGACTAAGAACGTAAAAAACGACTTCGAGGCCGTAACCCGCTGAAATCAGGTGCCGTCGAACACGCGCCGGGCGTGTCCCGGATCATTGCAGAACACGCCATCGATGCCGAGGGCGTCGAGCCGGCGCAGCTCGTCGGCGTCGTCGACGGTCCACGCGTTCACCGGCAGTCCCGCGGTGTGCCATGCCTTCAGCGTGGTCTCGGTGCACAGCGTGTGCTCGGGATGCAGGAGGCTGGCGCCCATGAGATTCCCGACCCAGCCACGGCGCAGCGGGTAGACCTGTTGCTCGTGGAACAGGTACGCGAGCGCGATGTCGGGCAGGTAGGTGTGGAGCTGGACCAGCGCGAACGGATCGAACGACGACACCAGGATCTGCTCCGCTCGCCCGCTGTGACGGATGATCTCCGCGGTCGCCTTCACGAGCGCGGACTCGCGCGCGAGTCGCGCCGACTTGATCTCGACGTTGCATTCGAGCTCGCCGAGCTCGCCGAGGACCTCTTCGAGCGTGGGGATCGGGTGCCCGCCGACCCGGAGCGCGCCACGCTCGATCGAGCTCAGCTCGGAGAGCCGGCCCGGCCGGCCGACCAGGCGATCGAGCGTGTCGTCGTGGAACACCACGACCGTGCCGTCGCGATCGAGCTGGACGTCGAGCTCGATGCCGTCGGCACCGTCGGCGCGCGCGCGGTCGAACGCGGCGAGCGTGTTCTCCATCTCGAGCGCGGACGCGCCGCGATGCGCCCAGATCCGCGGGCGCTTGTGGCGTTTCCAGCGCTCGGCGCGCTGCAGCCTCCCCATGTGCGGGAGGAACCGGGCGAAGGCGGCCAGCGGTGGCGGCCGGAGCTTGCGAGCCATCTCCCCGGAGCATACCAAGGGCGACTTCACGTTGACGTTGACTTGAACCTGAACCTGAACGCCACCTTCGACGTCACGCCCGACGGACGAGCGAAACCTCCCGGGCGAGACCTCCACGGCCAGCACCGTTTCGAACGACGTCCGCGGAGATCGTAGGCACGTCGGCGTAGCGAACGACCCGAGATCGACTAGGCCAGGTTCAGGTTCAGGTTCAGGTCAACGACCACGTCAACGCTCAACCCTCGATGAACGTCTTGTGCAGCGCGCGGACGAGCTCGTCGACGTGCTGGCGATCGCACCACAGGGTCACGCGGAGCGGCGACACCGACACCGCGTTCAGCGGCACGCCGGCTCCGACCGCGCTATGGCGCGCCTTGTTGATCACGCTCGGGTTCGAGCCGATGCCGTGGCCGACGATCGTCACGCAGCCCTCCTCGCCGAGCTCGATCTGCTCGCCGAGCACGTTGTCGAGGCGCTTGCGGACCTCACCCCAGTCGGGGACGTCCGCGATCGTGAACCAGCAGCGCAGCTCCTTGCCCTCGAGATCGAGGTGGGTCAACGGGATCGAAGCGGCCTCGATGATCTGGAGCGTCTGCTCGACCGCCGCACCGCCGGTCACCTTGAGCCGGATCAGCGCGTTCTGCCCCGTGACCGCGGCGACCTGGCGCTCGCGCTCGGGCGAGAAGTCGATCCGGGTGCCGCCGCCGTCCTTGTTGGTCGCGCGCGCGTAGAGCGCGATGCCGGACTTGCGCGCGAACTCGACCGACGCGTCGTGGAGCACCTTCGCGCCCTGCGCCGCGAGCTCGAGCATCTCGTCGTGGCTGATCGATGCGAGCAGCTCGGCGGCGGGCACGATCCGCGGGTCGGCGGTGTAGACGCCGTCGACGTCACTACAGATCTCGCAGTAGTCCGCGCGCAGCGCCCCGGCGAGGGCGACCGCGGTGGTATCCGAGCCACCGCGGCCGAGCGTGGTGATCTCGCGCTTGTACGACACGCCCTGAAACCCGGCGACGATCACGACCTTGCCGCGATCGAGCTCGTCCTCGATCCGGAACGGCCGGACCTCGACGATCCGCGCGCCGGAGTGACGATCGTTCGTGAGGATGCCGGCTTGCGAACCGGTGAACGAAATGGCCTCGATGCCGAGGTCGGCGCAGGCCATCGAGAGCAGGGCCATCGCCTCGCGCTCGCCACAGGTGAGCAGCATGTCGAGCTCGCGGCGCGACGGCGAGGCGTTGACCTGCTTCGCTTTTTCGATCAGCTGGTTGGTGGTCTTGCCCATCGCGGACACGACCACGACCACCTTCTTGCCGGCGGCCTTGGTGCGCGCGATCCGCTGCGCGACGAGCTTGATCTTCTCGGCGTCGGCGACCGAGGAACCGCCGTACTTCTGAACCACGATGCCTGTCGGAGTCACGTCGGGGACCATACACGATCATAACGTTACGACGATGCTATGTTGTTCGACGTGAAGCAGCTGCTCGCCACGTTCGTCGTCGGAATGCTGGCTTGCAGTCACGGCGCAGCGCACGCGCCGATGTTCCCCGACGCACCGCTCCAGCTCGGCGACGACAGCGACCGCGAACAAGCGATCGACGCGCTCTGGGTGATCGAGCCCGGCGCGAAACGCGATGCCGCCCGCAGCTGGCTCGCCGAAGCGCTGCTCCGCCGGATCGCCACCGCACGCGCCGAGGATCAACCGCTGGTCGTCGAGACGCTGCTGTTCCAGCTCACCTCGCTGTGGCAGCAGGATGCCCGCGCGGTCGGCCCCGGGCTCGCGTCACACGTCGCGCAGCTCCGCGACCTGCGCGCCGCGTTCGCGCGATCGGGCGCACTCGAGGCGACGCTGTGCACGCTCGCGCTGCTCGCAGAGGTCGACGCGCCGCACCGCGAGCAGCACCTCGACGAGATCGACGAGATCCTCAAGTTCGCGGCCGAGGCCGCCGACGATGACACCCAGATCTCGCACCCGCCGCCGTCGATCCTGCTCCAGCCGACCGTGCTCGCCCTGCCGCTGCCGTGGCTCGTCGATCGCTATGTCGTGCTCCTCGAGCAGCAGCAACAGCTGATCGACGCGCGGTTCGCGAAGGACAAGTCGTTTCAGATCGTCGGCGCCGCGCACGAGGTGCTCCAGACCGGGAGGCGGATCGCGAGCGCGCTCGCTCGCGCGAACCGGATCGCGGAGATCGCGCCTCACGTCGCCGGCCTCAAGGGTCTCGGCGAGGATCGCCAGCTCCGCGAGCGCGCCCAGGCGGTGGTCCAGCAGCCGAGCGCCGAGACCTACGGCGAGCTCGCGCGCGTGCTCCGCACCGAAGAGCACCAGGCCCCGGATCACGCGGCCGCGCTCGCGATCGCGCTCGCCGGCACCGCGAAGTTTCCGCAGGATGCCACCCTGCCCGCGCTCGCGGCCGAGGCGGCGGCGGCGCTCGGCCGGGTCGAGCAACCGATCGCGCTGTACGAGGTCGCGGTCGCCCGCGGCGCCCAGCTCGATCAGGCGACCGCGTTGCGGCTCGGCAAGCTGTACTCGGCGCGGATCGCGCGCCTCGCGTTCGGCGGCCGGCCCGCCGCGGCGACCACCGCGTGGAACGATCTCTCGGCGAAGGCGCGCCCCGCCTCGCCGGTGTGGGCGCAGGTCGATGCCGTGGCCGAGACCGCACTCGGCCGCGGCCTGCTCAGCCAGGGCCGGGTCGACGAGGCCGAGCACGCGCTGGTCGCGTCGCTCGATCGCGCGCCGTCGATCGACGCGTACGAGACGCTGACCCAGATCTACTGGAAGACCGATCGCCTCGCGTCCGCGAGCCGGAGCGCGACGGCCGGGCTCGCGCTGCTCGGCGACACGTCGGGCGACCGCTATCGCAAGGCCAAGCTGGAGCGGATCTCCGCCGACGTGATGCGCGCCGCCGGCAAGTCCCGCGAAGCCAGCGCGCTGTATCTCGACGCGCTGCGGATCTGGACCACGTTCGGCGAGGACAAGAACCTGCCGCGCGCGATCGCCGCCGAGCGCAAGCTCGAGTTCGCGCGAGGCATGTGGTACCTGGGCAACTCGGATCGCGCGGTCGATCTCGCGCTCGAGTCGCTCGACGTCGCGCCCGATGCGCCGTCGCTGTGCACCGAGGTGGTCGCGTTTCTGCTCCAGGTCGGCAAGCCGATCGATGCGCTCGATGCGGTTCATCGCGGTCTGTCGGCCTCGGGGCTCGGCGAGCTCGACAAGGTCTACATCTGTCTGTGGGTCGTCGCCGACGCGCGCCGGCGGGGCGAGGATCCGGATCGTCAGGCGGTCGAATATCTGAAGAGCCGGCGCGGCGACCTCTGGTACGAGCTGCTCGCCGAGGCCGCGACGAACCGGCTCGACATCGCGAAGCTCCGCGTCGCCGCGAACACGTCGCCGCGCCAGGCGGAGCTCGCGTTCTACTCCGTCGTGCTCGGCCTCGATCCGGCGGCCGCGCAGCCCGCGACGCGCAAGAAGCTGCTCGAGCAGGTCGTCGACGCGCAGCTCGTGATGGACGCCGAGTACGACCTCGCGCGCCAGTATCTCGCGACCCCGTGAGTGCGCTCGGCCACCTGCGAATCGCGGCGGGGATCCACGGCCGCGACGTCCCGCAGCTACGCGCGCGCGTCCCGCACCTCACCGGCTCGTTCGGCACGGTGTTCGATCTGTTCGTGATGGGCCGCACCGCAGATCAGCGAGTCTCGCTCGACGACCTCGCGTCGCAGGTCGAGCACATTGCCGACGGCGTCCGGGCGCGCTGCTCGATCCTACCGCTCGAGCCGCAGCGCCGGACCACGGCGTTCATCGCGTGCGATCGGCTCGACGCCCAGGGCATCGAGACCGTGTGCTGGCCCGACGACTCGAGCTATCACCTCGCGAGAGCGATCCCGCCGGGGAGGCGCACGACCTGGCTCGACCTCGGCTGCGGCTCGGCGGTCGCTCAGATCCTGCGGCCGCAGCTCGCCGACGTCCTGATCGCGAGCGATCTCAACCCGCGCGCGCTGGAGTACGCGCGCCTCGGCGCGGCGCTGAGCGGGATCCACCATCTCCAGACCCTGACCGGCGATCTCGAGTCCGTGCACGCCGATCTCATCACATGCAACGCCCCGATCCCGGGAAGCGCCGGTCCGCTGTGGACGGCGACCGACGCGCGGTTCATGACGCGCCTGTTCGGCGTCGCAGATCGCGCGCTCGCCGCCGACGGCATGATCGTGGTCCACGCCGCGCTCGACGCGATCCCGACCTCGCTCGGCGGCGAGTGCGTCGTCGTCGCGTACACGCCGCCTGGCACGGCGCGCGAGTTCGCGGTCGTGTGGTGGCGACCCGACGGCGAAGCCCGGCAGATCCGGGCGCGGCGCGCGCTCGACCTCGCGCGTCCTCACCTCGACCACACCGATCGCGAGGCGGCCCTCGCGGGGACGCTCTCGCCTCTTTAGTGTTACCGTCGGAACCGGCGTGGGGCGCGTCATCCTAGCGATCGCCGTGATCCTCGCGGCCTGCTCCAGCCAGCGCGTCGCCGAGGTCCCGTTGCCGGCGCGCGACCCGACGCGGCTGTCCCACGAGCAGCACGCGCAGATCGGGTGCATCGAGTGCCACACGATGGGCAACCGGCCCGGCAGCGACGATCACAAGCCGTGCGACAAGTGCCACGCGCAGGCGTTCCTGATCCAGCCCGGCGAGCTGTGCAAGGTCTGCCACTCCGAGGTCGCGCCGCCGCGCGCCGGCGAGTCGCTCGCGGCCCCGTTGAGGAAGTACCCGAGCGACGACATCTGGCAGGCCGAGCCATCGAAGTTCTCGCACCGCGCGCACCTCGACGCGAAGAAGCTCGAGGACGCGGTCGGCTTTCACGTCACGTGCGCCGACTGTCACGTCCGCGACGACAAGCTCGCGCGCCCCGATCACGCGATCTGCGCGCGCTGCCACGCGGCCGAGGCGAGCCCCAAGGGCCTCGTGACGATGACCGCGTGCGGTGGGTGCCACACCGCGACCCAGCAGCTCCGCACCCGTGCACGCCTGATCCGTGGCGACCTCAAGTGGGATCACGCGAACCACCGCGTCGATCGCCGCGGCGAGCCGATCAAGTGCGAGCAGTGCCACGCGGCGAGCGCGCAGGCGACCGACTACACGACCCACGCCGCCCCGCGGATCGAGAGCTGCGTCGGCTGTCACGACGACAGCGACCGCACGCCGGAGTCGGCGCGGATGCGCGTGTGCGGCTCGTGCCACGCGGGCCGGGTCCAGACCGTCGCGACGCTCGCGCCGCGCAACCACCTCCCGGCGACCGAGCGCCCGATCGATCACACGATCGCGTTCCGCCGCGATCACGCCGAGGCGGCCGAGAGCGACGGCGCGCGCTGCGCGACCTGCCACACCCAGATGTCGGGCAACGCACGCGACGCGTGCGACGACTGCCACCAGACGATGCGGCCGGCGGATCACCGGATCACGTTCCGCGAGCTCGATCACGGACCCGAGGCCGCGGCCGATCGCTCGCGCTGCGCGCGCTGTCACGTCGTCGAGTTCTGCACCGCGTGTCACTCGCAGCGCCCGCGCTCGCACGGCTTCCCCGGCACGTTCGCGAGCTCGGAGCACGCGGCCCTCGCACGCCAGAACGTCCGCGCGTGCCTGACCTGTCACGTCTCGGGCATCACGATCGGCTGCTCGGGCCCCGGGTGTCACCAGACCGCGGTCGGAGCGCCGAAGCGATGAGGCTGATCCTCGCGATCGTGCTCGCGGCGAGCACCGCCTCGGCCGACGTGAACTTGAAGCTCGAGCACGAGCCGGTCCAGCACCTGCGCATGCGCGCGCGGCGCCCGCGCACCGCCGCCGCCGCGGCGACCGTGCCCTCGTCCGCGCCGCTGCCGAAACCGGTCCTGGCCGCGCCCGAGCCACCGCCGCCCGCGCAACCGAACGCCGAACCCGCGCAGGTCCGCGACCTCACGCAACGGGTGTCGGCACGAGTCAACCTCGGCTACGTCGTCGACGGTACGCAGGTCAATCGCAGCGCGACGCCCGCGCCGCCGGCGAACACGCCGTACGGCACCGTCCGCGCGTACGGCTTCGGCGAGGGGTACCTCAGCACGCATGGCCTCGTATTCGACTCGCTGTCGTCGTACTTCGCGGGTCGGTTCATCCTCGCGAACAACACGAAGGTCTACGACCCCGGCGACAGCACGACCAAGCCCGCGCCTCCACCGCTCGCGACGTGGTTCGAGCGCGACGCGTTCGAGCCGCGGTCGGCGTGGGCCGAGGTCAAGGACTTCCTCGACTCGCCGACGTGGGCGCCGCTGCGGATCCGCGCCGGCGAGCAGTACCTCTACGGCCCGTGGGTGCTCCACATGTACGGCACGAACGTCGCGTGGGAGGGCAAGCTCGTCCGCGCGAACGCGTACCTCGGCAGTCAGGTCCCCGACTACACCGTCGATCCGCGGCTGCCGCAGGCGCGCGCGGGAATCGTCGGCGGCGCGATCCGGTTCGACCTGCGCGACCTCGCGACGCCGATCCCGATCACGGTCGGCGCCGAGAGCGTGACGCTGAGCCAGGGCTTGAATACCGAGGGCTCGCGCCACAACCAGGTCGAGGTCGACTGGCGCCCGCGCCGCGACTTCGCGCTGATCGGCCAGGCGCGCACGCTCGCCGGCAAGTTCGTCAACGAGCACGTCCAGCTCCGCGCGCGCTACCACGAGGTCACGAACCTCGTGTTCGACATCACGCATCGCGCGAGCGATGACTGGTTGTGGGATCCGACCGTCACCGATCCGGATCCGGTCGCGGCGAAGCGCTACCTCGACCTCGGCCCGGTGCTGCCGCAGGTCGTCGCGTCGGCGCGCGCCGGCACGCTGATCGCCGAGAACATCGACGTCTATCTGCGCGGCGCGGCCGCGGCCGACCTCGCATCCGACAAGTCGCGCGACACGTACTCGCCGAGCTACCTCGAGGGTGGCGGCGCACTCGAGGTCCGGGTCCGCCGCACCGTCGCGATCGGCGCGAGCGTGCTGTCGCGCCAGACCAACCGCGACGATCAGGTGATGGCGGAGATCATCGACGTCCCGAACCAGCCCGACGCGATTCCCGTCAACGCGAGCTCGCAGATGGGCGAGCGCGGCTTCACCGAGATCGGAACGACCGCGCGGATGTCACTCGGCGCGCGAAAGTTCTCGCTGCTGCTCGAGATCTACGGGCGGCGCACCCGCTACGCGTTCGACTACTGCGCGCTCAAGATGGGTGCGAGCGATTGCCGGTCGGCGCTCGACACCGGGATCCAGACGCTGAGCTATCGCGGCGGCGGACGCGCCCAGATCGACGCGTGGATCGGCAACCGGCTGCGCCTGTTCGCGAGTTACGACCTGTCGAGCACACTCGACTTCGAGCCGTCGATCACCGGCTACAAGAGCCTGCGCCTCATGATGGAGGGCGTGTATTGAGGGCGCTCGTGGTGCTGATCCTGCTCGCCGGCGTCGCGCGCGCCGACGGGCCGAGGCCAACCGCGATCGGCTTCGATCACACCGTCCACGCGCGCAACGTCGACGTCAGCGGCGCGGCGCCGATCGAGTGCACGCGCTGCCACGAGCAGAAGGCCGGGCGACTGGTCGGCCGGCCGGGCCACGCCGCGTGCTTCGGTGCGTGTCACGGGCCCGCGCCGAAGACGGCGAAGGCGCCGCTCGAGCCCGATCGGCTGAAGCTGTGCACGAACTGTCACGCCGAGGCCGGGCTGGTCGCGGGCAAGCCCGCGGTCGCGTATCCGCCGTATCGCACCGATCGCGATTTCAATCTTGTCCTCGGTCACAAGGAGCATCGCGAGACGCCCTGCACGCAGTGTCACGATCCGGCGCGCAAGACCGTCGCGGCACCGCACGCGCGCTGCGCCGGCTGTCACGACGGCGTGAAGAAGTTCGCGATGACCGCGTGCGCGTCGTGCCACCCGCCCGCCGTCGGCAAGCCGCAGCCCCCGGAGCTCGCGGCGGTGCAGAACACGGTGACCTCGATCTTCTCGCACGCGACCCACGCGGCGCGCGGCGGCGCCGGCAAGGTCTGCACGACCTGTCACGCGAAGGTCGAGAGCGCCGGCGAGAACGAGAGCGAGCTGCCGCGCCCGACCGCGCAGGACTGCGCGCATTGCCACGACGGCAAGCAAGCGTTCGGCGTCACCGCGTCGTGCTCGAAGTGTCACGCGGCGCCCGCCGACAAGTTCGAGGTCGATCGACCCGAGACCCGCTTCCGCCACGACGCGGTCCACGCGACGCTGGTCGCGAGCGAGCCGTGCACCACGTGCCATCTGCTCGACGCGAAGACCGGCGAGACTGCGATCGCGGGTCACGCCGCATGCACCCAGTGCCACGCCGACGACTTCGGTCTGCGCCATCCCAAGAAGTGCGGCGCGTGCCACTCCGCGACAGAGCCGTGGCGCCATCTTCGCGCGGATCGCCCGCTGCCCGACGCGACCGAGTTCGGCGCGTCGCTCGATCACGCGAAGCACCCCGGCGCGTGCACGACGTGTCACTCGCTTCGCACCGCGGCGACCCAGCTGCGGACGCCCCGCGGTCACGCCGCGTGCGTCGGCGGCGGCTGTCATACCGCGACCGGAGGGCCCGCGCCGCAGCTCGCCGACTGCGCGGCGTGTCACCGCCTCGGCCTCGCCGCCGCGCGGGTCGCGAAGCGGATCGCGGATCCGTGGTCGGTCCGGCTCGCATTCGATCACGCGCCGCACGCAGTGGCTCCCGGTGGGGCCCCGATCGCGTGCAACGCGTGCCACACCGCGCTGGTCGGTCAGCTCGCCGACCTCGCGACGCCGGCGAAGGCGACCTGCGCGCCGTGTCACGACGGGACGCGCTCGTTCAAGCTCACGGGCACGACCTGCCGGCGCTGTCACACGGGCGGTGTGAAATGACGACGATGATGCCGCGTGCGCAGCGTGCGTTCGTGATCGCGGCCTGCGCGTTGATCGGCGCGGGCTTCGCGTACGCCGCGTGCGACTGGGGGCAGTGGCCGCGCCTCACCTATCTCCCGATCAGCGGCGAGCTCGTGCTCCACGCCCCGGCGGGCTCGCTCACGATGGTGTATCTCGGGATCGTCGCGTGGGGCGTCGGCGGCGCGGCGTGCGGCGCGCTCGTCGGTGCGGCCGGATGTGCGCTGTACCGCAAGCCACTCCCCGACCGCGCGCTGCAACTCGCCGGCGCGTGGGCTATCACCGCGATCCTGCTGGCCGGGAGCTACTACACCTGGTCGCTGTGGCCGTGGTGATCCAGATCGCCGTGTAAGTCGCACGCGCGAGTCGCGTTGAACAGGCGTATGACGCAACGCCTCGCCTTCGCTCTCGTCGCCGTGCTCACTGGATCCGCATCGGCGCAGGTCATGGTCGCGACGAGCGGCGAGCCGGACCGTCCGGCGCCGCGCTCGATCGACGGTCGGATCGGCATGCTGCTCGGCGGTGCCGACGTCGGCGATGCCGATGGCTTCTCGATCGGCTTCGCGTCCGGCCTCGGCTACCGGATCGGCGACGTCACGCTGCGCGGCACGTTCGATTACTACAAGGTCGGCGATGGCTCGGACGAGGCGCTACAACGCCGCGGTCGGGCCGCGCGCCTCGGCGCCGCCGCGCGCTATTCGTTCGCGAACCTCGGCGCCGACAGCGGTGCGATCGCGGACTTCTGGGGCGAGGTCGGCGCGGGCTACGAGCACGTCGACTGGCGCCAGGGTGGCGTGCTCGATCGGCCGAGCCTCGAGCTCGCCGTCGGCTTCGATGTCGGCGGCCGCGGCGATCGCGATCGCAACGGCAAGCGGCGCGAGGCGGGTTACTACATGGCGTTTCGCACGTTGATCGGCGAGGCGCCGGAGATCTCCGGCGCGATGGCCACCTGTGGTGGCCCGTGTGATGCCGCGACGACGCCGTCGCGGACGGACCTCTCGATGTTCTTCGACTTCGGCGTCCACTTCGGTCACTAGAAAGGGTTCTCCATGCAGGTCACACAGGTGGTGCTCCGGCACCGGATGGTCTCGTCTTGTCTGTTGCTGGCCGCGTGTGCGAGCGGCGGCGGTGGGCAGAAGATGGCCGCACCGACGAGCGCCGACTACGGCGCCCCGAGCGGAGGCTACGTCGCGACGCAACCCGCGCCGTACTCTCCACCCGCGCACGCGTCGATTCAGACGGGCGCGCCGCAACCGATCGCGGAGGTCGCACCGGCGCCCGAGCGGCCCGGCCTCGGCACCACGTTCGGCGAGTCGGTCTACGCGCCGATCAGCTTCGCGCCGTTCGTGCGTTCGGCGCCGTCGCCGTGGGCCGAAGTGCTGCTCCACTACAACGACGAAGGTGGCGTGCGCGCGCACGCGGAATATCTGAACGCCTACCCGTCGCCGCTCGAGGTTCCCGCCGGCGATGGCTCGCTGTCGGTCGCGCTCGTCGACGAGACCGGGCGCACCCTGCCCGGCTACGCCGCCGGTGGCCGCTCGCTCGTGATCGGCAACGACGGCGAGCGCTACAAGATCGTCGTGCGCAACGCGACGACCGCGCGGTTCGAGATCGTCGCCTCGGTCGACGGCCTCGACGTGATCGACGGCAAGCCCGCCGATCCGAACCGCCGCGGCTACATCGTCGATCCGCACGACACGCTCGTGATCGACGGCTTCCGGACCTCGGATGCGAACGTCGCCGCGTTCCGGTTCGGCCGGGTCGCCGACTCGTACGCCGCGCAGACCTCCGGCGATCGCAACGTCGGCGTCGTCGGCCTCGCGGTGTTCTCGGAGCGCGGCGCGGTGTGGACGCGCGGCGAGCTGAACGTCCGCGACACCGCGGATCCGTTCCCGCAGCGCAACTACGCGACGCCTCCGCGCTAGGCCCCGAAGTGCGCCGCGACGGCGTCTGGCCCGTCGAGATGCTCGCTGTCCTCGCCGCCGACGTCGTAGACCTTCCAGCCTCCGAAGTTGCGGCGCGCCTGATCCGCGAGCATCGGCCCGTAGACCGGATGGTCCCAGCAACCGAGCGCACCGTCGTCGACGATGTCCTCGGTGATGCCGTCGGCGAGGAACACGTCGAGCCCGGGATACTCGATCGCGACGAACGGGATGTCGTCGATGTCGACGACGAACACCGGATACTCGCCGAATGGATCCGGCTCGCCGGCGTACATGAACCGGCGCGAGGCGCTGCCGCTCGGGATCACGAGGCACGGCCCCGGCAACAGCTCGCTGAAGTCGACGTTCGCGGCCGTCTCCTCGTCGAACTCGTCGACCATCATGTCCTTGAAGCTGCGGAACGCGAGCTGGAGCTTGCCGGCGTCGTCGTCCTCGAGCACGTCGAGGAAGTCCTGATCGAAGGCGAGCAGCTTCGCGAGGCTCGCGGGCAGCGGCCGGCCATCGGGCAGCGCGAGGCCGGCGAGCTCCTCGGGCGTGAGCCCCTCGGGCTCCTCGATCGGCATGCCGGGCAGCCCACCACCCTGTTCCTGGATCATGGCGAGGAGGCTGTCGACGAGCGCGGCGCCGCGGAGCGAGTCATTCACGGGCGCGAGCTTAGTCGAACCAGCCGAGCGATCAGGTCCTCGAGCGCGGCTTCCGGATCCGTCGCGATGCCGGTGTGGACCGGCGAGGTCTGGATCACCGCGCTGCGCGGGGCGACGAGCCAGTGGAAGCGCTCGCCGCGGGGCAGCGCCGCGATCGGGCCGCCGCGCGGATCGCCGGCCGCGATCAACGGGAACGAGGCGAGTGCGAGCTCGATCTCGACGATGTCGATCGTCGGATCGATCGCGCGGAGGCGGTCCGGATCGAGCGCGAGCCGGGCGCCGAGGTAGCGCTTGGTCGCGCACGCCACGATCGCGCCCACGTTGATGCACTCGCCGCGCTCGACCCGCGGCACGACACGGATCAGCGCCCAGTCGAACGACTCAGCCGATCCGGACACGCTCGGCCTCCTCGACGAACGCGCGCGGCGCCGTCAACCGTTCGGTGAAGTAGGCGACGTACGCATCGCGGGTCGCACCCGGCGTCGCCTCGGCCGTCAGGTAGTCGTCCGGAATCTCGGCGACGATCGCGCGCAGCGCCTCGGCGGTGACCTTCGGCGCGAGGATCGTATCGGCGTCGACGATGCTGCTCGCCGCCTTGACGAGCGCGTGCTGGGCGATCGGTGCGAACGGCAACTGGGCCTTGGCCGCCCGATTCGGCCAGTCGTGGTGGAAGTACAGCGCGGCGCCGTGATCGATCAGATAGAGCTGCTTGTGCCAGCGCAGCATGTTGGGGTTCTTCGCGGTGCGATCGACGTTCGTGATCAGCGCGTCGAACCACACGATCTTCGCGGCGAGCGCCGGATCGACCGCCGGCATCGCGGGCTCCCAGTTGAGCGCACCCGGCAGGTAGTCGAGGCCGACGTTGATCCCGCCGCTCGCCTTCAGGAGGTCCTGGATCTCCTGGTCCGGCTCCGATCGCGCGAGCACCGGATCGACCTCGATCGCGACGAGCTGGGGGACCGGGAGCTCGAGCAGGCGCGCGAGCTCGCCGCCGATCACCTCGGCGATCAGCGCGCGGACGCCCTGTGCGGCCCCGCGGAACTTCACCACGTACGTGCCACAGTCGTCGGCCTCGATGATCGCCGGCACCGACCCACCCTCG
>Ga0307509_10008134_pt1 | contig 13455 bp, 22 predicted proteins | sample 10_EM_MG_FD_202245 | JGI IMG/M metagenome (GOLD analysis project Ga0307509, IMG submission 202245) | Populus trichocarpa ectomycorrhiza microbial communities from riparian zone in the Pacific Northwest, United States - 10_EM | ecosystem: Host-associated > Plants > Roots > Unclassified | place...
CATCTCAGAGGATAAGGGCAAGCCAGGACCCACAAACTCGAGTTTTTTCGATCACCCTGCCGCATTGCCGAAACAAGTAGTTCTGCCGTTTCACCAGCCGGGAATACGTGTGGAGGAGCTTCGGAAACTCGGGGAGGGAAGATATATATTCACAGGGGGGGAGGGTACTTAGTATTGGGAGCAGTAAGAAGAGGAGTAAAACAAAAAGGAGTAGACACAGTTGAGATAGACGGCGGTAAGGGCTACAAGGAGCAGAGATAGGCTATACTCGGGGGAAAACAATAGAGAAGTACGATGGGGGAAAGAAAGCTAGAAACGACAGTGTGGTGGAGCTATAGCATTAACAGACGCAATCAGGGAGAGACAGGGCACGAAGTGGCCAATAAAGTAATTGGTGGTGGTAGCAAACAGAGAGAAGAGATAAAGAAAGGAGAGGTAATAAAACTATCCCAAAAGTTCTCTTGGGGTGGAAATTATCAGGCGGATAGCCCGCGGGATTAACGGTAGAGAGAGAACGAACAAGAGAACAAAAACAAGGACGGCAAGAAGGACGGCAAGGTGGATGTTGGGGTTGTTGGGGGGCGGTCCGTGGGCGGGTGGAGGGAGTTGGGAAAGGTGGGAGTCTCAGAATCCCACGAACGCGTAGTTGAGTGAGTCGATGCCTGGGACGGCTTCGTTCCTCATCAATCCTGGAATATCCTCCGCAGGAGGAAGGGGAAGATGAGAGAAGTGCCGTGTGTCGTCCAACGACGATACATGGGGAACGATGGGTGCCTGCGTCAATCACAAGTCAGCACAGGCCGGTCCACAGACGAAGAACCTACCCGGATCTCTTTCCGCTCCAGAGCGTCCCAGTCAACGCCCCTGAACCAAGGGTGTTCCAGCACGTCTTGTGAACCACCAATGAGATTCCCCAACCGCTTGGTACGGTCTGGATGGAGGAAGGCCCTGACGAGCTCCTTGGATAGCCTGTCCATCTCCTTAGGCCAATAGATCCTTCCCCTCAGGATCTTCTCGTAGATTCCAGGCGCGGTCTCGTCGAAGAAGGGTGGGAACCCGACCATCATTTCATAGGCGAGGACACCGCATGCCCACCAGTCTGCAGGTTTCCCGTGACCCTCGTTGAGAATGATCTCTGGAGCGAGGTACTCGGGGGTTCCACACAGGGTCCAGGTACGATCCTCAACAATCTTTGCAAACCCAAAGTCGGTTAGTCGCAAGTATCCCCGAGAGTCCAACAGTAAGTTTTCGGGCTTAAGGTCGCGATAAATAATGTTGAAGGAATGCAAGTATTTGAGGGCGACGACGATCGTCGCGAGGTAGAACCGCGTGACGTCGGGCGTAAACCGTTGGGCGCGTCGAAGGTGAGTGAACAACTCTCCTCCGGGAACGTAGGACAGCAGCATGTAGATGTTGAGGCTGTCCTGGAAGGTGGAATAGAGATCGACGATGAAGGGATGCCTCACGCGAGACATGATGTAACGCTCCGCGTTGACGTGCTCCACTTGTCTCAGCCTGACGATCTCTGACTTGCGGAGGATCTTGAGGGCGAAACAATTGACAGATCTCGTTTGGAGGGAGGGACTGCGCAGTCGAACGAGCAGTACGCGCCCAAACGTGCCGGTACCTGAGTGGCAATCAAAACAGTGAGGACCGAAACCCAACAAACGTCGCCTGGAGGAGGGCGTGACGGACGTACCGAGGGTTCCTCTCACTTCAAAGTCTGTGAGACGCAGGCTCCGGGGCAGAGTCTCTCTTGATTCGTCCAAGGTTCGGATTGGGGGGTGGATCCGTAGTGGCTCTGGATCGATTTCCGAGTCTTGTATGGAGAGACGGTCGGCATCGGAGTCCCTGGAGTGAGGTACGACGTGGTCGACCGCCATATCGTCCATCCGCGATTCCGGGTTTGTCGGTGACATGGGCGGGGTCATCGGGACGATGGATCGCGAGTCTTTCCTAGCGATTGGGTGGAAGACGCTGAGGCCATTGTCAGGGAGAGGGGGCGCGATGGTGGGTAAGGAGGTTGACCGAGGGGCAGAAAACATGGCGGTGTAGGAAGGGACAGGAGGCTGGAGACCGTTGGTTCGCGTATGTCGGGTGGTGGGCGTTTGTTGTAATTCACGTTCCACTTATTATTGTCTGGGGGGACCGTGCCCGAGTGAGGGAGGGGCCGTTTGCCTTGACCCGCTGGGAGGCGTGGAAGGGGTAGAAGGAGGGGAGGGGGAGATATATATTTTATGAAGAGAGACCCTGGTTGCCGCCAGGGAGCTTTTGAAGACGGAGGGATGGGAAATCAGTCGCATCTCCATCTCCATCACTTCCGGACTTATTTCCCCGACGATTTACAAATCCTCCGACCGTCCCAAATAGTTATATTCGTCTCCTTCTCCTTTGACAACACTGGCAACCGCATCGTCCAACGCTGATACCCCGGGAGAATAAAAATATTCCAGACCGCGTGTCTCACTCAGGGTCGCTACGCTACCATCCAGCAGACGACACGGCAAGTTCTCGCCTTCCGTGACACCACCGCCCGGGCCGTCCAACAAACACGACATATTTATGAGATAATATTCACCACATAGGTGGAGATCGCCTGCACGTCGTCTCGCCGTACGCAGTTTCCATGGTGTTTGGCCAACTGAGGACTTCCAGGGACTTCCCCACCCCGGCTCGCTGATCGATGGCGTTTCGCAGGCGTGATGGTGGCTTCGGTGGCATGTCCCAAGCAATGACATGTGACAGAGCGCTGACAGCCTGTCCAAAAACCTTCCCATGCCATGCGCACCACTCCGCCCGGCCCGAGGACGCCAATCTTGACCACTCTTGGATTCAGCTCACAACACCCGGCGTGCCCCTCGTGGTCCCAAGGCCAAGCTTACACCACGCCCCGAATCGGCATCAACGCAACAGCAATACTTTCTCGTTTACGGCGGCAATTTGGGCCACATCTGGGGAGAGATAAGAACCCTATCTGATGTGGTGGTGACGAATCTTGGACACAATTACAACCCAAAAGCGACCGTGAGCGCCCCATGGATTGCTGCTAGGACCTTTGTGTCTCCATTCCCACCAGCGCCTCCAGCAACGTAGATGGGAACAAAATGCTCTGCCGTCGGATGCGAGGCCCTAAATCCCCGATGATTGATCAGGTCGAACATGACCTTCCTCCGTTCCTGCGGCTAAAAAAATAGGCAGGGGCGGAAGGGAAGATGAAGTTAGACCACGTCATTCAACAACGCTCCAGCCCTCGTGGGGCCAGGAAACTGGGGAGGAAAAAAAGACGGGTTGCGATGGCTGAACATCGACAGATCCGATCGCGAGCGGTCACGGGGGAAGGAGAAGAGGATCAAGAGTCTGAGAGACCGCTTACGTCGTGGACTTGAACAGCCTGGATGACAGCATTGTCGAACTGTTTGTATATATCAGCCGACTTGGCTTCCTCGAAGCAGACTCGATCACGGAGATTGTGAATCGTCAATCCGCCGGAGAGTATCAATACTCCCTCAGATCTTCCGCGAACAATGGGATCAGCGAACCGCACCGTACGCCGTCTCGAGCCCGGACATACCTCAATTCATCCAACACTTGGCCAATTTTCCATTCTTCTTCAGGATCGAAGCCCGAGTCAATAGAAACCTGGACGATCGGGACGTCCGTCTCCTCTCCAAACATCTCTCGGAATGGGATGAAGACTCCATGATCAAGCCCGGAAGATCTTTCCCCCAGGCCATCAACACCACGAGGCTCCGAAACCGTCGTGATTCTGGCGGTCGACCCGGCCTTGCGAGATGTGGGTTAGCGAGGTCAGCACTCACAGTAGATCCGGATCGCATACCTTGTTGTACAGATCGACGATACGGTTCGCCAATTGCGAGTCCCCGCGTGACTTGAATTTGATCTTGAAAAAGTCCGGGGGGAAACCGTAATAGTCGAAATATAACGCGTTCTCTTCTCCGTAATCGGTCACTGTGATCACCCGCAAGCGTAAGCGTATATCTCCAAGACAGCACGGGACTATCGCCTACCAAGTCGTGTTCCATCGGTGTCCCAATGAGCACTGAACACCACGATGGCCTTGGGCTTATACTTCTTGACAAGGGTTCCTCCAAAATCTCTGAGGAAGCGGGCCAATGGACCACTTTTGCTCATGGCAACTCCTGGGACGTCCACCAACATTATTGGGGACGAGTGGGCGAAGAAGAACGCGGGGATCTTCTCAGGAGAGGAAGGGAGGTCATCGAGTGCCTTCAACCACTCGTCCCTGGTCTTTGGAGCGGTCGCAGTCATGGGTGCGGCGGGTTTAGTGGTGGTAGTAAGAGGCCGACACGGGGTAGCGAAGAGTAAAGACGAGAGGACCGTGGTTGGGTCCTGAAGACTGGCGGCAAATCCCCGAGAAAGGGTGGGTAATAAATATCCTTGTGCAGTGATGACCATTTGAATTTACGAGCTCGCGCGAGACCCACACGCGATGAGTATTGGTAAGATCATCCCACGGAAATAGAGACCCCCACCAGGTGATTCGGCCTGTGCATAGTTCTGAAGGCGGGGCGGAGGGAAGAAAGGAAGATGAAACCGCAGCGGAGTTTACCGATCGTCTGTCACCGGTGCCACCACCAACGGCATCAATAATCATGTCCCGCTCCAGCACAAACGGCTGGCTACGGGGCACAACAGTCCGAAAAGGCGGTGCGACGACCAACGCCCAACGCCCCAGCCAGGGCCATGTAGTCTCGACCTCGAACACGATCTTCGGTGGCGGTGTGAAGGATCCTTCGGGGAGGACGTCCGAGTACTTCGTGCGTCACGTAATACACATTCGAGAATCGCAGTGCTGATCCAACATCCTCGCGTAGTCGATGGATGACCAATGCCCAGTGTGCAAATCCGATAGGTATCTGAACCCCAAGTTACGGCTCCTCGTTAGCTCGTGCTATCACAAAATGTTCGATACTCTTCTCCAATCTCGCCGACAAACCGCATGCTGAGTACCTGGAACATTACAGGTGCGAATCTTGTATCGATAGACTGTTCACACTTGGCCCGGCACCGTGTCCGATCTGCCAAATGACCCTGCGGAAGTTGGCGTTCATACCCCAAACCTTTGAGGACCTCACGGTCGAAAAAGAGGTCGTCGTGCGACGAAGGATGGCCAAAGAATTCAACAAACGAAGAGAGGATTTCATAGACCTACGGTCATACAACGACTACCTCGAAGAGGTCGAAGATATCAGTAAGCACCATGAGACGATCGGATTCACCAATCGCTAAATACTACCTCAGCTTTCAACCTGATAAACGACATCGACGTCCCTCAGACGGAAGCTCGAATACAGGCATACCGTGCCGAAAACGCCGCCCTGACCGAGCTCAACATCCAACGCGAAGAACAGTCCGTGCAAGCTCTCAAAGAACAAGAAGAGTACGACAGAAAGCTCCGCGAACAACGTGCCATCGACATCCGCCGCGAAGAGGACGAAGAGCGCGAGGATAGGGAGAAACGCGAACGAGAGCTCATCGATACACTCGAAACCTCGACAAAGGATGCCACGAAGCTCGTCGCCAAAGCTCGTGCCGAGGCGCAAAAGAGGTCGGCGGCGAGATCGGCGACAACGTTCCAGAGTACTTCGTCGCTGTTGAGGTCGAGGGCGGCACAGAGCACGGTCAAACCGGACCTGCCACACGTCCCGCTCGGGGACAATTGGGACGACTACACGGACAAGTTTGTGGTCCAGACGAATTACTACGATCCCATGAGCGAACCGGTAAGAAAGGACAAGGAGGGCATCATGAGGGCTGGTGGGTACCGTATCGAAGAAGCTTGGGAAAGGGCCTTGAGGTCTGCTGTTGCTGGGCTGGATCTACAACCGTTGGTTGGCTTCGCCTCGGAGATAGAGCCGGATGGTGATGTGGTCATGGCGTCGGCGTAGGGGGTGGATGCTTTTCACACTCAGCCCTCTCCGTCCCCTCTCGTTTACCTTAGCAGACGTCCATCGTAGAACTTAATGTATTGTAGTAGCTTTGATAATCGATGGGCGGCGAGTTCGCAATGACCTGCTAACGTCGCATACTGCAAGAGGTAGAAAGTTCGAGATTGTAATTATATGCTGTACGGTGATGCGACTATGCGACCGGTTGCTGCGTCTATTCGGTAACCTCAACACCGTGCTCCTCTAGCTTAGCCTTCGCGCGCTGCTTGGCCTCCTCGCCGGTGTTGGGGTCTGTGAAAATTGCAAGGCGTGTCAGTACGATATTCTGGTGGCAATAGGAGATACCGACTATGCAAGGTAGCCTTGAGTCCGCCAATCACGCGGTTAATCTCCTTCCCGGACTCGTCGGTAGCGTGCCTAGCGGTTGGCTGATCAGCCAGTGTATGTTGGGCACAGGGGGGAAGTAGACTTACTCGCTACCAACGTTGTTGCCTCCCTCGAGATCTTGGATGACTTGTCGAGAGTGGTCCTTAGATTCTTCAGAGGTATTGGGGTTGGCGATGTTGGCCTGAGGGGGTTCGTGTGTCAGTCAATCGCTACCGAGCGGTATCTTGGAAGACACGGACCTTGTGGCCGCCGATGACGTTGCCTGGGTTCCTGGTAGAGGACATGCTGTATGAGAGAGTATGCGAAGGATGTGTTTGAATGTGATGGGTTGTGGAAGAGATTGTTGAGAGGAGAACGAGGATGTTTGTTTTGTTTTTATGCCGCGACAGGGGGTGGAGGGAATGAGCTCATAGGTCGGATATTGTGACGCAATCTCCGCGATTCATCGATCCATCCGCGACTGCGATCGTGGAGTAGAGGAGTCAGTCTCCAGCCCGATGTGCGGAGGGCGTCGGTAAATCCAGCGGGCAGCGGGCGGGAAGCACAACACGTAAACCGAGTGGGAGCACAGCCATCGGCATCGAGCTTAGCATTGACGTCGTAAGAGGGGTACAATGCATACATGGTTCGCAAGGAAGCAGCCAAAAGGCCAGCACGCATACAACCTAATCGACGAGGGAGGGAAGAGGGCCTCCATTCCAGCTCGGATCACTGCGAGGATCAAGTGACCCACGGCGACGACTAACCTTGGCAGACGGGAATGGTTAGGAACGACTTATCGGCTTGCGCTATGTGTCTTCGCATTCATTGGATTGCGGAATATGTCGACATCGGTTTCCCCCATCCCGTGTATAGGCAAGTCTACGTCATGACGCTCGACGGGGGGAACTGGTGCCTGGATCCTTGCTTGGCTTTCGCTGGGAAGCGGAAATATGGATCACAGTCGAAACTGGAACAGTAGGCCAAAGACCCCGCTCGAAGGGGTGGGGGAACCCATAACGGTCCGATGGTCCTCCGCTGGCCACTGGCGGGACAGAGGACATACAAAGATAGCCCACCCCCAAGGAGCTGACGGAACCTCTTGGGAAATGGCGCAATACAACACCATCATTCGCCTTGGATTACGAAAAGGTTTATCTACCCCCGGCTTCAAGAGTCAACAACCCGTATAGACCCTATTACCCCCCCACGTTCGGGCCCTTCTCGCACAAAAAACCGTTCTATACGACTAGCCCAATGTCTACCTCGTCAAGAATCGATAACGTTCCACACGGTGGCGTGTTGAAGGTCTGGTCACGTTCATCGATCATTTTTTACCTTTGATCTCATAACTGGTGACGATGTCAGGATCTCGTTCGGAGAGATGAATGGTTTCACGACGCACTGAAGCGGGAGGCCTCATCGTTGCCCGCCATCGAGCTCACTGAGGTACAGTATACCCTCCGGTCATTAGGCATGTCACTGACGTCATACTCGCAGCGACAATTGTGCGACCTTGAGCTCCTCCTCAATGGAGGATTCAGCCCACTAGAGGGATTCATGAACAAGGCGGACTACGAAAGGTTAGCATGGTGCCGGAGAATAACTCCCCTTTGCTGAACCACCGGCACAGCGTGGTCGAGAACCTGCGACTCGTGGATGGAACACTGTTCCCCATTCCCATAAACCTGGACGTCTCTCAATCAGAGATCGACGCCCTCGGACTGAGGCCTGGCGTGCGCCTCGCTCTGCTCGACCCCCGAGACGACCAAGCATTAGCCATCCTCACGATTGAGGACATCTACACCTTTGACAAGGTCAAAGAGGCTGTGAATGTATTCGGAGCGGATGATTCCGCCCACCCTGCAGTTGCTTACCTCCACAAGAGGGTGAATTACTTCTACGTCGGCGGAAAAGTGCAGGCGATCCAACTCCCCATTCACTCCGATTACGTCGCTCTCAGATGTACGTGCGATATGATCTCGTCACTTGATTTCCACGCAGAGCTGACCATTCTCTCCGGCCAGACACACCAACCGAGCTTCGCGCCCATTTCCATAAACTCGCTTGGCGCAAGGTCGTCGCTTTCCAAACCCGGAATCCCATGCACCGTGCGCACAGGGAGCTGACCGTCCGAGCTGCACGCCAACGTCAAGCCAATATCCTCATCCACCCCGTCGTTGGGCTCACAAAACCAGGCGACGTCGATCATTACACTCGCGTTCGGGTCTACGAAGCCATCATGGCCAAGTACCCCAACGGTATGGCTCATTTGGCCCTCCTACCACTTGCTATGCGCATGGCTGGTCCAAGAGAAGCCGTGTGGCACGCGATCATCCGGAAGAACTACGGTGCGACTCACTTCATCGTCGGACGAGATCACGCTGGACCCGGAAAGAACTCTGCTGGAAAGGACTTTTACGGACCGTACGACGCTCAGGTGTTGGTCTCGAAATATGCGGACGAATTACACATCGAAATGGTCCCGTTCCAGCAAATGAGCTACATCCCATCAACGGATGAGTACCAGCCCTCGGATGAGATACCCAAGGATGTCCAGACGCTGGATATTTCTGGCACAGAGTTGAGGAGGAGGTTGAAAACTGGTGCTCCGATCCCCGACTGGTTCAGTTATGAGTGAGTCTGGAAAAACTTGGGGCGGCCGCGCGTCTCGATCTCTTCTGACGCCCTATTTCAGGGCCGTCGTGAAAACGCTGCGGGAGAGCTACCCGCCTCGATTGAAACAAGGCTTTGTTCTCTTCCTCACGGGTCTATACAATGCTGGTCAGGACGCGATCGCCAGGGCCTTGCAAGTCACTCTCAACGAACAGGGCGGGCGATCAGTAACCCTCGTGCTAGATAATGGTGAGCGCGCGTTCACCTTGGGTATTTTTAGTTCAGAAAACTTACCCAATCTGAATTTGAAGACCTGAAAGGCGCGGCACAGGTATCGAAAGATCTCGGCTCCATCGCGTTCTTCACCTCTGAATTGGCTCGTGCCGGCGCCGCAGTCGTGGTCACCTCCTTGACGCCCAAACGGGATGATCAAAACCAATTCCTGCAAACGGTGCTCCACGGTGCAGGAACGGGCGCAAATGTTTTCCACATCCACGTCGCCACCCCATTAGAACACGCCGAGGCGACCGACCGTAGAAAAGTGTACGCTCGGGCGAGACGGGGAGAGCTGAGTGGACTGCCTGGGGTTGGAGGGGTCGAGTATGAAACCCCGGAGAAGCCGAACCTGTGGGTGGATGTCACCGCCCAAGGCATTCCAGAAATTGTGCACAGTGAGTTCACACCCTCCCCCGTCCATTGAATTACCCCCCCTGACCGTTTGGGATCTCCGTCACTTCTGATCCAGGTGTTATTCTCTTGCTGGAAACGACCTCTCTCGTGTAAACTATTCTTTTGTGTATGTACCTAGACCAAATACAGGGGCAGCGTCCATGCAACATTCCTGTGCGGCGATCCATGCAGAAATGGGGGGTATCAAAGGAGATCGAACACAAAGGGACACTGGTCTCCTGGGCGCTTGTACGGGCGGTGGCTGGGCTTGTCAAAACACACTGCCCCAGGTCGTCAACGGGAGCTAGGTGCTTTATAAAAGAGACCCGTAGCGTGACGTCCCCCCCTTTCCACCTTTCCGTCGGTTCAACCTTCACCCCACACACCGTCGGGGTCCCGCCCCCCCTTCAACGCACGATCCACATCCTTAACGGCCACCGTTTTACGGCCCCTTTATGAAGACTCTACTCCCACTATCGATTGTTCCATTCCTCCTGTCCTGTTTAGACTTGGTTGGTGCCGTCCGACTTGAAATCCACGGAAGATCTCCGGGATGGGAAGTCAACGCCATCGAAGTCGCACAAAAGAGGGGGCTCACCATCGAGAAGAGATCCAACATCCACGCCGACAATGGGACGGGCATCCTCACGAACTCGGACGATATCACTTATTACTCTTCTCTTAAACTGGGCGGAAAGAAGTTTAGCGTGTTAATAGATACCGGTCAGTCTCCCCTTTCGTGTTCACTTTCTGTTGTGTGCTGACCTTGGGCTCGTGTGGTTGTAGGAAGGTGAATTCAAACTTTTGAATGACCAGCTCCTGGACTGCGCACTGATCGTGTTTTTGTACCCGATCATCAGCACAGATTTGTGGGTTGGCGGTGCCGTGCCGGGAGCCACATCCTCAGGAAAGACCGCCAAAGTCCAATACGCAATCGGATCCGCCCAGGGTCCAATCCAGTTTGCAGATCTGGATTTCCTTGGGCACAAAGTCCCAGGCCAAGCCTTCAGTACGTGCCTTCTCTCCCCCTGTCGCCGCAGTTCCCAGAACCGACCCCGCCCTGACCGATCACCGCGTTTTACTTTGAATAGTCTCTGCAACCGGGAAGAGTGATGGAACTGGTTTAATTGGTTTGGGTCCTAACCGTGGTTCAAACGTGAGGGAAATCATAGACTCTGCGGATGGGAATGGGGTATTGGACCGTATCTTCCTCTCCAACACTTCAACGCCCAACTACCTCACCACGCTACTTGGGCGGTCCGATGACCCTACGGATATCTACCCTGGAGATATCACCATCGGCGAAATCGTCCCGGGCTTCGAGAAGATCACGACCATGCCAAAACTTCCTGTCGCTCGGGTTTCTCTCCGGGAGAAGGTTGACCAGCACTGGCAAGTCCTCCTGGACAAGGACGGCATCACCGGTCCAGATGGCAAAATAATTAATGCCACCTCGATTGTCGATGGGGGGAAACGCTTGAACGTGGTCTTGGACACTGGTTTCAGTCTAACGCAGGTTCCCAGGCAGATCGCGGATGCTATCTATGGAAGGATTCCTGGTGCGACGTTTGGTGCGGTTGGGCGCGGCGTTGGCGAGACTTGGAAGTTCCCTTGTGACGCCGAGGTAAACCTTACGTTTTCGATTGGCGGCGTGAAATACCCGATTCATCCCCTGGATACCTCTCTGGACTGGAGCGAGAATGGAACCACCTTCTGTGTTGGTTCGGTCAGTGCTCCTCTCTACCTTTGCACGAGCGTCGTCCTCTAATCGTTCTGTCTGTAGTTCCAGCCCAGGGTTATCGAAAACGACAACTATGACATGATTTTGGGAATGTCTTTCCGTGAGTCAACATTCCATTTGCCCACCACGCGCCCGGCTCAATCAGGTTCCCCGCAGTCCGAAACGCCTACATGCTCGTGAACTTTGGCGATTTCATCGATGGAAAGGAGGACAAAATCGCCGACCCATACATCCAGCTCCTCCCAACCACGGACGACATATCCGAAGCCCACAAGGACTTCGTCACCGTCCGACTGCAGAGCGTCGACTCGACTCAAGACCAAACTTTCCTGGATACCTTCAACCCATCCGGCCCACCAGACGTCCACAAGGGCAACAGTGACGGGTTTACCAGCTGGCTTGAGAAACACAAGACGGTCCTGATTGCCGTTGGAGCATCGGTGGGCGGGGTCGCCTTACTGCTGCTCTTCGGGTTGTGCTTCTGCAGGAGGAGGGCAAACGTTCGGGAGAAGAACGGAAGGAAGAAGTGGTTCTTGCAGGGGAGCCCAGTAGGAGGAAAGGGGAGTTACAAACAAGTGCGCGACCTCGACGGGAGGGTATGAACGGCCCTTCGTATGGTCACTTATTGGTTTAAGCGTTTGGGGGGTACGGATTAGAGTGAAAGCCACCGCAGAGGCGAGGCAAGGACATGCTTCCACCGGACCAATGTATACATGTATCACACAACTGTTTTTGTTACCACAATTCCCGCCCTCCTATTAATTTGGTACTGTTTATTACGACGGGCATCGTACGCTTACTTCTGGATCTACCCTGGTCGCTACCTCCAACCCACCACGTGCCTTGGTAACGGAACGGCGAGGATTCCTTGAATTGCCTGTTCGTCTTTCGGCATCCCCATCGTCGCCCAGCAGGGGTGACACAACGGACACGGGCTCTCGCCTAACCGGACGTCACCGACGATGGACCAAACCGCAGGGACGCGAGAGCAGCTTCGGCAGAGGTCAAGTTGAGGAGGGGTAATTTGTAGTGTCAATGGGTAACCTCCCCTGGGATCCGTTGGGTGAAGCATCCTGGACTGGAGTCAGCGATCAATGCACGAACACAAGACCCTGGCCCAGACCTAATCTGATCAAAGACGAGAAAGTGCTCGCAATTCCCTTGGTGGAGGAACCAGTACGGTTTATTGAGTTTGAGTGAGAGAGAGGAGAGTTGTGTGGAGCTGAGTGGGGTTGGAGACTTGGTCAGCGGATCGAGTTGGTCGAGAGATAGTTCCTCGAGTTGCTTTAGGAGCTTGCTATACCGAACGGTGGGGTGAGTCCAAGGGGGAAAAAACCGACCCGCGAAACCGACGCACTTTGCATAATCTTGTTCGCCCCCGCCATCGCCGTAAAGCACGCCTTCGATGAGTACAACCGCACCAGTGTTTTTGTGGATGGTGTTCGAGTCATACCCAATCAACTCGTCACCCTGGTAAACCTCCTCTGGAATCTCATTTGACACGCATGGGATGCAATTCACCAAGTCGCCGAGACTTTGAGAGGACAGGGCGGCATGTTGCGAGCTTCGGGCTACTGCGGTCAACCGGTATGGCAATCGGTGATACACCGTCATCGTCAACACGGCGACATCGTCCGAGGGTACAGTAGTTGCATTCGGAGATGATGATGGTTTCTGGCGAGAACAAATAATCCTTAGCTGGGAAGGGCGATTGACTCGCGGCCAAGGGTCTTCGTTGACGTACGGGTTCTGTGAATGGGTTGAGGTCGGTGAACCTCGGACCACGCAAAAACGCGGAGGAGTCCAGAAGGAACGGCCACGATTTGAGTTTCACGGCGTCGAGTTTCCGTTGTAGAGCGGTGACCTCTGGATGTTCGAGAGCGGGTTCTGGCAGATTCATCCGCCTTCGCTTTCGCTTTCCAGACGTGTCCGCAGACTCGTGGATCGCGTTCACGGTCAATTCATGGTTCTTGAGGACGTGTGCCGCGAGGCGAGGGTTATTCAAAACATCCTCCAGAGAAGACTTCAGATCATCCACACTGTGCTGGTCCTCGTGAATCCCCATTTGGCCAGGGGTGAGAGAGAGGAAAGATAACGCACCTGCACTCTTCGATGACGTCGTGATCTACTTCA
>Ga0307509_10008135_pt1 | contig 13454 bp, 11 predicted proteins | sample 10_EM_MG_FD_202245 | JGI IMG/M metagenome (GOLD analysis project Ga0307509, IMG submission 202245) | Populus trichocarpa ectomycorrhiza microbial communities from riparian zone in the Pacific Northwest, United States - 10_EM | ecosystem: Host-associated > Plants > Roots > Unclassified | place...
TATGACTTATACCGCTTCGTGTTCTACCAGACAGGACTGGAACAGGAGGTCGTGGAAATGTACGAAAAGTTGAGGGAAACGGACCCACGGGTTCAGGATGCACGCAACAAGCTCCGATCCTCAGACGCATTCCTAGCTATTCTCGAGAAGCACTTGAACTCCGCCTGGGATGTCGACGACGACGGGAGCCTGGATCTATCCGAACCTCTTCTGGATTCTTCAGCCAGTAGGAACCGTCGAAAGCGCGAAGCTGGAGACAGCAATGACGACGGACGGAATATTCACGTGAGACGCAGAGGACTTATGCCCCCCAAGTCAAGAGAAAGGTCTAGGGACGAGCTTTCTTCCCAAACCTCTTCCAATCGGGACCAGCTGTTTAGCACCCACTCGAGGATGCATATTTCGGGTAGCATTCTCCCCTCAGGAACCCCCCGAACCAGCGACGATGGTTCATCGGCGAAATAGTGATGTCTCTGGAGCATTCTATATGTATGTCTGATCGCCGCTGGTTAGTATCTCTTCAAAAGCATTGTACTGTACAAATTATCCCGGAATGGGTTCCCCCTTTTTTTGGATAAGCGACTTTAACCATGGCTTTGTGATAGTGTACCATAAGTCGAATCCCCGCATAGACCGGACTAGGGTCCAGATTTGAGGACCGTATGTGATTTATCTAATCGACCAGCAACGTCGTTGTAGCCAACCCCCCTCATAGCCCATACCACAATTACTCTAGCACGCTAAAAGACCCTTCGGAGTTGGACACAGAAGGATGGATAGGCATTTCCAGGTGATACTGGCTGTATAAGTAGGAGTGGCTATCATGAAATTGCGTGATGATTAGTGAAGGGAACTCAGGATAATGTCCAAATTCAGGAATGTACGGTTGAGGGCAGCCTGAGAGGAGTGTCCTTATTTGAGTTCAACAATATGTGCCAGAAGGGGGAGGTATGCGATCGACATGCGAGGTGATGTCAAAGGTGCTCCATTGTCTGGTAAGGTTTTCATAACATTACAGAGAGAATGAAAGGTTGTATACAGGGATACAGGGAGAAACTACTAGTACAAAAGTAGGGATCAGAGGGAAAGTAAGCAGGAGAATGAAGCATATAAATAGGAGACAAAAGGGAGATTCGAGAGGGAATTGGGAGCATAGCCATGAGAACGTTTGGTGTGAGGCCATGTATGCTCTGCTGCGTTTCGTTTCATGAGCAGCGCAGATGTTCACCTTACACCGAACAAATAATATATGTCTTCTATCGGAGGAAAGGGACATCGTGGCAAGAAACCAAGGGGATCGGCCCTGCTTCATGCCTGTCCTGCATTCTGGGGAAATATGCAATGTCGACCTCTGCGCAGGGTAAAGTCGCAACACTGTTGGGATCTAGACATGCACCTTGTCCACTTAAAACGCGTAAACATCGACCTCCCCCAGGTCTCCATCAGCAAACAGAGAAGCCTGATTACCCACCCCAAGATAAGAAGGGGGTTTAAGTCAGACATAAGGACGTTGTCTCTCGCGATGCACGAGGCACGATAACACACCTTGACCCCAAGAAGCCTCTGTTCATCCATCATGTAGCCGATGTACGGTTCGTGCTGTCCCGGAGCTGGCACAGCGTAATAAGGCAGCGACGTGACGACTTCGTTAGCGAACACCAGGTCTGCGGGAAACACGGATGGTTCGCACACAAGCCGTGCCCCATCGGGCGGCTGCTCAGGATCGATACCTAAACATGTCGCAGCGAGCTTCTCTGCCGTCGTCGGCACACGCGATATGTGCGCATTAAAGTCAAGGACCTCTACTCGGCTTTCGCCAGACAGCTGCAGGACAGAGCACACGATGCGCGTCCATGGACATACCTGCCGGGTCGCCGCTGTCAGCATGCGCATACAAGGGGACATACAATTGCCACTTACCGGAACAACTGGAATCCCATCGCGAGCACGAAGAGCCGTGTTCCTTGCGGGCCCCACTCCTCCCAACGCACGTCCACGGCGCCCACTTCCTCTTGATAGGCGTCGACGTACTGAACCAGCGTTTGGTTGTGTACCACGAGACACGCCGGCTGCCATCGTCCCCGGCGCGCCGTGGGGTCATGGTGCAACGTAAAGACGTGCACGCGGGCATTGAGCGCAACAGCAAATGGCGCGTCCGCAGGCGGACAGGCGAGGAACGGGCCCGTCGTCGTGGTCAACTCGAGGAGCGTGCGGTGGTCGTCGGGCTGAGGGAGGTGCAGCGTCGCGACGTGCGTCGGCCGCTTCGGAGACGAGGCGTCCCCGAAGCTGTAGATGCAGATTTCGCCGCCGTCTTTGAGAGTCGTGACCATGTACGCCCGTGAGGAAAGGAACGAAAAGTCCCAAATGCGTTCGGGTAACTGGTACTCTTGAATGTACTACAGGCTGTGAAGGTGGACATGATAAGATAAACGAAAGGGATGAGACGCACGACGAGTTCCTCTCCGGTCATCCAATTCCAGATGAGCACCCCATGAAAAGACATCCAAATGTACATCCCCACAACATCCTCGACGATCTGTATCATACACCCATGCACAGCGCTCAACGCTCTCCGACACAAAATGGGATTGCTCGCCGCCGGATGAGGCGCAACAGCGCCGGCGCTGAGCCTCCTCAAATGCACGCGGATGTCAGCGCAGGTCGCAGCGTCTGGGGAGCTCGTGCTGCTGGCGATTGGACCGGCGGGGGGACAGTGTTCGAGGAGGACGATGAGATCTTGCGCGGGGTCGAGGGCAAAGTCCTTGAACCGCACACCGAGGTCGTCCACGACTAGCCTTGTCTCGTCCGCCACGCTGCTCGGCAGCCAAGACGCCACCAGGCGATGCGCCGCCCCGGATTCCTCCAAAGCTTTGGCGCCCCCCACTAACTCGTACGCATGGCAGCGGCCCGTTAGCGCTACGGATGCGCGCCGCCGGGGGCGCAGGGCTCGCCAGGCTGCGTGCCGCTCGAGGAGCAGATCGAGGCGCGCGGCTGTGGTTGGTGCAGGCCCGCCTGCGGGCCCATCGACGAGCCCGTCCGCGGCAAGTTCGATACGGTATTGGAGGGCAGGTGAGGATGTGACTATGGATGGAGTTGCTTACAAACCTAATAAACAAACCTTGTGTGAATGAACCACAGTCGGAAAGGGACACGTACTGCAGAGGACCGTATGACGTCGAGATGGTCGAGGTGTCCCAGGATATTTGAGAGGGTCCGGACGGACAAATCAAGCAAGTTTGGTTTGGTCATTCGAGTGACATTGAAGTTGGACTTCTGCTCGGGCTTTGGGAATCCGTAGATTAGAGTACCTTTGAGGCACGGTCTGGTTCATCACACGCTGAACAGATTTGAGCTGAAAATGGATCTGTGAGGAGTTTGTGCCGCATTGTGCGACGAAACGGGGGAGCTGAGGATCGTTTAAACGGACCAGTCCGGACCGGTTTGGTCGCAGTTGACTTGACCAAAAAAAGGCCAAAGACCGGACTCAACCGGACTTTCAATCCCATTTACTTCACGGTCTATGCAGCCTGAGTGCAACTATACGAGTAATTACCATGAACTCGGGCATTAATTAATGAAGGTAACGCAATCAAAATCGTCCAGATTCATGCCGAGACCTAGGAACGTGTCTCACGTGTTCGAATTTACTATAATATGCTCGCAGGCATGTGGTCAACATGCGACCCCTGATAAGCGCACCATGTGTACTGCTCGGTGCCACAAACCGAAGGCCCCGAACGAATAACACTTCTCTCCCATCTTTCCAATTACAAGCACTCCCCTTCGACACCTAGATCATTTAGCGGATACTGGCTACAAGGACCGAGAAGACTTGGACATGTTTCGTAGAGTGCTGAGACCCTGTACTGATATCCTACATAATCACGCCATGCAACTGCCTCTAATACCCGTCTCAGTATTGGTACGTACTACGTTGCTGAAAGCATAACCTGAGCACCTACGTGTTAACGTGCACAGACTTTGCCACAGGTTCTGCCAGTGCCACCTTTGGCTCCTGCAACCAGGCAAATCAGAACCGCGTTGGTCCCACTCATCGTTGCTCGTCGTCTCTCGGGTCATTCCGTGGACCTGTCAAGCTCGCGGTCCATTGACAAACTGCCGCCGCTTCAGAAAATTCGGTCAAAACAGATTAGGAGGCGCGTTTTCACTCGCAACAGCCTAACTGGCGGCCACAGCCTTAGCTTCCAGCCACCTGAAGGTCATCCGAACGTCGACAATGAAGAGTGAGCCGTTAATGTTCTAGTAAGCCTTGGTTTCTCAGCTAATGCCCCTATAAGATTAGCGCATATCGGAGATCAAGTCGTTGGCTTAGTGCTTACTGATCTTATCCAGCACCTTTATCCGCATCTGCGAGTCGGCTCTACCACGGTTCGCTGATACAGTGTCCTTTGCCTTAGATCTGGTCTCACCACTCCCACATTGAAAATACACAGAAAGTGAGGGATCATGTTAAGCGCAACAGCGTGATCGCAGAGCTGTAATGTCACCCTTGTCACCAAAACAGGCATACCTGACGATACACGTTTAGTTGCGTGTTGTATGGCCTGCACAAGAGGCTTAATGTTGACCTCCCTGAAGACCAAGCTAGCTGTGTCAGGGCTTCACAGGGCGTGCAAGGTAAGGCTACCATCTCTGCATTCCTGGCTACATTTTTGAAATGGAATGTGATCCGACGGAAGTGGATGTTTTCAAGGTACCACTACGCTTCCATTAGGGAGACCTTCTGAAAACGTGCCTAGGCCTACGTGGCAGGTGTATACAGGGAACAGGGGTTCGAGGCCGTCTCAAAATGGCTTTTCTCGGTCTTCCGATCTCACGTGGAGAATACATATCGGACTGTGCGCAAGGTATAACATTTTGATCCATGCGCGGCCTGGATGCTCATCTGACAACAGTGTTGGTTCCGATCTGAGCGATCAGCAAGTCGCAGGGGGCGGCAGCAACAACCCAGCTAGAAAGACGGAGGAATTTTAGGTTAGCGTGGCCAACTTACCCGGTACAAATAGTCGGGATGGAGGTAAACTTGCATTCATGTATTCGACCCATCGTACTCGTATATTCGATAGATCGGGAACATGAACAAACGGTGGCGAGACGAGAGTTACTCATAACACACACCCTGGGTCCTGGCTGGGGTCGATGTTGACGGTCTCGACATTGTGCAAGCCCAGCTCTTTCGGGGATCGCTAGCGTCCGCGTGTGCCCTCCATCCCGAACGCCCCGTTGAGTCTAAGATACCCCCGCTTCCATCGCACAGCATAGCCCTCTCCCTCCGGAAAAATCCCAGGAAAAGAAATGGACCAGAGACAGTCCCATATGGCGCCTCGTCCACTTGTTCTCCGTGCTGTAACGTAGATGGTATCCTAGGGCGCAACGGCGGGCACAGGGTCAAAGAGAGGGCAGTGATGTTCGATGACCGATGGCTAAGGTAAAAGAGAGAAGGCTGGCAACAAGCGAAGGATCTAAGACAAAAAGGAAGACAAAGGAACGTACGAAGATGGGACGAATGCAACTATAAACGAGTCCGATGCAACGAAGGGTCCCGAACAAGGCGACTGGCGGGGTGTCGTGCACGTCATGCATGATGTTGTGCTGACAGCTCTAGGCGGTGTGCACATGTGGCATCAGCTGGCGGAGGTGGGCGATCTGCGGGTCATCGGCAGCCGGGCTTTTGCAAGGTAAAAGGGGACTTGAGGGGTGACAGGGACGATGAATCGGACGAGGGGCGACGGGGAGGAGGAGGCGGAGGCGGAGGCGTGGCTTGGCGTGGCATGCGAAGGCGAGGAGGACTGCATCGGAAGGCATCACGTGGCCTGCTCCGAATCGGGGCGGTGCCTGCTCGGCCATCGGCCATCTTCGTACACAACTTTGACCCTCCCAATTTCTCGTGCTATCCGCATGTTTCAAACATATCATTTGGCTAGTCCTTCGACTCATAATTCTCGTCAGAAGTTGGCTTTGCGGTGAGGATGACAGCTTCCCTCTCCCAATTCCTCCGATCACCACACGAGCCACAACCGACTTGCCACCTTTTTGAAGCGACGACCAAATAAAATGTAAACCGTGTCATCCCGTCTATCGATCTGCATCCTCTAGTCCAACCCGCTTACGATGTCGTGTACTTGCACCCCACCATGGACCAAAAATGTGAAAAGAGGCCTCGTCGCGTTGTATTTCCACTTTGTTCTCTCAATCGACCTCTCTTCCTGGTCCCAAGGACGAAGCCCCAGTGCTGCCTTCCAGATCTCCATTTAATCCCGATATACTCCCATCTGCTAAGCGCCTGCTCCACCAAACGCACCTTCAACAATCGGGTCCGCGGCGGAGCCCCGACTGATGTGTAGATGTTAGCAACGGACACCCCCTGACGCTGTGCCTTATCGTGATGAAGAAAACGAGGGTCATCATAATCGGCAGTGTCATGGGCTGCTGCGCCTTTCTATCGTGTGTCGTCGTCGCCGTCTATGTCGTCTGGGAGGCGCCGGTGTCAATGCCATTCCGTCCTGGGACCCACTTTCTCCACGGCTGACAGGAGACTCTCATATGATCATACAGCGTACCGTCCTCCCTCCAACGCGCCCCATCACTAGACGAAACATATGTGCCGCAGGAACATCACATCGAGGCAGGTCGCACCTCAACGAGCGATCCACCTGCCGAGGCTACTCGTCCCTTGATTGCGCATCTTCACGAGGGCCATAACGACAACGCCGTTAAGATCCGAAGAGTGAAATCGACGGCAGGACTGATGAGCACGTATATGTGGGGGTACATGACAAGTACATATGGTGCCACTCTATGAACTTCGCATAGTGAACCATTCAGACATTACTTCTGGATAGTATGCTGACACATTATCTTTCATCGACAGTGTTCTATTTGTGTAGCCCAATTTCACTTCCCGCACATCTTAGTTTATAATAAACATGGATAGTACAATAGATGCTCGGATGTAGGATGTCCGTATACTATCATCCCAATATCTGCTTTGTTTATGCCCAGCTTACCCCCACATGTGACATGTACAGACACAACATCGTTCGGCGGCTTATACCTACATTCAACACCTTTGATGCGTTCTTGACGGGCACCAGGTGGCGATGTGGATACCCGCACCAAGGGCGGAGGCAGGGGAGACACGTAAAGTCAACGCACAACCGTTGTGCAATCAATCCAGCAACGCGTGGTCCCCAGCACAATCTGAGGACCGGACGAATGTGACCGCAAAGTCCCCCGTGTGCTAGGACACGCCTTGTGCCAAGGAACCTTTCTGCTGCTATGAAGAAGGACGCTAGAAGCCGTCACCCGGGGAATCAGGATGCTCGACAATGTGCAGTTTGTGCGGTTGAGGGTTTGAGGGGATCACGTTCGATCGGCTCGGATGTACTATGCACGAAGCCTGAGGCCTGAGGGCGAGAAGACGGTCCGTTTGGGTACAAACATACAAGTAGGTGTTACGACATCTCTTAACTGCTTGTGTTGTGTAACTTGTGGGATGCGTAGAACACGTGTCGTGTTGTTGTGCAACACAACACATGTTCTTAGCACAAGACACAGCTTGTATGTACAGTATGCCGCAAACCCACGAGATGGTTGGTCGTCTCGAGTTGATCAAGCGAGGGTCCCTCATATGGGCAAATAAATGAAGCGGTTGCTTCGTTGGTGAAAATAATACACAGAACCAGCAGTTCATTGTACAGGCGGTGCGGTAGGTACGCTAGCGACAGCATTTAGTTGGCGCTAGACAACTGTAGTACGTAGCCCAGAAGAAGAATGGCTTTTGTGAATTACTAGAGAATACATTGAAAGAAACAAAAATATAATAGCTGGGAGATGAAGGAAAAGTGGGCATGGGGGATAATGAGTGTCGCCCGAAGGCAACCACTTACAGTGCCATCATGATAGAGCACAGTGAGATGGCACAAAGAAGGAACCACATTACGAACGCAGAGGAACCAATGGCTGTAATAGGAATGTCGTGTGATAGTATATGACGCGGTGCGTGTATGGCATGGACAGTAAGGGGGATAATCTTTCGTCCTTGGAGTTGTTGTTGAGCGTCCATCCTCAGTGAACCGGGGCGATGATTGTGGTGGTCCCTATCGTTCCCATCGTTGAATAACGACAGGTTGGTGAGATAGCTTTCTGGCAGTAGCGAATGACTTCATGGCTTCATCAACAGGTCCGGATGGTTGAAGTCCTTCCAAGAAAAGAGTCTGCAGCACAGGTACTACTTCCGCGGCCATTTTCCCCGTGAGATCTTGGAGAGCCCTTGCAACAGGGGACACCAGTCCCTCGGATACATGCAGACCCTGTGCGGTGACAAACAGGCGAAATAGTTCCAGCCACTGCGAGGGATCCATGTCTGGGTCATCTCTCCACTCGGGAATCCTCCCAGGAAGCTCGCAAATTTCGAGTCGTTCCACATGATGAAGGAGAGCTAATTGTTGGTCGAATATCTGCGTCATCGATGACAGTTGCCAATCCGGTCTTTCGCATCTGATCCCCAACTTGAACTGAGTTGATGATCCTAGGACAATCTCAATCTCCTGACCAGAAAACTGTATCCTGGCTTGATCGAAGGGTTTAAGACCTTCTGTACGGTCGATGAAATTGCATAGTCGTGGAATGTCGAAGATAAGGTCCATGAAAAACCCTATGTTGAGACAGGTAAGGTGAGGTGTTTCTATTCGGGCGACAAAATCTTCAAAGTACTCGCTAACGCCAGAGAAGGCCAGACAAGAGAGACCAGGGAGGGCTGCACGTGTGAGATGAGGCGGACTTGATTCGAGAAGACGTGACGGAGGGGATCGGAATCCAATGGAAAGATATTTGAGATTGGGTAGTGCTGCCAGGCAGGTAGCCATGACCTCGGGTGAAATGTACCCAGAACTCGGGATTTCGAGAAGGTGAAGGAGAACGATGTGAGTAAAACGTAAAATAAATTTGGGGAATGTCGGAAATGGAATGCCATCCAACACAAATGATTGTAGACGCGGGGCAAATCCACCCAATAATGTCTCTGGAAGCACCGGCACCGAGTCGTCATGAGATTTCAGTGAGAAGTGTGTCAAAACTGGAAGTGGCTCGTGCAGCACAGGGACCAAATTTTCGAGTACAGGACCACGGACATTGTACATGTGGATCCCGGATATGCGATCACAGCATTTGAGTGCCGCGATGATGTTCTCCACGCCACCTTCACCTACTGCTGAACATCGGGGAATGGGTAGGTGAAATACGATGATAGGGAAGGGTGGCCAGATATCCAGTAATCTGCTAATGGGTGTCCTGTTTGTGCAGACAATGCGCAGGTCCAGACGCCGAGGTGATCCAAAGACAACATGTCGCCATCGTCGACATACTTGCGTCAGCGTTTTCCATCTCCACCTGAAGTAAATATCATAAAAGGGATCATCCCTGTAGAAATAAAATATTTCTAGGAGAACATTGTCGGGCAGCATGTCGATCGTCACCCGGCCTACAGTAGCATGCAGCAAAATCTGTCAGCAGTTGCCGCGGACACAACACAGAATGTAAACCTTGAGATGATTCTTGACGATATTGTTCTTCCAGGACAGGTTGTACGAAATGTCGCCTCATCACTGGGCCTTTTGAGTGGTCATCACTCAACTTCGAGGACCAGGCGGTGCTAAGATATACACCCCTGTTAGTTAGTCAGGAAATGGGGAAAAACAGTTCTCTTGGACCTACTTCAAGTTTTGAGAGGTCATTGGTACAGACACCGTAGGTAATAGTGTCCGTACTAGAAGGTGAAATGCTCGTCGACCGACCACCGGAAGTGGGCCAATACAAGGTGCGGAGAATGGACGCCAGGCAGTGACTAAACCTTATCGATGCCTTATCGCTCACTACCTTATCGTATCGCCTCCTTCCTTTCCTCTATGACGTAGGCAGTTGGTCTCCTGTCTACGGTCACCATCTACATGCGAGTTCAAAGGGTAGTCCCAAAATGCGAGGATGGTTCGCGATCCTGAACAGAAACCAGAAAGGGAAGAAGAGAACTGGCTCCGCGTGAGCCGCTTCATAGTGCTGAGCAAAGTGATACGAGATCAGAAAGTGGGGGAAAACACAATACAAAACCGGTGGCACTCATTGCCCTACCCGGGAGACTCGGGGCGCTGGTCTGGTGCTCACGGTGTTGCGTGCGGATTTATATATTTTGAAGGACCTACTTACAGTCTAGCCTATGCGTCCTTAACAACGAAAAAGGAGGGCTGACGTAGAAAAATGGAGATGACAGCAACGTGCACTCGCTGCCCTGTGGCGTCGGGCATGTCGGGCGCAGCCCGGCGAGTGTCTGGGGATGGGGAAAGCAGCCTGAGGGTTATGCAGGCGTTCAAACGTTCAAAGGCCAGCGCGCAAACCCTCATCTTGGTTAACCTTAACCCACAAAGTCACCCTACAGGCTCCTAACCAGCCAACTGGGCTGGTTACGCCTAATCCTAGTAGCGTAGCATACAAATCCCTGTACTGTGTGTAGCCAATCAGAGCTATTTCAGGCTATGCCGAGTGTGATTATGCAACCATGAACCTTAGGGTTCAACCAGCCCAGTCGGCTGGCACAAAATGTCAGCCACAAGCGTGGGATACCTTAGTCAACACCACAAGAACGCAAACCAGTTCGCAAAATTCAGTCACATGACCTAGACACATTGTAGATAGGCCGTTGATAAGTCAACCCTCCACTCAAAACATAAAAATTCCATTATTTTACTTTATACATGTGCATTGCCACCATGATACATGTGTGAAAGGGTGTTGGGAAATCAATGACACATAGTAGCCATTGCGCGCTGTTAGTCACGTAAGTATCATATATCAGGAATGAGGAGGTGTGTTGGGTCTACAGTAGTTTGGATTGATGACAGGCATGTTCTGAGGGACGACTACTGTAACACTGAACAGCACCCAATGCAAAACAAAGTTTCGCGAAAGAGCACCGTAGCGGGAGTGGGAGACCTTGAATTTTGCAGAGGCCACGCGCCGAAAAACCTGAGGAGGTCTTTGTCACCAGGCTTTATAAAGACATTAATATTGATGCTAGTTGATACTGATTGTAGCTACATGTAGTGCATACGTTTCGGACAGGTCAAATTAGCCAAGTCTCAGTGTTATGTTCTTGCCTACTGGCAGCTCTATCTGAACGGGATGAACGATGTGTCGTCAGAGATAGGCACGAGGCCCGTTTCCGAGGTCAACGTGTGCACCATCCCCACAATACTAGTGCTGAACTAGTACACGTGCTCCAGCCAGACCGCATACCCGCGAGCAGGGGTCGCGGTGCAGAGTCTCTGGCACGTCGGCCATCTAGGAGTACAAAAGAAGGAGGGTGTCTATTGCGAAGCTCAAGTCCCAAAGGTTTCGACGACGGATCACGCTGGGGACATTGCTCTGATTTTTCGTGTTGGTGGGCTTCAAGTCACAGCCCTCGCCGTTCAAAGGCAAGAAGAGTACGCTGGGTTAATTCAAATCGACTAGACAGCTGCGTGAGTTTTCCGAGATTACAGGCTCACAGTTTCGGTCAACGAGCACTTCCCCGGCTCCTGTCTTACATGCATGAGAGAAGTTACATATAAAAATAAGTTACTCAACACGTATGGCGGTGGTTTCAGGGCCGGTGCTGGTCATGAACAATCATGGGAAGAGCCAGCGACAAGTGGGTGGATAGGAATTGGCATGGTACAACGACTCGGATAACATGTCACTTGTACCGCGAAATGTACTTCTGGAACCAAATATCTCCCATGAATGTGTCTGGGCTTGCGGAACAATAGCCTGCACCTGAACTGGCGGATGCGGGCCCATTAGGTTTAGAACCAGGCTCGTAACACCCTCGCGTATGGGGGAGGGGCCCGGGCAGGGAACTCGGACAGGATGTCGCCTACTAATCTCATCACCATCGCTTTACGCGTGACATATTGGGGTCGTTATGACCTCACAAGGAGGTATAATGGTTAGATTCGGACTCGATAACGTGTCTCCGCAATAGACGCCCGAGCGGAACTTGGCCCTGCTTTTGAAGGTCCCCGCTGAGACTCCCGTTTCCGAGCCTTGAAAAGTAGCGGAGGGGCTGTATTGTAATCCGAAGGGTTAGGATGCCCTGCAAATCGTACAGTGAGTGTTATCGTTGTGGGAACTGAAGAGGATTCACCCTGCATACTTGAAAATGGTTTGTCGTCACTGGTACTGTAGAGCACCCGTTGTCGGGTTCGGGAAGGAGCTGAGTAGCTGGCTCTGAAGTTGCTATGAGGGTTGGCAATAATGCGTATGATGGCATTGACATTCGGGTGTTGCAAAATTCGGCGAATCGGTGCTCTCCAGTCCTGTATTGGTATACATACTGTGATGTATGGCGGAGACTCTGCAATATACCGTATGTTGGACGTGTCTTGAATGGCTGCTCCAACTATACTTTCACCCTCGAGCCTTCCGCAGACGTCTGAGAAGATGTCAGAAAATTTGGAGAAAAAGGACACCGAAAAAGGAAGGCTCGAACCCTTGAAAATAATAGCTTTATCTGGGATCCAGATGTTGCCAAAGGCCCGCGTATTCTGAGACGTTTCAAGATATACCCGACTCGTGGGGCTTGGGTTGTCTGTGAGAACATGGATCTTCGCGTGCGGTCGGTGCAGATAAGTCTCAATTGGGTCGTCGTCGGAATTTTACCCCGTATTCCTCTGGAAACGTGGGGAGCCATGCGTAAAAGTGGGGATTCTTTCTTAAGGCCAAACGTTTCGTTACGTCCTTGAAACGCCTGAAGTTCCACCGAATTTCTTTCAAGTTGGAACTTTTACAGAGCACCTCTGGTATCGAAGTCAGATACCATAAGTAAACTTGACTTGGATGCGCGCTTACGTTGTACGATAGTGGGGTTCTTGTCAGGAAGGGAGTTGTGGAGAAGAAATTCGACTGTCGCCGTCGGTTCCGGCTCAATTGGCTAGGAGCTGGTATTAGAATACGGCTAGGAAAGGGTGTGAGAAACTCTCTTACAGGTGCATTCGCTTTCAGCCTGTTCAGTTTTATAGAACTGGCCATATCATGTGCCTTCGCTGCCGCCATCCTTTCCTTAGCAGTGCCAGATTGTTGAGGCCTGGGACGGCAGTCCATTTCATAAGTGCTCAATATCGTGACCGCTTTTCTGAATTTCTCGTCCGTCTCGTTTGATGCCCTCGTTCCCGCTACAGTTGCGGACTTCAATGCATCGTGAACGAGTTGTAACGAACTATCGAACTATCGTCAGAACAAAGGAAAGAATGGATGACAACAAACGACGTTACTTTCGGACCATCACCAGGCCGGTTTTTTCCCACGACATTGTGGCAAGGTTTCAACAACGGATACACCATCCCCCCCACATTGTCATAATAATCACAACTTATAACAAATCTATAATGAACACCTGACCTGTG
>Ga0307509_10008136_pt1 | contig 13451 bp, 11 predicted proteins | sample 10_EM_MG_FD_202245 | JGI IMG/M metagenome (GOLD analysis project Ga0307509, IMG submission 202245) | Populus trichocarpa ectomycorrhiza microbial communities from riparian zone in the Pacific Northwest, United States - 10_EM | ecosystem: Host-associated > Plants > Roots > Unclassified | place...
CTGATCGACGAAGCGCCGAGCTCGTCGGAGCTGCGGCCTGAAAGGCGAGAACCAGCATGCAAGCGGTCGTCCTCCAACAGTTCGGTAGCGTCGAGCATCTGCTATTCACCTCGGTGGCCGATCCGCGACCGGGGCCGGGTGAGGTGCTGATCCGGGTCCGCGCGTGCGGCGTCTGTTACCACGACATCATGTGTCGTCGCGGCAGCCTGCCGGGCACCAACGTTCCGGCGATCCTCGGCCACGAGGTCGCTGGCGAGGTCATCGAGGTCGGGCCGGACGTCACCGGCTGGGCGGTCGGCGATCGCGCCGCGACGCTGCAGCGGCTGTCGTGCGGCGTGTGCCCGTCGTGCCTCGCGGGGCGTGGCTCGCTCTGCAAGCGTGACGCGCGGTTCTTCGGCGAAGAGCTCCCGGGTGGCTATGCCGGGCTGATGGTCGCGCCGGTAGCAGGCATCGGCCACGTGCCCGAGGGCATGCCGTGGGAGGTCGCCGCGACGGTGTGCTGCACGGCGGGGACGGCGGTCCACGTGGTCCGCACCCGTGGCCGGGTCCAGCCGGGCGAGACCGTGCTGGTGACCGGGGCGAGCGGCGGCGTGGGCCTCCAGGCCGTGCAGCTGGCCCGGCTCGACGGCGCGCGCGTGATCGCGGTGACCTCGAGCGCCTCGAAGGTCGAGGCGCTGTACAACGTCGGCGCCGAGGAGGTGATCGTCTCGGCCAACCTCGAGTTCGCGAGCGCGGTCCGCAAGGCGACCGGCGGCGAGGGCGTCCACGTCGCGATCGAGATCGTCGGCAGCGCGACGTTCACCCAGACCCTGAAGACGATGGCGCCGGGCGGCCGGATCGTTGTCGTCGGAAACCTCGAGTCGGGCATGATCACGCTGAGCCCCGGGCTCGTGATCGTCAAGGAGCTCGAGCTGATCGGCGCGTACGCGACCAGCCAGGGCGAGCTCGAAGCCGCGCTGCGGCTGACCCGCACCGGCAAGCTGAGTCCGTTTGTCACCGAGGTGATGCCGCTCGCGGAAGCCGCGCGCGCCCACACCAGGCTCGAAAATCGCAAAGTCGCTGGCCGGCTCGTCCTGAGCCCCGACGCGGCCTGAAAGGAACTGACGATGACGATGAAGATTGGAATCGATGCGCTCGGAGTTGCTATTCCCCGGCGCTATGTCGACATGGTCGAGCTCGCCCGGGCCCGCGGCATCGAGCCCGGCAAGTACGTCGAGGGCCTCGGGGCGCGCGAGATGGCCGTCGCCGAGCCCGGCGAGGACACCGTCGCGCTGGCCGCGCGGGCCGCGAGCCGCGCGCTGGCCGCCAGCGAGATCGACCGCAGTAACCTGGGCATGTTGATCGTCGGCACCGAGACCGGCGTCGATCACAGCAAGCCCGTCGCGTCGTTCGTCCACGGCTTGCTCGATCTGCCGCGGACGATGCGGGTCTACGACACCCAGCACGCCTGCTACGGCGGGACCGCCGGGCTGATGGCTGCCGTCGAGTGGATCGCCTCGGGGTCCGCCGCGGGCCGCTCGGCGCTCGTGGTGTGCTCCGACATCGCGCGCTACGGCGTGGGCACCGCGGGCGAGCCGACCCAGGGCGCCGGCGCGGTCGCCATGGTCGTCTCGGCGAACCCCGCGCTGCTCGAGATCGACGTCGGTGTCTCGGGCGCCGCGAGCGCCCACGTCCACGACTTCTGGCGGCCGCTCGGGATGCGCGAGGCCCAGGTCGACGGTCACTACAGCGTGCAGTGCTACCTCGACGCGGTGTCGACCGCGTATCGCGGCTGGAAGGCGCGCGCGATCGAGCGCGGCCTGGTGCGCGCGACCGTCGGCGAGCAGGTCAGCGAGCAGCTCGCGCGGGTTTGCTACCACGTGCCGTTCTGCAAGATGGCGCGCAAGGCGCACCTGCAGGTCCGCAAGTCCGAGCTCGAGGATGCCGGGACCGCGTGGGACGCCGCCGCTGATCAGGTTGGCCTGGCGTCGTTTCGCACCCAGGTCGAGCCGTCGCTCGGGCTGTGCGCCCGGGTCGGCAATGTCTACACCGGATCGCTGTACCTCGGCCTGGCCGGTCTGCTCAGCACCCAGGCAGGCGAGCTCGCGGGCGCGCGGATCGGGATGTTCTCGTACGGCAGCGGCTGCACGAGCGAGTTCTTCTCCGGCGTGGTCGGCAAGGGCGCTGCGGCGCGGATCGCCGCGGCGAAGCTCGGTGACATGCTCGACGCGCGCGAGCGGATCTCGGTCGCCGAGTACGAGCGGATCATGGCGATGCCGCCGAGCACGCCGCCGGCCGACATGGCTGCCAGCGACGGGTTCCGGTTCGTCGGCGTGACGAATCACCAGCGCCAGTACGCGAAGTAGTACTTAGCTGACGGGGACGGTGTCTCTTTTGTCTCGTTCAGGTTCTGCCAATCCGGAACGAGACAAAAGAGACACCGTCCCCATCACGCAAGTGAGCGTCGAATCGTCGCTGCGTGCCGCTCGACCGAGCGGCGTGGCCGTCATCAACCAACGGGGGCGGGGATGCAGCCGTCGGGGCAGACGTCGTTGTTGGCGCCGGTCGCACACGTCGGGGGCGGGCAGTTGCCGTTGTCGCTGGCCTCGTAGACACAGGGCACGCACGTGGCCGCCGCGTCGACGGTCGGCGTGGTGTCCTTGCCGCCGCAGCTCGCAGCCGTGGCCGCGGCGGCGACGCTCAGGACCGTGAACGCGAGCGCGGCAGGAATCTTGAGCGGTGGGGACATGTGATCTCCGGCACGACAACGCCGGCGCACCCCAGCGTGCCATCTCCGCGCTGCCGCCTCCAGCAATAACCTCCGCCAGCTCGGCGGCTCCGCTCGCTACTGGTGCTGCATGTGCGGAGCGACGCGGCAGCGCTGGCGACTGCCGCAGATCGGCTCGGCGTCACAGCTCGGATCGTTGCTGATGACCTGCATGCACATCTGCTCGCCGCAGCGCTGTTCGTGCGTGCGCTGGAACGCCGCGACCGCGTCCTTGCGGATCGCGAGCTTCCGGCCCCCGGCGTTGCAGCCGCAGCACGCATCGACCAGCTCGCAGTCATCGGCGGTGGTGCAGCTGTCGGAGATCTCGGTGGCCGGGGCAGGCTTGTCCGGGGCCGGGGGCGGCGGCGCCTTCGAGCCGCAGCCGATCACCATCAGCGCGGCGACCACCGCGGCGGCGAAGCCTGCCGGGCCTGATCTCATCTCCGGAACACCGCGGCGCCGGCGAACCGCGCCTCGTCGCCGAGCTGATCGGAGATCCGCAGGAGCTGGTTGTACTTCGCGATCCGGTCCGAGCGCGACGCCGAGCCGGTCTTGATCTGACCCGCGTTGGTCGCAACGGCGAGGTCGGCGATGAACGCGTCCTCGGACTCGCCCGAGCGGTGCGAGATGATCGCGGTGTAGCGCGCGTGCTGCGCCATCCGCACGGCGTCGAGCGTCTCGGTGAGGCTGCCGACCTGGTTGACCTTGACGAGGATCGAGTTCGCGGTCCCACTCTTGATGCCGCGCGCGAGCCGAGCGGTCTGGGTCACGAACAGATCGTCGCCGACGATCTGGGTCTTGGCGCCCAGCTTGTCGGTGAGCGCCTTCCAGCCGGCCCAGTCGTCCTCGGCGAGCCCGTCCTCGATCGAGACCAGCGGATACTTCGCGACCCAGCCGGCATACAGCTCGATCATCTCGGCCGAGCTGCGCGGCTTGCCCTCGTACTTGTAGACCTGCGTGGCCTTGTCGAAGAACTCCGACGCCGCGACGTCGAGCGCGACGAAGATCTGCTCGCCGGCCTTGTAGCCGGCCTTGCCGATCGCCTCGAGCACGAGGCCGAGCGCGTCGTCCGCGCTGTCGAGGCTCGGGGCAAACCCGCCCTCGTCGCCGACGTTGGTCGCCTTGCCGCGCGACGACAGCAGCTTCTTCAGGTGGTGGAACGTCTCGACCCCGGCGCGCAGCGAGTCCTCGAACCGGTCGAACCCGGCCGGGACGATCATGAACTCCTGGATGTCGAGGTTGTTGTCGGCGTGGGCGCCGCCGTTGATGATGTTCATCAGCGGGACCGGCAGCGTCACCGCGCCGACTCCGCCCAGGTAGCGATAGAGCGGCAGATCGTGCCCGAGCGCGGCGGCGCGCGCGGTCGCCATCGACACCGCGAGGATCGCGTTGGCGCCGAGGTTGCTCTTGAGCGGCGTGCCGTCGAGCGCGATCAGCGCGGCATCGACCGCGGCCTGATCGGTCGCATCGAGGCCGATCAGGGTAGGGGCGATCACGTCGCGTACATGGTCGACGGCTTTTTGCACCCCCTTGCCGAGAAACCGGTTGGCGTCGCCGTCGCGCAACTCGAGCGCTTCGTGCTCACCGGTCGAGGCCCCCGAGGGGACGATGGCGCGCCCGAGCGCTCCTCCGTCGAGGCCGACCTCGGCTTCCACGGTGGGGTTGCCACGGGAATCCAGAACTTCGCGGGCATGGAGCCAAACGATCTCCGTCATGGCCGCGGATACTACGCCCAAGCGCGTGTGCGAGGACAGCGCCGCGGCGGGGTTCCGCTCACCAGCGCTACCGATCGCGATCGCGCGCAGGCGCACGCGCGTGTGACGGTCCTCATTCACGTCACGTGATACACCGGGTTCATGCACAGCCTCAGGCGCGCGGCATCCGCGGGGCGATGGATCGCGCTCGTCGCCGTGCTCGCCAGCTGCCTGGGGTCCACGCCGGCGCCGGCCGCGGTCGCGCCGGCCGTGACGGTGCCCGCCGAGGTCGACACCGCCGCGCGCGCCACGCTCGAGCAATGGCGGCAGGCCTACGAGATCCGCAGCAGCGATGCGCTCGCGAAGCTGTACTCGCACGACGCCGGCCTGAGCGTGGTACAGGACGGCGCGCTGCTGGTCGGCTGGGCCGCGCTCGAGCCCGTGCTGCGCGACAAGCTCGCCAAGGCGACCGCGATCCACGTCCGGCTCAAGGACGTGCAGGTCACCGCGATCGGCGTCGCCGGGGCCGTCATCGTCGCGGCCATGCTGCGCGAGCGGTCCGACGCCACGACCACCGCGACCGAGAACGGCGTGGTGACGCTCGTGGTACGCAGCGAGGCCGCCGGCTGGGTCATCATCGCGGAGCACTACTCGTACAAGCGATCATGAGGATCCGGGACAAGGGAACAAGACGATGACGCGAACGATCGGAATTGCGCTACTCGGTCTGGGCAACGTGGGCGGCGGGGTGGTCAAGCTGCTCGAGGACAACGCCTCGGCCATCGTGGCGCGGCTCGGCGCCACGCTCGAGGTCCGGGCGATCGCGGTGCGCGATGTCGACAAGGCCAAGCGCGTGGTCGACGTCGATCGCGGCCTTCTGACCAGCGATGTCGACGGCACCGTCGCGCGCGCCGATGTCGACATCGTGTGCGAGCTGATCGGCGGGACCACGCTGGCCAAGCGCGCCACGCTCGCCGCGATCGCCGCCGGCAAGCACGTCGTCACCGCGAACAAGGCGCTGCTCGCCGAGCACGGCGCCGAGGTGTTCAGCGCCGCGGAGCGCGCCGGGGTCGACGTCTACTACGAGGCCGCGGTGTGTGGCGGCGTGCCGGTCATCCGCGTGCTGCGCGAGGGCCTGGCGTCCGATCGCGTCGAGGCGCTGCACGGCATCGTCAACGGCACCTCGAACTACATCCTGACCACGATGGCCGAGACCCGCCGGCCGTTCGCCGACATCCTGCGCGATGCCCAGGCGCTGGGCTACGCCGAGGCCGACCCCACGCTCGACGTCGGCGGCGGCGACGCCGCGCACAAGCTCGCGATCCTGGTCAACCTGTGCTTCGGCACGATCATCGACGTCGCCGCGATCCCGACCGACGGCATCGACATCGTCGAGCCGATCGACCTCGACTACGCCGACAAGTGGGGCTACGTGATAAAGCCCCTCGTGATCGCCCGGGCCCACGGCGACGCCGCGACCGGTCCGATCGAGGCGCGCGTCCACCCGGCGCTGATCCCGGCGAGCTGGCTGCTCGCCGACGTCGGCGGCGCCAAGAACGCGCTCTACGTCCAGAGCTACGCGCTCGGCCCGTCGCTGTACTACGGCGCGGGCGCGGGCATGCTGCCGACCGCGATGTCGGTCGTGTCCGACATGATCGAGATCGGCCGCAACATCTTCGCCCGCGTGGCCGGCGCGCCCAGCCCGACCCGCCCGCGGCCGGCCCAGCCGCGCGCCATGGTCGCGCTCGACGACATTCGCAGCCGCTACTACCTGCGGTTCGGCGTCCACGACAAGCCCGGCGTGCTCGGCCAGCTGATGACGATCCTCGGCGCCCACCGGATCTCGGTCGCGCAGGTCGTGCAGGACGGCCGCGCGGCCGGCGCCGAACCCGTGTGGGTCGTGGTGCTCACCCACGAGGCCCGCGAGCGCGACATGCGCGCCGCGCTCACCGAGATCAACGCGCTCGACATCATGAGCCGGCCCGCCCGGCTGATCCGGATCGCGGGCGACGCCTGATGCACCCGATGCGGCACGACATCCGCGTGATCTTCGGCGACACCGACCAGATGGGCGTCGTCTACTACGCGAACTACCTGCGCTACTTCGAGGCCGCGCGCGCCGCCTACTGGCGCGGGCTCGGCCGATCGCACAAGGACCTCGAGGCGTGGGGCGTGGCGCTGCCCGTCGTCGAGGCCCACTGTCACTACAAGCGCCCGGCGCACTACGAGGACCTGCTCGGCGTCGAGGTCTGGGTCAGCGAGCTGGGCGGCGCGTCGCTGCGGTTCGGCTACCGGATCTATCGCGCCGACGAGCTGCTCGCCGACGGCAACACCCGCCACGCGGTGGTCGGCCCCGACGGCCGCGCGCGCCGGCTGCCGGCCGCCCTGCGCGACGCGATCCCGCCGATCGCGCCGTGACCCAGCTCTGGCCGACGGCAACACCGGCCACGCGGTGGTCGGCACCGACGGCCGCCCGCAACGCTTGCCGGCCGCCCTGCGCGACTCCGCCGATCGCGCCCTGACGCCGCTGCCGGGCATCGCGAGCCGGTCCTCTCTGCCGCCGCGCGCGGACCTCGTCTGTGGCGCACGTGCGAGGCTGCCTCGTCGGTCGTTCGCGGTCACGCGGCCACCGTGCGAACGGCTCGTCTGCTGCGCGTGTGTCGCGCTGTCTCGTCGTGGTCGTTCGCGGTCACGCGGCCACCGTGCGAGCGGCTCGTCTGCTGCGCGTGTGTCGCGCTGTCTCGTTCTCGTCGTTCGCGGTCATGCGGGCATCGTGATCGATCGCACCCCGTGGCGGGTGTGTCGCGGCTTCACATCGGCGGCCTGCCGCGTGACCTCGTCGTGCTGGTGCCTCACCGAGTCGTGAGGTGAGCGCAAGGCCGCGGCCGGCATTGATCACCGACGGTGCGCGGCGGTACACCTCCACAATGCAAGACCGCAACCTCGCCCTCGAAGTCGTCCGTATCACGGAGGCGGCGGCGCTCGCATCGGCGCGCCTGATGGGGCGCGGCGACCGCAAGCTCGCCGATCACGTCGCGGTCGAGGCGATGCGCATCGCGTTCGACGCGATGGACATCCGCGGCACCGTCGTGATCGGCGAGGGCGAGCGCGACGAGGCCCCGATGCTGTTCATCGGCGAGCGGGTCGGCGCCGGCTGGCGCACCGCCGACTCTGCGTCGCCCAAGGTCGACATCGCGGTCGATCCGCTCGAGGGCACCAACCTGTGCGCGACCGGCGAGCCCGACGCGATCAGCGTGATCGCGATCGCCGATGACGGCCAGTTCCTCAACGCCCCCGACACGTACATGCAGAAGATCGCCGTCGGCCCCGAGGCCCGCCACGTGATCGATCTGCGCGAGTCGCCGACCTGGAACCTCGAGCGGATCGCCAAGGCCAAGGGCAAGTCGGTCCAGGACTGCACCGCCGTCATCCTCGACCGCGAGCGCCACAGCGAGCTGATCGCCGAGGTCCGCCAGGCCGGCGCCCGCATCCGCTTGATCGGCGACGGCGACGTCTCGGGCGCGGTCATGACCGCCAACCCCGACTCGGGCATCGACGTGCTGTTCGGCATCGGCGGCGCCCCCGAGGGCGTGATCGCGGCCGCCGCCCTCAAGTGCGTGGGCGGAGCGCTCCAGGGCCGGCTGCGGTTCCGCAGCGACGAAGAGCGCGCCCGCGCCGTGCGCATGGGCGTCAAGTCCGAGGACACGATCTACTCGATCGACGAGCTCGCCCAGGGCGACGTCATGTTCGCCGCCACGGGCGTCACCAAGGGCTACCTGCTCGACGGCGTGCGGTTCTTCGGCGACAGCGCCAAGACCGAGTCGATCGTCATGCGCTCCAAGACCGGCACCGTCCGTGTGATCAACGCAACGCACCACTTCAACACCAAGCCGAAGTACTCGTGGGCCACCGGCCTCGAGCCGTAGCCGGCTGACGCAGCGGGCCGCATCGCCCGCACTCCCACAGTTTTGCGCCGTTGCCTCGGCCGCGGGCGCCAACGTGTGACCGAAGCTCCAGCGCGACGCATGCCGGAAGCTACCGCTTCACACGGCGTTTTCACGAGCCCACGAAGCCACCAGGCTGCGGCCACGTCGCACGTGATGTCGCGGCCAACGCAGCAAGTGATACAGATCATGTCAGAAGCTGCTTTTTTGATGTGGTCGCCGCGTTTACGAGGGAAGATTGCCCCGGCAACTGCTTTTGTTCAGAGGAGTCCACGCAATGAAGAAACTCGCCTTGGGAGCTCTCCTGGTCGGCCTCAGCGCCGCATGTGGCGGTGGCGGCGGCGGTGGTGTGAAGCTCCTCGACGCTGGCATCGATGCCCCCACGGTCTGCGACCCGGTAGCCAAGACCGGCTGCGCCTCCGGTGAGAAGTGCACCTGGATCGTTGATCTCGACGCGACCGCGTCCACGGGCGAGGTCGGCCACATCGGATGCGAGCCGGCGGGTACCATCGCCGATGGCGCGGCGTGCATCGACGCCACGGCCGCCACCGGCACCGACGGCTGCGTCGTTGGTGACCTCTGCATCGCGAACAAGTGCAAGCCGATCTGCGATCCGCTGGCCGCCGCAAGCGCTGCGGGGGCATGCACGACCAACTACTCGTGCACGGGATACGAGGGCGTGTTCGTGTCCGGCACCACCGTGAGTGCCGGCGTCTGCGAGCCCGGCTGCGATCCGCTCACGCAGAAATTGCTCGTGGGCGACCTCGAGGCGTGCGGCTCGCCAGATCCGACGCAGCCGACCGCGACCTGCGTTCCCAGCGACAACGACTTCCAAGCCTTCAGTTGTGCGCCAAGTGGACCGCGCGTCTATGCAAACACCGACCGGAAAGGTCCACTCACCGATCTCAACGGCGGGATCTATCCCAACGGCTGCGCGCCGGGCTTTATCCCATTCTATTTCGATGACCTTTCATCAAGGAAGACCATCTGCTCGGGGCTCTGCGCGCCGGCCAAGGTCGACTCGGAGATCGCCAAGACAAATCCCACGCTCAACGAGGGCGACCCGGAGGCGCTTGGTAAGCTGATTGCCGATGCGACGGCCATCAAGGGACACGCGACATGCGCGGTCGATATCAAAGGCTCCGATGCAAATGGTGAGGATTGTCGGTTTCTTTGGACCGCATTTGTCGATAGCGCAGGTAACGTAGCGGACAGGCCATATAACGATAGCCTTGGTGTGTGTTTCGCATTCTCCAACTACATCATCATTGACACGACCGACGATGGGATAGACAACCCGACCCTGCCTGCGAAGAGCTGTGCTCAGCTCGGTATCGTGGATGATCCGATCTATGACACGGCTGAACACAACGGCTGTTACCCGCTGACTGAGACGACGTCTCGGTCAGATACAGCGTTCCGGAAGAGCCCGCGCTGGGCAGCCAAATTTCGAGTTGGCTATGAGCCTGTACCGCTGGTTCGGCATGTCTTTGATTGAGTAGATAGTGACTCGCGCGTCCCGGCTGAATCGTCAATCGTTTAGCGGACCATGATTACCTTGTTGGTGCTGAAGATTGGCGACGCCGCTGATGGAGTGAGCGTTGGCGTGACGCCCGCGGGCGCGTACGTCTGGAAGAATCCGACACTTCCACCTCCGCCTCCAGCAGTTGCCACGCCGCCGGCGGGATGTTTGCCTGTGACAGGTGCGGCCCCTTGGCGTCCGCCAGCGCCACCAGCCCCTTCGGCACCAAGCGCAGCGCCGCCGCTCGCGGCAGTGGTTGCCGAGCGCGTACCGTCGCTGCCCAGCTGACCTGCGCCATCGTTTACTGTATTGCCGGCACCTCCACCACCGCCATTCGCAAATACCTGGCCAGTCACGGTGATCGCCATGCCTTGGAGCACGACGTTGCCGCCTGAGCCGCCCCCAGCACCGGCATCGAAATCGAGCTGCCCACCGAAGATTCGGTCATGGCCGGACTCGCCACCCCCGCCGCCGGCGTCGATCATGCCGCTCACCACCACTGTCCCTCGGCAGGCGATCAACGTCGCAGCGCCGCCGCCGCCGCCGGAGGTCGCCGTTCCGTCCGAGATGATTATGCTGCCATTCGATGGCCTGGTGCCTCCGATGAGGGGTGTGACAATGGATGGATCCGTTGCTGAGCCTCCACCGAGCCCGCCGCCACCATCAGCGGTTGCGCTTCCCCCCGCGGCGCCTGCCGTCTTGAACCCGGCACCACCTCCACCGGCCGAGACCTCAGCCTTGCCACCGGAGATCACTACTCCGCCACCGGGGCCATTGATTGTTCCGGTTGCGCTGACATCGAGGATTCCCTCGATCGTCAACGCGTTATCGGCGACTAACGCGAGCGCCCGCGTGCCTGTCACGGTGAGTGTTGCGGACGCCGTGATACGGATCGAGCCATAGCGAACGACACAGATCGGCGGCCCGCCAACCTGAGTAACCACACCGCCGGTACAGCTGTTGTCGAGTTTCGTGTCGAAGCTCGCCGAGCTTGTCACCGTGAAATCCGGCGCCGTTGCGATGGCGTCACAGATGTCGGGTAGGTAGCGTGGCTCAAGATACGGGATATGGGGCGGGGCATCGATGGCGACAGCGTCGATGGCCGCCGCATCGATGGCCACAGCATCGACCACCGCGTCTTTCGTCTGCGCACCGTCGGCACCAGCGGCATCGTCCTGCAGGATTGCTGGTCGCGGAAAGTCGCAGGCTGTAGACCCGACGACACACAAGACACCACAGAGCAGCCGAACCGACGAATGCATAACGATGTCGAAGCTATCATGTGCCGCTGCGTGCTCGGCTGCTGCTGCCACTCCGGATAGGCCACGGTACGCAGCCTTGTTGCGAGCGATGTCCGTCGGTGTAGGTGGCGCGGTGCACGGTTCCATCGCTGGCCACTTCATCATTCTTTGTGGACACCGGCCGGCCTCGGATCGGACGTTGTCCCAGGCCGAAACCCTGCTCCCAGCCTTGATCCAGCAGACACCGCCCAGGAGGATGTCGGCAATGAAGGACGGGCGGGATGGTCGACGGGATCCAGGCTCCGACGACCGCGGCGGCGTTCGAGGTGGCATCGCTGCGGGAAAACAAACCCTGATCGAGCTGATGGGGCCGACCGCGTCCTGCCTGCCTGGCGGCGTGCGAACACCACAGTCGCCAGGCGGGGACGCACCACGGAGCCGCATCCACGAAGAGCTCGGCGTGCGGAGTGGGGCTCATCCTCCGCGGACCGGCGGCGACAGCGGAGGCGAGCCGGACGCTGCGGAGAACCAGGCGCTTGGTCTTGGCGTCCAGCGCAAGGCGACCGGGGAGGCCGCACCGGACGGCGCCACAGTCACGGACATCGCCCGCCGCGGCGTCCAGGGCAGTGCCGGGCCGCTGCCGTACCGCGTGCCGATCGAGGCCCTGTTCGGCAGACACAACGTGTCCGCGGTGACGGCGCACCAGGGGCCGGCGGCGAGCGAAGCCTCACGTCAGCTCGGCGCGCACGCCTACGCGTACGGCAACTCGGTCGCGTTCGGCTCGCCGCCGGATTTGCACACGGCGGCGCATGAGGCCGCGCACGTGGTGCAGCAGCGCGGCGGCGTCCAGCTCAAGGGCGGGGTCGGTGAGGCCGGGGATGCCTACGAGCGCCACGCCGACGCGGTCGCCGATCGGGTGGTCGCCGGGCGGTCCGCCGAGGACCTGCTCGATCACGGCGCCGCGGGCGGCGCGACGCACGCGGTGCAGCGCAAGGAGATCAAGGACGACGCGCAGATCCTCGAGCACCAGGCGAGCCTCCAAGGCACCGACGTCGAGATCCCCGCGCTCGAGGGGGCGCTGCTGGCGACGCGCAAAGAGGCGGTCAAACAGGGCCTGTTGTCGCAAGCGTCGTACGACGCCGGCCTCGCGCTGTCGCAGGCGATGACCCAGCTCCAGCCCGCGGTGGCCGACAACGGCGCCGTCGACAAGGGCGTGCAGGCGCACGCCGCCATCGCGGCGCAACAGATGTTCGCAGCGCTGCAACGCGAGACGGCCGACGACAAGAACTTTCAGATCGACTCAGCGGGGACGGAAGGCACCGCTGTCTCGTCGCACAATCCGTACACCCAGGAGACCCGCGTCACGACGTATCTCTTGCCCTGGATCACGAGCCAGCACACCGCCAGCGGGTTCCAGCATCTGCCCGAGCTCATCCGGCAGGGCAAATGGGAGGACGCGTTCCGGGGCTATCGCGGCCTGCTCGATGGCCTCGACCTGTGGGTCGCCGATCAGCTGCGCAAGAAGGGCAAGGGCACCCCCGAGGAAGCGCTCGGGAACGCGCAGCAGCACTACTCGCAGCTTCGCACCGGGCTGGAGCAGATCGCCGGCAAGCACGCCAAGCGGTTGCCGGCGCTGTTCCATCCCGACGCCGAGGCCGTCAAGAAGGAGAAGTCGGATGGTCACCCCGTGGCCGACACCATCCCGATGAACGTCTACTTCTGGAAGGACAAGGAGGACGGCAAATTCCACCTCTACGACCTGACGACGCCGGGCCGCCCGCAGGAGCAGACGCTCGCCGGCGAGCCGACGGCGGCGATGATGAACACGTTCTTCGAGGAGGTGGCGCGCTATCCCAAGGGCGAGGTGCGCTACACGCTGCCCGGCGGCGCCGCCGGGGTGGCGCCGACCACGGGCAAGACCAAGTGGTACGAGTGGATCGGGTACGCCGGCATGGCGGTCGCCGCCGTAGGCCTGGCCTTCCTGACCCTGGGCGCCAGCATCCCCGCGACGGTCTGCTTCACGGCAGGCGCGGCGGCAGGCGCAGTGTCCGCCGCTGGTCACCTGGTGGACACCGAGCGCCTCGGGACGGCGACCACCGCGACGGTCGTGCTCGACGTGGCGCAGATCGTCGCCAGCCTGGCCAGCATGGGGGCGCTGAACATCACGGTGAAAGGGACCAGCCAGTATTTCGTGGTGCTGGCTGCCACCGCCGACGGCGTGTCGATGGTCGCGCTCAGCGATACCCTACTCACCGAGATGGGCAAGATCCAGAAGGGCGGCGGCACGCCCGAGGACCAGCAGCG
>Ga0307509_10008137_pt1 | contig 13449 bp, 14 predicted proteins | sample 10_EM_MG_FD_202245 | JGI IMG/M metagenome (GOLD analysis project Ga0307509, IMG submission 202245) | Populus trichocarpa ectomycorrhiza microbial communities from riparian zone in the Pacific Northwest, United States - 10_EM | ecosystem: Host-associated > Plants > Roots > Unclassified | place...
GATAAGACTCATACCTCTAGAGTCCAATAACAACCCATAGTAATGCTACAAATCAAGGGGAGAAGGTCCGGGCTGGTTACTGAGGTATTTGTCTCGAACGCACCCTGGCCTTCTGAGACTACCTGAGCACCACTAGGAAGACTACCCTACAACCCGTAGGCTAGAATAGACTCCTAGATGCCCAAGAGACCATATATGAGCGACCTCCATTTTGGCGGTTACCCATACTCCCCTTATATATCCTGCATACGACATTCAGTCGGACGGACGGCGACGACTTATACGGTGTTACGGCAGCTGCTCCAATGACCTCTTTTAACTAGCCAACCAGCAACTACACAGCCGTCTGCCTACGACGCGCCGTCCCAACGCTGGGGCCAGAGGGGGGTGTTAGCAAAACCCGCCCAAGTTCAATAGCATGTTCGGGCCACTCTTAAGTAGGCATAGGGCCTCCCTGCGCAGCTGCGTGTGCGCCCAAAAACATCTAAGAGCCCATAGAATGTGAGGCAATCGACCTCTAAGTTCTAGGATGACTTTGCCGGTGAAGGTAGGGTAACTTGGACAGCTCAGTAGGGTAACTGGAGTCCATGGGCATAATGACCAAATTCCCAAGGTAGGGTAACTTTGCCTTCTTATGCCTTTAACCGCTCAGGAAGTCCTCCAGGCGACCACAGAAGTCATCTCGGAGGTCCGTGTAACATTCCCATAATTCTCTTGACCTTATGCGAATGTTCTCCCGAAAGGTTACCCTGCCTAGTAGAGTACCTCAAAGCTACTCAACAGTTGCCTAGGCCTTATCCTAGGTTTTCCAGCTATTTGTATAAAGTATACGAGACCATACCACCTCTGGTTACCTCTTGGTATACCATTTGGGCTAAGGTGATAATGATTGTAGCTACCTATCGTAGGGTCGTTACACTCAGGCTATTAATACAAAGTCAGGTAAGCTACAGAGAATATGAATTGTGCTTGACGTAGAGATCTCTCCCGACACAGGACATGGGGGCGCAATTGAAAAGCGCAAAGGTAGGTGTGGAGGGTCTGGATGTAAGAGGAAGAGGTGGAACAGGTGGCTTGAGGCTCCTTTGATAGGCGTCATCAAGAGCATGAGCTGGTGTGTACTCTTCCTCTTGCTTGTTTGTTTTTGTCTGGACATAAACTGTACATGCCAGGGTAGGGTAGGAAGTAGAAAGGTCCTGTAGTGAGGTGTTGGTGGGCCTGACACACGACAATTGCAGATAGAAAGGAGGAATTACAAATTGAAAGCGTTGAGAGAGTAGACAATGAATTGTTAAATGGAGAACAATACTCCGTCGGAGAAAACTCCCTTCGCGTGCTATCATATCTATTTTTAAGCCTCATCATGGGTGCGAAGCGACGAGACATAGCATACTGCGATCTATGTTGGCTTCTCTTAGCGTTTAGCACGAGTTAAGGCAAAGATGCCAACCCTGCACATCACACATCAAACAGAACATCACAGCAACCTCACAATATGCTGATGATGGTGAACTCCTGCAACTTGAAAGACGTGCTATGAGAAATCAATTTATTCTAAGTCTAAGTACTCCATGAAATCTATCAATATCAAATGTTAATACATCCAGGGTCTCTGTAGACCTGGGCTAAATCGAAGCGTGCAAATAGCAATCAAAGTTTGAGTGACACACTCAAAGATTGTATCTTACCTGCTGGCTCTCAGGGTTATATCTTTTGAAAGACGGCGCTTGGGGCTTCCAATGCCACGGCATGTGCTTCAATGAACATGTACCAAATGTAATTAGGGGCATCATTTTGGACTTGGGCTGGTTCCAATTATCAATATTGAACTGTACCTAGCGGTTCCTGCCCTGGCCGATATCCTTTGTTATACTCCAGATATATTGCGACTGCCGATGTACGTTCATCATTGCGTCTGGTTTAATCAAGCGAGAAGTATGAAATCTGGGGGAACCGCCACCTTCAACAATAGGCGATGTCATACTGTCAGTCCTGGCCACAGTAGAAACTAAGGCCTCTGAAACTTCTGATGCTGAGCTTCACCATCCCCCAAGAGAAACGGGAGAGTCTTGTAGGTTTAGAGATCCACTGACCTTTATACCGCTTGTGGGATTAGCCTTGGCGTTCGGTTGACATCCCCGGTTGAAATTAGATCCTGATGCTATGTTTGCGTGATTCGAGACACCATCGGGTGGTAGGTGTCGGTGTCTCAGTTCAGGCGGTATAGGTGGTCTCGTTTAGGTTCCTGGATGATTACAATATGCAAGGACCTCAAGCGGGTCCTCCTTAGATTAATTCGAGAGGAGCCAGGTACCTATGCCTTGGTCAGTCTGAATGAATATATGATTTGTATATGGTAACAAGCCATGCCAAGGGTCTTCGCAAAGTTCGCACCCTGATTTGCTTGTAGCGCTGAATATGTAGCCAATGATCACCCAGGGTAGACACCTTAAAATTGCGGATGACAACCCCCCAATCTCATATGAGTTTCACTCTCCACAATCTACACCATGAATATGAGGATAGCGGCAATTCAGAGTGTGATAGTTGGGTCGTGGACAGTCGCTATCAACCAGATGTAGTCGCCAAACAAGGCGTCGGGCCTGAGGCTGTATAAGTTGCGCACTCCTGTCTGTATCTCATTTGTCAGTGAGTCACTATATGAATCATTTTGATAATTTCGAAAATCTCTTTGTCATTTGCCTTGTGTCTGAAAGAGCTTGCCAAGCTTCACTTACAACAGGCTGATTTTGCAAATGGGGAATTGCCAGAGTATGATAATTTGCCGGAGCAAGGCGAATGTAACGGGGGCACCGTGTAGAGAGGTGAACTCTAAGGTTGCGACCGCCCTAAATACTCAAAGTTCAAGATAAAGATGAGGTGAACAATTGAAAAAAATCAAACAGTTAAACTTAATATCGTTAAGCTCCAAGCTTTACTGAATTAGTTCTCTGGAGGAAAGGTTAGTGTTCGAAGTAGAATGCCAAACGCTTAAACCTAAGTGGATATCTGATTTAAGCCTCTGACATTCACCACTACTCCGACCTTGTGTGAGCATCAACTCCTGCTCAGGGCTTGTCCGAGATCTACCCTCCATTACGAAATATTGAGCCGGAAATATCGGACCAAGTCGGATACTCGTAACTCCGTCAATAGGATATGAGTTTCTGCAATGAATCTCTAATCCAACCACAGGTGGAAAAACTCTTCCTATCAAAGTCATAACAGTGGCTAACTATTATGAAAACAACCGAAGTGAATACCTAGGTTGTGGACTCACTTGCCCAGTGGTACTTTCGTCTATACCTGCTATGAGGTCCATTATTTAATCTACGAGACTATCCACTGTGATAATTTGACATGAAAGCTCATCCCGTGAGATCTAGCCGATGGGTGGCTAAATGTGGGCTACCAATAGCCAGCCTCGCGGGACATACGCTACTGTGATAAGACTCATAGATCGAGAGTCCATTGACAACCGATAGTAATGCTACAAATCAAGAGGCGAAGGTTCTAGCTGCTTACTTAGGTATTTCTCCTGAAAGGCCCCTGGCTTCCATGGACTATGTAAGTACCTCTAGGAAGACAGGCCTACTACCCAGAGGCTAATTTAGGCTCCTAGGTGCTGGAGGGACCATTTATGGGTGAACCCTATTTTCGGCGGTTACCCCTACTGCTCTTCTATATTCTTCGAACGACATTTAGTTAGATGGACAGCGACAACTTATATGGTGTTACAGCAGCTGCTCCTATGACTTCTTTTTGCTAGGACACCAGCAACTGTACAGCCGTCTGCCTATGACGCGCCGTCCCAACACTTGGGCCAAAGAGGGGTGTTTGCTCAATCCTCCAACTTTCAATAGCATGTTTGAACCACCCATACTCAGGTGTTGTGCCTCACTGCGCCGATGTGGGCGCTCCTATGAACATGTAAGAGCTTGTAGAATGTGAGGCAATGGACATCTAACCTCTAGGATCACTTTGCTGGTGAAGGTAGGGTATCTTGGACTCCTCAGTAGGCGAACTGGGGTCCATGGGCATAATGGTTGAATTCCCAAAGTAGGGTAACGTTGCCCTCTTATGCCTTTAACAGGTTCGGAAGTCCACCTGGCAACACCTAATGTTGTCGCCAAGGCCTGTGTAACGGTCTCTCAAATTCATTGACATTGGGCGAACTTGCTCACAAAAAGGTTACCCTGCCTGTTAGAGTACCTAAGGCGACTCAACTATTCCCTAGGTCTTCTTGTAGATTTACCAACTATTTCTATACTAAGTATACTAGAACATACCACATCTGGTTACCCCTTGGTATACCATTTGGGGTAAAGTAACTGTTATTGTAGCTACCTATCGTAGGCTCGGTACAGCATACCAGTGATAGTTAACACAGGGGCTTGTGGGATTTCTGTAAGGTTATTGACAAGTGGAGCACCGCTTTTGCAGATTTTCACGCCTGACGAAAGTAACCTTATTATTACAGGAGGAAGCACGAGGTGAGGCAGATTCTGAGGCACGCGTGCCAAAGGACCAGGATTTGCAGACACTGTCTCTGGAGATGGATTAACTCTTCAGTATTTGCCCGGGGAGCCTGGATTTGGTTACCAGAAAGAACAGAATTTGGAGACAGTGTTGAGGGAACTTGGTTTAGCCCTTGGACATTGGGTGGGGGAGCCTTGATTTAGTGTCCTGATGGAGCAGAATTTGCAGACATGGTAGAGGGAGGATGGTTTGGCCCTTGGGGATTAGGGGTGAGAGCATGGATTGGGATTGCCCTACTGGCTATTGGAGGAGTCTTGTTAAGTAGTAGGCTATTCAGGACGACCTGAGGAACGATTTGTTGTTGGGTATTAGCCGGAACTGCACCTGATATTTTGAGTATAGTACCAGAAAAGTGTAACCAAAGTTTGACAGGGGGCATCAATGGGGGAGGAGGCACATTCTGCCCAGCACTTCCTGACAGGCCAGGATTTGCAAAGCCTGGCAAAGCAGGTTAGATTGGCTCTTGGGGATTCGGTGCGGGAGGAGGGTTTTAGTATGGACTAGCAGCTTGAGTAGGAGTTTGGATTTGAGCTGGTCCAGGTGCATTGGCTGGTGGAGCATTTGGGGGCCCAGCAGCTGCATTCTGCACAGTTGTTGCAAGACCCCACAGGCTCCAAGGGTCGCATTTGGAGGTAGTAACATGACTGAGACACTGACCTGCCCCGGAAGGACCCGGTTCACCTGTAGAAATGGCTTATTTGGCCTGTTGATTGTGTTAGTCAACTTCTAACCAAAGGGCTTAATGAGTTGAACGACAGCCGCGTCAACCCCAGGCACCCGGGAAATATCGTGCGCTGCTGAACGACTGGCAAGTTCATTTCAGGCAGGTCTCAATCGCCTTATGCCGGCGACTATGTGCGGGAATTCGATGTCTGGGAAGTGGTGCAGATCTGTAATATAAGCCCTGGCTAACATTTGATTCTTCACAGTGTCCCGCCATGCACTGTATAAGGGGTCACCTAGGTCACCTGCTGCGATACCCATTGAGAACTTATGCTCAGTGATTCTTCCCATATCCTGGAGTCGATGAAATATTTCTCTGATGAGAAAATTGGCAGGAAGATGATATGTCTCAGCTGCTCGTGTCTCCGGCAGCCTGCCGGTTGGCATCAGTGCATATTGTATGTTATTTATAATCTGCACTATATGGATTTTCTTTTTCCTTTATTTCTTTTTGGAATCATATGTATTTGTTTAAGGTACAAAGACAACCATCCTCCGTTTCCTCTACACACCCGGCGATTGAAATCTCAACACCACGAGATTATGCCCACTTTTCCAAACTCCACCCCCCGTTATGAGTTCACTCTAGGGGGTGGAGTCATACCTCCTCGACACTCCCCTTCCCTTAGGTTTATCCCTTTGGGCTTTCTTCACTCTGGGTTTTTGGATTTCGTCTTCTTTTTGTTGATGATTCCTCTCCCTACCCCGCTTTTGCTCTTCTGCTCTTAGAGCATTTGCACAGTTGGCAACAGTCATCTCAACGCCCATGTTACAGATGGCCGGAAACACGGTTTCCAGTAAGAGAAAACACTTCAACAGGCCACGGCCGATTTCTCTACTCTCTTTCTCTTTAAGAGGCTGCATAGTCAAGACACGAACTCGTTTTCCGATAGTTTCTACGGCACAGAGTTGGGTCTACCCTTCTTTCGCCACCTCCTCACATCCTCGGATCGGCCGGAAGCCTACTGCTTCTCCACCTTTTTAGCTCGTACCCACAACTACCCCGCTGGTATCCATGACTACTTCTTCACCATTCGGACAATGACCACGGTCCATCACGGCCTGCCTCTTGGGGGATGGTATTGCAGTATCTCCTTGCTGTTTTTCAAGTGTGCGGCAAAAATAGATAGCATCTTAAGCCTCCCAAGGACTTCGATCATGCGGAGCCTGGCCCCTCCCGTCCTAAGTGTGCGGAATCTTTCAAGTGGTCTCCGCTACGTTTGCTTTTTGTTTTTCCTTTGTTGTGATGATCGTACTATGGGTTTTCCTGACTCTTCCTGCTTGTTCTTTGATTTGATTCCTTTTGTCTATCTTCTTAGCTAGTCAAGGGTTTCTTGTTGGGGGTGAGATGTGCGGTTGGTTCCATACCAGAGGGACTTGGGGGGTTGGCTTTTTCCCAGAGGTAGTTGGGGGTTTTTTTATGCCATAGAGTAAGCTGCATGCAAGATTTTGGCCCATAAAACAATAATCATATGATTCAAAAAAAAAAAAGAAAAAAAAAAAGGTACAAAGACAGCATTCAGCTTTAACGCTATGGCCAACAAAAACCGTACTCTCCTCACCCCAGGAAACATCCAAACCCCCAAGTCCCTCTGCTTTGAGACCAAAGGCACATCTCGTCAATTGCGCAACCAAATCCTATGAACATACTGGTACATCCAAAGGAAGTAGAAAGGAAAGAAACAAGCAGGAAAGAGAGGATAACCCTTGGTGATATCTACTACCAAAGTATAAAAACATAAGAATTGAATGAACCCCTGACAGAGGAAATTTACGTCTGATAAGTAACGCGTATCAGCCTGAGCCCGGAAGTGAGAGGATGGACCTGCACACCTGAGTGATGCCCGGGGACGAAGCGGTGCCCAATGGCAGGATAGAAAGGTGGATGGAGGCGACTCTGATGAGGGGTCGCTGGAGGGCGTGCCAAAGTGGCATTAGTGACGGCTGCAAGGACTGGCGTAACCGAGGCGGGTTTTTGTATAGCGACCGCAGATCGACCAGGGGCGGAGAGCAGTAAGGTGCCAGCTGAGGGACTGGGAAGAGGGGATGGTGGGAGTAGCTGTAACCGAGCAACAGGACGAAGACCAAGAGGGTGGAGCAAGGAGGATGGGAGGAGGAAGGACTAGTCCAAACACTTGGGAAGACAGACTAGAGTAACCACAGCCAATGCTTTTCCCAATGCCAAACGGAGATGAAGTGCTGAAGTTACTAACTGAAGTGTTCCCCGACTGGACCACATAACCGAGACAAAAAGGTACTTCTCAAAGGCCTTGGCAAGCACAGCGCGGACTGTGAGTGAAGAGAACGAAATGCCGACCGTGCAAAACCTATGCGAAGTGCAAAGGAAGTGCGCTGTAAGGGGGGAGAACCGAACTTCATGAGCAGGGGTCAACAAGGAACAGGAACGAGAACCCCATAGAGGAGGGGGTAGACCCCAGAGGGAGAGGAGAGGTTATGGAATCACTCCCCTGGGCAGAAGCCATCAAGGGGGAGCAGAGAGGGTGGCGGTGGATCCTCCTATGATTTCCCTGTTGTTGAGCTTGCGATTGCTGCAGGTGTAGGGGAGATGGTTCGTGTGCACTATGTCAATTGACTTTCAGTATATAGAGATTCATTAAATTTCAGGGACTGGTAATGTGTGTCTTGTGGATATACTAGAAGTTCTGAAAGGCACATGATTCCTGGTATGAGGTCCCCCTGTGTGGGTCAGTTCACATTATATGTTAGACACTGTGATTCTATAGGCCAGTTGAAAGATTCAAGTATTTTTACTAATTGATTAGAAAGCCTCAATTTCACGCTTTATGACAGGACCCCATTTTGAGATTCAACTTGAATACATGAAACTGAAAAAAGACACACTTATTTGAACATGAAATTCTAGCAGGACGTTCAAGATCACGAAACCAACAAAGGCAGCACCACGTGACGTTCACGCTAACAAATTCAAAAGACTCGATATTGTTTAGATGATCCACGCTGCTTGACCCTACAGCCGATCCATACTTGATGTTGACATCACCCCTCATTGACTGATCTCAGAAACTACATATAACAGACAAGACCACACTACAAAAATCCTCAAATGCCTAACAAATGTCCATTTTGGCCACGGAAATACAGCCGCTCAGGTGTGTATGCGAAGCACTGCGGAAATGAGCATGCCATGCTGGCTATCGTACTACCGTCTACAATCAAATATTGTGCTACTGTGATTAATAATGACAATAAAAGCGACATACAGCGGAACGATAGGAATAAGGGCCCAGATTCATACTACGAATCTGATCCCGAACCCACAGGACATGAGTACAACGCATTCAATGACATCGGCCAATAGTCTGATACAGAGATTCTCCCCGAACCTTCAAGTGAGTTACTCAGTAAAACAACCATTTACGAAGATGACAGATTTTCTATCATTGGAGGTCAACGGTTGTGAGCATGAAGACCGCAATCTTTGTAAGGATGAATGCTTGCCATTCTTTAGTCCCCCCGGTTTCAACCTAGTATCTTGGTGTATCGAGAGCAAAGTACCTAGGTCACGAATCAATGAATACTTCTTGGGTAGTCTGGTGATGCATTATTCGCGGCGTATAGCTCTATGCATACACTTGAGAACCACCTTGGGGCATTGGATCCTGACAGTACATATCTCCTTCGGTACCAAAGACAGGTTGATAATGGCAAGCAAAAATTACTATTCTTCTATCGCAACATCCTAGATTGCATCGGATATCGCCTGCGCCAGATCACGTACTGCGATGATTAGTTTACACGCTGTGCCATGAATAGGACTCTAGTGGACAAAGGATATATGTGGAAATGCATACGGCCGACTGGTGGTGACATATTCAAGTACAGCTTCCTAACGTTTTTTCATCAGACTATAGCTTATTGATTCTAGGAGGCAGTTCCACATGATGCGAGTCTTATTCCGATCATTTACATGTCGGATCAGACAAATCTCACCAACTTCTCCTGTGACAAGAACTTGTGGCCAGTATATCTTACTCTCTGAAATGTTCCCTCCCCCTTGTGCAACAGCCCTGCGTTAATGGCAGTTCTGCTTCTCACATTATTCCCTATTCCGCCAGGGCTATTAAACTCTTCCAAGGCAGATCAACACCAGAGACAAATCAATGAATGACACTCCTCAAGATGTATACGAATTGATCTGATCACCTGAACAAGCCCCGGCACCTGATGGTGCAACAATTTATTCTGCTCATGAGAAAGTTTGGAGATGGTTCCCAATCTTGGCAAGCATGATTGCAGACCACTTGGAACATATGGCTTTCCACAGAATGAAATCCAACATCTGTCTTGAATGTGAGATGCCCACAGGAGAATTGGGATCCAACAGCAGAGTATATCAAGTTCGAGATTACACAAGATATGAACCTTTCAAAGAGGAAAACAAGATCACACAAAAGGACCACGACATCATATGCCCTGGTCCTGGAATGTGTTTTACTGAAAATGTTTTTTACGGGCTCCCCCGGGTTGCGCCGTCCAATCAAGCTAAACCAGACATGCTCCATACCTTGTATCTTGGAATATTCAACCACAGAATGGACTGGATACAGGGCTTTCTGCAGCAGCAGGAATGAATTGATGCATTTGACAAAGTTTGAAAGACATTACTGCCTTACCCAGGATTCCTAGTACCTAAAAAGGGAGACCGCGAGGTTAAACAGTGGCAAGGGAAGGCGATGAGGAATCTGCGGCAATGTATTTTGGGCATTCTCGCAGTGACGCTGTGTTAGCCTATAAGTAGCCAAGTTATACCCATCAAGCAACCTCTCGAATACATCATGACCCTTGCTGACTTCAATCGAATGGTGTTGTACCAAAGTCACATGTTAGCAACAATCCCTTATATTAAAGATTATCTAGACATGTTTGACCAGATGATGGATATTCTTTTAGAGTATCTAGTAACAAACCGCACACAGACTAAGACTGATGAGCATCCAAGAGAACTGCGACATCTCAGGGTTCAGACGAGCAAGCATATCACACCCTTGAAAAGGTGCCGAAACCTGGAGGCAGACTGGGAAGAAGGGAATAACCCTCATACGACATCATCTATAGTGAATCGGATTTCAACTTTTTCTTAATATATCTGCAAATTCACTTTGGTGATCATATAAGGCAATTTGGCATTATTCCGAAGTATCCGACCGCGACTACCGAACCTTCTCATAAGACAAAAATCAAGAATGAAGGACGGCAATCAAATAAGAACGATCCTTCATGTCAAATTGAGCACAGCTATACTTGTCGGCAATCAATCTGAATGAACGATTGAACTTGGCATCTATTCGACATCGCGATGCTGATCGCTCTCCAGATATCTCACAACATTAGGACATGACAAGTAGCAACCATTCAGAGCCAATTACCCGTAAGAGAATCCTTAAAAGACACCGGGACACTGTTTCTGATAAGGATGATGTTTCGAGGGTATCGGGCGTTTCCTTTCAGATTGTATATCGTGAATTGATATGATTTAACCGGCATAATGTACAGACTAAGCGCCTACTTCCAGAAGACCTATGGATACTTGAATCACTTCCAGTTGGGCTACTAACACCAGTTGAAATCCCTGTTCCAGTGTTCCAAGAATCCAAAGGATACAACATCCACAGCAAACAAAGCACTGGGACACTAAACTCCAGGATTCAGGGAAGTCGCAAGGATGGGGTTTGTGTGATGGCTAGTAAAGAAGAGATCAACAGTGCACTCAGAGACCCTCCTACAGCAAAGCTTGTTGCTCTCTTTAAAATATGGTACTACACATCCAAGAATTCAGTGCACCGGCTCACCGGCATTCAGTTCGCGAGCCCTGTCCACTCTGGGTGTCTATCTAACATACATGGCCTAGTTACTGTTCAATTAAGAAGGATGCCAGTGCGTTTACTGTAGTAAACATAGGGATAATTCTGGGACTAGCCCACCTTATATGGGTGGTGAAAGGTTGCTGCATTGTCAAAAGCCAGATTGATCTAAGAACTGATAATGAGGTTTATTAAGAGATCCGGAAGTCATAGAAGGAATTTCCGATTTGCGTTGGCATTAGCGATATGAGAGGATCTTAGTATAGAATCTACCACTGTATATACATAGCATTCTGTTGAAATATAAGCGAAAAGAAATGAGGATGATGGCTGTTTAGTGAATTACAGGCCCACAGAAGAAATGAAACCAAAGAAGAAAAAGATCTACGGTTCTGAACGCCAACTGATGCCCGGAGCGGCAGCGATTGCATTATCCTTATAGACGTAAGGAAGACCCAAAAAGAGGCTAGATGAATGAGGAGAAATAAGTAACATGAAGAAGAGCCTGGGCCAATACAGGACACTAGTATCAGGTTAGGTCGAATCAGGAGAGAAAGAAGGGAGCACCGCGAGCTAGGCCAAATTGGATATGGGCGGGCATTGGAAAGCAACTCAGGACGCAGGGGATGTGAGAGGACATTGCCACAAAACTCACAATGCATAGGACGCAGGAGATGCCAATTCGACGTCGCATCCATCAGGTAGCTACGCCGACATACCAGACACAGGGTATTTCTTTCCTGATGTAACAGGGATCCATTGGCATAATGGTCCAATCCCTAACGTTGGGAAACTTTCACTCCTTATGCCTTTAACCGCTTTGGGAGTCCTCCCTTCAACAGCTAATGTTGTCTTGGAGGCCCGTGTAATGTTGCCATATTTTCCCGAACTTTCTACGAACTTACTCCTCAAAGGTTACCCTGCCAAGTAGAGCCCCTGAAGCTACTCTACTTGTCCATGGGCCTTGCCCTATGTTTACCTGGTCTTAGTATAATAAGTATACCAGACCATACTACCTCTAGTTACCACTTGGTATACAATTTGAGCTAAGGTGATACTCATTGTAGATACCTATCATAGGCTCCTTACACTACTCCCCTCTTCTCTTGGGAAGTTCCCATACTGTGAACGTCTTGTCTTGATTTCATGGTTTCGATTGTCTATAACCCTATGGTCTCTAGGTTTAGACGGATACCTCTCATGGAACTGTTGCAATTCTTACATTACCATATCTTCTACTATCTCGAACTGTTCCCACAAATTCTCTTCTGGACTGTACCCTTCCTAAGCCACCATATACTGTACCAATTGGTGGGGAAATTTCTTCTTAGGATTCCCCTACCACCTACAATCAACTATTTCTAAAACAACATAACTAGGGACATTGTGCACAATGTCCAGCCTTGGTATTTCCTTCTGAGGTCTTCTATTAGGATTCTCTTTGTAAGGTTCTAACAACCAGACATGGCACAAGTGATAAATTTCCCACCTGGTAGGCAGCTCGATCTCCTAGGCTCTAAACCGAATCTTGTGCTCGACAATAAATGGTCCAAGTCTCATGTGGTCTATTATTTCCATAGGGCTCTTTGTGCAGCGGTTCTTGTGGTTAAATATCACTCTGTCCGTTATGTTGCCACTGCCAGTGAGACCATCCTCAAGCATTGCAAATTTCAGACCTGGCTGTCTTTTTTGATCATACCATTGCCATTCTTGTACCTGATGTATTGTCTGTCTGATTTCTTGCCATGTGCCTTCCCAATCCTTGACCATATGCTCACTGTCTAGGTGTATTCTCTTATTATCTGACACCATTCCCGATCCTTGTCTCTGGGGGGAGAATCAAGAATTAATTTCAAAAAGACTAGCCTCTATGGATTCTGACATTGAAGTATTATATACATGTTCTGCAAATGGTAACAGCAATACCCAATTGCCTTGCTGATAGGTGCAATAACTCCTAACATATTGCTGTATGGTCTGATTAACCCTTTCAGTTTCCCCATCCCTTTCAGGATGGAATGCAGTGGACATATTCAACTTTCGTTGCTGTAGTTGCATTATGCTTGTCCAGAGCTTGGACCTGAATCTGGTATCTGAGTCATAGAAAATTGATTCAGGATACCCATAGAGGGGTCAGATCGCTTTCCCAAATGACAAGGGCAGTTCCTTACTATTTTACTCAGTCCTAACCGGAATGAATTGTGCCATCTTGATGAACCAGTGTAACGACCCTACGATAGGTAGCTACAATTACTATCACCTTAGCCCAAATGGTATATCAAGAGGTAACCAGAGGTGGTATGGTCTCGTATACTTTATACAAATAGCTGGTAAACCTAGGATA
>Ga0307509_10008138_pt1 | contig 13449 bp, 8 predicted proteins | sample 10_EM_MG_FD_202245 | JGI IMG/M metagenome (GOLD analysis project Ga0307509, IMG submission 202245) | Populus trichocarpa ectomycorrhiza microbial communities from riparian zone in the Pacific Northwest, United States - 10_EM | ecosystem: Host-associated > Plants > Roots > Unclassified | place...
CAAGGAAATTGTCAAATATGGTGGAGATGAATGGTTAAGTTCATCTTATATCAAGCATCCGATGTTGGTAAGCTAGAACTCCATGGATGGACACCAAGGGCTTTGACTGATCATCATGGCCAAGAGGAAATTCAAGCTTTGTTCCAAAATAGAATGTAGACGAATAAAAAAACGGTTCCCACTATTCCAACGCATCCAGGGGTGCCATATGGTGGGAAGCCGATGACAAAGTATAATAGTGAACCTACTGTTGAAAATTTTGTTAAAACATAAATAGGTGTATATGAAGCCAGATTAAAAATGGCATTTATGGGTTAAAATTTTATTGGAATTTCAACTTCAACAAATGTTATTTAATATAAAATATTAACATGTTTTAAACAAATTATAAATAAATAAAAAATTGATCTCAAAAAACTTTTAGTTGATATATTTTAATGAAACTCAATCATTTAAAAAAACTATGTTACATGTAAAAATACAATAAAATTTTCATGGTGTTTATAAAATAAAAAATTAAAAAAATTAAAATTTGACCATATTAGTATCCATGTTTTTAAAGAAAAAAGATCATAGGCAAGGTAGTTTCGGGATTAATCCCTCGTGCTCAAACTTGAGCTTGGGTTTTTGTGTGAGTTGGTGTGAATTTATTATAAAATAATATTTTGAACTGTAAAATATTATTTTTTATTAATTAAAATTATAATTTAAGTTTGATCCATAAAAAATTATATTTTATAGTTTTGAGAGATATATTGCAAATATATTAATTATACAAGTGAGGAGAAATAAAACTTTAAGGACAAGAAATTCATTATTTTAAAACGTTTCAACAATTAAATATCTTTTTTTTTATTTTAATTTAAATATAGATATTTTTATTATTAATATATATACTAGAATTTTAAATTAATATCAATCAATTACAAGTTTAATTATATGCTTAGTATGTATGCTATAATAGAACATGTTTATCATGAGTTATATTTTTAAAAGCTTATAATTTTAAATATGTATAAACTTTAGTATTTTCTTGAATATTTTCTTGTTTAGCATACTTTATTGTAATAAACTAAACAATTCATTCTAATTATTTTAAACTACACCTACAATACCTCCATTTTCTCCTTCTTTGCGTCATGATGTTGTGCCACCAGTCCCTATTTTTTCTTAGAGACATTCCAATTAATGAAAGAAAAATGAGAATGCGGGGATTGTTGTTTGTGGTAATGTTATGGCTATTAAAGAAAGAGATATTGTAAAACCAACTGGATGTACTGTGAATGTAGCAAGAAAGGCTACGATGAGTGTGATTTAACTGGTTAAATTTGAATTTGTTGTTCAAAAGTTACCGGTTCGAGTCACCAATTTAAGTGTTATAAATCTTAGAACTATAATAAATTTACCGGATAGTTAACTTTAAAATTTTATAAAATTAATCAAAATATATATAAACTGATCCAGATATCCACACATAAATATATACAAGCGAAGAGGTGTCTAGCACCTCCTCTTCCCCAAAAACCATACGGATGCAGAACTGATTTCATAACCAGCATCCATCACCAATCACTTTCCACAGCCTCCTCTAGAAAGGCATTCCAGCTTCAGAAGCAGGTGGCTGGGTCAGGTAGGAGTGACGACTGCTGATATGGGATCGGATCCTATTCGAAGCACTCCACCACGAATAAAGAGTCTTTGGGTTGAATAGACAGTAGAGATAGGAGTTCCTATCTATATGGCGGGCTTTCAAGACAGAGATGCACTACTCCACATGTTTACTAGTTTGTCTATTTATTTCATTTTTTTTTTTATCAAGATCACGAAGACAATATATCTCCATTTATATGCTCGTTAATAAATTAATATCCAAATTTCAAAATCTTACCAATTGGCTCAATTAATCATAGTTAACTGTAATCACATGCTACGAGATATAATTAACTTAGTTAAGAGTACAAAAAGTAAGTTAGTGGATTGGAGAAAATATAATCGAACTATAGGTTTAAATACGTAAAACCTTTTATTTTTTTTAATATTTAGATATTTTATTTGTGTTGAAATATTTTAAGACGAAGGTATTTTTAGCTTAACTATTGACTATTTGATAATATTTTAAATTTTAAAATTATATTTAGATGTTTGACATTATATTTGTATTTGTATTGTATAATTTAAAGTTAATTTATTTTTAATATCATAAAAGATTGAATTTTTATTCTAAAAATAAGTAAAACTTCAATTATATTACATAAAAAATATCACAAAAAATTGTTAAAATAAAAAAGACAATAAAAAAACCCAACATTAAAATTGATAAAAAAAAATTAATTAAAAAAAAACCTAGTGGTGCGAGCCTTATATCGGTGACCCAACACACCTAGACATAAAAAACCCCAAGCGAGCTAGCTTTTATCCCAGACTCACACGTTTGGACTATCTTATTTTAAAAAAAGAAACTTTTGAAGGCATGAATGACTTGTTGTCCAACCATTTTTTTTTTAAATGGTGATGTGTTGATTGCCTCTTCCCGGATCTTGATCGTTATAGTGGTTGAAAAATCAGAGGTGATGACTTTTTTTACCTAAAAATTATTTTCAATCCATTTTTTATTCAAGCACCCTACACACCTTGATAAAACTCGTATATAACTTCAAATAATTTAAAAATTAATCAAAAAACACAAAAACAAATTGAAAAAAAATCTTTTTATGCTCAAATCTATCATTTCAGGCAATAAAAGAGCCAAAGAAAACTTAAATGAGACTTCTATTATCAAATAAAACTTGCTAACACCAAGATCGATATTTTCATGGTCAAAATCAGTGTCAATTAAGATTTTTTTTCTCTACCTCTGGAATCTGATCATTTTCTTTTTCATCTCTCAAACTAGGGACGAAAAATAAATAAAAAATAGCGTTTTGGATCAAATTGAATTTATGAAAAATTGAGGGACCAAAAAAATTATAATTTGAAAAATAGAAAACAGTACAAAAATTAAAAAGATTTACGAACCATTTCTAGATTTCTACATTAAAGACTGTTTCCTATATGGTATAATGTGGATTAAAAAGATTGTCAAATAATATTATTGATGGTGTAATTGATTGGATCCACATGAACCATATATACAGGAAAACAAGCGCAACCGTTTTGAGGCCGAAATAAATTACACAAGATGTTTCATACTTGGTCAGCCCAAAGGTAGAATGGCCTAGATACATTACTCAGTTTGTGAAGTGTGAGTGCTTGGATTAGACTCTGGACTGAATAATAACAATAATATGGCCGAGGCTTGGGCTAGGGATTTCTTGCTCTAAATTACCTGTGTAAATCAATGATTCAATCAGTACTTGTTCCATTCTTGCTCTTGTTTTCCTCTTCTTTTAATTATTAATTCAAAATTCAAAATTCAAAATTTCATTAAATTTATGCAATAGCAAATTGAAACTAATTAATGAAAAAAATTATTAATTCCTTGATGATGAAATACATAAAAAAAAACCCTACCAACTTGCATGATCATACGCAATTGCGTGATTGATCTACAAAAAAGAAATATAGTGAAAGTTAATGTGTTGTTTGTATTTTTTTGTGAATGTTTTTTTTATGATAAAATCGTAAAGAATAAAGAAGAATTTAATATTTTGATTTGTTCATGGTCAAGAATTATGAACTTACACATAAGTTGTATTTTTAATATCCGATGAAAAGATAAAATTTTTAAAACTTCTTTATCACATCAAAGCCACGAAGCAGCTTACCTCAGGTAGGGTGCATTAGGGGTGCTAATACCTTCCCTAACCACAACCAGTCCCTTACCCGTGATTTTTTGATAAGACCAGTACATTCGGGTTTCCTAGTAACCCTCAATTAAATACTAGGTGGCGACTCCCAAGAACCAAATCAACGAATGAAAAATCACCAAACGACGCCGCGCAGGTGACGTGCGACATGGATCAAGTAGTTAGAAAATGTGTACCACAGGATGAATTTCATTCCATTCTCACTTTTTTTCATTCTCATTTTTTTGGTGGGCATTTTAGAGCAAAAATAACAACCCATAAGGTACTTAAAAGTGGTTTTTATTGACCTTTTATTTTTAAGGATGCATATCACTTTTACAAATCATGTGAAAAATGCCAAAGAACATGCAACATCACTCATAAGAATTAAATGCCTTTAATTAATATTCTTGTAAGTGAAATTTTTTATGTTTGAAGTATTGATTTTATGGGTCCATTTTCTTTTTCTTTTGGTAATATTTATATCATTCTTGTTGTTGATTATGTGTCCAAATGAATTGAAGTAAAAGCCATACGAACTAATGAAGTTAAAGTTGTTTTAGATTTTATCAGGACTCGTATATTTGACAGGTTTGGAATCCCCAAAGCTATCATTAGTGATTGTGGCACTCATTTCTACAATCATTCAATGAAAGCATCACTATGCAAGTACCATGTGACTCATTGGACTTCCACAGCATACCATCCTCAAACGAATGGCTAAGCTAAAATTTCAAATCGAGAAATCAAGTCCATTTTGGAGAAGACAGTGCAGTCCAACCAGAAAGATTGGAGTCTGTGACTTGGTAATACACTTTGGGCTTATCAGACTGCATATAAATCACCTATAGGAATGTCATCTTATAAGATGATTTATGAGAAAACATGTCATCTACTAGTGGAACTTGAACACAAAGCTTTTTGGGCCATTAAGCAATGCAACTTTGATTATAATGTTGGGATTGCAAAGAAGTTGGAAGAGATATGGAATGATGCCTATGAAAATACAATGATTTACAAAGAAAAGATCAAGAGTCTTCATGACAGAATGATTATAAGAAAGGAGTTTCATGTTAGAGACAAAGTCCTTCTTTATCATTCATGTTTTAAACTTTTTTCTAGAAAGTTGTGTTCTCATTGGATTGGACCCTTTGTTATTTCTAATGTTTTTTCCTATTGTGTAGTTGAGATTACAAGTGTAGAAACAAACAAAGTTCTCAAGGTCAATGGGCATCGATTGAAAACGTTTTATGAAGGTTGGACGACAGAACTCACCGCTTCCGTGGAGTTAGCTAAACCAATATATGAGACATGAGTATATGATGTGTCAAGCCAATGACATAAAAAAAAAGAGCTTACTAGGAGACAACCCAACAAAAAAAAAAGATTTGTTTTCTTTTTGCCTTATCTTTTATTTTTTACATTTTACTTTATGTTTTTCATTCTTTTCTATTCCTTTTCTTTTATTTCAACATTGAAGACAATGTTGTGTTTAAAGTGTTGAGGGGGATTTTGGTTTTCTTTGTTGTTTCTGTGTGTTTTATTAGAATTAGAGGAACCCATAAAAAATATTTATGTTTTCCAACCTTAAGTATTAAGTTTTATCTATTTAACTTCCATTGATTTATGAGAATATAAGTATTATGTATGAGAATTAGTTGAAATAGATAAAAATATAAATTGAATGAATGAGTATGCATGCAACTTTTAAGTTTAATTAGTTTAGGGATTGACTTTGAAAAAATGCCATGTTGACTTAATAGTGTTGTACCAATGTAATATTTTTAGCCTTCAGCATTATATTCTTTGATTGTGCATTCTTTCAATGATATATATCTTTAAAACTTGTTTCATATCTTGCTGAGAGTACATTCACATTTCATGTGTACATGAAGATGATAAAGGCACTAGGAATTTTAACCACTTGAACCAAAAAGTCAACCCAAAGCATATTATCCTTAGTGAGCCCTTTTGATCTTGTTTATTTTTTCTTTGCTTTACCCATGTCGTATACATTAGGGGTGTTCAAAATAACCGATTAACCAAGAAAACTGATAAAACCGAAGAAAAATTAACCGAAAAAACCGAACCGAAATGAAAAACCTATTAAACCGATTTTTAAAACCATAAATTTTAACAGGTCCGGTCCGGTTTTGGTTTTGAACCAGAAACTGGACCAAACCGAACCAAACTCATTAAACAATTAACAAAAAATTATGATATAAATAGTTAAGTTAACCTAATCGGCTAACCCTTCCTCCCTGTGCATCTCATCTCACAAAAAGCCGCCTCCTTCCCAGATAAATTCTCAATCTTCCTCTCAATTAATTCTCAATCTTCCTTTTCCAGTTTCTGCACTTTCCCAGTTTCTCCACTTTCCCAGTTTCTTCACTGCCATCTGCGTTTAACAAGCAAAGCCCTGGCCTCCTCTGTTTGGTTCAACTTGATAGTGGATGTATCAAATATGTATATAGAGAGGTTTGGTTTAGATGTTTTCTTGGCTTCAGGGATCGTAAACATTTGAATTGTGCTTCTAGTTCAAGAAACCCCAATGGTTGTTGTTCATGTTCATAAGAGCAAAGGTGAAAATCCAGCCAGGTTTCCCCAAATGAGCCCATCACCCCTTGATATACTCCTGAGCAATAGCAGCACTGGCCTTGAAGGAAGCGGGGAGATCATAGACGGCGTGTGAAGCGACATCGCGGATAATGGCGGAAGCCGGATCCGAATTCTTCCAGGTCTTTCTTGTAGATTTCGATGACGGATTCAGATTTGGTTGCTAAGGTTCGGATGAGAGAGCCAAAGGACCAGGTGGAGTTTTAGGTTGGTGGGTCAGGGTTCGGGTTTAGGTTTCCTGGTTTTTTGCCAAGAAAATCGGACCGGTTCGATTTGAACCGGTTTTCTGTCCGGTTCGGTTTATATTTCACAAAATTAATGTAATTCAATTCGGTTGGTTTTTTGAGTCTAAACTGAACCGAACCGAACCGAACCGTGAACACCCCTAGTATACGTAGGTCTTAAATTTTTATATGTTTTTCTTTTCTCTTGCACAAGGATTTGTAGAGCATATAATTATTGATATTTCATGAGATTATGGTTGAAAATTATGTGAAAAAAGTGATACTTTATGAAAAAAATAGGCAAAGTTGCCAAAGGTAAACCATTCAAAAAAAATAAAATTGTTCCATTGTGTTCTAAAAGTTTTATGTTGATGGAGCTTGAAATCAAAAGAAGTTAAGTATTGGTGCTTAAAGATGATGAATTTATGTGTTTTGATAAGATATCTTGTTTCAAAAATTAATTTTTATAGAATGTTCTACTTCCTTTGATTTTAATCTTTTATTTTCATTTGTTTTATCTGACCTTAACCTTAGCCCTATTACAACCAAAACATAAGTCCTTTTAATTCATGTATTGCTTGTAATATTTTAGTAATGAAAATGAGATTGAAGAGCGAACTTATGGTAGAGCATATTCATTGGTTGAATTAGAAAGATTTAAACACATAAGCCCTAAACATGTGAGTGTTGGAATGTATATCAATGAGAGGACCTATCATTTTGACATGACATATATTTCATTTAAATCTCAATGATTAATTGAGTTTTGAAGTTCACAAGTAAATAAATTCATGAAAAATTATGTTTTTATCCTTCTTGATTGTATTCTTATTTATAATGCATGTACTCTTGGACATTGATGGGGGATTAAAAGATTAGTCATAGTATTTTATCTATTTATTTACACTTTGAACTTTCTTAAGTTTCATTTTATCTCTCTTTTCTCGAGGACGAGCAAGAGGTAAGTGTGGGGGTATTTGATTCAACCATATAATTTGATAGTTTTACCCACATTTACTTAGTATTTTGCTCATGTTTTATATATAAAATGTCTTGATAATCTTTATTTTATGTTTTGAAGGCACTTTTGGATGTAATATTTGAAAATGAGTAAATTAGAAATAAAATTCAGACCATATTCCAACTTGTGTTGAATATTGATATATTTGACATCTAATCAATGTTTTACGCAGAACTTGAGCTATAAAGATCAAAATGAAGTGATTCCAATAATATTAGAAAGCTAGCATCCATACATTTCTATACATATATAGCAAGAAAAATAATAATAAAAAAAGAGTATGGAGATCGCAATCTTCAAAGACAAATCTCGTATTCGGCTTGTTTTGACCTTTTCATATCCTAATTTAAGCTTAATTTAACCACCAACAATAATATTCCATGGTGATCATTTTTCATTTTTATATAAGTTTATGGCTCAATATATGGTAATTTCCCAATATGTCCGTATACTCCTAATTGAATCATTTTATTTTTAATAAATGTAAAGTTTTTAATCAATCATTTTGACAAGATTTTCAAGCTAAACTGCTAGAATGAATCACTTGATATGCACATAAGAGATATGAAAAGCACTGATAAGGTTTCGTTTATTAATAATTGAGACTTTTCGTTAAATTTAAAAACTATGGTTGGTAAAGATAAACAAGCACTAATAAAGTTTTATTATAATGAAGAAAAAGATGTCCAGCCATTATTGGTTTGACATTCTTCTATTGTTGGGTAGTGAGAAAGAGCAGAATATAAAACGCTCATTGCTTCCTCGGGATCCTCATTTTTCTTCATAGCCATTTTTGTTCCTGACAGTCAAAGAATGACGTTAAAAAAAGGGATCCTTATCCCAGCAGCAGTGCCAGTCAACGTTAGTGTATAACAGTTTTCCAAACCCTAATAATATAAAGAAGGGTCTTCTTGGCTACCTTTCTTTTCCTGCTTTCCTTTCCTCTCACAGACAGCCAATAATATCCTAATTTATACAGCTACATGCAGACTCCAGCCGGCAGTTGACTTGTAGCTTCTGTATTTTTGGCAGATGTGGACTTGCAGCTTGATACCACGCGTAGCGTTGAAGGTTTGTTATTACCCTCCCGACATCTCGTTTTCATCGTTTTCACACGGCATCGCTTATATATATATAACCCTTCCTTTCCATCAACGATATAAAATCTGCCTTTTTGATCTTTTGGTTGTTTTTGTTCTATACGAAAGTTAGAAATAATTTTTTATCCTAAATTATTTAGAGTTTATTAGCTTTACGTTAATTAATAGGATTAACTGTCAAAAAATCATCTCAACCCAATAGCTTAAACTGTTAGGTGAGACTCCAAGATATGATTTATATTATTCTCTAACACATCCCCTCAAGTGAAAGCCCTTTGGGCTTGAAACTTGCACAAGTGCACATTACCTTGTGCTTAATTTTTTATCAAATAAATGGGGATGGTGAGATTCGAACTCGAGACTACTTGGTCATCAATGCTCTGATACCATGTTAAAGAACCATTTCAACCCAATAGCTTAAGCTGTTAGGTGAGACTCCAAGATATGATTTATATTATTCTCTAACATTAACGTATTTGTTGAACCAGAAAGATTAATTAAGAGCATTATAAAAAGAAAGAGAGAACTTAACAGAAAATTGACAAATACAAATAGAAAAATCGATGAAATTTTTCCGTCAATATATTATGATGACATTTACCAATCGAACTTTTCATCGTTAAATTCATCGGTAAACACCGATAGAAATATTTCTACGGTATATACCGAGGAAATCACAGTGGAAAAAGAAAGAATAAAAAAAAGCCAAACAGTTCGATGACATGTAAGTTTTACACATGACGTTACCGACAGAATTAACTCAACGGTAAAATTCGTCCATAAATATGCCTACAGAAAACTTTCTTCAGTATATACCGACGACATTACGGAGGGTATTATAGTGGGATTCAAGAAGGAAATTTGTACGGTGACATGACATTTCTACCGACTAAAATGCCGACGAAATAATTTTATCGGTAAATCCATATGTAATATTTAATTTATGACCTGACACTCCCTCCTATCCTCCTCCCTCATTTCTACTTCTTTCTTATGTGTTTTTTTCTGCAACAAACAGGCACCCCCCCAATCTTAACACAATTCAACCTCCCATAAAAAATTCAGCCACCACAACACTCGATTTGATATGAACCTCGTGATCACGTGGTCACACAACCCACAATCAAGATTGAGATCTGATCTCATAAAGCCAAAATAGGTATAATAGGAGTGTGACACAATAAGAACTTGTCCCAAGGCACCAACAATATTGGGATAAAGTAAAATGGCGTCATGAAGCCAGTTAATATTTGATAAATCAGATTCAATATTTTTAAGAACTGAAGAATGCAAGAATTACTTTCACATGTTAAAACTTCAAAATTCAAAAGTAATATTCATCAATGGCTGTCGAAATTTAGGTTACATGTGTTTAAATAGTTCTGAAAAATTAATCCTAATGGATCTACCCTTGTGGACTGAACAAACCCAGATACAAAACTAACCTAAAAATCCTAAACTAAAAAGCCCATAATCTGATCCAAACAAGCCTTGGATCCTAATTGAAAACAAAGAATTAATTAAGCTCAAACAAGCCTTGGGTTGTAGCTAAGCCTTGGGTTGTAGCTAACAAAAACAAAGATAAAGTCTATAAGTCCTAAGTCTTTATCTGCTCAATGATCCTAGAAACCAAGATGTCATTAAATACCATCAACCTTTTTTTCCTTGTGTAGCTATGATGAATAAGAAATCCTTCTAAGAAAAGGATTCTAAAACATTAATGAATCCTTGCCATGCTTAGAAACTATGTTACAACCCCATTAAAGATCCTTGTAGAACTAGGAGATTTCCAAAACAAATTGTCATAGGAAAAGGATCTTTGCCAAATAGGAAGTTCATAAATCAAAAAGAAGTAAATAACAAAATTCATACAGCTTGTTCTAACCTATATCACAAGTCCTCCCAAAACTCTGATTCCCCTAAAAGTTTACTCTATAATAGACAAATACATTTGGAATCTTCTAGTAATGTTTCAACTCAATCCAATGATTGGATTTGGAGTTATGCTCAATAACATAAAACTAGATGGTAGAAAATTTTACGCCGAAATTCGAATATGACCTTGCTTGGATCGTATCATGATTTGTCAACATCCGTGTTCTGATTCAAATTTTATCAAGGATTATCCACCTTAAGTAAGAAAATCTAGCCTTTTTATTTGAACACAATTTTAAAATATTAATTTTTTTTGCATATTTTTGTAGTATATGTATTGAATGTTGTTTGTAGCTTCAGCGGACATGCACAAGTTGATGAAGATTATGATAGCGATGAAATAAATGTAGAAGATTGTGATGGAGATGACGATGAGTCAATTGAAGAAGAAGATGACAATTCTGATTAATTTGCAAAACACAAAAGTGTAATGTGTGCAACTATAATACAATATTTATGGACGAAATTCACTTTAATGTAATGACAATGATGTTAATTTATTATTGAATTACAACGAAATATTTATTTTATTATTGTGATGTGAATTGATGTTATTGTGTTGTGTGTGCAACTATCAATTTAAGTATTTGCAGGATGAACAAATGAGGAATACAGATACAATCTGATGTCAGACACTATTTCACACTGATGGAAATACCGATGGGTTGTGTCTGTTAGTATATTACAGAGGTGATGCATATTGTTACTCTTATCTCTGACACTATTTATGGTGTTCATTACACACAGGTATATGGACAAGTTGTGTTTGTCGGTATATTCTAAAAGCGATGGGAATTGTTCCCTTTCTCCCTGACACTCTTCATGGTGTTCACTACACATGGGTATACTGATGGATATAACTCATCGGTATATTCCAGAGGCGATGATTCCAATTAATGGCCTTATTTTTTTCAATGAAATCACCGTCTAAACAATGAATTCCAATGCACTAACAATTAATGCACGTAATTATTGAGTCACGCGATTATTACAGGTTTCCCAACAGAATCATCGACGGAATGGAAATTCCAACGTGTTAATAATTAATGCATTTTTTATTGTTGATTGTGTACTCTGTTACCGATGGAATAATTGATGAAATTAAAAAACAAATTGGAGGGGTTTTTGGAATTTTTAGTGTAAATAAAAAATTTCAATTTGACTTTATAGACAAAATCACCAATAAAATATCTATGAATAATAATATTTAATTGCTCATCAGGAATTTCATCTGTAAAACCTAATATAAAAGCTACATGGGCGCAACAAACTTTTATTTTGTTCTCTCTTATTCTCTAGGCTTAAACTTAGTTCATCTCTCTTATTCTCTTTGGTCCGCTCTTCTCCTTTGTCTCTCAAACATCAAGGCTAGAAATTAAACTTCTTTTCTCTCAACACAATCAATAAGTATTTGTGCGTTAATTTTTTTGAAGTATTTTCTTCTTATTGTTCTTGTTTTTTTTTTTAACAATGTATTTTTTTTTTGTTTTTTTGTATCACACCTAGTTCAACTCTAAAATTAAGCATGCTATTAAAGTAAGAATTTTTCATTTCTTATCCATTATTTGTTTTTGCTTTTTTTTTTCTTTTTTGTCTTTGTTCTTGTTCAATTATTTGTTCTTAATAATTTTATGAATTAATAGTTGTGCTGGATCTTAGCTGTTATTGAAATAATTTTTCATTATTTTTTTGAATTTTAGTTATTTTTTCAAATTTGTTCTTCAATTTCAATTAAATGTATAAGATTAATTTTTATTTTTTATTTTATTCCATTTATAATATTTTTTGTGAATTTAGGATAACAAGTATTACCACATAGAAATAATTGTGTTCAAATGTAGTTGTTATTGAAATAATTTTTTCACTATTTTGATCAGTCATTTTAGTCATTTTATTTGTTTAATTTTATTGTTAATATTTAATTAAATGTGTAATATTAATTTAATTATTATATTATATGTATTCCATTTAAAATAAATTCTTGTAAATTTAGGATTAAAAATATTACCACATAGCAAATGAGAATTTTCAATGAAATTGAATTATTCAAAATTGTTGGTAGAAATAAAATCAATTGGTTTGTGGTATATATGTTGTCTATTTGCAAGATAATAAAATTTTTGTTAGTTTCCTGTATAGGGGAGTGCTGCCATTTAAAAAAAAATTATAGAAATTGTTTATTTTTTTTATAAATTTATATAGATGCCTAGGAGAAAATCAATTGCACATCATGAGGATAGGATCGGTGCGAGTTCTTCTAGTAGCGATAATGAAAACCACGAGTCATTTGGTGCTGACTAAGAAGAGGCACTTGAGGCACAGTTATCGACTCATGATGTTGCCTTGTCAAGTGCGATGCTGTAATGTCAAGGCGAGGTCCCTTCATAATGGGTTTCATTCACGTGCAAGTACACTGTGCAATGGAAAGACGACATGTTCAATAATTTTATGAAAAAAAATAATATTTCATTAAATTTATCCAATTTCAAGTTTACAAACATTGAGGCTACCCGAACAATTACATTGGCATTAAAATTATCGATGAGAATTGCTTTGTTTCAATCAAGGTTGTCAATTTCGTTCCGTTTCGCCCGGAATGGCCGAAACATTCCATACCAATTTAAAAAACGGAACAAATTTCATCTCATTTTAAATCTCGGTCCGTTCCGGATTTTTCGGCTAAATTCCACCCGGAACGTTCCTGTTTCATTCCACATGTTCCGTTCTGCTCTTGAAAAGCCATTGAATCAAATTGAACCTTGTTCAAT
>Ga0307509_10008139_pt1 | contig 13448 bp, 9 predicted proteins | sample 10_EM_MG_FD_202245 | JGI IMG/M metagenome (GOLD analysis project Ga0307509, IMG submission 202245) | Populus trichocarpa ectomycorrhiza microbial communities from riparian zone in the Pacific Northwest, United States - 10_EM | ecosystem: Host-associated > Plants > Roots > Unclassified | place...
AATGGGAACGACAGAAACTCCGATACCAAGTCCCCCGACCGCAAGAACGGCAACGACAGGATAGGGCCCGACGGAAAGAGCGACAACGACAGGAATCCAGACCGGAAGAACGGGAACGATAGGGTTAGTCCAGACGGGAAGAATGGGAACGACAGAAACTCTGACATGAAGTCCCCTGATCGCAAGAACGGAAACGACAGGGTCGGACCCGATGGGAAGAACGACAACGGGTACCCTGACCGGAAGAACGGGAACGACAGGGTTGGCCCCGATGGGAAGAGCGGAAACGACAGAAACTCTGACATGAAGTCCCCCGATCGCAAGAATGGGAACGACAAATATCCTGACCGAAAGAACGGAGACGACAGGATGGGACCCGATGGAAAGTACGGCGACGGCAGGTCTCCTAATCGGAAGAGTGGGAACGACAGGGTCGGGCCGGACGGGAAGAGCGGGAACGACAGGGGTGGGCCGGGTGGAAAGAACGGGAATGTCAGGTACGGACCTGGCGGTGGGAGGAATGGGAACACTAATTACCCTCACTGGGACTGGAAGGACAATGTCAAATCTGGTGCCCCTCGTGGCGTCTCCATAACGACTCCCCGCTCCGCCTCGAGGTACAGCTTCAAGAGGTCCAACGCCGCCGAGGATCGCGCAACCCTCGCTTCCGCCATCTCCTCCGCAGACGCTCAAACTCTCGAGGAGCTCATCTTCTTCCTCAAGCTCGTCCTCTGCCTGTTGCTTTCTGGATACGTCTTCATCCTGGCTTACTTCATCGTTCCTACTTGGAGGAACCGCAGTCCCCAGGTCCGCGCCGTCGTCCCCCCTCCTGTTCCTGTCCAAAACCCCAAGGCGTAACCGTCATGTCCCGATATACTTCACACCTCTCCGTTCCACATACCTGTACAAATTCACCCTTAACCACCTCATGTACCCGGACAATCTTATTCCTTTGTATTAAGCTTTCTTACGTTGACCAAGGAGTCGGGCGTTGGGATAGAGTATTTATATCTTTGCCTCGCGACTCGAACAATCTAATCAAAGACCCTTTCTGGTTCTCGATCAATTCCTTGTACACGATGGAGATTGCGAACGGATTGCTTATCGCACACCCCCGACCGATCAGATTTTTGCTGGGTTTCAGCTTCAAGTGGTAAAGGAGGTATTGCGCGATTACAAAAATGATTGAGACGAGGGTTGGCGCGGCTTCACTCCGGTCGTTGCGTTGATTCAAGGTGGTGATCATTGTACATCGTTACCCATATACCATACATCTTTCCACTTTATCCAGAAACATTGAATCGACAAAACTTGAAGGCCTCGCGGATTCCAGTGAGAATGTCCTGCAGAATGAAGTTAGCCCTGTACCACCAACTTCACGTTCGAACTCACGGGACCAGGAATCCCACCCATGGACCAGACATTCAAAATCTCGTTCTCGGCTCCCCACTCCAAGATCTCGGTGGGGCACCCAACGCGAAGGTCCTCCACAAACTCTTCCAGTTCGGTGTAGTCCTCCAGGCGGATATACTCGAACTCATCCGCATCGGTGTCGTCCTCGAGATCGTACACGAACCCTTCAGGTAATCGTCCGATTACAAGAGTTTTTAGGGGTACGCCCAGATCGCTCCTTGATTCTACTATCTCTGCCAACTCTGATTCTGATCCGAGAACCATGACACGTTCGAGGTGTGGGAATGGGGGTGATGGAGGGTTGGTTGGGATGAGCAGTCCAAAAACGTGACCCTCGCAGTGGAAGAAGGAGATGGAAGTGATGTTCGGCATGGCTGCATTGACGTGATACATCTCGCGACTACCCCTGAAGGAACAGCCTACGATGTGTAGCTCCCTCACGTTCCCGATTTGAGGTGAATGGGAAAATAGTACCCCTCCCAGGCCGAAGAAAACGTCCCAGAGTTGGTCATCGGTATGTACATCGCGAATGGTCAGTTCGAGAGAGCCCTGCGGCCCCTCAAAACGAATGAAGAGTTCTAAGACCCCACGGTTAAGCGGGGGAACTGCGAGTGTGATGCGGCCGATATCAACCTTTCTTAATACGTGATGCATGGCGGCCACAACTGTGGGCGGGATATCGCCGCGCACATCGGTTAAGTAGAGCGTCCGGAAGCCCGCCGCAACATTAGAGGGAAACCGAAGGTGGGTTATCAGCTCAGAGCGGACTTCGAACATGCCCAACTCGATGCTGCGGAGATGTGGGAGGGAAACGGGGGTGGAATCGTGAGCTGGGCCCCCTTGGAAACTTGAGTCGGCGATGAGGAGGGTTTCCAGAAGAGGACAGGCACGGAGCACATCCAAAAGGGATCGGGTCGTGACATTCTGTAGATACCCTGTCTGTTCCAGAGCCAGGTGTGCGAGGTTTGGAGCCGAAAGTCGACCGATGGGGATGGTGTATAGGGAAATAAACAATTCGCGGAGAAATGGCAGGCCTGACCAGATTTCGTGTGCCGTTTCCTCTCCAGGTATCATCCACCCCCTCAGGGAACCTGAGAATATGTGCAACCGCTCCACAGATGGTTTTGCGAACATGAACAATTGGTTCAACAATGGGATCGTGTCGGGGCGGGGGTGTATGGCCAACGAGGATATCTTGTTCTCGCAGAGTAGGACACTCTCCAGGGCTACTTTCGGCGATCGTTGGCCAACCTCCAACTGAATCGGCATGGATTTGCACCGCTCGAGACTGGCGATCGTCCGGGCGACGCGATGGCAGGGAAGTTGGGTCCAGAGAGATGGGGATGAGATCAGGACGCCGCGCCAGTGGCGGCAGACCTGGGACATCGAAAACACATCGTCCTCGGTGGTGAGATGGGAGCAGACTATGTTGAGGATCTCTGGTGGTATTCGATCGGTGACGTGGAACGAGTTCACGAGGTATCTTGCATGGATGAGTAGATTATTGATCCCCTCCCCGTATTTGCGAGCCTGGAAATGGATGAGTTGTGAAGAGCGAGAGACCAATCAACCACGGACCTCTTCGAGGGTCAGATCAGGAGGTTTCTGCTTGCTGGTGGGATATCAGCCGATGTAGTCAACGTAGGCAAAGATCAACGAACACGAGAGATGCGAACCGCTCCCGCAAGGTATGCAGTAGTTGCCTGATGGTCAATCCGTCGGCTGTACGAATGTTGTTCATTGAGGTCGTGGGGGGAGTGGCCGACAATGTGACGTGGTGACGATTTGACAATCCCCTGTGAGCTCAGTGTAGCCGGGCCGAAGCCGCACCAGGCATCGGCAACAGAACGGAGGGTCTTACATCTCTAGTCTTCACTACAGACACCTGTATCACAGCCCATGCCGGATTCAGTACCTTTTCACTGCTATTTAGTGTTTGCTGTACTAGTGACTTGTAAATTTTGTTAGAGTATAGCATTTACAGTACAATCGCTCAGCCACTTCATGTTTGTACTTGTTTGTACTTTGCACTATCTTGTCAAGGATGTTCCTTCTTTCCTCTCCTCAGTTCTTCCATGATCTGAGGAGTATGTATATCCTATCCTTCCCTTCTGTTACCTTACTAACATGTCATGTAGTCCTTCTCATAATGACATCTATCTAGGTACCAATATAGTTCTTCCATGATCTGAGGATCCTTCTCATGTGACATCTATCTAGATGGTTGTATTCTAACAAATTTGGTACCAGTCGGGTCCAGGTGAATGAAATCGCGGATGGGAGTTCCTGCCCACTTAGCGACTCCTCCTTCCGTTTGGGCCGAACAAGCTAGGGCCAGGCTCAACCACACATACATCCTCATCATGTTCTGCTTCCGCCCAACGGCCTCAAAGCAACCTTGAACGATCGTCCCCCCACCTTGTTGGCATGTACCAACGATATGCATTTGTGAACCATTATCCCTTGGAGGCACATTACCGCCCAACAAGGCAAGCCTTGGTTCCAACGGGCGCAGGGCGATTTTGATCCATTCTGCAGAGTCTGCCAAGACTGCCAGGTCGCAGCTTCCTCCTCGTATCACTTGCTTCCCTCTTTTTTCCTGTTTTTCCCTTATCGAACTGATCAATCAAACTTGTAGGTTAGTATCTGCTGGGTGTACTGTTCACGGGAACCCGTCGTACCGCTCGATCCGCAATGCAAGCCACCAAGACAGTGGGGGTGCGCAAGTGCAGAATCTCACCTCGTCCTCCCGCCCCAAGAAATCATTGAGAACCTCAACCTGCATACCGCCTGCGAACTCTCCCAACTCTGCGATTTTTCACATGGACATAGCCGTGGTATTACATACAGTCACAAAACAAGTTGAAACAAGGTCCACCACGGCTTCACTCTTGCCGGTCGTGACGTGGCTCCCGCTTCGTCGCGTTGAGTCAAGATAGTGCATATTGTACCCACACACCATACAAACCCCCTTACTCAGAAATATTGAATCGACAAAACTTGAACCTTTCAACCATTCCAGTGAGAACACGCTGCAGAATGAAGTTAGCCCGGTACCACCAACCTCACACTTGGACTCACGGGACCAGGAATCCCAACCGTGGACCATACATTCAGAATCTCGTTCTCAGTTCCCCACTCCAAGATCTCCGTGGGGCACCCAACGCGGAGGTCATCCACAACCTCTTCCAGTTCGGTGTAGTCCTCCAGGTGGTCGTACTCGAACTGTTCTCTCTCGATGGCGACCGTCAGACCATACAAGAACCGTTCAGGAAGCCGTCCGACTACGAGACTTTTGAGGGGCACGCCTTGATCTCTCCTTGTTTTTATTATCCCTCTCAACCCCGATTCCGATCCGAGAATCATGACACGTTCGAGGTGCGGGAATGGGGGTGATGGAGGGTTGGTTGGGGTGAGCAGTTCAAAAACGTGACCCTCGCAGTGGAAGAAGGAGATGGAAGTAAGGTTCGGCATGGCTGCATTGATGTGATACATCCCACGGGTACCCCTGAAGGAATAGCCTGCGATGTGTAGCTCCCTCACGTTCCAGATTTGAGGTGAGTGGGAAAATAGTACCCCTCTGGGGCTGAAGGAAGCATCCCAGATTCGCGCATCGATATCAAAACCGCGGATAATCAGCTCGAGAGAGCCCTGCGTCCCCTCAAAACGAACGAACAGTTCTAGATCCCCATGGATAGTGGGCATTGCGGTAATGGTAAGTGGGGGAAGTGCAAGTGTGATGCGGCCGATGTCAACCCTTTTTAACACATGATGTATGGCGGCCATAACTTTGGGTGGGATATCACCATGCACGTCGGCAAAGGCGAGCCCCCGGAAGCCCGCCGCAACATTAGAGGGAAACTGAAGGTGGGTGATGAGCCCAGAGCGGACTTCGAACCAGCCCAACTCGATGCTGCGGAGATATGGGAGGTGAACGGGGGGGTTATTGGGATCCCAGTCGTAGGGACTTGACTCGACGATAAGGAGGGTTTCCAGAAGAGGGCAGGCACGGAGCATATCTAAAAGGGATTGGATTGTGAACTTTTGTCCATACCCTGCCTGTTCCAGGGCCAGATGTGTGAGGTTTGGGGCCGAAAGTTGACCAATGGGGGTGGAGTATCGGGAAACACATAGTTCGCGGATAGATGGCAAATCTGGCCAAATCTCATGTGCTGTTTGCTCCCCAACTCCCCACCCGCTCTGGGTATCGGAATATACGTGTAACCGCTCCACGGATGACCCCGATAATACGAATAGCCGGCGCAACAATGGGACTGTGTAGAATCGGGGGTGTATGGCCAACGAGGATATCTTGTTCTCGAAGCGCAGGACAGTCGCCAGGGCTATGTTCGACGATCGTTGATTAAACTCCAACTGAATTGGCATGGATCCGCACCGCTCGAGACTGGCGATCGTCCGGGAGACGCGATGACAGGGAAGTCGGGTCCAGAGAGGTGGGAATGAGATCAGGACACCGCGCCAGTGACGGCAGACCTGGGATGCCGAAAACGTGTCCTCCTCGGTGGGGAGATGGGAGCAGATCATGTTGAGGATCTCTGATGGTATCCGAACGGTGACGTGGAATGAGTTCATGAGGTATCTTGCATTGATGAGCAGATCGTTGATCCCTTCCCCGTACTCTCGAGCCTGGGGATGGATAAGTGATAAGAACTCAGGAACGGGGAAACGAATCAACCACGCACCTCTTCGAGAGTCAGATCCGGAGGTTTGTGGTGGCTAGTGAGATTTCAGTTGGCGTAGTCAATGTAGGGAAAGCGAGTCGACGAACAGGAGAGATGTGAATCGCTCCCGCAAGGTATGTAGGAGTTGCCCGATGGTTAATCCGTCGGCTGTACGAATGTCGTTCATTTCTGAGGTCGTGGAGGGAGTAACCGATAACGTGACGTGTGGGTTTGACGATCTCCCGCTCACCGATTGTTCGCGTGAGCGCTTGAGCAATTACCCCTTCCCTCGCGGCTAGCGTGCATCGATATCAACGATACGCATTCGTGAGCCAACCCGTTGAAACGTCCGCACAACGAGGCTAACCTGTGTTCCATATGGCATGGGGCGGTTTCAATCTACCCTCCCAGAACCGCCAGGATATGAGTACACATATTCCACGGGTTTCCTCTCGTATTACTTGTTTCTCTTTTTTCCATCTTCGCTCGTCAAACCCAAAAACTGAGCCCGTAAACTGATACCAGTTACGCGTGCTATCCACGGGAGTCCGTTGTACCGTTTGATCCGCAATACAGACCAAGTCCACCGGAACGGTGGAGGTGCGCAAGTATCCAGGATTTCGCCTCTTCCACCCACAATGAGAAATAATCAGGTGCCTCGACCTGCACGTCACCGTGAATTGTCTCAACCTGCAGTTCCTCATATAAGCACAGCCACGCGGCTCGCCGGGGCCGTTTTGAGTGGTACACTGTGATCTTTCCGTGTCTTTGCCGTCCCTCCCAGCCCTGATCTCGGTCCAAGGACCATGACGCGTTCGAGGTGCGGGAATGGGGGTGACAAAACGAGGTAAGGCCAGCTTCTCAAGGCCCATATAATTTATTTCCAAGTAGTATGAAGTCTCGATCCAGAAAACTAGATTGGAACGAGGTCCGGGATGGCTTATTCACTCTTGTCTGCCGTGACGCCGACTCCAGCTTTGTCACGTCGATCCAAGATGGAGTTTATTGTACATCGTTACCCATACATCATACACCCTCCAACTTTTATCCAGAAATATCGAACCGACAAAATTTGAAGGCGTTGCGCATCCCAGTGAGAACGCGCTGAAGAATGAAGTTAGCCCAATAACACCAACATCACGTTTGGGCTTACGGGACCAGGAATCCCAACCGTGGACCAAACATTCAAAATCTCGTTCCCTGTCCCCCACTCCAAGATCTCGGTGGGGCACTCAACGCGAAGGTCCTCCACAAACCCTTCCAGCGCGGTGTAATCGTCAAGGCGATCGTGCTCGTACTCTTCTAGAAGGGTGTAGCCCTCTAGATTGTGCTCGATCCCTCTAGGCGGTCGTCCAACTACGAGAATTTTGAGGGGTACACCGTGATCTCTCCTCATCTTTACCATCCCTCTCAACCCCGATTCCGGTCCGAGAAACATGACACGTTTGAGGTGCGGGAATGGAGGTGATGAAGGGTTGGTCGGGGTAAGCAGTCTGAACAGGTGAAGTCCCTCGCAGTAGAAGAAGGAAATGGAAACGAGGTTTGGCATGGCCGTGTTGATATGATCCATCCCCCGATCATCCTCGAAGAAACAGCATGCGATGTGTAGCTCCCTGACATTCTCGATGCGAGGTGAATGAGAAAACAACACCCCTCCTGTACCGAAGCACGCGTCCCAGACTTGTGCATTGGTATTTGCACCGTGGATGGTCACTTCGAGAGAACCCTGCAACCCCTCGAAACGAACGAGGAGTTCCACGTCCCCTTGAGGATGTAGGGGAACTGCCAGTGTAATGCTGTGGATGTCGACCCTTTTCAACACGTGCTGAATCGCGGCCACGATTTCGAGTGGGATATCACCGCACACATCAGATAAGGGTAACGCCCGAAAGCCTGCTGTGACATTCGGGGGAAACCGGAGGTGGGTTGTCAGCCCGGACCCGACTTCATACGCGCCAAACTCGATGCCGCGGAGGTGCGGAAGGGAAACGGGGGAGTGATCGCAGGTTGAGTTCCGGCGGACACCCGAACCGGTGATAAGGAGGGTTTCCAGCAGAGGACAGCCGCGGAGCATGTCCAAAAGAAGTTGGACTGTCATATTCTGGTGGTAGGCCGCCTGTTCCAGAGCCAGATGTGCGAGGTTCGGGGTCGTGAGCTGATCGATGGGGATGGAGTATCGGCAAACAAACAATTCGCGAAGGGACGGAAAGTCATGCCGAATCTCGTGTGCTGTTCGGTCTTCATCTCTCCACCCCCTCAGGTTATTGGAGTATATGTGTAACCGCTCCACGGATTGTCTACAAAACGAGAGTAACCGGGGTAGCGATTTCATCCCGTCAAAGCTGTGGTGCACGGCCAACGAGGATATCTTGTTCTCGCAGAGCAGGACACTCTCCAGGGCCGCGTCTGACGATTGTCGGTCGAACTCCAACTGAATCGGCATGTATTTGCAACGCTCGAGACTGACGATCGTCCGGGAGACGCGATGGCAGGGCAGTCTGGTCCAGAGAGATGGCGACGAGATCAGGACGCCGCGCCAGTGGTGGCAGACCTGGGACATCGAAAACGCGTCGTCCTCGTTGGTGAGATGGGAGCAGACCATGTTGAGGATCTCTGGTGGTATCCGAACGGTAATGTGGAATGAGTTCACGAGGTATCTTGCATTGATGAGCAGATCATTGAGTCCTTCCCCGTACTCTCGAGCCTTGAGATGGATAAGTGATGAGACCTCAGGAACGGGGAAACGAATCGGCCACGCACCTCTTCGAGAGTCAGATCCGGAGGTTTGTGGTGGCTAGTGAGACATCAGTTGGCGTAGTCAATGTAGGGGAAAGTGAGTCGACGGATAGGAGAGATGCGAATCGTTCCCGTAGGCTATGTAGTAGTTGCCTGGTGGTCAATCCGTCGGTTGTCCGGATGTCGCTCATTTCCGAGGTCGTGGAGGGAGTCACCGCTAACGTGAGGTGGTTTGACGATCGTTCGCGTTAGCATCGTCCGTTCATTCCCACACGGTTAGCGTGTATCAACGAAATGCATTCGTGAACCAGACCATTGGAAGATCCGCAAGAGGCTAACGTGTTTCGCGTGGCACGGGAGGGTTCAATCCACCCTGCCGGAACCGCCAGGACATATCTTCCACGGTTTTCCTCCTCGCATTGCTTGTTTCTCTTTCAACTCTTTTTTTTGTCCAGTTCTTCCCTCGTACGACCCGGAAGTTAAGCTTGTAAACCGATACCTGTTGCTACCCAACTCCGTTGTACGGTTTGATCCGCAATACGGGCCGGGTCCACTGGGACTGGGGGTGCGCAAGCATACGGGATTTCACCTCTTTCGCTCACAATGAGAAATCATCAGGTGCCTCGACCTGCACGTCACCGCGAATCCGCCCGGTAACTCTCGCATAAGTACAGCCACGCGATTCGCCCGACGTCCGTGGAGTTTTGAGTAGTACACCGTGATCCTCGTGTTCGAGGTGTGGGAATGGGGGTGAAAAAGCAAGGTAGCCAGGGTCTACAGGAGGGATCTCGATCCGTTATTGCGTGTTCAGAAAACCGATTGAAACAAGGTCCGCCACGGCTTCACTCTTGTCAGCCGTGACATGGCTCCCCCTCCATCGCGTTGATTCAAGATAGTGCATATTGTACATCGCCACCCATACATCATACAAACCCCCTTACTCAGAAGTCTTGAATCGACAAAACTTGAACCTTTCAATCATTCCAGTGAGAACGCGCTGCAGAATGAAGTTAGCCCGGTACCACCAACTTCGCGTCTGGACTTACGGGACCAGGAATCCCACCCGTGGACCATACATTCAAAATCTCGTTCTCAGTTCCCCACTCCAGGATCTCAGTGGGGCACCCAACGCGAAGGTCCTCCACAAGTTCTTCTAACGCGGTGTAATCCTCCAGGCGGCCGCGCTCGTAGTAATCTAGCCCAGACCCCCTGGGTAGTCGTCCGACTACGAGAGTTTTGAGAGGTACGCCGTGATCTCTCCTGGTCTTTGCCATCGATATCAACCTCAATTCCGGACTGAGCCACATGACACGTTTGAGGTGGGGGAATGGAGGTGATGAGGGGTTGGCTGGAGCAAGCAACCCGTATAGGTGAGGTCCCTCGCAAAAGAAGAAGGAAATGGAAACGAGGTTTGGCATGGCCGCATTGATATGATCCATCCCGCGACCATCCACGAAGGGACAGGATGTCATGTGCAGCTCCCTGACGTTCTCGATGCGAGGTGAATGAGAAAATAACATCCCCCCTGTGCCAAAGAACACGTCCCAGAATTGTGCATTGGTATTTACACCGTGGATGGTCACTTCAAGAGAACCCAGCAACCCCTCAAAGCGAATGAGGAGCTCCACGCCCTCTCGGGTATCAAAGGGAACTGCAAGCGTAATGCTGTGGATGTCGACCCTTCTTAGCACGTGCTGAATTGCGGCCACGATTTCGAGTGGGATATCACCGCATATATCGGAGAAGGGTAGCGCCCGGAAGCCCGCTGCGACATTTGGGGGAAACTGAAGGTGGGTTGTCAGCCCGGACCCGACTTCATACGCACCAAACTCGATGCTGCGGAGGTGCGGAAGGGAAACGGGGGAATGATCGCGGGTTGAGTTCCGGCGGACACCCGAGCCGGTGATAAGGAGGGTTTCCAGCAGAGGAAAGCCGCGGAGCATGTCCAGAAGAATTTGGACTGTCATATTCTGTTGGTAATCCCCCTGTTCCAGAGCCAGATGTGCGAGGTTCGGGGTCGTGAACTGATCAATGGGGATGGAGTATGTGCGAGAAAACAATTCGCGAAGGGATGGAAAGGAGTATATGTGTAACCGCTCCACGGACGATCTTGAAAACGGGAGTAACCGGAACACCGATTGCATCCCGCCAGTGCCGCGATGCACGGCCAACGATGATATCTTGTTCTCGCAGAGCAGGACACTCTCCAAGACTACGTCTGACGATCATTCGTCAAAATCCAACTGAATTGGCATGGATTTGCAGCGCTCGAGACTGGCGACTGTCCGGGAGACGCGATGGCAGGAAAGTCGAGTCCAGAGAGGTGGAGATGAGATCAGGACGCTGCGCCAGTGGTGGCAGACCTGTGATGCCGAAAACGTGTCGTCCTCAGTGACGAGATAGGAACAGACCATGGTGAGGATCTCTGGTGGCACCCGAGCGGTGACGTGGAATGAGTTCACGAGGTATCTTGCATTGATGAGCAGGTCGTTGATCCCTTCCCCGTACTCTCGAGCCTGGAGACAGGTGATAAGGCTTCAGGAATGGGGAAACGAATCAACCACGCACCTCTTCGAGAGTCAGATCGGGAGGTTTGTGGTGGCTAGTGAGATTTCAGTTGGTGTAGTCAATGTAGGGAAAGAATCGACGAACAGGAGAGATACGAATCGCTCTTGCAGGGTATGCAGCAGTTGCCTGATGGTCAATCCGTCGGCTGTACGAACGTCGCCCATTGAGATTGTGGAGGGACGGAGGCAGGTTTGATGGTCTCCTGCTCACCGATCGTTTGCGATCGTAAGTACTACTCCCGGGAAGGGCATCAAAAAGGGGACCCCGGCGGTCTTTGACACCGTGCTCGCTCGGAAGGAACCGCCGCCCGATGGTCGCCTCGAATGGTCAACTCAAGGGGGTACGTGCACGCCCCACCACAAATCCGTCCCTCACCAGCTGATATTCCATGCCAGATTTATGCGTCGCCCAAGTTCGTCTTCTCTTCAAACTCCCTGAGGAATATGGCACTTTTGCCGAGCCACTCGCTTATGTGGAATGGTTCAAGCCCCTGCAAACGTGTAATCCACACCACGCAATGTTCAAGACCTCTCGCGCGAGCCGTCAACACCAACGGTACCATTCAATCATCCTGGTCAGCCAGATTGCACGAAGCTGCCACCTCATCCCTGTCTTCGGCCCAGAGGTCAGCTGGAATGGAACACGAACAACGTTCTTGAGGAAAGTAAGGAGTTTTACTTGAACCATTACCTCCGCCACCTCGATTTCGTTCTGTTTCAATACTTAAATCCATAGTGAGTTATGTGTTTTTGACTCGTAGTATACTACCAATTCAATAATACTTGAATCTCCAGTATCCGGGTCCCGTGTTGATATACTACTCAGTGTGGCCCGGGACCGGGGACGGTCACTACCGGACGCTACGTAGCTCCCTCTAGACACCGAAGTACTGACGTGTTACTAGTGTTGGAGGCTCCCAATCTGCCAAACGGCACGTGGCAGTTGGTTTTGCCAGGTGGCAATTGGCACGCGTGAGAAAGGGGGGTGGCAGAAGGTGGCAGTATATGTTAAGCGCCGGCTCGGCTATGTCGGACGAAGGTAAGATGGCACTGGTATTTCATAATTAAATCCCTCCCCTACGCTATGTATACACCTCGGATGGCTAGTAGTCAGGGCCCGACGAATTTGGCGGCCTCGAGGATACCACAGCCGGAGAACTCGAAGCCAAATCTGATCGGCTTCAGCTGAGTACACCCGATCCTCAAGACTCAACTTTCCTGGCGAAACCCCCCTCCTGTTGCAGAACTCTACGAGATATACAATCCCGAAGAGATTGACGCGGTACCGAAAGGGGTTGCACCGCAGTTTGTGAGGGAGGAACCGGCGATTCACAATCAGGTTGAGCGACCTGGAAGCTGGGACCCCGCAGACATTCTATAAGGCTATCAGACGTTCTGGGAGGCTAGATATATAGATTGGCAGCACATTGGATAAAAATCAACCATTTTTTTTTCATTTGCCAGTTCTGCCAACAACTGCCAACCCGGCGAAACCCGCCAGAACTGCCATCTGCCTGGCAGATCCGCCACGGAGCAACTGCCTCCAACACTACGTGTCTTCAGAAAAACAAACGAGAGATTTTGACCGGTTTCGGCGGATTTCGGACCTCATGAGGCTGATCGTGACCTGAGATTCCGGAGGTCATGATCCATCGCGGCTCTCATGAGGTGATCACGATTGGTCAAAATCTCTCGTTTGTTTTTCTGATGGTTACACACGCTACGAAAGTGATCGAAGTCTACACCATCAAAACGCTTTTTCCTGATGTAATCAGTGATCCCTAGGTGGGTCTATGTTTATGGACCGGCCGGTTGGGTACTGGGGGGAGAAATAGTTGCAATAGTTTCTTGATGCCGCTATCAGATTGGTATGGGGAAGGTTCGCGCTTGGCCGTGTAGTGGTCACGGGCGAATCCGGCCCACTCGGCCCAGTCCTCGGGCTCACGCGAGAACAGGTCGTATGAAAGATCGCGCCTAAGGACCATGGCCTCGAGTTCTTGGGCTGTTGAAGGAGACCAAGGTTAGATCGTCGTAAGATGTGATAGAGAAC
>Ga0307509_10008140_pt1 | contig 13446 bp, 21 predicted proteins | sample 10_EM_MG_FD_202245 | JGI IMG/M metagenome (GOLD analysis project Ga0307509, IMG submission 202245) | Populus trichocarpa ectomycorrhiza microbial communities from riparian zone in the Pacific Northwest, United States - 10_EM | ecosystem: Host-associated > Plants > Roots > Unclassified | place...
TCTCGAGGTGCCAACTTGGACGTTCACAGAGGGTCAAAAAGAAAGTCACCAGTCACACAAAGTAAGGACCGGCTGCATGCGCGTGCGTGTTATGGTTCTGTGCTAGTCCCCTTCTGGCGTTTTTCAAAAGAGGATCTAGATCGCTCTCAGACGGGGTTTTTTCTGCAGCTGGGGGACTTGACCAAAGATGAGTTGGTGGGGAGTCGAGACTTTGTGACCGTCCCCGCCTTCCCGCTGATTTCAGCGCGAAAATGGTTGGAGGACCGTCCTTGAAATTCTTGTATCGCAGATTCAGATTCATGGGTGATCGAGATTTCCGGCCCCAAGACCGCCAGGCACGCGGGCAGCCGTCCCGTCATCGGGCGCTTAGGACGTTTTATCCACAGATTTTTCTGCAGCCCATGCGCCCTGTTTTCACCCCCAGAAAAAGCGTGCGCATGAAACCACTGACGAGGTCTGTGTGTTGTAATAATTCCTGCAGAAACGGAAGTTTGGGGTGGCCACTTTGGCCGAAATCCCTGTGCGGACATTCGTCGGCAGATTTCCCAAGTTGGCGACACGCGCGATCGTCGTGATGCCTCCTCATTGCCGTCTCCTGTCCTCTCCCCTTTGGCGAACGCGCCTCTCAACGTCTTCTAGAACACTTTTGACGGGGTTTTGGTCATACTCTTACGTGCGGATTCTCGTGTGTCGGCTGCAAAGGTGAACAGACGGAGGCATACACAAACCAGTGATCAAGAACAAATCAGAGGTATTCAAGGCTGGCGACCTCAGGGACGACGAAATCGAAAGCGGGCACGGGAAGGATGCCGCGGGGGATCCCCAACGCGAAGAAGGACGAGACCGGGTTGAGGTTTACGTCGTTTCATGTCCCGCTTGGGTGGGCCTTTTCTCTCGACCGATTGGGCTCTGAGCCAGACTTCATTGTTTACTGTTTACCTGACTTTTGGTCCCTCTTCGGTTGGCGGTGTCCGTGTGTTTGGTGCTCCTCCCTTTGTGTGCGCCGGCGAATAGGTTGAATCCCAAAAACACGGGCTCGACGTACATCAAGTCGGATGCGAACACCCTTTGGGCGAGGAATGCAGCCCGTCGCGCCAAGGAACCCGCACCGGTCACCGAGGTGTGAGCAAACCTGTGCTCCCCCCTCATGTGAAATCTGATCACATTCATCCATGTCGGCGGCGTTGATGCGTATACGCTAGGGAAGACGAGGATCGGACGTGATTGTCATTCACCCGGGGTCTAGGTTCACCAGGATTGGTAGGGCGTGCGATGTCAACCCCGTTACCGTCCCAAGCGTCGTTGCACGGAAAATGAGAGGTGGCGGGGCCGTTCCAAAACCGACTTATGTCAAGGGGATCGAAAGACCTCAACCTGGGATGGAAAGAAGCAAACCGATCCAAGGTACCGGTGGTGGGGATGAGTATTCCGTCTCGTCACAGTCCAATGACCCCGTGAGTAGCTGGGTTTCGTGTTTCTTTCATTTCCCCACACCTTCCTTCGTTGGGTGTGAATGAGTGACGAAGGGGTTTGGAGGATTCTCCCATCACTGGGCTATGGCTGATCAACTGCGTTACACCCCCTCTGTATGACAGTTCGAGGTCAAAATTGATTCCCTGGTCACGAGTTGCAGAGAGCGGATGAAGTTCTATAGGGTGAAGGTTACGCAGAACGCGGCGTCGGTCGCGTCGGCGTTCAACGAATCCTTCAAGCCCGAGGTAATCCCCGACTCGGCCGACCCGGACCCGGTCGATTGGATTACGGAACCAAGTGAAGAGGTTCTTGTTGGAGAAAAGGTGTGGCAGTTGTGGCTCCCACCCCTTCGTCTCCTCGTTCTGACAGGTTGTGACATTTCGGCTGATCGGTGGGTTGCCGCCAATACAGGCACTGGTATTGGCTGATCCTCATGAAATGGGGTACGTTGTTCGATGGCCATTGTATGGAGGTCACGTCAACGCGCGCGATTATCCATCGCATCAGGTGGCCCTGGGCGATATTGAGGCTATCCTGCGAGATACCCTCAGTGAGAGCCTTTCGATTGATCAGAAATCATACAATGTGAGTTTCCATCCTCTGTTTTCCCCTTGGGGATGCAAGATATCGCTGCGGATCTACTCATGTTCTTTGTTGTGTTTTCTCAAGGACTACTCCGCTGTCCTCGTTATACCCGACTTTTACGAGAGGACGTACGTGAAGGATCTGATTGATATCCTTTTGTTGAAGATGGGATTCAAACAGATATGCGTGCAGCAGGCAAGTCTGGTCCCCTTTCATTTACCAACACCTGAAACGTTTCATTTTTCTGTTGAGTGATTGAATTGACTCGCAAGCTTTCGGGTTTGGTTGAATAATAGGAATCTTTGGCCACGACCTACGGAGCCGGAATATCGACAGCTTGTGTCGTGAATCTCGGGGCCGCCGTCACAAGTATCGCATGCGTCGAGGACGGGTTAGTTGTTCCAGACACTAGGTGAGAAAGCCCCTTCTTTGGACCGAAATTACGCTGGTGCTGTGGCTGTCCGACATCAAATGATTCTAACCCCTCTCCGTTCTCGACATTATGTCTTTACCCAGGATTCTCCTGAATGTCGGGGGAAATGATATCACGGAATTCCTGTTCGTCTTGCTAGAGAGGATAGGCTTCCCGTATCGAGACCTGGACCTGGCACGGTCGTATGATTGGGACGTCATGGAGGACTTGAAATTCAGAATCGTCACTCTTTTCGAGGTATGTGGGTTTCCGTCCGCTCTCACACCGCTCGGGGAGTCTCTGCGAAAGCGGGGCCTCCGTTTGATCAAAGGCACAAAACACGTTGACGCTGATTCCCTCCCACTGAAGGAAGAGGTGGAGTTGGGTCTGTACGATTTTGTCGTTCGGCGGCCGGGCGCGCCGGCAGAAAAATACGGCTTGCGGGCGTACGACGAAATCATTTTGGCGCCGATGGTGAGCCAATTCTTTCGATCCTCTCTATTTTGACAACACGTCAAGCAAAAAAAGCCGCATCAGCTGATGCCTAAATTCCCATTGCCTTTGTTTACCCTCCACTCTTTTCAATAGGTCATTTTTGAACCACGAATCGTCGACTTCGATACCAAGCTTTCAGGTATACATCGGCAGAACTTGGACGTAACGGACGAAATCTCTGTTCACCCCACGGACAGATTCGTGAGTTCCTTCCCCCTCCGGTTAGAATCCGAATCGCGAATGTGACGTTGTGAATGACGTTTTCTATTTCTCTCTCGTCCAGACGCAGGCGATGGTGATCTCGACACAACATCTCGTACCTCCGGAAGGTACGAAATCCAAAGCTTCAACAACAGCACCCGATCCAACCCCGCAAGCAGGTAAGCAGAGTGATTTCGGGCACCCTCTCCCTTATCCGCTCAATCTAGACGCGCGAGTGGGAAAAAACGAGACGTTTGGCTGAATTGTTACTTTTTTGCTTCCTCCCTTCCTCTACCATTCTGGTGCCCATCAAGGATCTGTCACCAACCCTCCGTCGATCGCAGATGGTGTTGAACCCGGGCCATCAACATCTGCCCCTTCACCCGTATCAGGTGATACGACGACCAAGGCTGACGAAGACGTGCCCGTGGTAGACGCTGAGGGTGGGATTGAAGAGGCGGCGGCATCTACCCCAATGGAGGTCGATAAGGAAAAAGCGGAGGATTCAAAGAACCAGACGCCGGTTCCGTCGAATCAACCAACCCCGCAACAACAGACGCAGCAACAGTCGGGACAAGGACAGGGTCCACCGCAGCCCCCCTCGAAAGATGTGGCGCCCCAGATTGATCTGCTGTTGGAAGCGAGCAAGCTCCCTTTGGATGTGGCGATATTTAACAGCGCTCGCGCGGCCGGAGGGGATGATAAGATCCGGAAGTATTTGCAAGCCGTTCTCGTTGTCGGAGGAACGGGTTTGACTTCCGGTATAGGGCACGCCCTACGAAGCAGGTATGCCTTTGTCCATTCTTTCACAAAGTTTACGGTGGGGGGGAGGAGACCTCCTCTATTGGAGTTGCGAGATAATGTTCTCTCTTTTCATTCTTCTCTCCTTCTGGGGGGAGGCTTCTGCTTCCATTGGATCTTTCCTGGAATGGTTCTGATGATCGCGGGGGTGGGGCACGGCTTCTGGCAGGTTGCAGGCGATTGCTACTCCTCTGGTACAAAACATGGAAAAGGTTCAGATCATTCCGCCTCCGAAAGATGTCGACCCGCAAGTTCTTACCTGGAAGGGTGCGTCCGTGTTGGGACGTATGGAGGGTGTAACCGACATGTGGGTGACCGGCGCTGACTGGGTAAGTGCGGACTAGTTGAACACTTTTTGGTTTGCGCCTCACACTCCTCCATATCGCCTAGAACACGTTCGGAATGCGGGCAGTAAAAGAACGATGCTTCTTATTGTAAGTGCCAAAACGTCATGAAGAACCTGCCCCTTGCAACTATTATGCTAATACAATTGTAAAAACAAACACAGCGCGTCTTACATCCGGAGCTCAGGAAACTGAAACCCTTTGGGTTTGTGGGTGTCAAACTGCCAACCTGTCCTTTATCCTGATGAAGTCGTGAGACGTGATCGTGGACCAGTTCCGACTGAGATAATCTACTTCCTCTGTGAAAAGGGGTCAGTACACCAGAGCGAATGTATTGTGTGGTTCCTGTACACGTACGTCTACCCCTTCTGAATAACGCCACAGTGTGAGCGGTGTGTGTGAAACGGGGCGAGAAGAGAGATAGTTGGAAAACGTACTCTTGTCGTTCGAACCATTCAATACGGGAGCTGCCTCCCATTCGCCAGACAGCGAGGGGACTTTCGCGTTCGAGTTTGATGCCTCCCTTTGTCTGCCCCATGTCTTCACACAGGTTTGGGATACCGGCGCCTTCGATTTGCGCGGTGAGCTGGTCTATCATTGCTGCCACGGCGGCATCGGCTATACGATTCTTGGCGAATGGGAAAGTCAAGAGACTACGGGGAACTTGACTGGGGGTGTAGATGAGTACGCTCCGGCACATCGGACACTCGACGTGCTCATGCCACCCTCCGCACGTCCGATGAAATCGAGAGAAGAGGTGTTTGACCATGCAAAGTGCGCAGAAGGAGTGGCCGCAATGTGGGTGGGGTACGGTCACGGGGTGTGCTCTAACCAAGGCGGATTGGTGAGATGGATGGGTGTGCGGCCGAAGTGCGCGACTTACATGATCTCCAGGCATCTAGGAATGTCAAGCGACGGGTAGACTGAGTGATCGCGGCTTCGGAGATATGAGGGAGGAACTCACAGTGCACATGTGAAGTGTTCCTCGAGGAAACGAAGCGTATCGCGTGGCTGGGCCTCGTCTAGGTCATGCTGTATGCCTCGAGTGATGTCGTCTAGTTGTCGTTGGTCTTGTTGGAGAGCGGAAAGGTCTTCTTGGACTTGCTGCAAGGTCAGCTTCAAAGCTGCGAGTTCCGAATTGTTGTCGACGGATGGTGAGGGGCCGGACAAAGGTTGAGCTACCTCCATCTCCGAAGCGGGAGGGAGGGACCTTTTGCGAGTGGTCCTGCGACGTTTTGGCTCGGGGATGTCAATTTGTGAATCCAGAGAACGCTTCGAACCTAGAAACACAGAATTGAGGGCGGATGAGTTGGATAATGGGGATCCAGAGGGCAGTGGAATGTGAGGCGTGTAGAGCGGGGAAGGGTGGACTGTGGTTACGGAGGATGGGTGAGATACGTACCACGAGCGACCCGGGTCGGTTGGGTGACCCCCTTTACGGATGACCTCGTCTGCATCCTTGAGGCTCTCGCGCAGGTGTCCGGCGAGGGACGCGTGCGATGACGAGGATGGAAGAGGGGAGGGAAAAGGGAGGGTTTGGGTGGTTGACGGAAGGATCCCCCTCACGGCTCGCTCGCTTCCCTCTCGGCGCCACTCTACCCCTCCGCTGCCGCTGCCGTGATGCCTCGGTGTTTGCCGAGTTCTGAAATGGACAAATTGAAACCTTCTGGATTTTCTCCGCCTTTTCTCCAAATTTGGCTTCCCGAAGCGTCGCCGGTTTGGCTTCCCGGATTTTCGTACCCGCCTCTTTCGGGTTTTGGCCTACACAGGAACGTTAGGAAATGTTATAAAGCGCGTGAGGCTGCTGGGTTCTCTTACGCTCATCACCCACCATCATGGCTTTCTGGTCTTCTGTGGATCGTACCCCCAGTCCGGGTTCCGTCATGGATACTGACGACTCGGACGATCGTGACCCCAGCCCGTATTCTGACGACGATTCTAGGCCTCTGTGGGTAAAAACGCCTCTCATCCGTTCTCCCCATATCTCTGCTAGGCTCGGTCTCAACGCGTACCTGAAGATGGAGGTAATGCAGCGGAGCACCTCCCTCCCCTGTGGATCTTGCTAACGTAAAGCCTGTTTAGAATTTCCAACCCTCCCAATCGTTCAAGTGCCGTGGGGTATCCCTCTTCATTCAACAGGCCAAGGAAAAGCACGGGGGAGATCTGCACGTTATTGCTACTTCGAACGGTAACGGGGCACTTGCCGCAGCTTGTGCTGCCAAAGCTCTGTTTCTCAAGTGCAGTGTTCGTTACCCGAGATGCGAGTCAGGGTTTGATCGATTTCCTCAAACGGGAAGAGGCTGAGCACTGAAGAAGGCTGTCACGGCCAATCCCAAAGCGTACGCGTTATAAACGTCCACACCGGAAGTGTAAACGAAATCAGATCTTTACAAACGTGCACAGTGTCCTCTTTCCCGCCCACGACGATCAGTTCCTTTGGAACGGCCACGCGTCGATAATCCATGAAATCCGGGCCGAGCTAAACTTCGTGCCGGATGTTATACTCTGCAGCGTTGGTGGAGACGACATGCTTGGAGGGGTAATCCACGGTTGCAACGCAGGTTGGAGCCACGGTGCGCCGCCCTGATTGTTGTTGTATGTGCTACTGAACCTTGTCGTGAAGGTAGTTCCAATCGTCGTGATTGAACCTCTCGGGTCGAATTGCTTCTATTCTTCCATGGCCCTCAATATGCCATGGAAGGAAATCTAGGATATGGAAAAAATTGAGGGGGCTGCGACAAACATGGACATTACGGACGCAGGCCAAGGTTTGAGGATCGCCCATCTTCGGAACCTCAAACCCGGCGTGACGTCTCCCGGAGCGGCCTCATCTACTCCAAAAGTCGTCGAGAGGGCCATATGAGGGACGGTGGAGTAACATACGTTTGCGTGCCAGACGAGATGATGATGAGTGCGGCCATTTCTTTCGCAGGTAACGCAACCCTACTTCCGCACCTCCGATGTTACCATCAACGGATCGTCATGAATCGTTAGAGGAGCATAAGCTCCCCGTGGAATTAGCGTGCGCCGCGGCTTTGACGCCTGCATACGAAATTGGGTTGAGGAACCGCCTGGGAAGTGATACCGGCAGAAAACGGACTACGCAACGCGGTGTTCATAGTATCCGGAGGGTTCAAGGTCAGTCTGGCGGAGGTCGACGAGTTCGAGGAAACACTCCGTCGGGATCTCGAGGCAGGGAAGATGGGTTGGGAATGCTATTGCAATGCGACACAGGTAACTGTCGGGAAAAAGAAACCGGATCGAGCTTAACCAGTCCAGGGGTGGTGGCTACGGAGTCTTAAGTTGTGGTCGAAGTTTCTTTGAATGTAAAGTAGTCAGAGTCAGAAACAAAAAGATCTTGTCATGTTCTGAAACCATCGGGACAGCCGTTCGGCCCTCTCTTAATGGTGTTTAGTTGCTGCACACACGCACCGGTGGCCCTCCCAGTATGATTGAGCCTCGACCGTGATATATAAAAACAACCCCAGAACGAGGGCGGCAGCCACGAAGAGGGTGCGGAAGGGACCGACCACGGCGATGGTGGTGGTGGATGAGGGAAAGTCCTCAAGAAATCGGCCGAGGGAAGGAATGGGGATAAGCGTTCGGATGGATCAAATGCCACAATTACTCGAAGTTGGGAGTAGTGGAACTTTGCAACTAGCTCAAGGGTTCGTTCGGTGGTCGTGTCAAATGCACGATCCAGGCATATGCACCAGGTCATTTTAATGGGGGAGGTTCTTCATTTCGTCTCCCAGGTCTGCTATGGGGGTTGGCCACTGGGTCGACTTCAGTCTCCTTCCTTCCCAGTGCCACGACGTGCACCAACACTCGTTACTGGCTCGGAGGGCCTCGATCAAGACCCCCAGGCTCTCATGGAAGGTCCCCATACGACCACTTCAAACATGGTACATTCTCCCAACGCGCATTTATGGTTTGCCTCCGGGCGGGTCCCTAGACTGGAAACTAAAACGACGTGACCGCCTCCTAGCTCCGCCCGCTTCAATGGGTATACTCTCGCAGGTTGGGCTTGGTATGCATGCATAGAGTAGGCTCCGAGATTCCTCGACGATTTATCTCATGGCGGTTTGCGTCGACGTCAGGACCAGGGGCCCGGGCTGTCTGTGGCCTGAGTCACGCAAGGGTTATGTGGGGGATGATCCGTCCGATGTGCCGGCGGTTGTTCGTCGTGGTTGATTTTGAGACGTCAAGAGGTTCACCTCACATTGCCGCGAAAGGCCAACAGGATGGGTGCCCGGGCGAGGTCAAGCCACAATTTAGCGCCTGGCGCCGTGGTCACGTTCTTTATCAGCCTCGAGGCTAATCCGATTATCAGGTTGATCTCGTCGTCCACCTTCGTTATGTCCCGCCCCCGCAAATCGAAGCGACCGGCAGATATTCCGGTCTCGTCTCCTACATCTTCTGCGGAGCTCCTACGAGATCTCACGTCTCGAGGGGATACGAGGGCGCTTGCTGCCTCATCGTCCGCAATCGCTCTCTCTATCGGCTCTGCATTCTTCAACATCCGTGACCCGCCCGGCGATGGCGTCACTGCTCACGGAGAGGGCGTGGGCTGGAAAACGGCATACGCTGCGTTCAGGATGGCCGTAGAAACTGCCAAGGAGTCGTCCGATATGTGCCCCCCACTGAAGGCAGTCGTAGGCGCTGTGTTTGTCTTGATGAAGAACTGCGATGTGAGTGCACCCCGTTTGCGAACTGAAAACATCCTCATCTTTGTCCATTTCCTGCTCCAGCAAACCTCGGATAATCTTGACAAGATTAAGGAGATAGAGCGGAGGGCACACTCACTATCTGGTGTGCTTGCCTCTCCTGCAAGCGAGGATGATTATGAAGAGAAAGAGAGGAGAGTGGTGCTTCAAGGGTTTGTGCTTGTATGGGTATATGTCAATTTGCTCATCTTTCTCATAGGAAGCTCAAGGGAGTTATTACAAAACTTGAACCTCTCTGTGACCAACACATCCTCATTGGGTTCTTACACAATGTTGATAATGCCAAGACCTTGACCGGATTTGTCCAAGAGCTGGCTGATGCCATCACAGATTACCAAGTATGAAATGCCAGTCCTATTGTGATCTTTAATAAACATCCCACTAGGTCTCAATACAACAAGGAGTGTATGAGAGGACAAGGAAAATCCATGATGATACCAGGAATATCCAAGATAGCACAAAACACATCCGTGATGGTACCAAGCACATCTGCGGTAACACTGAGAACATCCTTGGTGATACTGGGAACATCCTTGGTCACACTGGGGACATCCTTGGTACAGCTGAGGACATCCTCAGTGATGCTGGGAACATCCTTAGTGATACTGGGAACATCCTTGGAAATACTGAGGACATTCTGGTAAGGTAGTTTGTTACCTAAATGTGGCCTGTGCTAATAGACTTGGGCTTCCAATAGGAAGTTACAGACCTTGAACTTCTGGAAAAGTTGAACCCTGTGCATGATGCTGGGCACCAGGCTGGTCACCATGACAAATGCCTTCCTGGGACTCGAGAATCTGTCCTAGAGGATATCATGTCCTGGACTAAAGACCCTCAGGCTCGAAATGTATTTTGGCTAAATGGATTGGCAGGCACTGGGAAATCTACAATAGCTCAGTCTTTCTCAGAGGCCATTGCCAATGAGGGGCTCCTTGGTGCTAGCTTTTTCTGTTCTCGGGAGTATCTCAACCGAAAGGAGCTCAAAAACATCTTTCCCACCCTTGCATACCAGCTTGCATGGTATTATCCCCATTTTCGAAGCCATATCATCACCATTATCAAGAAGGACCCCACCATAGTCCACACCTCCCTTATTTCTCAGCTTGAGAACCTCCTTGTGAATCCCCTCTCTGGGGGAAATATCTCATGTGTCATTGTTGTTGATGCACTGGATGAGTGCATTGATGATCAGCCAGCCTCAGCAATCCTTTCTGTATTGGGTCGATTTGTTGGCCAGCTCCCACTGGTGAAGTTTTTCATCACTGGTAGACCTGAGCCACGGATTCGCACTGGGTTTCGCCTTCCTCTTCTACAACCCCTCACCCAGATCTTCTTACTCCACCAGGTGGAATCATCCAGTGTTGACAATGATATCCGGTTATACTTGACACAGAGGTTGACCACAATTGCCAAACAAAGAAGTGATCTTGATCTTCCCAATCCATGGCCCCATGATTGTGAAATTGAGGCCCTTACCAAGAAATCATCTGGGCTATTTATTTTTGCCTCAACTTTGGCCAGGTTCATTGAATCAGAATACCATGAACCAAAAGGACGCCTTCAACTTGTGGTCTCTGAAGCAAATAGCACAAAGCATGAGGGACGTGCTGGCATTGACTTCCTATACTCCCAGGCCTTGCTGCACGCATTCTCAGATATCCATGAGTCAGAGGTATTTGATAACATGAGACAGGTCCTGGGGGCAATCATACTTGCATTCAACCCATTGTCCCGGCAGGAACTTTCAGCAATTCTTGGTGTCCCGACTACCCTCATATCAACCACCCTACGCCACCTCCATTCTGTGGTTCTCATACCTATTGATGAGTTTAAGGAGATCCGTATTTTCCACAAATCATTTTCAGACTTCCTACAAGACCGCCAACGGTGCACTGATCCCAGATTCTACATTGACCCAACAACCTACCATGGAGGCATGGTTCTCAACTGTTTAAAGCTTGTGAAGAATTTGGAGAGGAATCCTTGTTCTCTGCTACCCTTCACAATGAATCAAGATGTGTTTAACCTCCCACAGCTATTGGAGGACAAACTAGGTGGTGGCTTGCGATATGCATGTAGCCACTGGGTTGAGCACCTCAGGCTCTCTCCAGTATCTAGAGACTACACTGATTCGGTCATTATTTTGGCAACTTGCATGCTTGAAAGTGCCCCTCAGTGGATTGAAGTAATGAGCCTTGAGAATCATTTGGAAGGAGCGATACACTCCATGTATGGCATACTAGCTTGGGGGAATCAAGTGAGTGAGCCATTACTATCCCCAGATGTGGAGGGGCACATTTACTGATATAACTGTGAATTCAAGGCATTTCCCAGGACCAATGACATACCTGAGGCATATTCTGAGGCTGATGGCCAGGCCTGTGCTGAGGCCAAAGTCCTAAACCTTGCCACAGACTACCTCCGTTTGTTGATGCACTTCTTCCACCCCGTCCAACAATGTGCCCAACAAGTATACTACACTGCTGTCCCTCTCTCACCAACCTCATCACAAGTGCACAAATTCTACCATCAGAGTGTTAGAGACCACCAGTTATCCTGTGTAACTGCCTTCTCAGGAGCTCCCAACACTTGGGGGTCACTCCTAAGGACAATTGATGTCAGACCAATGTGGCTCACCTGCATTGCAACTTCCATCCAGTGGATCATTGCTGCATGTGAGGATGTTGTAAATGTCTATGATGCAGAAACATTTGTCCTTCGACAATCCCTATGTTCTCCTGAACTAGTTGCAAAGATACGAGTCTCTCCAGATGGGTGTGTTCTATTTTTTGCACATGCTTTCTCTGTAACTGTGTGGGATGTGCAGACAGGAGGACTTGTCCATACCTTCACCACACAATCAATGATTGGTGATATGGCTGTTTCCACAACTCACATTGCATGTGGCTTACCTAATGGCTCTGTCACATTCTGGAATGTCCATACTAGAGAGGAGGGTAAAGTTTCTAGAAATGGCCAACCAGTTGTATCTATCTACTGGATAACACCTCAGGAACTTGCAGTTGCAACTTGGGACTCTCTATACATTTGTAACATTGTTGCTGGTGAAACCATAGCTGAGCTCTCCATCCCTGGGCATGTGTGGGGAGTAGTTTATTTGGAGGATAAGCGCGAATTTCTCATAGGGACTTTACGGCGAAGTTCTGACAAGGAGGAGTCCTTCTTTATGACTGTCACGTATAGTCAGTGTAACCAGCTGTTCATGAATCCTGGACAGTCACCAACACATGCTGGCAAACTCTCTAGCCCTACACTTGTGGGCAATGAGATTGCATGTATAACCCCTGCAAGCGGAGTACAGTCATTCAACATAGTATCCTACAATTGGACCAATAACCCCCTACCCCTGGATGCAGCTAAATCTGTGGCAGTATCATTGAACAGAAACCTTGTGGTGCAGACCAGAGATTCCATCCAGATTTTCTCCATTGATGTTCTCACGAGTAGTGAGGCTTGTAATGATGTATGCCCCTCTCACATCTACCCCCTGGGTGAAGAACACATCATGTGCATCCTCAAGCCAACCAGGCGCCTCACTCTACTCAAAATGGGGACTCTGCAAGAACTACACCTTGATGATAGCACCTCACCACTCAGACCATTGGTCATGGATCAAACAGCCCCTGCCCTTGCATCATTTGATTGCAGATTAGTTATGGAATTTGGTGTCTCAGCAGTCACACAGACATGGCAGTTGGATACAGAGGCAGCTGATGAGGATGTGCCATTGAGGGGATGGTCACCAGAGTACACCCGGATTGTCACTTTCTTCAAGTCACCCCAACCAAAGCTTCGTGTGAGAGATGTGAAAGAGAAAGTTGTACTTGCAGACCTACAACTAGGATGGAACAATGATTTGGGGATGGGGGAGGTGTATGATATTGTCTTTGACTCAGAAACCAGGTTTCACCTCAAGATAGATGGACCAGGACTACACATCCAAATACCTTACAACATCATTGCATTGCCGTCAGGGTTTTGTTCACACACAATAACTGAGGGGGAACTGGTCCCCTTACCAGAACCACGAGTAGCACCGCCATACACACTCGATGCAAACTGTGAATGGGTTATCAATGCGGAGTCCAGGAAGGTCTACTGGATCTCACCAGGGAATGTGTGGAGGGGCAATGGTGGTCATTTTTGGACTGGTCCATCCCTTGTCATGGTTGGGGGTGATGGTGTTGTGAGGAAGTTGTCCTTCCAAGAGCCAAACTGCTGAGGGATACATACACAATACACATGTATGATACTGCTGCTATCATGTGTAATATGGTAGTACCTTTCCAAGTGGGGCCTCACTATTCTTGTTTCTATCTTGGTTGACCTTGTCTTTGATAGCATCAGTAGTTGTATTCAGTGAGGCATTCACCCCTCCCTTACCAGC
>Ga0307509_10008141_pt1 | contig 13445 bp, 6 predicted proteins | sample 10_EM_MG_FD_202245 | JGI IMG/M metagenome (GOLD analysis project Ga0307509, IMG submission 202245) | Populus trichocarpa ectomycorrhiza microbial communities from riparian zone in the Pacific Northwest, United States - 10_EM | ecosystem: Host-associated > Plants > Roots > Unclassified | place...
AATATCTAATATATAAATATATATCAATGAGCAATCTAGATCTAGTGTTTATTACTAGATCTCCATAATCGATGAGTAATTTAATGGATTTGACATGTACAAAATAAAAAAAATAAAAAAAAGGTTTTTGAATTCATAACTTGGGTTTTCAAGGGAGAGAATATGACGTGAGGAAGAGAAAGAAAATTACATAAATGATTTTTGATTGATTAATATACAAGAGAGTAATTTGATTATTTTAAAATTTAAATTTTTTATTCATCCAAAATATAAAATATAAGTTTTCAAAACTTGACTTGCAATTTTGACTTAATTGCTAGGGATAATTTCCCCTTATATTTATTGATAACTACTATATTCAGTTTCTTGTTTTAATTGCGCTCCTCCCTCCTCCATCTGTCTGTTCTTCGGGGACTTGTTTGGAAAAATCTATTAAAATGGGGATTTTATAGTCACGCCAGTGTATTACTGTCACGTCACTAATACCGTTCCCTTCTCTCCCATCATTGATTTACCTGTGTTTATTAATTAATTAATCAAGATTTAAAGAGAATTATTAAGTTAAGAAGAAATTAAAAGAGGTGGAGAAAACATTGTTTGCGTAGTGAGATTTATCCACGAGGGATTTGTGGCGCAAACTCATTCCATTTTCAAGGATCTCACCTCTCGTAATAAAGAATAATTGGGGGATCATTATTTCACTCTGGGTGGGGTTCTATTATTGAAAGTTTGCAGTTTGGTCATACCCTTATTTTCTTACCATTCATCATCGACCAACCTTTGAATGCAAGGTATTTGGTTGAGAAGGGTTCAGGTGTGGAAATAAAGAGAGGGGAAGATGGGTCATTTACCCGGGATGGTGTAGCCAAGGCTCTGAAACTCGCTATGGTATCCGCGGAAGGAAAGAGTTTGAGGGAGAAAGCAGGTGAAGCTGCTGCGATTTTCGGAAACCAGAAGTTGCATCAGGATTACTATACTGGTAAGTTTGTTGATTTTCTCAAAAAGAAGAAATGAAATGTTTGAAGGACATGGTCACAGCTCGCAAGGAAGATTTGATCATCACCGATGCTTGAGATTTTATTTAGGTGCTTTCATGGTTTCAAGTATTGAAATATGGAATAAAAACAGTTTTTTTTTTCGGTAAAGATTAAAGAAACCTCTTCAAAATAGCTTTTGGAACGGACATTACAGTGTGCTGCATTTAGTTGCTTTTATAATGAATCCATGGGCTCCTGCGCTCTGTATTAATTTGTAAACCACTATACAAAACTTAATTGGTGTCCGATGAGAAACAAAGAAATGATTTGAAGTAAGACTCTTACTGATCTAGATGAGTCCTTCAGCGGATCAGCCTAGAATGAGATAACAGCCCTCATCGAAAAATCAGATTCCAATATTCTTAGCAATATCTTCTTGGTATCTCAGTGTTTCATAAATCCATATATTTGTAATTAGGAGTGCAAGCTGAGTAAAGATCAAGTCTTTGAGATTGCTCATGGGATAGTGCTATTTGAATTGCCATTTTTATGGGCCCTTAGAAAACCCAGTTGTGCTCTAAACATTTTAGGACTGAAACGAAGAATTCCCGAAACTTTGGGGGCGTCATGCACCCCAACTACACGCAGTTCCGCCCCTGCATTCATCCATTGGAGGGCCATTGTTTCACTCTGGATGGGCTTCTGTGAGTGAAACTTAGCAATTCGGACATAGTCTCATTCTCTTACCTTTCATCATTGATCAGCCTTCGAATGCAACGGCTTTGGTGGAGAAGGGCCTGGCTGTGGAAATAGGGAGAAGTGAGATGAGAAGTCGATTCAATTGTAAAAAAAAAAAAAGAGAGAGAGAATACATGGACGGTGTTAAATTTTGAGTTGACAATATAAAAATCTGAATCACACATCAAAAGCTTTATCAATGTGTTCATAAAAATTAATAGAAAACTATATGCATTAAAAAAATGCAAAAAAAAGTTGTCAGTGACAAATAAAATTTGGATGGGAGCACTGGGCCATGGATATAAATAAATAAATAAAACATAATCTCGTGAAGTTGATGTTATTCATTATATTTATTTAATTATTTATCATTTTTTTTGCGAATGAAAAATAAAAAGCCTAATCACAATTTAATCGTCCCGTTCGACGCCCAAAAAAATTCAGGACTTTGTGGTTTCCCTTAACAAAGCAATGAAGCTTAAGAAAAATAAGGAGAAGAATAGAAAGAAGAAAGAACATAGAGAATGTAATTCAAGAGAAACTGTAAAATTCTTATTTCTTGATTGATTTCCTAAGTTTCTGTACAGCCCTCCCTTTCATACAATCAATCTCCCTCGTTCTAACTACTAACAGAATTCTTACTAACTGGATAGCTAACTACTAACAACTCGCTGTGTAAGAATTTTCCGAACTCACTCCAGCTACTACACTTCTTCCTCTACTGTAACAGTTTAACTATTTCAATCGTTCTTCTCGTTGTTTTGCTTTTGAAACTCTTCCTTGCGTTCGTAACACATTGAAGAGAAGAAATAGGGTTAGAATGGCTGAGATCAATTAACGCACGACAGGTTTCATGGTAGGTAAAGAGTGATTAGTGGTATCTTGTTAGTTGCTTTCTATAACATACTTCGAGGAAAAAAATAGATGGATACAAGTACGAGCAAAAAAAAAGACCTAATCCTAAATTTTATTGTCTCTCCTACTTTTTTTTCATTTTTTTTAAAATGAAATCCTAATAAATAACTAATAAAATATTACTAGTTACGTACACCATAAATTTCCAGTTTCATGAGGATAAACAAGAATCAATCCAATTAAGTTTAAATTCAAATAAGTGATAGATCTATTTAAAAATGCAATGTAATTAGTAGGATTTCATCTTAGAAGTTTTGCAGTTTCCTTTAAATTCTTGAAAACCCGGACTACCTTGAATCAGTAGAAAAAAACTTCTTTTCTTTTTATTTAGTCCTTGGAAGTATCAATTTTTAATCCAACAAAATCCCATATTAGTTACCAATCCAAATCCAATTCAATTTATTGGGTGTGTTCCACATGCTACAGTATAGAAATGCATAATTAATGTCTTTGTTAAGCACTACTATGTTGTATTCAGTAAGCATGCTACACTATCTGCATGCGTTATTTCGGTTCAAGAAGGCTGTATTTGAAGTCGACGCTCTTTAAGACTGCTGTCATAGTCTATCGCTACACAAAGCAAGAATAATCCTCATTAAGCATGTTCTGACTTTTTGGTTTTTTCTTTACAAAAAAGAAAGAAAGAAATGATACCTTTTCAGCTGAACAAATGGATTCAAAACTTTCAACTACTGTTGGTCAAGAAAGTTGAAAACCTGTTCTTCAGTTGCATCTTGTCAGCCGTTACACCACAACAGTTTTTTTTTTTTCTTCTTCTTTTCAGATGCACCAAAACAACTCGAACATAAGAATCAACATTATGATACAGGTTTCTGCACAGTATGATATTCAAGTTGAGTGCCTGTAGATAAGGGTCCAAGCTTCACCATGCGGAATCTCGTTTACCAGCATTGTCACTGTATCACTGACTGGTAGTAGTGATGCCTAATCTAGCACCATGCTCCTTTATTATCCTGACTGACTGCAGAAGAATGTCTTGCTCCGTGGAGTATAATTCATTTTTGCTCTGCACTCAGAGCAGTACAACATCTATTAGTAAAAACAGTGATGACAACAACAATAAAGCCTTAGTCCATACCACATGATTATAAACATATACTAGCATAACAGAAAAGGATGGTAAAAAATGTGCTGACATGTGATGGACTCTTTGAGAGGACGACGCATCCAAGTATTGAGATTCAAAACAGAGCTTCATGAGAAGAAAACCAGATCAATGACTACAATCTTCTTTTATTCAACGGTGAGCATCAAGAGATGAATAAGCAGTTCATTTGGTCCTTGCAAACAAACAAAAAAAGGGAATGGCTTCTCTGCAATTGCCTTGGTTATATTTGTATGGCAATATTTTGGAAATGTCATCAACAATATGAACCCTCAAGCTCGCGTGTTTGGACATGTTATAAATACAATTCTGCCCTACAAAGCTTAACTGAATTTGATGCCAGAATCCTTATGTGATATCATTGAAGGTTATAAAGGACTAGGGTCGCATTTATTAGCCAACAGAGCAGTGACAGCTATTAAAAAAAAATGTCTTTATTCCTTGGTCAACATGTCTTTTAAACTAGAGAGACAAGCACAGAAGACAGTTCCAATTAACAGCAAACTAGATAAATGATGTTCAAATTTCAAAGAATCAGAGCCAGGTACAGATGAAAATCAGCAAGTGAACACAGCTCATTTGCAAGCATAATGGTCGATTTTCTGTCCTGCATCAAAAGTAGAAAGAATCGATGGGGGAAGATTCGAGCTTACCATTTGTTTGAGATTGCACCCAAGAGTCAATTCTGCAAATGAACTTTCTATTCTAGACAAGTAACAGTAAGGAGCCTCCTTTCCCAAGAAAATGTTTGCGTTAGATTTTAGCATGTTCTTGATGTCATTTGATATCTGGGGTATCTTCTCCACATCATCAACTGTCACAGGAATTTTGGAGACCATCGCACGCCATTGGGCACGAGACTTGTTCACAATTACCTATAACTTTATATGTCAGTCCTCAAAGATTATTCAGGCAACAGTATTAGTATAAACATGGCAAAGAAGGTGCTCCTGAATAAGCATTCAAGATGCCAGCTCGTTATTAGATACCACTATAATGTGTGTGCACATGTGCAATGCACTGTGGAAGACACATATATGTGGGAGAAAGATAGAGATGATACGCTTCTTTAGATAATGTAAGGTATCTGAGTGGATGCATATCAAAAAATAAAAAAAAACACACACACACCCACAGTTTCAGTCAGAGAACCGAATCAATGATGGATATTCATATGGCCACTTAAATCAATCAAAAATTAAGGATGAGCCATCAACCACTGAAAACTTCAACATCCAAATCAAAGCATAAGAAAAAAGAAATATAAGGCTTGAATATGATGACATCAGCAACTAGGTGTGTGATGTAAATATCCTTGGCAGAAACAGAGATAGAGTCCATGATCACACAGCTTTAGACCATGGTTTCCCAAAAAATACAATATGACTTGTAAGGAAAATGGCCTACCTGACTAGAAAACAATGCATTTGGAACTAAGACGGGGAATTTCTCAGCATTCAATAATGAAGTGGTGGTAAGTCCCATTTCGACCACTTGACCTTCTACAGCTCCAGCCTGCAATCAAAGAATTTCAGTGACTCTTTAAAGAGAAAAGGGACAAGACAAATGGGCTTGCCTAAAATTGCTGAGATTATTACAAATGCATAGGAAGAATAGCCTCTCTTCCATTTTTCACAAGTATTGACGAATAAAGAATCAGAATGGATAGATACCCTTTTTCTGGTAACAAAATATATATCTGCATGTAAAAATAAAAATGATAGAGATAATTGGTAGGGATACTATCTACACAACTATCATGCTCATTCCTAACATGTTCTACCACAAGTAATGAGGGGCTGGATGAAAGGTGCTTGGCAGTATAATTCATTACAAGATCAACAGCGGGAAAGTAACAACAAATAAAAACATAAACTAAGTTATGGATGTCTGGTGAAACAATGCTCTTGGACATTGTGAAAAGAAACTTCAGAGAACTTTTCACAGAAAGCCATAATTTTGATCTTTACTCATGGACTATTTCTTTATAAAGACTTTTCACTATCCAAAGACAAAAACTTCAATCAACCAAGGACCAATGACATGTTCTCACCTTTATTGTATCTCCAAGTGAAAAGGGCTTTGAAAATTGCATAGACAACCCGCTGAGCACATTCCCAAGGACGTCTTTGGCAGCAAAAGCAGTAGCAACTCCTACATAATTTTATAATAATAAGAGAATCAGGTTTTTTTATATGATTACAAAAACACAAAACTACGATACAACATAGGATTGACCCTAAGAGAAAAGTGAATGGGTGGTCTAGATTGAGATATCATCAATAAGATGCATTTAGTTTTGGGTAAAATGTATGAGGGACCCATGTACTATTGGTCAAAGCACAAAGAGTTCCTGAACAAACTATTCGGCTCAAACAGTCCTAGAACAAAACTGGAGGTAAAAATTAGTTCTTCTGCTAAATGACATTAGGTTTCCATCCAATTTGGGTTAAGTAAAATCACGTGTCACCATAGTCCACTTTATAGAAGGATCCGATTTCAGTTGAATAATTTGTTCAGGGATTATTTGCGCTTTGACCAATAGTATAAGGGAGCTTGACACTTTTTACCTTAAAAAAATTGGATGAAAACCTAACGTCATTTACTAGAAAGACTAATTTTTACCCCTATTTTTGTTTAGAGATTCTTTGTTCTTTGACCAATGGTACAGGGGCACTCTACATTTTACCCTTTAGTTTTCAATGAGAAATGTAAAACTATCAAGCAATAACTAGCATTCACGTGAAAAAAGAAGTGGTAAAAAGATGTTAAGGTGAACAAATAACATGACTTGAGTCTTTTTAGCCACCAGTGTAAAAAAAAAAAAAAAAAACTAACTAAAATAGCAGACCAAAGTCCCAACAACATAACTAAAGAGTATCCCTCCATTCATATGGAGGGCTTCTGAAGAGAACAAACAGTGTTACACATACATGAAGTTTTGGTAGGACAGTCTCCATAAGGTGTACAGAAAAAATGGCAAAAACAATTCCGTATTGCTCGCCAAAACTAAGTGACAAGGGAAGTCAACAGATAGAGAGGGAATAGAGAAGTAACTTTGATTTAAGAACTTGTAGAGTTAACGTGTGCATTCAAGAAATCCATTAAGCGTTTCAAAAAAAAAAATGTTAGAATGTTAAGATTGCACTACAATCACAAATAAATAGGAATTTGGAAGCATAAATCGAGCAAGAATAAAAAATCAGAAGATTAGTTAAATATCAGAATTTTCCATGCCAAATATTCCTATCATCACAATTACTGCATGTGTAAAAGCACAAGCCATTTACTAACACTGACCTCCAATGCCACCCACAGTCAGTATAGACTGCACTGCAACCCCACAAGCCTCAGCTAAAGCCATCACTCCAATAACAAAAAGACCAACAGAAGAAACTCTATCAAGAGTTAACAGCTTTTCCCGATCAACTGTTGCCGAAGCTATCACACGATTAAACACATTTGTCTTCCACCGATGCAGAAACCATACAAAAGAAAGAATAACAGCACCCCTCCATGCTTGTGCTATATACTGAGAAGCAATTGTAGTAGGTGCCACCATCACAGCACTGCAAATCAGAGTCCAAATATATTAGTCACCTAATGAAAAATATATATAAAAAATATGAACATTCACATATCATAAAGTGGAAAGGATTATAGTTGGAACTACTAACATTTGTGAAAATGCCATAAAGGTGATTACATATCTTAAAGGATCTTCCAAAGCACCCCAAATGCTCTTCTCATATGAAATTTGTTCACCAGATGTGCCTCCAGATAGTAAAGCAACAGGAGTTTGCAATGAATACTTGTGAAATCGCCTCAAAAGTCTAGGCATAACCACCCAAGCCACAACAGTACCAGTCAAAGTCCAACCAACTGGAACAACCACATTTTTAAGATATGGATGCGAATCAAGCAACTGCTGAACATAAGGGGTCAGTTCAGCGGAGATCTCTTTAGCCTTTTGCTCAGAATAAGTTACTGCATGCACTGCACTTTGCCAAGCTTCTTTAACCTTATCAATCCAGTCACTTCCAATACCACCACTGTTACTAACGTCCACATCACTTCCACTGGAAGAAGCTGAAACTTCACTAGCCCCAGATTTATCAACTTTGCCACCAGAAGACCAAGAGAATGATCTACAGCTCAACCCGGGGTTCATTGAAAAGAAAGGAACAGCACTTCGAAGCAACACATTTGACGGAGTTGACAAAAATCCTCTCATGGGTTTATTCTTATAACATTGGCTATTGACACAAGCATCAGATCTCATAGCTATAATATTTGACAGATTTCCAGCCAATTTTGATTCATCTTTGTAATAATCTCGATTTATGATAGCAGATGCTGATCTTAGACTACTTCCATTAACATTATAAAATCGAAGCGATTGACGTTGTGAAGTGGGGTTGATGGAATTACAGAAAGACTTTTTTAGCATAGAAAACCTAAGTCCAGCCATGATAGCAACTTACAGCATGAGATGAATTCAACTAAACCATTTCATCAAAAAAATAAAATGTAACAAAAAATTTAGTACCAATTTGCAACCAAGAACTTGTCAAAAGGCTCTCAACCTGCAAAACACAGAGAAAAATAAAAAGATAGGAATCAGACAAACTTACTTGAAGAGATTAAAAGTAGTATAGATAAATTTGGGTCTAAAAACTAAAATAAACCACCTTAAACAGCACTTTTAAGTTTTAACTATCAAATAATAAAATGTAAAGTTTATAAAAAGAAGAAGAGGAAGAGGAAGAGGAAGAAGATTAAAAACAGAAGCATCCTTAAACCCTAAACCTGTGCTGCAATCAAAATTTTACTGGCGAGCAAAATGAGAATCAGCTTACCAAAATGAGAATTAGCCAGATCTATATTTTGGCTACACAAGGTTTTGTAACTTTTAGAGTAAAATCCTCGCTATTGATAATTAAAAAAAAAAAAAAAAGGTTTAGTGGTGTGTTCTGCTATGAATTATTGGGACTGTGGTATATAAACTTGTAGTATTAACTAGATTAGTGTCCAGCTTCACCGCTGGTCATTAAATGTTTTTAACGTAGAAAAACATTTACAGATAATGATAAACTAGTTAATTCCGAGTTAACTAGATTAGATAACTCGAGGTAAGAAAACAAAAAAAAAAAAACACAAAACTGAAGGGCTCAATAATATAATGTTAAAGGATAAGTATATAAAAATTTTTTTGTAATGTCCAAGAAAAAAACATGTGAACTCGAATCAACCTGACTATCCATCACATATGATATAATATCAAGATAAAAATATTAGATTTTTAATTAATAAACTTAGTAAAAAAACACTGAAGTTAAATAAAAATACAGAAAAAAAAACATGAGTTAAAGTTACTTTGATTAACTTGCACTCGAAATAACTTAAAAAAAAAAAGCAAAAAATCACAAAACCTAAAGAAAATAATTCAATATCAAGAAATAAATTTTAAAAAATTAATAATTTCATAAAAAAAACAATAAAAAAATCAAATCAAATTAAGCTAAGTCGACCCTCTCGAATAATCTTACAAAAAAAAAAAAACAAATAACAAAGTCCTAGAAGTACTCATCCTTCTATCTTTCTTAGAGTTATTTGCATCCTCGAAGTTCTTGTAATCTAACATTTTAGTCCGTTTCTCCATTTAAATTAAATACACAGAGACTAGCTTCTATTTGGAAAGAAGAGAGAGAGGGTGGAGGGGGTGAAACCATAGTTTTGAAACCCGAATTAGCGGGTCGACCCGGGATCCGGGGTGGGAACCAGACCGGGTTTAAAAAAAAATAGAGAAAGGGAAAGCTTGGGGTGATCCGGTTGACATAGCAAGACCAAGTCAAAAACCCGGTTGCAACCCGTTGATTTTTTTTTTTACTAAAATGACTTCATATTGATTTAAAAAACGGAATTGACCTGGGCAACCCGGTGACCCGGTCAAAACCAGGAACTCGCCCCTTGGACCCAGCCAGCTATTGGACCGAGTTCAAAAACTATGGCTGAAACTACGAGAAGAGAAGATGATGGCTTCTTGTCCGCCATTTTCTCTCTCACTCCCGAGCTCAAGAGTGAACACTAACTCTCTTGTGATCGATCCAATTGCATGTATATTTTTTTTTCAATTTCATTTAATAGATACCTGACTGCAACCACTTTTGTATGCGTTGTAGATTCATTTGAAAACGCGGTTGAAATCAAATTTTTTTAAATTATAAAAAAAAATTATTAATTTTTTTTTATATTTTTAGATCGTTTTGATATGCTGATCTCAAAAATAATTTTTTAAAAAATAAAAAAATATTATTTTAATATATTTTTAAGTGAAAAACACTTTAAACCGCAACCGCTACAACAATCCCAAACATGGAAACCTTATACTTTGCTTTGGTTTACCGCACTAGAAAGTAAATTAATTTGTTGTTTAGGACTATAAATCTGTAATGCCAATCACATAATATTCCATGCTTTTAATGTTAAATTTTACGATTCCGGGTTTGAATCTTTCCATCATTTGTAAAGTAGACTTGACTGGAATAATTTTTGTGAAATCATAGGTTAAAACCAGATTTACTTAGACTTGTTTTGGATTTTTTTTTTATATATAAAAATTTTGTTATTTCAAGAGTTTTTTTTTTAAAATAAAACATGAATTGATAAGAGTAAATTCCCAACCAGTAACCCAAATTAAAAAAAATATCATTATAAAAAAAAAAAGATGGTATGAAAATACCCAGATGATTAAAACTAAAAATAGATTTATTGGGATATTGGCAGAAAAGAGGAAAAAAACAAAAAAAAAAGGAAAGGAAAGGAAAAGGCAGCCAAATTCCAATAGCTGGTTCAAGTTAAACCAGCCTGGTTGGGTCCCAACACTGTAAGAGCGACGCGCTGGCTCTACCTCAATACCAGGTTAGCACGTAAAGTGGGGCCATAACCAAAACGCGGACACCAAATGACGCGTTGACAATATGTCCCGAAAACCCAATTCAACTCGTCCCTAACTCACGATCACAAAAATAGAAACAAAAGCTCTTTAATTTCCTCTTCACTGTCCGAAATCTCTATTCTTCAATTTCTCTCTCAAATGGAGGAGACTAACTCACACAGAATCCATACTTTCTCTCTCTTGATTCTCACCCTCTCTCTTTTCTCCACCCTCTCTCTTTCCAGCTTCTCTCCCACAGACAACCACCTCATTTCTTGTGGCTCCACCGTCGACACCACCGTCGACAACCGCCGTTTTATCTCCGATTCCAATCCGAACTCGCCACTTCTCTCCTCAGCAAAAACGATTCCGCTCACCAACCAAAGCCCATCTCCTTATTCTATCCAAATCTACAACTCCGCAAGAATTTTCAAAAAACCTTCAAAATATGCTTTTGAGATTAAGGAACCAGGGACTCATATGGTAAGGCTTCATTTTCACGCTTTTTTTTCTTCCAATTTGGACTTAAGCGATGCTCAATTTCACGTTTTGGTTAATGGATATGTTGCTTTGAGCAATTTCAGTGTAGGGAAAGTTAGGGACTTCGTAGTTAAGGAGTATTTTATATGGGCTGATTCTGATAAGATTGTGATTAATTTTGTGCCTGCAAAGAAGGGTAATTATGGTTTTGTTAATGCAATTGAAGTGATATCTGCACCTAAAGATTTGATTGCTGATGTGGGATCTCTTGTTAATGGTAATAAAGATGAGAAATTTGTGGGATTAACCAAGCAGGCACTTGAAACTGTGCATAGGATCAATGTTGGAGGTCCAAAGGTGACACCTTTTAATGATACTGTATGGAGAACATGGATTCCTGATTATGAGTTTTTGAAATCAAGCAATGATTTGTCGAAACGGATGTACTTTGGTGGTCGTATTCATTACCAAATTGGAGGGGCTAGCAGGGAAGTAGGTCCTGATTTTGTGTACAAGACTGCTCGAGTGATTACTAACACTAATGGCTCAGTACTTAATGTTAATATGACATGGGAGTTTCCAGTGGATGAGGGTTATAAGTATCTTGTTAGGATGCATTTCTGTGATATTGCTAGCATATCGCTTGGTTTGATACATTTTAATGTCTATGTTAATGGGTACCTGGCATATGAAGATTTAGATCTTTCGTCTATTACATATACGCTGGCTTCTCCGTTTTATGTGGATTTTGTTGTTGATGATGATAGCTCTGGGGTTTTGCGTGTTAGTGTTGGACCTACCAACAAGACCATGGCATATGGAGTTGATGGTATTTTGAATGGGGTGGAGATCATGAAGATGAATAATTCAATGGGGAGTCTTGGTGGAAAGATTTGTGCAGGCATGGTTTTGAAAAGTTGGCCTAGAGGAAACATTGGTGTTCTGGTTCCATTTGTTGCTGGTTTGTGTTTGTTGCTGAGTCTAGCTCTGGTTATGCATAGGAGAACAGTGGGAATGAGGAACCCTGTTTCCTGGTCCAAATTGCCTATAGAGGTCCCAGGAGTTGACTTAAATCATGGTAATCTACATTTTTCTGGTAAGGCGTGATTTCTGTTCTATAGCACAGGTTGTTGTATGATATAACTGGTGATGCAGATGCTATAGAATGATGGTATTCTCACCTTCTGCTATTTAAGGTCATGGTAAGTTCTTATTTGAAGTATCTAAAGCTTAATGTACCTGGCCAGTATTGTAATGCTAATTTGTAAGCAAGCTGTTTTTGTAGCATATAATATACTGTGCAACTTCTATATTTTGTAATGCAGGATGCAATATCTTCAATTATCTCTTGTACTTTGCGATCCTTAAATAAGATTCCAGCTATTTTTACTGAAAGCATACCCATTCAACAGTTTGCTCGAACTTTCAACCTTAAGTTGTACTGTTTGCAAGCTTGAACCGAGCCCGGCTTTATTCAATTGATTTTGAAAATGCTGTTTCCGCTTTGGCATGCTGATACGACGAGAGGAAGTAAATGAAATATTCATGTTAGGAATGTTCATCTTCCTTCTTACATCTATAGGTATAAAAGCTCTACTAATAAAATATTATATTTTCATCTCATTAATGATGATATTAATGATGATGGATAAAAATAACTCTCTAATCTTTTACTTTATTATAATAACAGAGTTCATAGATTATAAATATTTCTGAACCATCTAGATAATTAAAAGGTTCACAATTTGTTTTCTTCAAGCATTTGTACTTATATTAAAATAAAAACAAACATCTTTATTTATAAAATTTAAAAGTATTTTTTTAATTTATTATAATTTTTTATTTAAAATCACTCACTTTATCACATAAAAATCCTTGAATCCCACCAAAATGAATCATTTGAAATGTGTTAGGATTTCCACCGACAATTAGCTATTTTCTAAGCTCTGGAAAAGAGAATAAAGATATAAACATATAAAAAAAACCATCCATATCTATTAATTATGAAAAATGAATTTTTTTTATGAATAAACCAATTAAAATATGGATGATTCACTCAAAGATTCAAGGGTAAATACTTATTCAAAATACTTTAATTGTTAAACTAGTTTTTTTTTTTTTAGAAAAATAAATATTTTTTTAATAATTTTTTCTATTCAATACTTTTATTAAGATTTTTTTAATGGTCTTTGAAGGTTTTACTTTCGTTATACCTCGTCATCATCCAACCAAAAAGGCATAATAATTCAAGAAAGCAAACTGGGGTACAAAA
>Ga0307509_10008142_pt1 | contig 13443 bp, 10 predicted proteins | sample 10_EM_MG_FD_202245 | JGI IMG/M metagenome (GOLD analysis project Ga0307509, IMG submission 202245) | Populus trichocarpa ectomycorrhiza microbial communities from riparian zone in the Pacific Northwest, United States - 10_EM | ecosystem: Host-associated > Plants > Roots > Unclassified | place...
TCGTGGGCGGCTAAGAATGGGCATTCGGAAGTAGTAAAGATGCTTTTGGAACGAGGGGACGTCAATCCCAACCAGACGATCGACAGTTACGGCCAAACGCCGCTCTTGTGGGCGGCTCGGAACGGGTATTCGGAGGTAGTAAAGATGCTTTTGGAGCGAGGAGATGTCAATCCCGACAAGGCAGACACCGAATATGGCCTGACGCCTCTCTCGTGGGCGGCTGAGAACGGGCATTCGGAGGTAGTAAAGATGCTTTTGGAACGAGGGGACGTCAATCCCGACCAGGCAGACACCGAATATGGCCTGACGCCTCTCTCGTGGGCGGCTGAGAACGGGCATTCGGAGGTAGTAAAGATGCTTTTGGAACGAGGGGACGTCAATCCCGACCAGGCAGACACCGAATATGGCCTGACGCCTCTCTCGTGGGCGGCTGAGAACGGGCATTCGGAGGTAGTAAAGATGCTTTTGGAGCGAGGGGACCTCAATCCCGACCAGGCAGACACCTTTAATTGTCGGACGCCACCCTCGTGGGCGGCTAAGAACGGGCATTCAGAAGTGGTAAAGATGCTTTTGGAGCGGGGGGCGGCGAATCCCGACCAGGCAGACGCCCCCTCTGGCTAGTCCTCACTCCCTTGGGCGGCTGAGTTCGTGCGTTAGTTTATAATAAAATTCCTTCTGGAATAGAGAAATGGGCACATCACCACGCTAGAATACAAGAACCGAACCAGGCTACTGCTTGCTCTCTCCAACAAACATTAATGCACTGCGACCGTCCCACTAGAGCGGCACAATGCGCACTAAACCAAAGCTTATCACTGCGCCCCAAAATCTCTCCCGCCTTCTGCTCCGCATCCGACCGGGTCTGTGGTGGAGATACAACTCAGATCTCATTATCCTAATACCGACCTAACAGGGTCTAATGGCCAGTCTGCCCTCCTCTCAGCATCCAGCCGCAAGCCGCTGAGGTTGTTTGACCATGGTGATTTTATCCCCAAGTCAGCTGATAGTTGTCGCTTACCACAATAACCGAGGTGGTCCTAACCTCTTTCCATCTTGCCTCTGAAGCTCTTCCACCTCCTGTGTAATACTAAGACTCGTCCCCACAACACCTACCAAATCCTCTTATTTGCAGTCCACAAGTCTTTTAATCCTCCTTCTTCGTTTGGCTTGTCCTTTCGCCCTTCCTTCCTAGCTACTAGAAATTTCATTATTCCATAGAGACTTCCTGGGTGGGGCTGGTGTATGCCAGATTCAGATATAAACATGCATTCATAATGGGTTTTCTGGTTTCCACTGGCTATTTGTTGTTTACAGACTTTTGTGTTTTTTCCCTTCTTTTCTTTTTCCCTTCATTCGAGCCCTGGTTAGACTTTGTTATAATGCGCTACTCTTGTTTTTCATTCCCGTCATGAGTCAAGTTGGAATCACTCTTGTGTTTTGTGGGCATTAGGTATCTCAATCTACAGTGAGGCCAATTTATGAGCGATCAGATAAGAATAGATGGCAAGCTTGGCGAAGACCGCCCTATATTTAGTGATGGGCACGATCAGATCATGATCGAGTTTTGCTCGATCAGTAGTCTACTCGATCACCTCGATCATAGAGGTCTCTCGACCAGATCACGATCGAGCAGAGCATACATAATGGGATCGATTTGCTCGATCATGGGTACTGCTCGATCATGCTCGGCGCTCGTCGAGTATACTCTAGCATCTTGGTTCATGACCGATCACTCTACTAATCTTAGTTATTGGGTGATGGGATGAACTTATATAAACGGAGTCTACCCGCACACTAGATACCGATTCTTTCAGCCGGACTTTACCCTGTTAGCTCTTCAACAATATATATATTATTAAACAACAAACTGCTCTCTTGACTACTGACTTTATTATCATAATGTCGCCACTCCACTTCGGAGCAATGTAAGGTGGCTTGGGAGTTGTCATGGTGCTATGGGAGACTTCAATGCCCGGCATGAGAGATGGATCAACGACGGTGAGGCTGTGTGGACGGGAGGAGCTTTTATGAGAGGGAAATGGCTGAGCGATGCTATTGACCGATACGGATGGGACATACACCAACCGCCTCACTGCACCTTCGAAAACACATCTACGATTGACCTCTTTGTCGGACGGCTACGAGCGATCAAGGTGGAATACCCCGACAAGGCCGGACTACAACATGATGGTATACTGGTCAGGTGCCGGGTGGACGAATGCCCCAGTATGATTAAACCGAGACCTAACTGGGGAAAGATCAGTGGGGATGACATTAAGAAAGCCATTGACCAATGCGCATCTCAACCGGACGAATTGCTATGGGATACTATCCGAAGTCGTGTCGACCAGTTTCCAAGAGTCCGTCGATTTCGTGGGAATACACTCTTCTGGTCTGATCAGTTGGAACGAATGAGGAAAGACACGATCCTGGCGAGAAGGAAGAACGACAAACAGTCGTATGGATTGATCAGACGGGTATATCGGGCTTCTCTGCTGGCGGCAAGAAGAGATCATATCAAGAAGATTATCGAGACAGCCGGCGATCCTGGTATATTCCAACTGGTGAGAAAGATGGAAACACGCAGGACATTACCCAGCATGGATGACAACGGTACCCTTGTCACTACACATGAGGGTATTTCGGAACTGATCAGTCGACAACTCGTGCCCGGTGACCCTACTCCATCGATTTGCGAGTACATAGACATGGGTGATGCTGATGAGTTAGGCATGGCCATTAAGAAGTCTCCTAAGAACACTGGTCCCGGTTTTGACGATATCGGATATCCCTTCATCCGTTTCTGGGCACGGAATGACCCCTCCTCCCTTCGTCGACTTATCATGTATAATTTATGCCATGATACTCCAGACTGGCACAAAGCCCACACGGTGTTGATCGAGAAAGCTGACAAACCACGATACGACATTGTCAAATCCTGGAGGATGATACACCTCTTACCCACAATTGCCAAAGTTGCGGAGAGGATTGTCCTCATTAGGTTGGCTAAAGAAATACAACTGGAGGATACGCAGTTTGGATCACGAACGGGCAGAGGTGTTCACGACTCGATGGGTGTCATCTTCGAGTTCATCAAACACCATCAGGGATGGCAAACAGCAATGGTCTCTATGGACATTGAGGGAGGCTTCGACAACATTGACCTGGACCTACTTCTACAATTTATGCAAGCCAGAGGCGCTCCAGTGCTCCTTTGTTCTTGGGTGAACAGGTGGGCCAGGAATAGGTCGGTTCGGTTCAAATTCAATGGAAGGCTCAGCAAGGAATTCTTTACGACGAGAGGAATTCCCCAAGGCTCCCCACTGTCACCATTCTTGTTTGCCATTTACGTGGCAGATATATTCAGACCTCGTATCCGATACACTCCTGCAGTGCGACAGGTTGTTACCAGTTACGTCGATGATGGTGTCATTTTAGTGGCAACAAGGCACAGGTCCGACACGATCAACCATATCAAGGAGATATTTAATAATTGTGACAGGATCGGACGGGCAAGATCGATGGGGTTTAGCGTGATCAAAACCAAATGGATTGGTTTTGGTGATACCAATTGGGGAAGTATAGATATTAACGGCATCAAATTAGAACCCGAGGAGGAATTGAGGATTTTGGGGTTTTATTTTAATGTAACTAATAATTTTTCTTCTCATATTAGATATTGGTTAAAGAGGGGGCTTGAAGTTAGGGGACGGATTGCTTCTATGGGAAGGAGGTTTGGGGATGATGCCGGCATGGATGCTTTTGGAACATGGAGACTGTTTCAGGCGGTATATCTTCCGACAATTCACTACGGGTTGGAGTGGGTGACGGACTACAAAGATATGGTGAGCTCCATACAGATACATTCCAATGACGCCCTCCGCAGTTTGTTTCGGATGCCTATCAGACTTGCCAACAACATCCTCATGAGCGAATTTTCAACGCCTCCTACGCATATTCAAGGACGATATCTACAGCAGAGGTGTCATGCTCGCATGATCAACTACAGATATGCGTCTCAACATCCATGGTTTGGAGAGATTAGGTCTGGCTGGTCTGACAAGAGTGTGGTTCCGTACAAGATGGCATCGGATCAGATACTGAACCGGGACTTTTGGGTTTACACGGATGGCGACAAGGACTCCATGATACAGAGACATCTGGCACTGATTCAGGACATATACGAAGGACTGGACAACGTTATCTACACTGATGGTTCCAAATCATCAGGCGGGTGCGCCGCCGGTTACTGTATCTATCAGAAAGGTCTCACGGAAGGAGGAGTCGGTATACGTGTTCCGGACGAGTCAAGCATCGTTGAGGCTGAGTTGTTTGCCATTTACTTTGCCATGAAGGACTTGGCCTCGTACTACCACGGCCCGATATGGGTGTTTGCCGATTGTGTACCCGCCCTTAAGCTCCTGGACAGCATGCTACCCGAGGGAACCAGTGCAGGTTTGTGGGATATGATGGTCCCAGTCATTAACCAGTTCAGTAAGGTTTGGTTCGAATGGGTCCCAGCACATGTGGGCATTACCGGGAACCACCTGGCCGATCACACAGCGAAGAAAGCAGTGGGAGGGAACCTGAGTCCTCTTGGATGGAATGACTTTTCTATGGGCATCGGACAGAATGCTACTGCCCGGGAAGATAGGAAAAAGAGCTGGATCAATTGGCATCGATTGGAAGGACACGATTATTACGATCGCCTCCCTGGCAACAAGACGCATCTGAAAGGACTAACCAGATTGGACAAATTTATACTTGTCAGGGTTAGGACCGGTACCGATCACAGGAGTCACCGAGAATGTTCTTGCGGGTTGCACGAACAACGGTACCACCTTTTGGACTGCCCCCTCCTCGCTGACCAAAGACCTCCGAAGAACCTTGTCTTCAACGACAAATCGATTCCTCTCTGGATCAAATGGTGGCAATCGCACAATAATTTTGGTTTCGGGATTCCTACCGAACACGCCAATAATGATGATGTGGTTACACTGTGTGGGAATCCGTTTAACTCTACCGTTACAGTACTGGAGAATGGCATACTGACAATGAGGGCGGTGGCTAAACACTGTTCTTGGTGCGATAACCCTCTCGGCAAGAGACCTATGCACTGTTCGAGGCCCATCATGCGGTTGCCAAATAAATGGTACTGGATACAGACTAGCCACGATAAGTGTCACTACTGCTACAAGCAATATCCTATCGGAGCGATTAGAGCGCACTTTCGACGAAACCCCGATTGCATTGACGGCACCTTTCGGCGATTCTGGGACGACGCGGTTGAGAGAATGAACACCATGGATGACTTGGAAGAGCGATCGATCGTTATTGCACGAACATTGCAAACACAAGACTCCCTACGGTGTAGATGCGGGTATGTTTTCGCCAACAATCCTTCCAAAAGCAATCACTTGAGAATGCGGGTTGGGTGGAATTGTTATGAGTTTTACAGAGAAATTGTTTGGAGATGGGCTACGCGGAGGGGTGATGGCTAATTTGTGTTTTTATTTTTTGTTTGTTTGTTATTTTTGTTTGAGGACATGGGATTACCGGCGGGTACCTTGCCCTGATAGTGTTTGACGGATGACTAGGAAGATGGATTTTATTTGTTGATCCCTAGTTGGGAGGTTTTTATTTTTTTATTATTTTTATTTTTTTATTTTATTTTTGCAGATTGCCGTGTTCTGGCCGAACATTCGGGTTCTTGTGATGAGTTTCCTACATGTTGCGCGGGTGGTACTTTCCATATGTACTGCGGGATAGGCGGGTTGAGTTGGCTTGCCTCGGGATTGCAATGCTGTTAAGGATTATAAGCTCGGATGAGTGATATTCTTTACTTTAGTTAAAAGTTGAATATATTATTGAACCACTCCCATTGTTTTGTGTCTATCGCAGCAAGTCAATACCAATACATCTAGATCAGGCCCAAATTACCGTGATACACCAGATGCACGATATGGTAGGGATCTTCTGTTCTTGTTAGAACACATGTGTACCTACTCAGAATCCAACTTGAATGAATATTTAATCCCTGATGGGCACAAAATTGATCATACTCGAGTATGTTCGACGATGATTGACGATACTCCACGATGCTCGAGCAGTGGCCACGATCGATCACTCGATCAGGGTTCCCCAGTTTCATCGATCATTCGATCACGGGGTCCGCTCGATCAGATGATGATCGAGCATACCCCCCATGATCTGCTCGATCATGATCGTGCCCATCACTACCTATATTCGCAAGTTGTTGGTTTATTTCTTGCTCATAATTCCTCACAGTGCGTCCAAACCCTCACTAGCAGTCAACCTTACAAACTATCGTGCTCCCGTACTAACGCCATCATAAGCCACACCACAAGATCTGAAACTGTTGAACGACAACCTCAACCCTCCCTGACTCGATATGGTTTTAGTACGATATATCAGTATATAGTGAATCATAGTGGTTATTGCTAGATTGCCTATAGAGCATGCGGTTGGGCGGTTGGGCGGTTGGGCGGATATGCATGTTAGCGAATACACGGTTAGGAGAGATACGGTTATAGGCATGTCGCATTGTGGTTTCCGGGTTAGGCACTTTTGCGTAGGTTACTGTTCCCACATCCTATGCCGCTAGGCATAGGATATCCTTTTCATGGTTTTGATTGATGTTGTTATAGGGTATGAGGTGTCGGGTATTTGGTTTCATTGATTCTTTCACCCCCTATATCACTAGGCATAGGGGAGTTGGCGCACCGGCTGGGCACAAGCTTTAGGATCAGGGTGGATAAAGGGATATCAGGGTGGTTTTAGATTGCTCGTGTTAGCTACCTGTGTTTCTTTGAAGTGTTTGTTGGGTTGCGGGAGTGTTTTGTTGTTGTTAGTTAGTTAGATAGAGAGAGATATCTCCTAGTCTGTTCTTAGCAAGAGAGATAGCCGCAATCCAGAAGACCGTTCCTCCATCTTTAACCGCCCAGCGGAGAGTTTATTGCGATTGCGCCGTTATTCCTTCTCCCCGTGCCTTCCTTTAGGCTTCATTAGCTATGAACATGATGGCGACGGCGGTGTTACAGCGCATGCTGCTCGAGCTGATGTGATGTGAACTGCTGTAGCTGGAACTTGGGAATTGATTGCTATAGGTTGGCTAGGCTGCAGCTAAGCTTAATTAAGCTTGTGTTTCTCGTACCTATTTGAGCGAGTGGGGGCCAAGAAAAAATCGCTAGGGAAGATTGCTTCCGAAGGGTTCGGTGAGAACTAAGCAGCTTTCTGTACCCTGTGGGAAAGGTTCTAAGTTATGATTTCCGGGACGGCGAAGATCGGAGTTCAATGCATCGTAATTTCCCTCTCGCCGGATTTGGGAATTGGGGCAGCATGCTCGCCGAGTTTTCGATAGAGGTGGTGGGGCGAAATGGAGTTTTCGCTTTGGTAGAAGGTTTTGAACGACCGGAGGGTTTCTTTTCTTCTTTTCTTCCAGATGCCTCATCAAGGAATCATCTAAAGAGGTAGAGCGATAAGCGGGGCTCACGCTTGTTCGAGTTCTACGGTGGAGGTGATTTTACGGCGGATCTCGGGGAGGCTCAGGATGCTTGTGGCCCCACGCCGAACACCCCCCCCGAGGCAAACTCCAGCCGGGGGAGCTCTAAAAATGTGGACTGCATCTCAACGTACTCGGATGGGGGGGAATATTGGTACAAACAGCAGGATAGTCGAATTACTCCAATTAGTAGTTAGATTACTCGAGTAGTTTTTTGATTCTTTCATACTCCTTCAAATGCAACTGTGAATACTTCTTATACCCCCTCCCGTCCCATTATTTCACCCCTGCCCTTACCCTCTATCCACTTTGGAGTTCAACATCACACTTCGGCTATGCCACTTTGTTGTTGAAAGTCACCAGCGATCACTCCGTACAAGGACAACTTTCCTTCGTACCTTTCCTATCTTATTAGTCTGTTATCGCTAGTTTCTTTTGTCAGTGGTTATCAATCAAGAGGAGGAACGAATAGGTATGAATTCGCATCTGTGGCCGGAAACCATCGGAGGGTAGAGCGAAGGTTGGGCCGGAGTACTAAGCGGTCAGAATGCCGAAACTCCTCGCTGTGTGAAAGTCTGGAAGGATCTCCGGGAATGGAGAAGATTGGAAACCCTCATGTATTATCTATATAAACCCCCAATTCTGGCGTAGATAGAATAAGTAAGAAAGACACACATCCGATCGATAATATACTCGTTTCCTCCTCAGGTTCTTTGTTCTTCCTTATCTACCACCGAGCGTTTCATTTTCTCTATTCCCATCTCACAACAAAATTTGTGGCCCAACATTATTTTGAGGCTCAAAGTAACTTGTAGCTACACATAAAATTTGCAGTCCACAATTGTCTACTCGGGCGTTCTACTCTGGCACCCCCATTATCTGTAACCTCGCTTGTTGCTTAATATCTACAATTATTAGCTTGGGAGATTCCTTTTATAGGCTTGGATAGTAGTTCTATGTTTTTATCCTATGCATCAGTCCTTGCATCCTACCGGCTCGGCTCTTTTCCTCATATTCTAACTTGCTGCAGCTCTTATGTTGATCCACAGAGTGAATGCTCAAGCCACGAATTATCTGAACCACAATGTCAAGTGGAGCAGCATTGTTCAGTTGGGCTGTCAGCCACTCTTCCAAGCTATGCCAGTTGTCCCGCCAAGTTGGTGCTCACACCCTTTGCACAAAAATGAGGAGTTGTTGAGACGTGAGTGGTTAGCCGAGAAGTGTGGCTGGGGTAAGGCATGCACCTTACCATAAATAACCGAACATACCGGTGTGTGGGTAATCCGTTGTCTTCCCCTAGATGGATGGTGTGTCGACCATGCCGTATCCTCCCGTGTGGGCGTGGTTGTGACCTTCTAATAAACTGAGCAATAGATCGACTGTGAGTTGACTTGGCGATGTATGGCTAAATGGGATGGGCAAGGATGCGATAGACAAGAAGAAACTATGATAACTAAAGATAGAAAGAAAACGTAGTCTATTGAGCACTGATCCCACAGAAGGCTGCCCTCTCGTAGACTATGGTACATGAAGAGGGCTTTTATGCAGAGAATCTATGCTCACCAAGAGTAGCTATCAGGGTGTTTTGTTGGGTGGAAAACAGTACTCCGAGCCGCTAGACTGCCCCCCATCAATCCGGTCCCCAACACGCCGTGACACCGGGCCTTCTCCTTCCCCAGCCTTCGACCCCCAAGGCAAACAAACATCTCTATCTAAGTTTTAACATCCACTAGTACTTCGCTCCATCCCCCTGTGCATTCCCAATACGACCTCCTCCTGCTCAAGCTCTTTTAATCCATTCTAGATACCTCTTTCCACTCCCGCCTGTCCGATCCATGTCACACTCTTCACACATATGCCTCCCTCTAGCCCTCTCCTCATACTCCAGTATGTCCACCATCTCTACATCCCTTCCAGTAGCTGTACATCTCGGTAGGTAGATCTTAAGGTCATTGAGGTGAACCTGATGGCGCAAGGCGCCCTTCTTCACCTTGACTAGTTCTCCAGTATTGATGTCTCGTAATCTCCCACTCTTGCCGTGCCATGAAAGGTCAGATAGGATATAAGGCCCTTCCCATCTCCCCTCTAACTTGCTTCCTCTTCTTTGATCTAAAAGGCACTGTCTTAATATGTAACATGTATACATGTTCCGGTAACTGTATACAGGAGCAGAGTGCAGGATTGTCTATGTTTGGTTTGATTACTTTGTTTATTTTGATTAGTTTGATTGTTTTACAGCCCCGGAGTTATATTAAGGCCCGGTAGCTTGTGTTAAGTTTAGAGTCATCCAGAGATTCCTACGATCAGTCAGCTCTACGCTCGGCGAGACGCTCCTATTTTGCTGCCATAAAGAAGGCCAAGTTCGCTCATTGGTCTGGTTATCTTTCGTCTCTCACCCCCTTCTCAGTCTGGGAAGCCAGCAAGCTCGCCTCTGGAAGGCAAGCCCCCAGGTTCCCTTCCTTCCCTGACCAAGACACTCCAGAAGGCATCAACAAGGCCTTACTTTCGCACTTCTTTCCCTCCACCCCTCCTCCGACCAATGCTCCCCTCACTCTCTCTCCCTATCCTGACTACTTTCCTCTTGGTCAGGAAGAAATCGCCCTCGCCCTCTCAAAATCCTCCAACACTTCCGCTCCCGGCCCTGACACGATCTCGTATGACGTGTGGAAACAGGTGCACTGATCATGTCCCGCCCTTCTCACCAAACTCCTCTCCCCTCTGCTACATTACGGACACCACCCCGCCTCCCTGAAAAAAGTAAATGGTATTGTGTTGGACAAGCCTGGCAAGGCCTCCTATGATACCCCGGCCTCCTTCAGGGTGATCGTCTTGCTTGAGACTCTTTCCAAGGTACTGGAGCGAGTCATCGCTTCTCGTCTCTCCCTCCTGGCCAGGCATACAGGCCTACTTCACACCCACCAGACAGGATCCCTCCCGGGCCTCTCCACCTTCGACACCACATCCACCCTCACCCATGAGGTTCGCCTCCTTCAAAGACTTGGTTCCAAGGTCTCGTCTCTTTTCCTGGACATCAAGGGCGGCTTCGACAATGTCGATCCCGGCCAGCTCACATCGGCACTACGGGCCAAAGAGGTCCACAAGTATCTTACCGCATGGGTTGGCAGTTTTCTTACCGACTGCATGTGTAGACTGCTCTTTCAAGGTTCCCCGAGGACATTCTCGCTGGTTGCGGTGGGTACCCCACCGGGTTCCCCCATTTCTCCCCTCCTCTTTGTTATGTATGTTTCTCCATTACACCCCGTGATCCCCAAAGGAATTGTGGTCTCCTACGTGGATGACTTTGTGGTCACGGTCTCCTCCTCCACTCACAGACGCAACGTTCAACTCCTTCAGGGCCACTACCGCTCTCTCTGCAGTAGCGCGGCGCTCAGGGGCCTTACCTTCTCTGTCCCCAAGAATGAGCTCATCCACTGGTGTACTCCTCAGGAACGCTCACCTCCATCGACAGCAGGGGTCCGGTTGGACAACCTATACTTCTCTCCCAAGGACGAGGTGAGATGGCTAGGATATTGGTTCACCCCCTCCCTCTCTACAAGTACCCATTTCAGCAAGAGGCTGTCTCTCGCCCCAGGCGCCCTCGATACGATCAAAAGACTCTCTCCCCCGTGAAAAGGTCTCCCTCCGTATCTCTGCCACAGGCTGGCCTCTTCCCTGCTCCCCCCTGTCCTCCTGTACGGGGCGGATCTGTACACACCCCTTACAAAGATGCAAGACAAGTTAGACGTATTTTGGCACCGTGTCCAAAGATGGGTAACCAACTGCTTCTCCTCCACTCCGGTCCCTATCTTGGCCATTGAAGCCTGCCTCCCCCCACTGGGCCTCCTGATAGAGCATCGTCAGCGCATGGCGGCCTTAAGGATGGTCTGCTCTCCTCCCGAAATTAACCCGGCGTCGGCCAGGCTACATAAGTCGGTCCCAAATTGTTCCTCCTATCGCTCACCGTTGTGTCACCGCTCCCTACTGGTCAAGTTGAACCCCGCCCTCCGCCCACTGATGTGGAAAACGCCTCGGAAAACTATTCGTAAGCACCTCCCGATCGATGAAATCGCCCACAGAATGCTACCCTTGCTGAAAGGCAGACCCTCCTTTCCGCTACACAACCCCCACCTGGTCCCCACCCTCTCTATTCCCCCGGCGGACCCCTCCTCAGACTCGTTTACTGCCCTTAAAAAGGAATCTAGGGCAATCCTCCTTTTACATTGGACCTCTCTCGCGCACCCCCCCCCGGACTATGCTTACTTCCCCTCACTTACGCCCCATCCCTTCATGGGCCTCCCCAAGTTCCTTGCCGGCCGCCCCCATCAGATGAGGTCAGGCAAAAGCTACCTAGCTGCACACCCGTCCTGGTACAACAGGGACACTCCCTCCACCTGCCCCAGGTGCCGCAAGGCGGCTGAGACCTTTGAGCATGCCATCCTCCACTGTGAAGCCCGCCGCCGCCTAAAAGAGAGCCTCCTCCCGGCCCTCTCCTCGCTTCACGGTGCTTCACCCCTCTGGACCTCTAATCAAGATATCACCGCTCTTTCCCGCTTCATTGCACTCACGGCCACTGGCTATCCGCCTGATATGTTCCCCCCGAGCCCTAGCCCCGCTAGTGCCCACAGCCCTCCTTTCCTTCCTTGCTTCTCCCCCTCGCCCCGCTTCAGGTTTTCTTCCGTGGAGGATGTTTGACTTGATTGGGTGTTTCTTTACTTGTTGTTTCTTAACGGAGATCGTTAGGACTGGTGGTTTTGGATATTTCTATAGTAGTTTATGATGTTTTCCCTTGGTTGGTTTTTGCGTCACGGTTTAGCTACGCTTTGGAGAATCGGGTGGTTAGGATTTTCTTTTGTTTGTTGTTTTATTATAGGTTTTGTTTACCCCATAGCTTACCGCTGCATGCGAGTTCTTTGTACCTTTAAACAAACGAATACATGACTTAAACAAAAAAAAAAGTTGTGTTAAGTTTCGTTTTGCATGTTTGTTATTTTATTTAGGAACATAAGTGAAGGAACCGTCATGTAAGCTGACGATAGCATTGAGGCAGTGTTATGACTCTTAGGTTTCATGTGGGACCACAGGACATGCAGGGCAAGGTGCACTGCCCGGTAATGATCGTGGTTGAAGGATATCTGATTACTATCGCTCTGAGAGAGCTCTTGTATTTAAACTCATCTCCTGGCTAGCAGGAGAACGGCAGACTTCAGCAGACTCTTGATTTATGAATATACTTGGTTGAACGGCGATCTCAGAGTTCCACTTGCCCTTTAACTATTATCTCTCTTTATTCTCGAGCTCTTGAAGCCTCCCTTAGACCTAGCGCTTGCCGGTCAACCGCTAGCCCTCTATTGTACCCTTTTCGTTAGACAGGAGTAAACCTGTTACATTTTTTTTTCGCCTCAGCAGGTGAATTCAAAGGTCTTCAGGACAGAGGACCGCCAGGTTGGATTGATCACCCTTCCTATATCTTGATAACTAGCTAGAAGCAGGAGCGGCAGGGACAGAGTTCCCGGCTCAGGTGCTACATTCACAATTGCAGAAAGGAGTAGAAGTACCACAAGGTCCGGCAGGACCTACGGACACTCTACACAAACACCACAGACACAAGAGCCTACGCCAGGCCCATCAGAACCACCACCAGAACATTCAGAAACCGAAAGCCCACTATCAGAGAGTGGCCTCCTTCCAGGAGATCTCGATACAGACTCAGAAGAAGAAAGAGCCACACAGCAACTCCTCCAAAGAGCTGCCCAACGCCAGGAGCTCGAAGCAGAGGAGCTAGCAGAAACTGTAACAAGAGCAGCGACTACTCTACCCATACAACAATCCCCACCTCGCCCTGGGATATCAAGAACCCAAAGCTACCTAGGAACAGCGTTTGGATCGCTGGCTTCCGCATTTCAAGCCTCCAGAGACCAGAC
>Ga0307509_10008143_pt1 | contig 13441 bp, 6 predicted proteins | sample 10_EM_MG_FD_202245 | JGI IMG/M metagenome (GOLD analysis project Ga0307509, IMG submission 202245) | Populus trichocarpa ectomycorrhiza microbial communities from riparian zone in the Pacific Northwest, United States - 10_EM | ecosystem: Host-associated > Plants > Roots > Unclassified | place...
CCTTAATCATAACTAACCCCGTACCCGAATCTCTGGGACCAGTGTCTAATTTGGGATTTCTAGTTCCCTCAAATTACTAGATGGCGACTCCAATAAAATCTTTGTTTCCCCCAATCGAGAAAAAAAACCCTTTTTGTTAAATAAACAAAAAAAGCGGGAGCCGTCGCCCGACGTCGTGTATCGACAAGAAGACACACATGAGTGAGTAGCTCCCCACCTTGGCTAAGTGCATGGACATGCTCCTTCCATCTACAATGACTTGCAGCATACATCAACATGTCCACCCACACTTCACTTATCATTTCCCATTTCTTGTCATTTGACCAACCATCCTCCAATGACTGCAATGACACACCAAGCATGCAACCATCTAGTAGGGCTGACATTTCTCCTTCGTCTTGTTCTTTAATTTCCTTTAACATGGTAGGCGGACTTTCAAGCAATTTTTTGAAAAATGCATTCACTTCAGCTTCGTGAAACGATAATCCATCCAAGGGAATGTTGCGCTTCACATCTTTACGAGTATTCCTGGAAAGGAGACGACGCAAATGAATTCTAGTATCAGCATGCCTTGTTTCGCTTGGCTGTGTCGCTAACATAGTTGGACAATTAACCAGGAGATACAACATGTAATTAGATAATGATCTGCTGCTCATTACGCAATTTCGAGTCTTGTCAAAAGTATTCTTCCGAGAATCATCAAAGAAACAAACATGAGTAGCAATGTGCCAAGTGAGGAGGCTATGAATGAATTCTACAGTACCAGCTACACTCCATCCAAATCTATCAAAGCAAATATGCTTGCGTCGAAGCACCTCTAAACCTCTCTCTTCCAATAGTTTCTCGAGGGCATTGAAATCATCGGTAGAAGGATCGTACCTTGAACGTTTATCCAAGACTTGGTTGAAGATCAATTCCTTTAATTCCTTTTCCACCTTCTCCCTGCTATCAACGTTCCATTTCCCTGGAAAGTACTTCTTAAGAATTTTGCTCACTGGTTTGTTTGATTGAGCCCTTATCATGTTGTGTTGTCCAATTAATCTCGACCATCTTTTCCTCTTCTTGCAAAATGATACTAACCAAGAACGATAAGTGATTCGGGAGACAATAGAATATGCTATTTCACTTCTGCTAAGCCAAATCATACCCCAGTCGGACAAGAGATGCACAATAATAGAGTAACTTTCTAGGCAGACAACTCCAATCAGCAACACGTAAGAAATAATCCTATCGTTTATCGAATAGACGCCTTTGCTCTTTGACGAGAAGGAAACTAAAGCAAAAATAGAGGATAAGAAGGTGATAGAGCGGAGAATGATACGAAGCCTGGAAATCATTGTCTCCTTATAATAAAGCCGATCATACTTGAATCCCAGCTCAACTTCTATCAACTGGAAGGCTTCCTCCGCTTCCTTTTTAGAAACCAACTCATAGGTGAAGTTTTGATCAAAAGTAACGAGATCAAAATTGTTTAACAGTGTCTGGAGCGCTTGGAACAAAAGATAAGCATCTTGAAGAAATCCGACCTCACTTATACGATTGTTGTTGAAAAGTTCAGCACCGTGGATGGAAGACACTTTCGTACCAGGTTGCTGCGACCCATTATTGTCTTCGTGGCTTCTCAATAAAACCCAAATCCTTTCACCATACTTGATAATTCCTGAAATCAAGATGGGAATTACTACCGACGTGATGGCATTCTGGCTCCATAACCGGAACAAGACATAACAAGCCACACCAACTTGGGTTACTAGCTGAAGAAGGCGACTTAGGAATAATATGTTGACTCGATCCACTGAATAAGCAGTAATAGTTCCAGGGCCACCAAGGTGAACAAGAAGGATTGGAGCCCAAAATACTGGAATCAAGTTCGGATTTTTATAGTCGGCTTCGCTGCGAGAAAGGATACCCAATGAAAAAGTTGCCACCCAATCTGCTGACAAGTATGCTACCCAAAGAGAAGGCCCAAGCCAGCGAGCAGTAGAAAACTTCCGTAGTCTTCCAAAAATGGAGAGGAAGATTTGCAGAAAGAGACTGAGTAACATTAATGACCGAATCTGCCACTCATTCCATAAATCAACAATATCTTGAGACAAATGGGATAAATTAATCTTTGACGACGCGTCCCTAGAAAACACATTTTTCAAAAATAAATCAGCATAGTTCAAACAATTTGATCAAAACGAACTTGAGAAAATAAAAAATTACCATTTTTTTTTCAATCCAATAATTTAAACTGTTAGGTAAGATTTCAAGATATAATTTATATTATTTTCTAACACACCCCCTCAAGTGAAGCTCTTTTGAGCTTGAAACTTGCACAGGCCCATAAATAGGGATGATGAGATTCGAACTCGTGACCAGTTGGTTATAAGACTCTAACCATGTGAATATGATTTATATTATTCTCTAACACACCCTCTCAAGTGAAAACTCTTTGAGTTTGAAACTTGCACAGACCCACATTATCTTGTGCTTAATTTTTATCAAATAAATAGGGAAGGTGAGATTCGAACTCGAGATCACTTGATTATCAAGACTTTAATACCATGTCAAAGAACCATCTTAACCCAATAGATTAGGCTATTAGATGAGATCCTAAAATATAATTTATATTATTCTCAACATCATTCATCCAGTGGTCATTAGGGTAGTTAGTTATTGGAGAGGGAGGCGAACCCTAGCCATATGAATTTAAGAACGTCTCTGCCTCTGAATCTAAATTTTTGGTCATCCAGCCAAGCCGCGATGCATAATTTGTGCAAATTACTACCCAACATCTTAATTCAAGTTATGTTTATTTCTAAGTAACACTATTTCATCCCTTCAATACCGAAATTCTAAACTGATACCTAAAACTATTAAGTTAATCATTTCTTAGGATTTTTATAATAAATATACGGACTTCATATTTTTTTATTATTCATTAGTGAATTCATAGTAAATTGATAAGAAATATTAAACAAAAAAGTTGTTATTATAAATAAAGAAACAAAAAAAACTTTAAGAACATGTATTCAATTAAATATTCACGTTTGATTGCTCTCCTATTTTTTTTAAATACAAATTATATATCATGATTTTATAATTTTATCAAGAAATGACCAATTTACACCATAATTCAACTAATATAATATTATAAATCTTAAATAACTCCAAAAAACTTTGGAAGGATTGATCTCTCCTATGTTTGTTTTTCAATATCATATGTAAAGAAAATATATATTCAATATATATCTTAAATAAAAGCTTATAAGATAATCTTTCATTTGAGTCAAGAAAAAACAATAAACACAAAATATGCAGCTAAAAATTGATCTCTCTAATTTTCTCTCTCTATGTTTTATTACAATATTTTTTATTTATACTTTTTGATGAGTTAATAGTCAATATTTTAATCAGTACTGTTTTTTAATTAATATTTGTTGCATTAAATTTTTCTTTTGTTCATGTACTTCGATAGTTGTTATATATATATATATATATATATATAACCTCTTAGTTTTTTCTGTAGTTAAAGAATTAAAATATAATGAATAAAAGGAAAGGGTTGATGAACCCCTAATATATATGAAAATAGTATCACTATCTGGCTTCCAACACAACATTAATTTAGAATTAACGTCTTACCGCATCAATACCATCTATTGTCCCTTGATAATTACAACTAATTTAACTACTAATAATTACCATTTCCCACAACCATTTTACACTTGTCCCTTCCACCTTGTCCCATCTCCCATTTGAAACCAAATTAAATAACCAAATTAAAAAAAAAAATGTAACTATCATTAGAATCACCACCTGCTATAATTCCTATTAGTACTCATTCGAATAAGAGAATGTGAATTGTACACAGAGTACGTGAAATAAAAGGACATAAAAATTAGATGAATCATACTAACTCATTATTTTTAAAGTGAAAAATTCGAATATCAAATGCCAAAAAACACACATCTTCAAGAAAATAACTTCAATTAATTACTAAAAGTGCTTTTTACAATTTTCTAGTTTTCAAAACTTATTTTTTAAAATATCAAAACATTTCTCAACTGGTTAAACACATTCTAGTGAGTATTTGACTAAGTTTTCAGCCTGGTTGGTCCTAGTTTGTCATAGCCTAGTTTGGTTAGTATTTGCATATATTTTTGGGACTGAATGATTTCAACCTGATAGGGCCCATTTCAATGGGTATTTGCATTGGATTTCAGTCGTGGTTGGTTCCAGCCCATCGAGGCCCAATTGGGTTGGTATTTGCAATGGATTTCAGGCATGGTTGGTCCTTGCCCGTCAGGATCTGTTTTAGTGATTATTTCACTTGGTCTTTTGAAAGTGTTTGTCTTGACTTGGCGAGGTTCAATTTGGTTGGTATTTGCCTTGTTGGTCCTATCATGTTAGGGTTTGTGTATTGGTAAGTATCTGCCTTGGTTTTCAAGCTCGATGGTCTCAGCATCTCGGGGCCTGTTTCGATGGTTCTGAGCATTCTACTGATGATCTAACATTACTAGATGGGGACCTAGCCTAGAAAGTATATATCGATAGTCTAGAAGATGTTTTCATGGCTTAGAGGGACATGTCTAGGTCCAAAAAAAAATCTGGAGCAGCATGAACTGGTTAGTTCTAAAAAATACGATAATAGAAGATCCAATTGTTGGATCAAATTAAAACTTTTACAGGTGATTCTACGAGCATTTTTCCATAGGGCAATAATTGTGCTGCTAAAAGGAACGTTAGATCTTTCATAATCGTGTTTTGAGAGTTGATACTCCTAATATGGTAGTTTTTATTATTTTTCCTATGTTGTTTGGGATTTTATGTTTTAATTTGGAGTTTATGTTTATTTCCTTGATATTTTTAGATTCTTAGTTGTTTTCTAGTAGAGGTAGGGTTTTCAAGCCTATCTAAAAGTATTGTAAACTTCTTAAGGAGGCAACCACCATATGTTTTAATTTGGAGAATAAAATTGCAAATTAAGGGTAACCCTCTTTGCTCATTAAATCTTCTAAGTCTTTTTCTTTCAATTCCATGTTGTTACTAACCTATTTAGCTTTCACCCACATTAGTTTATTTCAAATCCCAATGATCCCAAGTTTTATATTGCTTGTTGGGTGCTATTGTTTTGAGGATATATATTTGTTTGTTTGTTATGTGCCGCTAAACAAACATGGTAAGAAGAGATCATGGAGTAGGGCATGTATAAAGGGATGTTTAGAAGGCTCCCTTTAAAGAGAGAAACATTTAGGAGCTCATTATGGAGGACATGTAGAGACAAATTCCAAAATTGACTTGTAAGCTAGAAGACAAAGAACAAGAACAAACCCAAAAGAGTGATCATGGGTCCTTGACTAGCACTATAAACTAAAAGGGATAATAGAGAAGACAACCTCATGATAGGGAAGAGCTTATATCTGATGATTTTGTGTTTCGCATCAAAATCCTTGAGTTTGCTGAAACCTTATAGATAAACGAGTTCGTAGATTGATTGAACAAAGTTGAAAGGATTTTCAAGTATAAGGAGGTTTCTTAGTAGATGTCATAATCCATTTTTGGGTTGTTCCCCAAATTCACCTTTTTCTTTTAAAAAAAAATAAATAATAGCAAGAAGGCTGATATTTTGGCAAAAGCAAGAAAAATCAAGCTATAATTTTAGACAAAATTGAGAGCTTACTTGTACCTTATTTTACCCAAAAATGAAGAAACAATACAAATTCAAGGTCAAATTAAATCATTATTAGACGAATCTACACAAAAATTTAGCCTAAAGACATAATTAGATTTTTAATAGGCCAATTTGATTTAATCATGAGCCAATTTAAAGTTTAATTATGTTTAAGAATTAATTGGGGTCCAATTGAAGGATTTAATTAGGTGCAAGGACTAATTATACTTTAAATAGGTCAAATTAATTTTATTAGGGGCTTAATTGGTGAAAAATTAAGTTTGGGAGCCTAATTGGGCTTAATTAAGAAGATTGGAATTTTAGAATACCAAATTTAATTTTTACCAAGTCAATTGATAAAATCAGGAGAAAAATTACAAAAAAATCAAAGTTTTGGGATCAATTAAGAGCTAAATTAAAGAAAATCACAAGGAAGGACCAAAATGAAAAAGGCATCAAACTCTAGGGACCCAATTAGCTGAATTTAGGGGTGAAATTGAAGAAATTTGAAAGTTTAATTGTCAAATAAGGGCTAAATTGAATAAATCCAAGACCAGTGACCAAAATGAAAAAGACATTGAAATCAGGGGCTTAAATTGAAGTTCATTAGGGGTAAGATTGCACAAAATTGAATGTTTGAAGTCAATTAGAGGTGTACGTAGGAATAAATCACAAATCAAAGGACTAAATCAAAATTGGCCAAAACGGCATCGTTCTATTGCAACTGTTCATCTTCTTCTTTAGGTTTTCAGTTGAGAAGGCTGCTCAAGGTGCCACCTTCCCAATGCATTTAACGCTTCATTTCTTGATCAAATTGGACAAAACTTATACCAAAATAATCACTTGACATCTAACTACACCCTAGTGTGTGGCCAACCTGATCAGCCATTAATTTCCTGCAACAAATCTGACAGCGCATGATGACTACTTTGAGCTAACGGTTGAGATCTTTTTAGGTCCAACCAAGGGCCAAAATTTGGCACTAGTGGAAACCAAATGTCCCTCTTCCAATCCCTATAAATAAATGAGGATTTCATGTCCTAAAAGACGAAAAATTTGGGTCCAAATTTGGCCAAAAATCATCCCCTCCAGTTTTCAGCTGTTAGTTTCTTCCTCCCCTCTCTCTCTCCACCGCCTCTTTAGCCCCAACTACCTTACCGTTGCCTCCTCCACGGATAGCTCCACCACAAGCCTCCAACAAGACCACTAGCTGGCCACCCCAGCGTCCGAGATAGCCATCGCGAACTCCTCTCTCTCTCCTCTATAAGTTTCTTCTCCCTCCTCCCACAGCTAACGCCGACCACCATTTCTTGCACCAACGCCACTTGAGCCACTAGTTAAACCTCCTGATCCTAACTGAAACTCATGCGTGAGGTGAGCTTCTCCTCTTTTCATCCCTCTCGTAAACTTCTATTCACGTTATGCAAATAATTAACCTTAAGGGGTGGGGTGGACCAGTTCTAGGTTACATGGGGAGTAACGGTCTGTCTCATGACTTTCAGTTGGGGTTCATATTCGTGAAACATCCAACTATGAACTAAGTGTTTACTTGGTAATGGCAATCACACCATACCCCAACCATTCCTTGTAGGCCCCTATATTGCCTTCATGTAAAGTAGTCACTGAGCAATTCATATACCTTTTGAGACCAGGTAGAAAGCCTACTCGTCACTGGACAGTTCTAATCTTTAACCCTCTTTGCTAATTAAATCTTTTAAGTCTTTACTTGCTATTCATGTTGTTATATATATATAAATCCCTAGAATCAAACAAAATTCGCATAGACATATGACATAGTATAATGAAGTTTCAACCACATGAACTACTTATCATTGGTAAGATTTAGGATCTCATAACTATTAAATCTAAATTCATTGTTTTCTAATATTTATTTTTTTGCCACCACAAGGTCAAAGACCTATTTCCTTAATATACAGATATGAAGGAACAATATATCTTGATAGTGTTCACGACGTGCTCGAATTGAGGTACAAACTGATTCATTAATTTTTTATCTATAAATTGTTTTTTCATTTTTAACCCAACCTTTCTACAGAAAAACTTAATGGAATAGCATCACCTTTATAAAATAATATTAATATAAAAATTAATGCATAAACAAAAGCATATATACATACATTCACTCAGAACTTGCAGCTAGCCCCAAAGTATGTTGAAGTAAATCTCTGCCGACCACGCTGCTGTGTAACCAGCTGAAGTTGCGGTCCCAATCCTAGTACTGCGACAAATTTGTGTTTTATTTATTGAGATAGTGATCTTTTTTTATTTTTTGATAATAGAGATAGTGATTTATTTATGGAGACTGTGCAGCACTATGAACTTGAAAATGAAATTCCTCTCACAAAGCAAAAATGTTAAACGTTTTTTATACTGCACAAAAGGAATAGAATAAAGAATTTACTCTCATCACAAGCTATATACAACTTTATAAAAGATATAACGTACACATTAAAGGTGAATATATAGAATAAATTAATTTCTCTATTCACAAGCTAAACCTTGAGGACTTTGTTGCCTGGCTTTACTTAGTTTCCATCTCAAATTAATTGAATTATATATCCTTGTTCATAGGATATTTATCGGTCAAAATTAAATTATTAATTTGATTCTCAACTAGTCTTTAACAATATCTACATGTTTTTTATTAATATCTTTTTTTAATTTTTGTTTTTTTTTTGTGAGGGCTCAAAAATAAATAACAATATTAACATTCACACACGTCGTTCTAGATATTCATTCCTTGAAATATTTCTCTTATAAACATTCACGTCATTTTCAGGTTTTGTAACTTAAGTCTCATCAGCACCCATAAATATTCATTCAGACAAGAGCATCAATTACTTTCCTTACTTGCAAGCTAAAGTAAAATTATACCTCGAAGGAAAGATCGATTGAAGAAGACTCTTGAAGTCTATCGGCCCGATTTTTGATTTGGTAAAACTAGGAAGGCTTCATTTGTATTTGAGGGAATAAAAGCTATGGGTTGGGTCAAAAAATCCTTTTCCACCAGTTTCATCTTATGGCTAAGCAGATTTGTTCTGATTTTTTGACTCTTATATTCAAATCTTCGAACCAATACTTAGGAATTTTTTTAAACAGATACATATATAGAGACAGAGGGAGATTGAGATTTACCTAAAGCTATATGTTTCTTTGGCTGCCTCTCCATATGATTATTATTATTAATATGTGATATTGTTTTCAGTTTTGAACATAAATTAATATACTTAATCTTCGTTAAATATTATGTTTTCGATTTCCTTTAACATGGTAGACGGACTTCGAAGCAATTCATTGAAAAATGCATCCACTTTAGCTTCCTGAACAGATCATTTGCCAAGCAATGCATCCAAGTTATCTGAGGTAGTATGTTGTGCTTCCTTTCTTTATGAGTATGCCAGAAAAGGAGAAGAAACAAATTAATGAATGGTCGTATCAGTATACCTTGTTTTGCTGAGCTCTATCGCTAACATAGTTGGAAGGTCAACCGGGAGATAGAACATGTAATTAGATAATCTTCTGCTCCTCATTACACAATTTCGACTAGGATCTTTTGCAGAATCGATTATGAAAGGTCAACCGATTCATTTAATTCAACTAGTAGACTAGTTTTTTTGTTTTTTTAAAAAAATTAAAATTTAGTTTATTTTCAACATTCTTCCTTAAATTTAATTTCTTTATAACTCCCAGTTATCTCTTATTTTGACAAAAACACCATATTTGAGTGATGACTTTGTGAAAATATTCACAACTTGATTTTGAGTGTTTACATACTTGATTTCAACTTTTTTTATTTTAATGTAATCTCGTAGGTAATAAAATCATGTATCAATATATTTACTTCTATCATGAAATACTAGATCTTTAGTTAAAGCAATAACTAATGAGTTATCCACATAAATTTTCATAGGCTTTTTTTGTGGCATTTATAACTCTTTCAATATAGCAATTAGGACAAAAACTTCATCATAGTTAATTCCTTAATTTTGACTATAGCCTTTTACCATTAATCTTGCCTTATATCTCTCCACTTCTCATTTGATATTTTTTTTTCTTTGTAGATCCATTTGACACTTATTAACTTCTTTCTTTTTGGTTTAGAAACCAATTTTCATGTCATTTTTCTCAATTGATACAATCTTCTCATCCATAGCAATTCTCTACCTTTCATCCTTTATAGCTATTTAAACATTATAGGATCACATGTAGTAAGGTGACAGTATATATAGTGTTACATCATCATCAATTGGATTAGTTATCTTGTACAAATAATTAAGGCTCCTTATTTTTCTTAGTGAACTTGATGAGCTGCCATTACTTGAGCTTTTATTAGAAGAAAAAGAAGAAGATAAAGGTGAAGTTGAACTTATTGATGTTTGTAGAGGTGTGACTATTAGTTCTTGATAATCTTTATGTCTCTTATCTTCTTTATCAAGAATTGGTAAAAAAATCATAATTTTTACCATTATCTCCCTACAGATCGGCCTCCACCGACCACCAAACGAACCTCCTAGCCACCCTTACCTCCTCTTCGACCCAACTTAGCCGCCAGCCTCTTGTAAAGGAGAAGAAGAAAGTGAAACCGAAGAAAAAAAAAAGCAGATCTGAAAAAGAACAAAAGTAAAATCAACTATTGTATGTGTTTCTTTTCTTGTTTTGCAGGTCACCGCTGGCAAGGAAGGGAAGAAAGGAGGAAGCTATTCTAGATCCTCTCGTTGCGTGGTTTTTCCTGTTGTGGCGCGTGAACCCACTCGCCGCAGTGGAGGTGACAGGTGGAGCAAACGCGTCGCCATTGTTCCTGAGACCCATAAAATTCCAGCACGGTTCCCGAGTCCAAGCAATTGATATCCTGATAATGTTTTTTTACCTTTGGAAGGTCTTTTTGTAATTTTTAGTTGTTAATGTGTATTTAAATTATTATCCTTATGTAAAGCAATTCTAACGTTAAATAAAACAAAATGAACAACAGTTTTTTTTATATAAGTTTGTAATTCTATATATTAAAAAAGATATTAATAAAACAAAATATGTTTTTGATATTTTTTAAAATATAAGCTAATAATATTAATATATCAAAATGATATAAAAATATTTAAAAAATATTAATTTAAAATAAAAAATATTAGAATATTAAAATAATTGAAAAATATTAATTTAAAATAAAAAAATAAAAATAAAAAAATGTTTTTTTAAAAAATTATTTTTAAAATATAAAAACAAATAAGCCAAAAGTCTCATCCGAATTGAAGCATTAAAAATAATAGTACTAATAAAATAAAACCAATAGTACTCTATACCTCGTACCCAGAGACGACAGTCTCGAGAATATCATCAAGCCTTTTAGCTCGAGCATCTACTTGGCTATTTATTTTGCTTTGCAAGCAAACTATTTTTTTTTATCATGTATATATATATTTTTTTGGTTGTATATCATCAACCTTCAATATTTTTCTGGAAAAACTTTATATACTCAACAAGGTTCTGTATTTATTAATAAAATTCGACTATTATAAAAAAAGAGAAGAAATGTTGGATTCCTACCCCTACAGGTATCTAGGTATCTATGTTGGAATGAAGTATTGACGTCTCTATAAATGACAATCCAGGACTATTAATGGAGTTCTAAGAGATCATGAAGGACACTTCTTTGTGTTTTCTCTAGCTCTACAGGTTATATAAGGTCTCCAATAAAGCTAGGTCTTGGCAATTCAAAAAACACTACTTAATTTTGAATAGAGATTACAGCTACGCTTCTTCAAATCAATGGATTATAGAGTGTGATTCTTACAATGTTATTACTTGGATTAAAAAGGTGAAAATATCATGTGACCATGGCATTTGAAGGTGAATTCAATGATATATACACCGCTTCTAATATCCTTCTTTTTGTGTTTTTTGAGAATGTTTGTAGAGAGAAGAATTATGTTGCTGATAACTTAGCCAAGCAAGGAAATTATAGACTTGCTGATTTAGTTGCGTGGCTTTCTTATAACTTAGATAATTATTTAGTATGAGAGGGTTTCGCAAGTATAAATTCGCAACAATCTACTTTTTTTGTATTCTCCTCTATGTTTAGCCATGTTCTTATTGGCTCTAATTGTTGATTATTAAAATCTATGGTATTTCTTAAAAAAAAAAAAGAACATCAAAGAAAAAAAAAAGAAGAAGCTAAACCCAACAAGCACTAAACTAGGTGATCAAGAGGAATGGCATAGAGCCAAAAGGCATCATACATGAGAAAGTTCCATCCTAATTGAAGCATTAAGAATAACTGTACGAATCCGAAGAAATAACAATAATACTCTATGCCTCATGCCCAACAATATCATCAAGCCTTTGAGACCGATCAGCTAGTTGTTTACTTACTTCAGGTCGACATTGCTTACTTAAACCGAGATGTGCCATGAGAAGTGTTGTAACCCAATTTTGGATCCACCAAGATTTTCTCAAATGTTATTTTATTTCTATTATTATTTATAAAAATCCAAAAAAATTAAGAAAAAAAAAATTCAAAAATATATTTTTCTCGAGTCAACCGCATCTTTCCATAAGAACCGATTCCACCGGGTCAATACGGGTCAAAACATGTCGACCAGGGTAAAAAATGAGTTTCAAGCCGTTTCGGGTCAAAACCATCATTTTCGGTCAAAACCGAGTCCACCGAGTCAATACGGGTCAAACCATGTCGACCAGGGTAAAAAATGAGTTTCAGGCCGTTTTCGGGTCAAAACCGTCATTTTCGGTCAAAACCGAGTCCACCGAGTCAATACGGGTCCAACCATGTCGACCGGGGTAAAAAATGAGTTTCAGGTCATTTTGGATCAAAACTATTATTTTCGGTCATTAAAATTAATTTTTAGCGGTTGAGTCGGGCTTTTTCTAATACTGATTTGAGTTTTTAATTTTACTTATATAAATATATATTACTATACATAATAAAAAATAAAATAAAAATATTTGTCAAACGGGTAGTTGCGCAGAAAGCAAACGGTGATTAAAAAATAAGATTTGTGGAAATTTGAGATTTGTATGTAACCTGTAATTGGCTATAAATAGCCGACAGTGCGGACGAAAAAGGACGGGAGGACGGAAGAAAAAAGAAAGAAAAGAGTATCCAGATTACTATTTAAGTTTTTTTACTATTTCTTCACGAGAGTAGGATATTAATTTTTATTAAAAATAATATAAAAAATACCAAATATATCCTGACTGTTAGATGTAATAGTGTTTAGATCTGAACCGTTGATTTAATAAAATACAATAGGGCTTACCACACCAGATTAAAACCCAGACACATCTCAGCCCTTGAAATAATCTAAGTTTTGATCCCGTTGCGCCACGTCATCCGGTGTACCGAGCTTTCAGTGCGCCGCGTCACACCAGATAAACACTTTGATCATCCGGACCGTCCGATCACCTGCAGATCCAGCCAATCACTGCCGTAGGATCAGTTCAACTGAGATCCAACGGTTCACAGACTTCAACTGCACCGTTTCACCATGTGCGCGTTCACACCGTAGCACTTCTCAGACTCCCTCTCTCCTCTCGCCGGCGACGCTCTCTCTCTCTCATCCGATCTCCACTTTCCGGCCGTCTCCAGCCTCCGAACCACCACAGAAAGGTTTCTACCCTGATGTAAAGAAAACACCTGGTGGTTTTCATCGTTTTCTCCGCCTCATCTGGCCGGAAAAGGGCCGCGATTTTCGTCGGCCACCGAAGCTTCAAACCGACGATTCTCCTTCGACAGCCATCAACGGCCGT
>Ga0307509_10008144_pt1 | contig 13440 bp, 8 predicted proteins | sample 10_EM_MG_FD_202245 | JGI IMG/M metagenome (GOLD analysis project Ga0307509, IMG submission 202245) | Populus trichocarpa ectomycorrhiza microbial communities from riparian zone in the Pacific Northwest, United States - 10_EM | ecosystem: Host-associated > Plants > Roots > Unclassified | place...
GTGCAATTTAGTCCTTGTAGAATGATATAATTCATTCATATGGAAGTACGAGATCCCTACCCTTAAAATACTAGTAAAATTATTCTTCCAAGAACATGTTCACACATGCAACTATAATGGATGATTTGTTAAAAAAAAATTTTAAGTTTCAAATCATTGGTTAAAGTAGCAATTTAAATAATAATAATAAATAAAACATAACAATAATAAATAAATTGAGCAAAAAAAATAATGAGAAAAAGATAGAAAGAACCACACCTGAGCCTATCCAGTTTATCAAACAACTCAATTCTAACATAACTGAAGAAAAACTAGAAAAAAAAAATTAAACTTCAAAAAAGAAAAGAAAAGAAAACATTAACTTTAAAAAGGAGAAAAAACAAAGCATTCTTAGGCGAACTTACTAAACCTAAACTAATCTAAAAAACCTGCAACTTGTTAGATCATATACCCGAGTTCAATAAAAAAACTTAAATGTCATTCAATTTAATTTTGAATGATGGAATAGTTGAAAAACTAATAATAAAAACACTTACAAAATAAAAGGAGTAGCAAAAAAAAAAGGCATAAAATCTGACAAGAAAAAACCCATTAAAGATGAATTTTGAAAAATAATAACAAAAGTATCCTAAAAACACTGCAATTAAAAGAATAGAGACCAAATATGAAAGATTAAAAAATTATAGGGGGTCAAAAAGCTTAAATGTCATCCAATTTAATTTTAAATGATGAAATGATTGAAAAAACTACTAATAAAAAAATTTACAAAATAAAAGGAGTAGCAAAAAAAAAAGAAAAGAATGGACCTAAAATCTGACATGAAAAAACCCACTAAAGATGGATTTTGAAAAAAATAAAAATATCCTAAAAACACTGCAATTAAAAGAATCGAGACCAAACTTAAAAGATTAAAATATTAATGGGGTGAAATTGAAAATCATTTGTAATATGATATATATTTATAGATTAAAAAATGGTAGGAGTTAAATAAAAAAAAAATTGTTGAAAGTAAACCGAAATGTTTTATCCAGATTCAGTCAAAAAACATAATCTTTAACCAATTTAATTTCAAAAGATAAGATCGCTACAAAAATACTAATAAAAAAACTTGTAAAAGCAACAAGAAAATTAAAAAAATAATGATTAATTTTTTTTAAAAAAATCATAGCGGGTGAAATTGAAAACATACGTAAAAACCAAGTAAACCTGGACAAACATCCTAAACATGATCAAATATTAAAAAGCTCACAACCTATGAAAACCTAGATCCAGGTTCTATCAAGAAGTTTATTATAAGCAAATTTTAAAATATAAATTTAAAAGTTTTTGTTAAAGCAAAAAAAAAAAAAGCAAAAAAAGCCTTGAGCAAACTTGGCAACTAACCCGGGCTAAGAAATCCAACACATGACCTAGGACACGAGTTTGGGATAACGCTATAAACAAGAAAGCTTAAAAAAAAAAGGAAGTCGTCTCGGACTAATCTTCTAAATCTATGATCCAGGTTATGATACCATTGTGACCTCATTAAAGGCAAACCCGAAAAAATAAATAAGCCAAATTCTTAACCAAACAAACATCGAGGGATGAAATTGAAGAAAAAAAACTCATAATAAAAAAAAACAATGCAAAAAAAATAAAATTAGCAATTAAAAAAATTAAGACTAAATTCGACATAAAAATCAAATGAAATTAAATATTCAGGAATGGAATTGTAAAAAACCAATCTATTAAGAAAATACTTAAAAAATAGCAATTAAAAGAAGCATGACCAAATTTGACACAAAAATTAAATAAAAATAAAAATCTAGGGGTGGAATTGTAAAAACATTAATCAAGAAAATGATTCAAAACAAAACGAATAGCAATTCAAAGAATGAGTACCAAATTTGAAAATAAATTTTAAAAATCAAATGACCAGAGATGAAATCAAAAATAAAATCCAATTAGAAATAATTAATGTAAATACAAAAATTACAAATAAGAGAAGAGAGACTGAATCGAAAGAAAAAATAAATTGAAGGGCTGATATAATTTTTTGCATGTTCAGCACGCAATCCCAAGAAGAAAGAGAAGGAAAAAAGAAAAAAGAAAAAAAAAGTCATTTCCGGTCAAACCTCGTCGAACCACAATACACAGGTCATCTAGGGAGAAAAGGACGAATCAAATGATATGGTGGAAGCGCCATTACAACCACCAGAGTTAGCTGCACGCGTCGCTCAAAGTTGGCAGAGCGATTGACACGCTGACGATTGCTTTGCATGTGCCAACAACTTTTTTTTTTGTTTTGTTTTTATTTGTACAAAACCAAGAATACCCTCAAGACTAGTTAACAAACAAACCATGAGGAAATTATTACCAAGCCCTTTAATCCATGGCTAAAAAACTGGAATGACATAGGTAATGTAGTAATTCTGGTATTTTATCAAACATAAAAATATAAAAACATCCTTATACAGAAGGCATTGGATTATTTTATTATAAGGTTATATTAGTTATTTTACTATGTATTTGAAAATGTAATTATCAAAATAACTCAGTCAATTCTTAAAAGACATTTATGTTATGGAAAAAAATCACCCTACCCTTGAAACAAAACCAAAAAAGAAAATGACGAAGGAATAATATAATAATTACACTATTACATTGAATAATAATAAATAAACTGTTTCTTTTTTTTTTAGTTTAACGTCGGTGTCCGGGCCAGCTTGCGCGCACCTCGACTAATCCCACGGGCCCTAAAGTTAACGACAATGTAAACCTCCAGTGGCCATCATATGAGCAACCACAGGGCTCGAACCTGAAACCACAGAGGGAGCAAACCTCTGTGTCCCAATCTCTTATCACTGGGCCACCACCTAGATGGTTATAAATAAACTGTTTATTGAAACACAATAATATCACCATAAATTCTGGCTCTCTTGTTAATAATTCATTCATATGCAAATACGAGATCCCTACCCTTAAAATACTAGAAAAATTATTCTTCCAAGAATATGTTCACACATGCAACAATAATGGGAGATACAATGCATAATAGCTCAATTTGCGCAAATCAATCATAAAAATTGCCCAATGTGATCCTATAGAAGTGGCATATATAATCATGCTTTGACAATCTCTTCCACGACAGCTCTGTGCTGGTGCTCCATCGCTTGACCACGATTGAAGCCTTCCACATTGGTGGGAAGAGACCTACCCACCTCTGCAACTATAATGGTGATTTGATTTTTTGTTTGTTTTCTCATATGCTATTTATCGTTTTACTCCTCCTTTTTTTCCAGCATTATCGCAACTTGTATATCTTGATGATCTTCAGGATTTACGCAGAGCGCGCAGGATAGCATTTTCAACAAATCGATCATTGTGATGCTGGAGATTTTTTTTTTCCTGATAACTTTGTATTCGTTGAATCAAGTTGAAATTAATATAATGTTCTACAAACCTAATTTCTTTTATATTAAAATTTTGTAGCAACTAAAGGTCAGGAAAGCTTTTTAATAAGGCTCATAAATTACTGCTTAAAATTTGTAATATTCTTTCTAATTGGTGTATGATTTTTTTCTTTGCTATTTGGTTTATAAATCTTTTATTATTATTTTAAAAATTTATTTAGAGTTTTTATTTTTAGGTTTCCTAATTTATTTAAATCAATTTAAAAAGTTATAAACCTTTTAAAGAAGATGGCTACCTAGGAAAAAAAGTATTGAATAATAAAATTTTAAATTAAAATTTTTACGTGATTATTTATTTTTTTACTCCATGTGTTTCTTGTATTTTTACGTGATTCTGTATTTTTTTACTCCATGTGTTTCTTGTATTTTTACGTGATTCTGTATTTTTATACTCCATGTGTTTCTCGTATTGCTTCGATAGAGAGAGATTTGAAATCTGGTAGAGGTCTTGCAATGCTATGATGCAGCACGAGACATCACCAATTTTCTGGGCACATCGTGGTACAAAGTGCATTGTCAACTATCCTTAAATTCTACGAATTCATGATATGCCATGAAACTCCATGAAGACCAGCTTCGTGCCCATTTGAGATATTTCCTGGCAATTCAGTCGCCTTGGTAGCATATTCCGGAAAACACGTTGTTTGGAATCGACGATTTTTTATTGTAATTAAATTTAATTATAATGTTTAATTTGAATTCAATTAAAAAATAAATTGAATTCACATATCTAAAAAAAATATAATTCAATTTGTTTTTTATATTACTATCGTTACTTTCATCTTATTCCTTCAAAACTCTAAAAAATAAAAAAAGTATTTTAAGGAAAATAGTTTTGATTTTAATTTATCATTTTAGTGTAGCAAGTTAAAATACGTTTGTATAATTTTTAGAGATTAAATTCTATTTGAAATTTAATTTTTAATACTTAAAATTATTTCAAACATGAAATTTATTGAACCCTATGAATTAAGTCGGGTTACAAACATGCTATAAATTAATTCTCACAAAATTAATGAGGAATTTGGTATATAAATTGATTAAAATAGATACAAAATAGAAATTAAAGAACTAAAGATCAAAAATTCATTCAAATTCGATGAATACCTATCCGTTAATTCAAATGAATGTTTATTATTATTGTTATTGTTTTGAATGACATGAATATTCAAGATTCTTACATGTTAGGCTATGAATATAATATATATATAAATGTTGCCCAATAATATGAATCAAAACATGATCCAAAGTGTATATTATAAACAAGTATTTTTATATGATGTTTAGAGTTTTATTATAATATTCACAATTTTGAAACTCTGACTTGCAATGCTGAATAATAAATAGTTACTAGCTTGAATCCTTACTAATTTGATTTTTGGTGATATTACACCACTATATTTTTTTTTTGTTTCATTTCTTTTCTTTGTTTTTTTCCTCTCATTGACTTTGAAATATTTTTTCAGATTGGGTTTGGATCACCAAAAGGATATATTTGATGGTTAAAAAAGTTGATGCATTTTCTTGACTTTCTAAGTTTGATTCGGGTCAACGATGAAGAAAATCTTAATTACCGTCTCCCTGAATGTATTAGAGTGTTTTCTAAGGGCTCTTAATTAAGATTGCCCTAAATGTATTAAGAAAATCTTTTTTTTTTTTTTTTATGAGTAAGATCTAATTAGTTTTATTAATGAGTTATAATTAATACAAATCATAATAAACACAAATTACTACTTGGACATGTAGCTTTGTCCCAGTTTCTTGAATTGGCATCCACTAGTCTTTTCATTTAAAGTACCTAGCGTCTGAACAATTAGGCAATTAAAAACTTAAGCTCTGGCTTCTATGGGTGGCAAGTATTTCCCTCTTGTCAAATGTCAACACATACCCATTAGGCAATTAACACTCCAGCAATCCATCGAACCTGGTTGCCTTAAAGTAGTTCTGAATTTGAAGTGATTGCTACACTTCCATCATTAATTAAAAATTTTAATGTTGCTAATTGTTACGAGCAATTATATGCTGATGAAGTACCAAATATCCTAATAATCTAGGAATACACTTCATGGGTTGGATAATTACTTAATCAATTGGTCCAAACAATCTCATCCATTTTCTTTAGCCAAGGTGGTTGATAACTTATATTAGATGCTTGATAGACCAATATGGCTTGTGGCTAATACCTGCAAAAAGTCTCTTTTAATGGAGGTGAAGACTCTCTGATGCTTAAATATATATTTTTTTAGAGAGAGAAAATACAATAATATTCTAAAAAAAGATGTTCTGAATATATGTGTGTGTGCGCGTGCAATAAAGAATAAAGATTGTGAACCTTTGTTTTGAATGTCTCATGATATGTTTATAACATATGAGTTGTCATTTTGTGAAGAAAAGAGGCTGAAGTGTAACTTCATATTCATGATATTTTGAGTTGCATTGTAAGTTATATTCCATTCATTTTATTGGTCTTATGGTTGGCCCTAAAAGACTTTAACACGTCTAATGGTCTTGGTAGAGTATAAACTTGTTTAATTAAGCCTATTTGTTGAGAATTAATGCCTCTATGATTTTATGTAAAAATTTATATAATTGAGGGTGTTAGACCTAATCATTTTTTGGATCTGGTCAGCGCTAGATCCAACGTGTCCAGGGCTTGACACACTATTAAACCCAATTATGGTTGGGTCTAAATAGAGCCAGACCCAGCATCTCCGGGGTTTGGCACACTACCAAGCCCAATCGTGGTTAGGTCTGGCCCAGGCATGCCTTCGCTAGGGCATACTTATTTTTCAAAAAATTTATACCCGTAAGTCTTTCTTGATCTGATGTTTTTTTTGGTAAAGATATACTAATAAAAACTTGATTCATCAGTAGCCTCCCAGTCTTTACGATATAATAATATGCAAAGACTTTAATTAATCTTTCAGTTTAGGTAGAGTAGTAAGTTTTGCTCAAATAAAAAGGGGGTAAGCCGGGAAAAAATAGAGAAATATACAAGTGGACTAAAAGAAATTCTTTCATATACAAAAGACCAAGAATATGTACGTAGAAAAATTCTAAGAGATTGAGGGTGCCATGCCCATTATCTATAAAAATTTCTAAGTGGTTATGTGGAATCCAACAAGGGTGAACCTATAGTTAGAAATTTCTAAGTGATTATAGGTTCTTGGTGAGTGAGAGCCTCTAATTTTCTTAGTATTGTCATAGGGCTTAAAAGTCTTTCACTAAAGAGTGGTCATCATGATTTTTTATTTTTTATTTTATTTTTGACGGGGCATGAGAGCCCCCTACTATGAGTGGTAATTACATGATGTTGTTATCTATACTTTGAAAACTAAGTTCATCCCTTAGAGAGTTGTGTATATAGCACTAGGGAGACTACGTCTATCCCTTGAAGATTGGTGCATATAACACTAGGAAGACTATGTCTATCTTTTAGAGATTGGTGCATATAGCACTGGGGAGACTAGATTGATGCATATAGCATTGGGAAGACTACATTTATCCCTTTCCTAGGAGATGTTTTAAGAGGTCTTCAACCATCAATTGAAAAGAATAAATAGTCATTTTGAATAAGTCATTCATATTCAAGAAACTCATATTTTTATCAAGGATTATACATCTTGAGGTGATTTGAGTGATAAGTATGAGAGAAGTTCTTAGGAGAAAACATGTCTTGGAGGTGACATTAAGATTGCTTCGAATACCCTGATTACTTTACTTGAAAAATCATTTACACTGGCTGTTCTTGTAAAAACAAGTCGATGATGTAGTAAATTGGTCTTTTCAACCCGTATGTGATTTTCCATGAATTGCTTCACTTTGGACAAGTTTCTATCTGGTAAGGCATAAAGTTTTCTAGGGTGTGCTTGTTTTCTAAAAAATTTATATTCGTAAGTCTTTCTTGATCTATTGTTTTTTGGTAAAGATATATTGATAAAAACTTTGTTCATCTGCAACAAGCACACAAAGAGAACATATTGTAAATGATAGGAGGTCTTTAAAGATTTTATGGGATCAACACTGCAAGCATCCATATTACAAAACAACTAAAATAAAAGGCAAAAACATTGTAGCTTCCCTCATATTTTTCTATTCACCACTATATTGTGGTGACTTTTTTGTCATTCTCAAGAAAAATTGCTTACCTTTGAACCAGAGGTAGTATTTTTATCCTTTTATACGGTGCATTAGTCATTATAAATTTGTTTGGAGGTATTCTATCTATTCAATATATTTATGAATAATTAAAGAACCAAAATACTCATAGGATAAAAAAAACTAACACTGTAGGGCAAAGGTGTTGTTGTCTTTTTCTTTTTTAGAATACAGTAAGTTTATGTATATAACCTTAAGGACAAAAAAATTAAGCCATTGAAACAGGGGTATTAACATCTTTTTCTCATGGTTTGTTTTGTAATTATTAGTTTGGTTGAGGGTTGTAACGTAATTTACCATTTAATTTATGATTTTTAAATGCAAAAATCTATTAGCACAAGTCTAGCATACGCTAGCGCGTGGGAGATGCCGTGCATTTTGGGCAGCACGTGCAACTTCTCTTGGTGGTGTAAAATGATCTTTCACCATCTCATTTAGTTCTCATTTGTGTCCTCTTCCTTTATTTATGATGCGTGGCATCTAAAGGTGGTTGATTTGTCGTCGATGACCATTCCTTTTTTCCCCTTCATTTCTTTCTCCTACCCCTGAAAATCAATTCCAGTCCTAATTGTTATTAGTGTTTCAGATTCAGTCCTTTTAGCTTTGGTTTTTGATTTTTGTCATTTTATCTTTTGTTAAAGTTTTATTTGTTTTCAAATTAATCCTTCAATTCTAATTTGTAAATGTAAGTTTTTCAATTAGATCCTTCTACTTTTGATTCCTTATTTTTTTTCATTTGCTCTTTTGTTAAAGCTTTTATGTTTTTTTTAATTTTATCCCTCATATCAGGTTTTTTATTTTTTTTTCCAATAAGAATAACATTAATTCTAATTTGGTCCTTTTTCTTTTGATTTCTTATTTTTTTTCCTTTGTCATTTTCTCAAAGTTTTTATGTTCTTTAATTTTATCCTTCAAATCAAGTTAATGTTTTTGGTTATTTCAATAATAATAATAATAATAATAATAATAATAATAATAGCAATAAATCATTCTAAATTCTAATTTAGAATAATAAATTTTAAATTACATTTTTTAATAAATTCTAAATGAATATAAATTTGAATTCTATTCAAATAAAATGGAATAAAAAAATATCAAATATATAAAAATATTATATAAATTAAATGTATTATATAAATCTAAATGTATTAGATGTAGTCTATTAATTAAATATAATAAGTAATTAAATATAATAGGAATATATTAGATAGGTAATAGGAATGGTCCTGGAAAGAATATCTAGCGTAGCTATTCACAAATAGGATCCAGGTAGTGCGTGTCAATATCAAGATAAAAAAAAATGAGAATATAGTTGAATGATAAAATTTCTCTTTGCAAAGGAGAATACACAAAGTCGAATGGTAAAATTTTTCTTTGGAAATGAGAAGACATGATAATAATAGTGTTAGTGGTGGTGGTTATAATAGTAGTGGTTGTGGTGATAGTAGTGGTTATAGTAGTTGTAGTAATAGTGGTAGTAGTGGTGGTGGTGGTAATAACGGTGATAGTGGTAGTAATCGTGGTAATGGTGGTGATAATAATAGTATTAGTCATAGTAGTAGTGATCGTAGTCGTAGTGGTGGTAGGTAGTGGTGGTGGTTATGGTAGTGATAGTAGTAGTGGTAGTAATGATGGTAGTGGTGGTGATGATGGTAGTAATAATAGTAATAGTAATAGTAATGATACTAATAATATTACCGATAATTGTAATAATAATGATTATACTAATAATAATGGTTGTAGTAGTGGTGATGCTAATGATGATGATGATGGTAGTAGTAGTAGCAGTAACAATTGTAGTGGTGGTAGTGGTGATAATAATAATAATAATAGTAATAGTAATAATATTACTAATAATACTACTAATAGTGGTAATAATAATAGTTTATAATAATAATAATAATAATAATGATACTAATAATAATAGTTGTAGTGGTATGCTGCTGATGATGATAATAGTAATAGTAATGGTAGTGATGGTAATAGTGATAATAACAACAACAACAACAATAATAATAGTTATGGTGGTGGTATTAATAGTAGTAGTAATAATAATATTAATGATCCTAATGGTAATGATATCGATACCAATAATAAAATTAATAACAGTGATAATAATAATAATAATAATAATAATAATAATAATAATAATAATAATAATAATAATAAAAGAAACAAAAAAGAAACGGGATTTCCCTGTAGCCATGTAGACAATCTATCATTCACTATAATAGTCAAGTGATTCATTGTAGATTTGGTTATAGGTATTTTTTTTCTATTCAATATTTTTAATTACAATATAATAACAAAAATACCTCTGAGGATAAAAGAATCAACATAGTGGGGGCAGGGGTATCTCGGTATTTTCATTTTTTATAAACAGTCAAATTACATATGCGCCATTGAATCCAAGAAATGTAAGTAATTAGGGTTGTTTAGCCTCGATTAATTTTGTTAATTGTATATTTGATTGAAGGTGATAACATAATTTAATATTTAAATAATATTTTTAAATTTTAAAAATTGCTGGCACGCGGCGCGTGTGGTGGCTCCCGATGGTCAAAAATAGGCTTCTGCTATATAATTTTATTCCTTATTGTCTCCTCTTCCATTATAGGTAGCATGTGTTGTCCAAAAATAAGCAATGTTATCTCATCTTTAATTAGCATTGTTACACATTTATCATGACTAGTTTTTATATTATTTTTAATCCTATTTCAATACCTAAACATCATATTTTGTATAAAAACAATAGTCAAGCCCCACGGTGAAGCATGTGCACTAAGGCTAGTGTTAACTATTAATGCTGCCAAAATTTGAGTTGAAGTCATATGATTGGAATGAGAATCTTGCAGAATCTCATTTTTCTTCAAGCACCGATTAATGCACACAACAAAAAGTTAAATTGTTTTTTTTTAACAAAAACTAACATAGTTTCAAAAAAGTTAAAGAGGAAATGACACATTTTTGAAAAGTTAAGGGGAAATGAAATAGTTTCTACATAACTGGTATTCTAAATTATAGTTGTTAAAGAACCACTATTTACAAAAACAGTTTAAATAAAAACCATTATTCTATCATTTTAAGAATCTATATTCTTTAACAACCGCGATTCAGAATAATTATTAACAATATCTATGCCCACATCTATCATTTTCGATACCGTTTTGTTATTTTATCATAACGAGTTAGATAGACAGAAGTCAAATCAGGTATGTTGGTAAATTATGAGAGTGAAATAATTATGTGTGTTGATGTTGGTAAATAATGAGAACTAATTACTTGCGTTGATTTTTTGGATATTGGTAAATTGGTTAAAATAATGATGTGTGTTAATGTTGGTAAATGATGAGAATTAATTACTTGCATTGATGTTTGATTTTTTAGATATTGGTAAATGTTAGGAAATTATTGCATAGGTTGATGTTGAAATTTTTTTCATGTTAAGAGATAATTTTTCATGGGTTGATGTTTGTAAATGATGAGAAATGATTGTATATGATAGTTATTCATGTTATATGCACATTGACCATAGATTTATGGACATCAATTGTTCCCTTCATATTTTTTGAGTTTGTTGAGTTGTATTGTCCAGACCGTGTGATACGACAATTTAACTTTAAACAACACATCTTGTCTGATATAGATACAAGCGATCAGTTACATTCCATTAGCAATTCGGGTAGGCACGTTGATTGAAATTGGATGATTTACATTCTCCATCGTATATTGATGTGGGATGCACAAATAAATTTTATTTTTAGAGAGGTGCATCATGTAATTTATGAGGAGGAATATATGAGCTGGTACCTGAGTATAACATGCCGAATCATTACACCTAACCCAGTGCAAGTTCCTCCACGCAAGGAGATGGAGTATGAGCCACATGCACGTCGGATTCAAAATATTGTGAGTATTTGTTACTTTTTATAGGCGTTGACAAAATTGTTGTATTTTACTTATGGATTAATAATTCTATTTGCTTCATATTAGGTTGAACAATTGTTACATAATGGTCGATGTGCTGCAACTGATCTTCGTGATCTCGATGATGATGATGGACTTGCTTGTTATTATGTATCTTCTTGGTTCGAGACATGTCGTACTATACTTGACCTTTTAGGATAGACATTGAGCCTAGATGATGTTGTCTCGAAGGATGAGACCACACAGACAGGTGAAAGTCGTGCTATTGATGAAGCTGATCTATCCACTTGTCATCGCAGAAGACATAGATAGCCTCAGATGTATTATTATGTTATGTATAATTATGTTGTGTTATTTTTTCTAGTTAAGAGTTATTTTTATTATTATTAGTTTTGTAATATTGTTTTTGCTAATTGTCATGTTGATTTTAAAGTTATCTTACATATTATGCATTTTCATACTTGGTTTATATAAACATGATTTAATATCATCAAAAAACAGATAAACATGTGAACAAGTTGTTTAAAATTTCAAATCATTCATTAATAACTTAAAAATTCACAAATAAAAACAATGTTTAAAAAACAAACGTATTAATTTGGGATTATAATTAACAAATAAAAATGATATTAGAATATCATACTTTGAATTATAAATTTGAGGTTTGATAATTTATGGTCTTGTTTAGCTTTTGATTAACTTGGTTTTGAATGGAAATTATGTTTGGGACACGACCGCTATTTTTATTGGTGGTTATTTAGCGGTTCTAACCGATTGTTAAGGGTAATAACGGTTGTATATTACCATTAGTGTTTTTAAACACTCACTATTATAATTAGTGGTTGAGTTAAAATTATGTTATTTTTTAAATATTTTAATATCCTGTGATATTTTCCAAAAAAAAAATAAAATTATCACGCTATAATAGTTTAATAAAAGAAAAGAAATCTGAGAACAATAATTGAAGGAAGACAGAATATGTTTAGGACAAAGGTTGGATAGTGTTGACGGTGACAATTTTTCAACTATTTTACATGCATGGATTTCAGCTTAGAAATCGGATGGGGACAAAATTAAGAGGCCGTTTGGGAGTTCCAGCCAAATTTGATTTTTTTTTTTTAAAAAAAAAACCTTTTTATATTATTGTAATGTATTAATATCAAAATAATTTTTTAAAAATAAAAAATATTATCTTAATATATTTCTAAAAAAAAAAAACTTAAACTGCCGTATATAGTAATTAAGAAACTGCCATGTAGACGCTGCTGTCAAATTGTGGTGATTAGTACTTCTATAGTTCATCTAAATTGAGACCAAAATAATTAATTAATCACAACAAAGTAATTTATCTAAAATTAGTTGGAGTGGCGAATGGTCAGTTCTTTTTCATAATTTATATTTTTTCAATATTTTTTAAATAAAGTAAAATATTTTAATAGAATTAAATCATTCCACCCTGCCTTCAGTAGTTAAGGATCTTTTCGAGGATTTTAGCAATAACATGATTAAGGACTGAGGATTGTATGGATTTGTTGTATTGATACCGATATGTTGTCTCCAATTTGACATGGATTTAGTTATAATTTGGTGAGGGTTTTTCCTTTTTTGTAAAGTATTGTAGAAGACAATATTTTAAATATTAAATAATGTTATTGAGAGGGATGGTTAGTTGAAATCAATATAAAAATATTTAGTGTTAAATTGTATTTGAGAATATGGTTACGATTGTTTTTTAAAGTGTTTTTCATTCGGAAATGTATTAAAATAATATTTTTTTATTTTTAAAAAATTATTTTTGACATCAACGCATCAAAATGATTTAAAAACATCAAGAAAACATTAATTTGAATAAAAAAAATCAATTTTTTTTTTAAAAACACTTTTAAAACACAAAAACATACAG
>Ga0307509_10008145_pt1 | contig 13439 bp, 10 predicted proteins | sample 10_EM_MG_FD_202245 | JGI IMG/M metagenome (GOLD analysis project Ga0307509, IMG submission 202245) | Populus trichocarpa ectomycorrhiza microbial communities from riparian zone in the Pacific Northwest, United States - 10_EM | ecosystem: Host-associated > Plants > Roots > Unclassified | place...
CAGATGGAAGGATCTCAGAGAGGTTGAGGAAGATGAGTTTGGTGTTATCGGAGAGCGGTGGATGGGATTTCTCCAGAATCTTAACAAGGCTATCACTTCCAAGTTTAACCCCTTAAAGGTATGCTCTCCACGTGTAACTTTGCTTGTGGCGTCTTCGCGTGCTAAAGGTTTGGTTTTTGAAAATAAAGGTTTGTTCGCCAGCCGTCGTCGAGACGTTCGCGAAGATCGCATCTCACTTTCAGCTGGTCTACTGTTTTACTATCATCGAGCAGAATAAACGCAAAGGGTTGGGCAGTCAAGGGGAACTGGATAGTTATTTTCCTTTTGACCCATACACCCTAAGGCGGAGCAAACGATGGATCCAATGCTGCTACAATGAATGGGAACCTATAGAGGGGCTTGAAGATGAGGAAGAGGAAGACAACGACAGCTCTGGGGAAAGTGATAACGACAACGAAAGTGTTGTTGAGGAAGAACTAGATGACGACGAAAGTGAGGCTCACGAATAGAGGTCTCAATTCTTTCCCTCGTTCATCCGGGTGTCTTAGGGGAGAAATATTGCGATAGACAGTCCTTGGTTTATCTCAGCAAAAGTTTTTTTTTCCCTTCACACTTTCTCCCTTCACCTTTTTGGCCTGCATGCGAAAGGGGGATGGTATGTTGGGGATTTTCTTAGTGATTCAAAATACGGTTTGTTGGCACGGCGTTCATGAAGAGGCGTTACCTCATAGGGAGAATCATGGCCACGATTACTGATAGCGGCTTGGGCCTTCCCCCCTAATTTTCTGTTTCCCGGTCTGATTGTGTAATGTACTGTGCTTGAGTGAATGTTGTATTGCCATGCGTCATGTTAGTTATTATAGCTTGTAAATAGATTTCCTGTGATTCAAACGAGGACTCACGATTCTAGTGATGACAGTTTGACGATACGATATTGTGACTTCAGAGACCGCTCTTTGTGTCTTAGATATATCTTGGGCGATTATGATGGCCATTACGTCTAGATTAATAACTAGGAATTGTGGGTTTGCAAGGTCAGGTGGTGGTTTTTGGAGGCAAGAACCGCTTTTAGGAGCAAAGCCTTAGTCTATCAATTCCGCGAGTGACAATGTTTATCTAAGACATGACGGTGGGAGAGAATAAAACTTTTTCTTAGTTCCTGAAGAGTTTTTAAAGCCGCAATGCCATAAAGGCTCTTGAAATCTACAATTAGATTACCTTATCAGCGGAACTCACCCTATCAGCCCCCAATAGGTTTAGTTTGACAAGCTTACGGGATTGCGGATACTAGTTGATGAGATCAAAGGTATCTAAGTTACCGTACTACAAGTAGTAGTAGGCCAATCTCATACCGTTTCGGGAAAACGCTAATCCTTCTCCAGAGCTTTTGACTGAGAATCTAGAGATTACAAAGCGCTAGAGATGATAGATTTCAAGTATAATAATGTATCATGCGTGCTCTAGCAGAGGCGTTGCAATTTGGCATCATAACTGGGCTACCACAATTACAGCCCATTTCGATCCCTCAACAAACAGATTCCAGGTGTCATACATTTTTTAAATTGAGTACTATAATTAATTAGTCAGCAATATGCCAAGACCCTAGAAGATGTCGGACAATTTGTCGGTTCAATTTTATTTTTCCCATCCTTTCGACAGGAAAACTCGCAATTGAGTTGCGTTCCAAGGGCGTCACCGAGTGGAGTTTTTCCGCATTCACAAACGCTTGTGTTTATGTCTCAAGGGCATGTCTAAAGGTTTGTTCTGCTTCTTTTAGGCCTTTTATACGTTTAAACTACTCCTTAATGGCTCCGATAGAGGCAAATTTCAGATATCATAATAGCAACAAATCTTTTACCCACCACCTACTAACACAAACCCTCGGAATAGAATCCCCCTTCGAATACTCCTTGCGATATCGGTTACGTTTACCAGCTGAGGTATTTGAAGGGCATGCTCGAACGAGTCACCCTGCGCCTTGAAAGTGGCGGATGGCGTCTTCTACGTGGGAGGTTAAAAAGAAGGAAGCTACATTCAACGTTTTGGGCTCACGGTGCAGGGGAATTGGAAGCCAATCCTGCCCATGTGTTTAGCTTTAGTTTTAGTGGTGTTAAGGTGGATTCCGGACCAGGGGATTCGAGAGAGTTTGGGGTAAATGGGGGAGTGGGGACGAAAAGTCAGGATATCCGGGGAACCAAGGGCGCAAGACTCCCGGCAGATGTCCAATTGGATTTCTTATACCCTTCAAAGACTCTCGCATTTTTAAGGCACCTTGCGCTACCTTCGGCACGGGGTGAGCGAGAGATTTTGGCTCCACGCACGATGTTTCCGTATGGCTGCAAGAGGCTTTATAGTTCGAAGTCCCCTAACGGAAATGGCTCTAATAGCAATATGAATGGAAGCCAGGATAGTTGCCTCTTGCGTTTGGGTGGTATTCTGGAAGAGGCACTGCCTGTAGACCCGGATTTTGCAAGTTTCTCCGAGATGAGGGATGACGGGGGGCGGAATCGCTACGACTCGGCATGGTATCATTATTCCATCGAAAGGAAGGAGGGTACTCAACGGGAACAGATGGACCGCCGGGTCTGGCTTGTGAAATATTTGAATAAGTCACCACGGGATATCGACAAGGAGCGCATTGTTGCTATTCTTCTGGATCTGTCGTACGAGGAGAGAACTAAGGCAGATTACAACAGTGCTTTGAAAGCCCTACTGGGGATGGGGTATTTCCACGACGCAATAGCGCTCTTACGCGATCAGATGGAGCGCTCCCCTAGGCCTCCTGTTGGATTTGTGGAGGTTATGGCTTATTGCATCCGGGAGAATTTATGGGATGTTGCCATAGAGACTCTGAGGCTCGATAGCGAGGCATCGAGTGATGAAGAGAAACTCAGCCTGGCTGCTGTCTTGCGGTATATGGGCAATATCAAGGAAGACCCAATAATGAAATTTGCTGAAAGCGCTAAAGGCTATAATAGTGAGCCCTTTGCTAAGGAATTGATGACCGGGCTTCTTCAAGTTTTCTTTCATTCTGGAGAGCCGGAAAGGTTTTGGAAGGTCTGGGAATTGGGGCGGTCATGGGGACTATTCACCAATAACCAGGATGCTTACTCTCTCGCTCTAATTCAACTTTATCGTGAGAAGCGGCACGCAAGCGCAGTCGAAATATATCTTGAATACCGCGAGATCCCTGTGATCAAGCCAAACCCGGACCTCTTCAACGGCGCGCTGAGAGCTTTCCGGAATTTGCTTGATTTCCGAGGCATGCAGATGGTCTTTGACGATTGGTTCACCACAGGGTCCCAGCCGGATAAGCAGGCCTATTATTTACTTATGGCTGAAATGGCACGTCACGGAGAGGCGCGGGTAGTGAGGGAATTATTGGATCAGTTTCTAGAGAGATTTGGCCCCGAACTACTACCACTCAACTCTTTAATGTTCGCAAATTCTCGGCGAGGGGAGCTTGAGGAGGTTGTCAAGTGTTTCGATGCAATTCCGAAGCTCGAGCTCGCTCCAGACAACTACTCATTTAATATTCTCATCAATGCTTATGTAAAGGCCCAAGATGTTGACGGAGCCCTCCAGCGAGTGCAAGAGATGACCAGGGCCGAACTCTCTCCAGACAGATATACTTATGGGGCGCTGATGACGCTGGCCGCTAACCGTGGAGACGCCGAGAATACCAAGAAATACTTTGACCTGGCCGTGGCCTCGGAAGTCGAGCCAACTGAGCCAATGTACCTTGCGCTAATGACCTCCTATGTTACTGTTAGCGACCTTGAGAGTGCCGAAGATATATTAGGGTCGTTGGTGCGAGCAGATCCTCGAAAAGATACTACCATTCTCTGGAATGAGCTTCTTAGTGGCTATGCTGTTTTGTGTGATCCGGAACGGTTGAACGCGACTTACCACAGGATGCGGGAAGCTGGGGTGCCTTTTGATCAATACACATATGCCATCTTAATGCATGCCTTGTGTCTTATTGGAAAAGTTGAGGCGGCGGAGAAGGTTCTCGACTCTCTTGAGGCTGAGGGAATCAAGCCGAATTCCATACACTATGCTATCATTATGGTAGCTCACATGAAGAATATGGATTTAGAGCAGGTGTGGGCAATGTTCAACAAAATGGTGGGCCGTGGCATCAATCCAACTTTCACCACGCAAGCTGTCCTCCTCCAGGCGTCTGCCTTTTCAGAACACGCCAAATGGCGCTCTACCGGTGGTGCACTCTTCCTTAATTCGGCAGAAGGTATCCTAGCACAAGTTACAGAGAACCTAGACGTCCTAGACCTCACATCAAAAGACAGCGTCAAAGCCGCCACACCCCCCTGGCTATTTGCACCCTTAGTCTCAATCTACGGAAAAGAGGGCTCATACATTCGCTCTCAGGAAGTCTATCGCCGCTTCCTAGAAATCTCCGAGGCCCAGAAACCCGGTGGGACAGTCCCGTCGATCAAGCTCTATATAGCCATAATGAACGCTCACATGAAGGCCCGGAATACCGAAGCGGTAAAGGTAATCTGGGAGCAAGTTCGCCACCTTGCAGGCAAACTCGCTCGGCCATCGGACAACAACCCCTTTCAACGCGAAGTCCTCTGGTCTCGTCGACACCTCCTCTGCCTGCCCTTCAGCATCTTGACACAGTCGTTGGCCTACGCCAACGAACTGGAAACCCTCGTCAAAGCTGTAGCAGCCATGGGAGAATCGGGGTACGAACTCGACAACGTCAACTGGAACAACTTTGCCCAAGCCGCCATCCTCTGCCAGGACCTGAGTCTTGCAATGGAGACGTTCGAGACAAAGTTGATGCCCGGGTGGATCGCGCGGAGGGAGCAAAGGCCTCCGTCAGAGACTCCGCCTTTGTACCCGTTTTCCAGAACTTTTGATGCGCTAGCCGTTGCGCTCAAGGATCTAGATAACGCAATGCGTAACGGTAGCCGGGAAGCCGAGGAGAGGATTGGGGAGCTGCAGAGGACGTATCCGATCACTTGGGGGGTTACCACGAATTTGCAAAACCTGGAAGCAAGGATTGAGTCTGAGGTCGCGTTCCGGGTGTCGAGGATGCCGTAGATACACGCGTGGATGGTTCGGTTGTATACACCTTGTGACGCAGGTGCCTTACATTGTTTTTATTAAATTTTATCATAGTTTTTTGTTTTGTTTTGTATCATATAAACAATTTCCTTCCTCTTCCATATACTCCATCCCTCGCTCACGGGGTCGATGCCCTGAGCTAGGGGTTCGCGCTACTGTACTAGAATATCCTTTCCTTTCCTCTCCTTCCTTAGGCGTATTAGGGGCTCTCTCTTCTCTCACTTCTTTTATTATTTAATCCTCATGAAGCGTACGTGGGGATGATCATATTCATGCCCTCTGCCTTCTCTGCCTTCTCTTTCTTCTCCACTATGTCTTTCTTGTCTACCGTAGCATGTGTGACCATCGCTCTCCACTCATCACCTTCTAGGAGCACTCATGATTGTCCTTCATAATAGATATGCTGGACCATGTCTTCTTCCTCTTTCTCTTCTACAGGACTACTACCGCAGCACAAAGGTGCCAGGGATAGAATATGGCAGGAAATATATCGGGGCGTTCCTAAACTGTTTGCAAGGAGTGGAAAAAAAACAAATAAATCATGGTATTACTTCAATGTGATGTGCGGTGCACATATGTTCGGCCAATGGCCAGGCTACTTGGAATGTGGGGTACGAGGAAGTAACTAGAGTCATATTGATGTATGTTGATACTGCGGATTGTAAAGTACCGCAGTCTCTGGCGCGTCTATAGGCAAGCAAGCAAGATAGAATCAATCTTCTCTCTCTTTCTTTCATCGTTCAAGTCCCATTACTATACACTGCATCTCCGGCCTCTTCTGTGCGACCTCCGACACATGGCTGATGACAGTCTCGAGTGATCTCTCGTGCAATAAGCGGCTTGATGCGGAGTGTTTGCTATGAGATTGTGGGGGGGGCAATAATAATAATGCTCGCACATACGCCCGTCGACCTATTATAACTTCCCATAACACCAGCATGATGGAATAAAAAGAGATGCGAGTAAGGGGCGTTGCAAGTGACTATAGAATCTATATTATACAGGATTTAATGAAATATATTACTGAAAAGGTTGGGAGCGAGATGATATAGTGCTACGTTGTGAACCCTCAAGCGCAGGAAAAGAGAGGGAAGGGGATAACAATAACAATAATAATAAAGTCAGAAATTATGATAATAACATTATTGTGATATGCCTACTACCGAGTCGGGCTAACTTACATGCCAATTCGAAATAATCAAAGTGGTTTAAAAAATAAATAAAAACAAAAACTATTCGTATAACAATCCGCAGGGCATTGGTGCTTGGGGTTCAATAGAAAGTAAATAGGCTAGGTGATGTTCTTGTCTATACTGAATCGTACTGAATCGTACGATATCATACCTGTCGAACACAGAATACCTCCTCAATATAAAAATATTAGGATATCTGTATGGTCGAGATGAATATTTAATAAAAGGGACTAATACGTAAGTTAAGTTATAATGCTAAAATGCTAAATATAACGGGTCATGTGGTCGCAACAAGCCTCAATAAAAAGAAAACCGAACCTCACGAACATAAGTTTTTTTTGTCTTTTTCTTGCTTAGAAATTACACTACCTGCCTGTCGTTAAAGGGCGTTACGGAGAGAAAAGGAAATGTGAGTGAAAGAAAGAAAGGAAGAGAATAATGATGAAGCAAAGCATTAAAAACCCTCACACTACAACAACCCACAACGCCAATTAATTACAACCCTTTCCCTCCCTTTATGACTCGAATCTACTCACTACTCCTCACTCCTCTCTAGCGCCCTCTGTGCCTCCCGACTTGGTGTCTTCGGTGTCTTCGGCGGGTCCCTGCTCGGAGTTTTCGGCGTCTTAGAGGCATCTTTGCCAGGGGTCTTGGGAGTCTTGGGGGTTTTCGGCGGCGGCGCCTCTTTAGTCGGGGTCTTTGGGGTTTTTGGTGTCTTTGGGCGTTCCTTGCTTTCCTTGCCTTTGCCTTTGGTCTTCTTGGTGGCGCCAAGGTACATTGCGCCGAGCCTTCTCAGTCTCTTCAGCTTCGATTGATCTTCCGCGTCTCTTTCTGCTGGAGTTACGGGGCGCTCCAGGTCCCGGGGTGGTGGCGAGGATTGGGTACTGTAGGAGCCGAGTGCCGGGCCCTTGTTTGGCTGTTGGAGGATGCGGAGCATGATTTGCCAGCCTGGTTCCGTGCCTTGGTTTGTGGCGTTTATCCAGGGGCAGTACTAGAGTTTGTTAGCACATGTACTCTAAATTAAAGATGAGGGGGATAAGGTACATCACGGTGCTCCCCAATAACGTCTAGTCTGCAAACACTTGCTTCCTCCTGTTCATCAACTTCAAAGTAGGAAACAACCTTTTTCCTAAATAGCCATAGGCCTAACCGCCTAAAGCACGCTGAACATGTAACGAGGCTAGGAATTCCAGGGTCCTCGTTCTGCCAGCCAAATAACGCAAGGACAAGGGCCCCGGAGTGCTGCTCTTCTAGCAAGAGTGTGTTGTCGTGAATGGCTTCCAGGATGTGCTCTGGAAGTTCGGTAGTGGGGTAGCTGAGCGACGGGGGGATTTCCGGGCGGATACGCAGAAGGGAAGAGTAGCGGGAGACAAAAGAAGGACGGGAGACGGAGGAGTTCGCAAGTTGAAGACGGTAGATAGTATCTAAAGTTACCCACATCCACATCAATTACCGTCCTTAGGAAGTGTTGGAATGAAAGGAATGGGACGAAAAGGAGCAGCCTACCGTCACAGCCACGCTTCTTCCAAAGACACCGATCCTCATGTTCCGTGACAATCATCTCCATATACTTTCCCACCACCGCTTTAGCTACAGCCCAATTAGCCTCCCCTCCATAGTAGCGCTTGGGATTGTTAAACAGAACTCACTAATATCCGAATCTTGTTCTTCATCCAACTCAACCTTAACAACCACTTCCCTCTTGCAAACCCCACACCGGACCCTGTTCTTGTCAATACAGCTCCACCCCCTCCTCGCCCACTCGACTTCATTAACATCCACCGGCTTCGCACTCCACTTATCCACAAACCTGTACGTCCTCAATCTCTCCAAAAATGCGTTCCGGTCCCACGGCGAGTACGTCGGCATCTGCTGAGACGAAGTAGTAGAAACCGTAGAACGGATCGATCCCGTTGGCGAGACCGCGCGGACGCTCGGTCTTGAGCGGTTCCCTAGACCCCCCAAGCGGCGTTTCTTCGCTGCGTCGCCTGCCGCTGGTGCGATCAGGACGACATCGTTGTCGTCGAAGGCGGTAGAGGTGGTGATGGGGAGGTCTGTGGGTTGTTTTGCTGGTGTGTTGGGCGCTGATATGCTTGCTGACGGGGCTGGCGGTCCATTTATCAAGTTGTGGAGCTTGCGTTTCGTAGAGTAAAGCATTGGAGTGAGGAATTGGCCCGGAGGTGTGTGTTTTGGTGGTGGTGGGTGGGTGGTTGTGGAGTGGGAGTGTTTACAGCAGGGCTTGGTTTGTTTTCGATTTCTAAAGCTCTGACCTCTGTGTGTAACCGAGCTAGACTAGTTTAACCCGTCACCAATTGTCACTCGAGAGACATTGTTTGCTGCTTGTGAATGGATATCTGGGTAGAGTTGGGGGGCCCGTAGGGCCGGGGGGCACTATACTGTACACAAAGCCTAATGCCGGTAGGAATTCCGAGGTCTATTCAGTGACCAGCGTTGGCTCCGCTGGGTTGGCTGGGTTGGGCCGTTGTGGCTGACCAAAAGGAGACAAGGAGGGGTGTTCTCTTGGAGTGGTCCGAGCTATAGAAATGCTCTCAACGCCTGCTGTCTATTGAGCTTGTTTAGATAGGATCACACACTGCCGGCATACTCCAATATATCCTATTCACCACTCGCCATCCCTCGGGGGATACTTGATCAACTCCGTCCTCTCTTCAACACCCGCTCCTTCGCAGCACGACCTGCAGCAAGAATACCCTTATCCCACTCAGTTCAACCGTCAACCCCCGGTAACACCCATCAAGGCCATCCATGAAACCTTTACCATCCTTCCCAATTATCTCTAGTGTGTTACATACCAGTCAGCAATCTGACCCTCTACGGAAATCCTCAATCTTTGTCTACTAAGTCCGGCATTCTCCAAGGCCAGCCCCACTCCCACCTCCCGGATGTTCCCTACGTAAAGCAACACCGGCTGTCAATCGTCGAGTTCATTGAGTGGTTCAACCCACATCTGGCATGCGCTACAGCCGCGCTTTCACATACCGAAGCGGCCGAGTGGATGAAGTCTTAGGGGCGGTCGCGCTTGGTGCCCAGGCACTGAATCAATTGGATCCCGCGGTGGACTGGGCATCCGTAGTCCCCCGGAGGGAATATTTCGCAGAGTTTTTCTACTTCTGGTTGTCGTGAGGGTGATAGCCTTGCGCTGGTACGGGAGACCTGAGTGTGAATTTCCATTAGGAGACGGATTCTGGTGATCGGGTGAGACAGGCTTGCTCTGGGAATGCAATTATGGGTGGCTTGTATTGTAAGATTTGTTTAAAATGTGGGACATAAGAAAACTGGGTTAGGTCTCTGAAGTGCCTAGAGAATCTTATAAGCTTGTCTTCGAGTTTGTCAATAGGAAGGGATCTAGGGAATTTGAATCAGGTCTCATGACAATCGAGGGGGAAGAGTGATACGAATCGTGTATTCTTTGAGCCAAACTTTCATAAATGGCCTGCGCCACTCAAGACCGCACGGGGCACTCGGAGATCGGCCTCAGTGCTCTGCAAACACATAAATTCCTAGTCACCATCGTGAGGTGACTTCTCTCCCTGATACTTGCCGGGTAGTAGGATACATCATCTAACGCTATGAACGTAGCAGACAGGTTCACTCAAGACTCTCAAGGGGAATACCGCCTGACGCATACACACATCTTTCACAAAATGGAAGAGCCTCTTCGCCTCACATATTTCCCGATAGAGAACTAATATATCCTACCCAATATCCGTAATTTGAGGGCTCTGACTGTGTCCGTGGAGATGCGGTTTGAATGGCTAGAGCAGATTCGTTGCTTTTCACAATCCCGGGACAGAGCTTGTAGGTTGCTTCAGACCTTTCTGATATGCCCGGCTAGATTTTCATCGACAGTCGGGTCGCCGAAGAAAATCAACCCTGGCCATAGATTTTGAGAGCTGCTTGGGGTTTCTCAGATGAGGTACGGTAGGGATACTGGCGATGGTATCGAAGATGGGGAAGGAGCGAATGCTTGCCCTGTGAGTATTGCAGAATCTGTTGATATGGTTATTGTAGATATCATGGATGGTACCGTAGGTGATATGGTGGGAGAATGGTCGCGCCCGGGGCTGGGAATGCCATCAGGGTGATCAGCCGATGTGGGTCGGGCTGCTGAGCCATATGTTCTGGGCTGGTTGCTTGGGTGATGTGGTTATCGGTATCCGACGAAATCTGCTGAAACAGTAATATTATGATAGCAAGTATGAGTCTATAGTACTGTGCTTGAGATTCTATTCTAACCTTAGATTGCTAGCGCAGAAACATAATTGGCGGGGAGATTCGGAGGACGGACAGCCACCATAGTTAGTATATTTCGCGATGTTGCTCCCTAATTACTATCACAACACTATCGTGCGCGGTTTATAGTATGGGATGGTGCCGTATTATTGCGCGCTTGAGGGAAGCAGCATCAAGGCTGCCCTCCACGTGGGTCCGGAGGGGCTATTCCAAAACGGGTGCCCAATCTTGGTGCGGAGACAAGGGTAGGTTAAGGGCCCTGGCCCAGGGCTTCACAGCCCAGTGCATCTTGCGTAGCGACTTCATATTTGCGCTGCCATCATATTATATCACTCGCAATATGGAACGATAGTTCTTTGGAGCTTTAGGCTCACGATAAACTGTCAACTATACTCGGGATCTTTTCTAGGGATGGCGCCGGCAAAGGCGCAAGAACTATTGGGGATAGCCTTGCACATATACCGGTGGTTCAACCTCATAAAATATGTTTTATTCCTAGCCCGTCACGCCCATGAAAGGAAAGGCTTCCAGAACCATCGAACAATAGAAATATCGTTGAAATTTCGGGTACAGGATGGTACTAATACCCAGCTTTAAAATGAAGTATGAGAAAAGAAAAGGGAAGAAAGTGGAAGAGAAAATGGAAAGAGGAAAAGAAAAGCGTTCGGCCAATACCCCCTGGTATACTCATACTCGACAAAGCGACGACGACTCTATTCAATCCTCTTTTTCCCCTCCTCCAAGTGTACAAGCCTAATGCTGCTTGCGCCTCTCTCATGCCCGCTTTGTTTGCCAACCCACTTGCCAATCAATGGATCCTTCTTCGCCCTATTTAGCGCATCGTTGTAGCCCTCGATGGCAAATCCTGGAGGTGAGAGCTTAGGCCAATTGACGTATAATAGGGCATATTTCAACATAAATTGTACGGCCAGAGCAGCGATTACGGTCCAAAAGAATACAAAAAATTTAGTGCTGAAACGAGTGCCGGATTTGCTAGTGATATCCACGTCGCCATCTTCAGAAGTTGTATGAGCCGGGCGAGGGGGAGCGTTGAGGTCAGGAAAGAATAGCGTGGCAAAGTCAAGGAAGAGTGCTCCCATCAGAATATACGGCACACTTTGTATTATGATCGGGCGGCGGTCAACAAAGAGGAGAGACGATGGGGAAGTCGAAGGCGTGTAGTTGCCAAGGAAAAGGTCGTAGGCGTCTTGTCGAGGGCCATCTGTAAAGTTGTTGCAAATATATCGGGTAATAGAATTCATACCATCGGCGAGAGCTCCAGCCTTGGTGCGATTTCCCGTCCGGGTCAAGTCTGTTTTGAGAGCTCCGGTGCCTGAATAGGCACGGCTTACTGTATCGGCGTTGTCCGCCCATGCTGAAGGATGTTAGCTTGCTTCTCGTAATTGAGGTGAAATGGCTAGTTGTGCTTACCATTCCTAAACATTACCTCGAAATTCTCGAAATTGGCCGTGTTCTCCCCTTTATCTAGAATGCCAATATCCATTAGCTGCCGATTGAGCGTCCACCTTGCAAGCATGCTTTGGACCACGTTAGTCCTATCGAGACAATCCATGCAATTGGTCCGCATAACGCTACTTTGGTGCTTCGTTATTATAGAGTTCGAAGCTAGTGTGTCCCCTTCAATCGAGTGGTAATAGCCTTGGTCATACAAGCCGTCACCCAGGTTATCCAAAAGCGCCTGAGCCCTATGCCATTTCATCCCTCCGCATTCGTGATGAAAGTCAAAGTAGATATAGTGTAGATGATCCGTCAATTTATTCGCTCTCGTAGGTTCGATGGTATGAAACCGCTCGGATGTCTGTTCAGAGCCCTCCTTTGACTCTGTGGGTGAGGATACCAGTTCCTTAACAACGTTTTCGTACGCTGCCTTTACACTTTCCTCCCTTCCGGAATGGTTGACGAGATTGATCAGATAATTATCGCCGTACAATTTGACCTGCTCATTGAAGTGCTTTTTTGCGGCGTTCAATGCCAGGTCAACGGGTCTCACTTTCAACTCCGGAATTCGACGAAGATTGATAACCTCTGACCAGTATACCGGGACACTGCCCCGTGTTTGAACATAACTGAGAACCTGCACCTGCTGTTTGCTTCCAGAGGAGATGGAGCTAGAATCGCCACCAGCCAACCCACCGGTAGAGTCGCCGACGACGACAATCTGCTCTGTCTCGTTGAAATTTGCTACATTGCCCGATTCATCTACCCCACGGGCAAAGTACCGAGTCCCTGCCCTATGGCGAGACTTTCTTGTGATAAGAACAAAGGTCAGGGGTGTAGACTTGATAGCTGTAGTTGTGATATTTAGGTAACCGAAGAAGACTGGAAGGATGTAAGGATCTATAGCTTGGTGAGAGTTACGCAAACTGATAAGGTCAGATTGCAGATGTTTGTTCCAGAAGAATCGGTCGTCGGCCTAGGGATCACCTGTCAGTTCAATATGCCATAGAAATATCCACATGGGGGCATGGATTAATTGTGGATCAACCGCAAGGACATACCCTTTGCCAAAGAGGGAGTGAGAGATCAGCCTTTGACTGTTGCTGAAAGCTATTGGTTAAGTCGAAGGAGTAAGAAAAGTACATAGGACCGGTGCGAAGATGGGCTGTAAGCAACTCGATATAGGTGTCCTCATCGGGGTCCTAAAGTCGAATTGTAACGTGGTCAGCCGAAAATTCCTACCAAGCTTGCTACCATAGGCCTAAAAGTTGGAGAGCTATTAATAGTAAGGTAGGGGGATCATACGTGTAAAGCTCTCTCTTGCAATGGTAGGAACTCGGTGGACTCAATTTTGTAGATGGCCTGGCCACGTATGCGCCCCACTGGAACAGCCTTGGTAATGATAACGATGTATTTGTCTAATAACGCATCAAAATTTAA
>Ga0307509_10008146_pt1 | contig 13439 bp, 17 predicted proteins | sample 10_EM_MG_FD_202245 | JGI IMG/M metagenome (GOLD analysis project Ga0307509, IMG submission 202245) | Populus trichocarpa ectomycorrhiza microbial communities from riparian zone in the Pacific Northwest, United States - 10_EM | ecosystem: Host-associated > Plants > Roots > Unclassified | place...
CACACGCTGCAATTTTCGATTCATTCGTCGCCTCGGGGAACTCCTCTGCCGCTCTGCGATGGCTCGAAACCATGAAAACCAAGCCCGGGCAGATATCACCCTTACTATCTCAATAGCACATGTGGATTGAGACGTTCGGCTCTTCACACCAGGACGCCCAATTCCCCTCCCTGCTCGGATCAACACCAACCATCCCACGTTTGTGGTGAGCGCACAGGATGCCACCGCTACCCATATGAACTCCCCGAGCGAAGGCAGAGTCTCCCTCCTCGGATTGGTAAATTTCACCATCGTCTCCACATTCGGCAGGGCCACTAATCCCCTTTTTTTAGCCACTGTTCTCGCCTATGAACCCAGAACTTTTGACTCCCGCAAAGTTTGGGTTGGGAGGCTCGGTTCCCACCCGGTTCACGCTTTACTACTCTGATTCTTTGGCCAACGTCTCTGGGAAAACCATCCAAACAGACGATGTTTCAGGCCTCCGGTTGACCAACGGTAGTCTGACGGGGAGTGGCGGATGGCCCGGCATGGCCTCAGACCTGAAACTCAAGAACCTGATCACAGAAACCGGGGTCGTGCACGAAGTCTCCGACGTCCTGATGCCTCGAACCGTCGAACTGAATGTTGGGAAGCTCGCTCGAGCCGCGAAAGGATCGTTGATGACCTCTATGATGATCAAAGCTGGTTTTGACTGGGTGTTGAACGCGACCGCTCCACCTGAAGGTTCACCCTGGGAACAGATGGGATTGGACGGGAAAGGGTGGACCTTGCTGTGCCCACCCGAAGACGCACTCAAGCATGTAAACATGACGGAATTTTTGAAGGATACGGAGAGACTGAAGAATATTATCGGCCAACATCCCATCCCAACCCCTTCATCCCCGTCTACAACATTCACGAGAGGGAAAGATCCGAGGACGGTGCAATATCCCTGCACAATGACGCTACATATTCCACCCTCATATCTCCGAACAATGCGTACGGAGATATCGTCGTTCGGTCACCGGCAACCCCTGGCGACCCCCCTGTGTTGGGTATCAAAGGCGCGCGAGGGACTTTAACCCAAAGCCAGGGTTCTGTGTCAAGACCACGTTTGAAAGACCACCTGGAGTGTGTCAGGATCATCTCTGCACCCGGTTGGACACCTGAAGCACGGCGGTATGCCCGATCTTAGAACCATTCTACCCTATTTCCGCAACAGCCAGGCCTTAAGCTTTTCGTAAATTTCGGATGGGATCCAAACGTGCCGCAGCCACCCACGGCAACGGAACACGAGGTCAAAAGACGCGATGGAGGCCAGAGGCGGCTGGATCGTGCCTGTGCTGATTTCTGATCAGAGGCAAACGGCGGACAAGGGTTCGGAAGTTTTGTTCACCCGCTTTGTTTTATTCTTATTACCGTTTATTCTAGCGGGTAAACCCTCGGTCGTCGTCGATGCTGTGTTTCATTCGTCTTTGGAGGAGAGACCTGGGATTGACCTGGAGTTCAAGATATTTCCCATCCGTGCGTGCTACCTTTCGATCGTCCGGAGGTTATCTTACGATGGGTGATGGGATGCTCGAGACGGAGTTATTGGAGCCCGGCTTGGATAGTGGACGCCACGTGATTGATATCGAGGTTACGCACGACCACGATCTGACCAGGGATGCGAAGGTTCGGTTCGGCGGTGTCGGGACTGTTCAGGATCACGGTTAGTCCGAGTTCCTAATCCTCTTTAACTCGAATCTAACCCGCTGTGATGTGCGTAGTTGAAGTCAATAACACCGTTATCTATTTTGTTTCACGGCCGGTCCTCCCACCCACCCATGCGTTGGCATCTATTCTTCCCAGACTCGACCTATCCGCATTCCTTGCCGCCATATTCTCTACCTCCCTCGCCGATGCCATAAAGACCATGCCCCGCTCCACAATCCTCGTTCCACACAACAAGGGTTTTCAATGCGGGTGCAGGCTCCTCGCGTTTCAGGTATTTTGCCCAAGTGGCCCAGGATCACTTCCGCATCAGCGTCGACACGCTCCCCGATCTTACCAGTCACGTTATCTTGGGTGCTGTATTATTATATCTTGGAGATGGGTAAAGTCATTTGCTTCTATGCACCGGAAGCGGTCTCTAATATTTCTTACAGTTATACCGAGGCGATCCTTGAGAACGGTGCTTTCGTGGTCGAGAACATGAGGGTCCTCAGACCCTTCGTCCTCAATGGCCATGGCGCCACCCCTGGCCACGCTGGGGTTATCATCAACTGTGACCACTGGGAGTTCCGCGGTTCCACCGACAGCAACTACGCAGATGGCAAGGCGGTCATCGAGACTGTCTGCGCCAGCGTTGTCGGCATGACCGGCGACGAGTTCTACAAGACCCTCCCATCCAACTATGATTACCGGGGCCACTTCCGTAACTACGCCATTCCATACCCCGGATGCTGGGCCAATAAGGCCTGCATCGCTCGGTTCGACATCCCCGAGGGTACCCCTGACATCTACGGAAAAGGGTACTGTATTCACCCCGGTTGATTCCACCACCCAGATTGGCCTTTGTATGTTCACGAATATGACCAACAAGACCTTCGACTTCAACGGAACTTTCCTTCCCGTCTCGATGAAGAAGCTCACTCGTTGGGATTCTTCTGACTCCGCTTCGATGGAAGAGCACTTGAAGAAGGGAATCTACACCTTGTGCAAGCCCAAGGTTTGGGGTGCCAAGGGACCTTTCGTCTCCAACTACGTCATCGCTGACTCTACCGGACGGGTCTTCTTCACTATCGACGAGTTTGAGATCGCCCTCGCTCCTGAACCCGAGTCAGTCCCAATCACGGACTACACCATGCAACAGCCTGTCGTCACCACCTGGCAACCCAAGGCTTTCGTTACCCCCAACTATACTCTCCCTCCAGTTGTGCCCACGGCGGTCACAGCTACCTCACCGAGGCCCTCAACACCCTCTCCATCAACGCTCGCACTCAAACCAACCGCTTTGTGTCTCGAGTTCTCGATCTTGACCCCACCGACTCGATCGCTCGCGCCGTGGATGCTAAGTTGTCAAGCCTTCTCGCTACCCACCGGTTCGCTGTCGACTACTTCGCTGCTGGGGTTGATGGGGAGACCGCTGATGCCAAGGTCAACGCGCTCAATTACCGCCACGGTCGCTCGACCATCATCGATACCAGCACCTTCGCCGACCAAGGTGTCTCCATCAGTGGTGCCACGTACGTATGGGGTGTATTTGTTTGGATGAAATGCTCACCCGTTCCACAGTGTCGACGTGATCCTCGCGAACCTTAACATCGTCAAGACTCCCACCAATCTCGACTTACTCCTGAGGCTCCTTGCTCCATCTGGTGTTGCCATCTTCCTCGTCCACTGTAAGTGCCGTTGCCAGGGCGATCTGGATCATCACTCATAACCTTCTCAGCCGGCAGTCCATCTGAGGAGGATGGACTCGTTTCACTTGGCGTGCAAGACTCTGCTTCCGTTCTCGAGGACCTTTCCGCTCATGAGGTCATCGTCCAGCACCTCCCCGCTGGTCAGAGCGTCGTCGTTGCTATGAACTTCACTCCTCCTTCTGCCCTTCCCGAAAAACTCACCACAAACATCGCGTTCCACCACTTCCTCCACTGAAACGAGGGTGAGCTCGTCGAGAAGGTTAAACGGATGCTTACTGAGGGGGAGTTGTGGATCATCGGAAGTGATGATGCCGCTGGGATTGGAGCTTTGGGTGTTGGCACTGGTCTAATTGCGGAAGAAGCTCAGTTTACCGTTCACTCCGTGCTATTCGAGGACACTTCCCTGTCTGCTGATGAACGCGAGGGCTGGATCCACACCATCCGTCAAAACCCTAAGATCTTGGAAGACCACCTCAAGGTTACCGCGTCCGGCGAGGTTTTGGTTCGCCGTGCCGTCCAGGGATCGCCCAGCACCAAGGACTTCGAGATTCACCACGTCGGATACTCCAAGAACTCACGGTCAGCGATCCGTGGCTGCTGCCTTCCCCCTTCTCCCCGGACCGAACTAGGTCGAGATCGCCGTCGAAGCGTTTGGTCTTACCGAACTCGAGTACCAAACTCCCTTCATTGCCTTTGTCGGAAGGGTTATGGAAGGAAGGTCCTCGGTTATTCCTGCCAGAGACTCGGGGACACTGTTGTCACGGATGAGGGGGCCATCACCTACCTTCCGCATTCGGTGTCTGTTGTAGACGCGGTTTGCTTGCCCGCCGCTGTCCTCCCTGCCTGGGTTGGGTTGGTCGAAGTTGGAAGGATCGAAAAGGATTCGATCGTCCTGGTTCACGACGCCCTCTCTCGTCCGTCTCTTTTCTTTATCTTGGAAACGTTTTCATTAACCCTTGGCTCACAGGTGTCGGGCGCGCCGCGGTTCAAATTGTCCGGGGTTAGGAGTATCGGCGTTCTTCACCGTTGCGTCCAAGTCTGAGGTTCAAACATTAGCCACCACGTTTGGCATTGATAGGGGGTCGATCGCTGTGAACACCTCCGCCTCCGCTGTTCTTTCATCCGCCAAGAGTTGGCTCGAGGCCGAAGGATTCAACCCCATTTTCAACTCCACCGGCCGCGCTGATCTGGCTGTTGCCGGCGATATCGTCTCCTCATTTGGTCTCTATGTTCACAACAAGGAGACTAACAAGCCTGTCAAGCTTCCCACCGGCGCCCCCGCTGCGAGAATCGTCGACATCCCATCCTTGGCCAAGAAGCACCCCGCCAAGTTAGCCACTTTCCTCAGTGCCGTCGTCAAAGTCCACATCACCAAACCATCCAAGCTTTCGCCTGTCCCCATCTCGTTCTCCGACCTCGTCCGCCCCCTGAGGGAGATCACTGCCGCGGAGGTCATTGTCGTCAAGACCACTCGTCCAGAGCACATTCGGGTCGATCCAACTGCTCAACTGTTCGATCCCCGCAAGACATACCTCTTGGTTGGTGGATGCAGCGAACTAGGTGTTGGAATCACCGTTCGGACGTTCACCCACGGCGCACGTCACATATACCTCACCTCTCGTCGTGGTCGCAAGGCTCTCTCCCCCGTTGGCAAGTTGTACCTCCGGGACATCAATAACAAGGGTGGTGGTGCCATGGCCATCGCCTGTGATGCTTTGAGCAAGATTGACATGGCCAAACTCATCCGGACTGCAGAATCCGTCGGACCCCTCGGTGGTATCATGTTGATGACCGTCGTTTTGAGGGACTCCGCGTTTCCGAATCTCACCCAGCAACACTTCGACGACGCGTATCAGTCCAAGGCCGCCGCTCTCAATGTCATCCTCGAACTCGTTGACCTAAACAAGGTCGACTTCAACCTGCTCTTCTCCACCGTTGGCACCGTCTTCGGCAACGCGGGTCAGGCTCCCTACCTCGCCGCTCAGCTGTACCTCGACAAGATCGCCGAGACGTTACCGAACACGGTCTCCATGTCAATCCCGCCGATCACTGATTCTGGTATCTTCAAGGCTCTCGTTCAATCCACCAAGGGTGTTGTCAACACCGGCAAGCTCAGAAAGATCGGGACGACTACTGCTCAAGTCTGCGAGTTCATGGGAGATTACATCGTCTGCAAGATCCCTCACTACACCACCCAGGTCCATCATCCCAGGGTCCATCGTTTCGGCAATGTGCTGAGTGTATGTAAACACCCTCCCGAAGTGCAGATTTGTTCCGTGATCCTCTGGTGTGATGTGAAGCATGTCAAGGTTCTGACGCCACGGCCCTACGGGCTGTCAAAATATAACCCTTGGGCAAAGTCAAGATATCTGGCAACCAAGCCCCTGTCGGGTATTATTATATAGTTCAAACACATCCATATTATTCGTCAATCCAACTACCTAAATAATTCTATATCCACACTCATGGGGGTACAACGGGGAGTGCATGTGTAGAGTCGAAAGGCGATCGACAGCGAACCTTGTCGCAGTGGATATCGAAACAAAAAGCGCCAGCTATGGCTAACAACGGAACAAATCAGTGACGTGTCAAAACGGAGGTGGATAGAATCTTACCACAGACAGTGGGCCCAACGAGGGAAAGGGGGAACACCGTTATGGAGGTGAGCGAAGACGAAGAGGGTGAAGGAACAGCACCGGCAAAGAATTTACATACCTTCCCATGTCCGCAGGTGACACACGTCGACCTCCTCGAATTAACCCGCAATAAGCCATCCCATCCATGTGGGAACCTTGAGGATGTCATTGGGGGAGGCCGCGGCTACAGGGATGGAGGCAGGGGAAGGGGAGGAGAGGCGCGGAATGGACTGGTGATGGAGGCGGTGAACCGGAGTTGGACTGAGCGAATTTTGAACATTCGTGGCACGTGCTCTCTAAGTGTCCCGCTCCATAGGGTCCGAGGGGGACACGGCGATTCAATGACATGCCGGAGGATGATCGATGACCGTTGGGTCAACCGCAGTCATCCCCCGGTTAAACTGCACGGACCCCTTGCGCGGGTCGGAGATACCCACCCGATGTCATCTGTGCCGACGATGGGCAGATAAATTCAGTCTTATGGCCTCAGTTTTTCATATCCGGTAGTAAACACAATATGATGAAAAACCCCCCATCACAAGGGCAGATTTGTTCCGGATGTCCCTTGTGTCTCGACCCCGGCTGGTGGTGTACGTGTACTGACCGGGGCAGCAGCATTTATCCAGCATTCCAGTTTCTTCAAACGATCCTAACGTAATCCATTGTCACTTTCTCGCCCCGCCTTTGACTTTGCTACCGCATATCTCCATCAGTACTTACTCGGAGGAACACAATTGTGGACTAGCCTGAGCGCCGGGCTCGGGCCCAACACATTGGACCCCTCACAGTGGCCAAAAAATGGATATAACGCCAACGTCGGTCTCTCTCCAAAATCAATCCTCCACTCCTGGATGACTTCACTTCTGGAATCCGCGGTTTCTCTCCTAGAATGCACGGTTTCCAACTTCTCTTTCACGCTCAAGTGGAATGCCCGATTAATAACTGCCATTGGAACTCTCTCTTTTTTATCCCTCGTGGCCAAGCCTATCCTGCAGAAGAATTATAGGGCGTACATCGACGGGGTTGGTGCGGGTTTGAACACTTTCGCTCATAACTCTGCACGTATTGAGCGTGGAAAGGGGTCTCAATACAACAAGTTGTTATTTAGGGGTATTGCTAGGTTTGCTAAGGAGTCGCGTTCCGGCGGGTTGCAGTGCGGGTGACAGGCCTAACCCGCTCGATAATAATTATAGGGTTGTGGTGTTGGAGAGAGGGAGAAGTGATGCTGGAGTATGGGGTGCGGGGATCATATAGGTATGGCTAGGAAATGTCACATTGTAAGGTCGTCAGTCTGTCATTCCAGCTTTGCTCGTTTTGCCGACACCTCAGACTCCAGACCGTTTCCTGCACTCTTGCTGATCCACCGCCTCTTGCCCTGGTTAGGGTTGGCAGGATTATCCACACCTTCCACCTTTTCCACATTTGAGAGATTCATACGTGAGGCTGTCACGCTGCCAGTTCTTGGGAACTGGTCTGTGACTTTGTCGTCCGTCCACCCCTCCAGTTCCAACGCTGTTTCAAACAGCCGGATCATCTCTTCCGGTGGCACTGATGGCTCAAGCCTCGGGGCTGAATCCGTGGAGCCAGCGACGTTGCACGGCCTCAATCTCTTCCGTCTGCCAGAGGTTTCCCACCGCTGCTTGTTGTATTCAGAGAAAAGCTCCCATAGGTCCCAGAATAATTCGTTGAATGGATCGCAGGAGAATTTGACATGGTGAAGCTCCGCCTGGTCGGTCAGGTACATCGACACTTTTCCCAAGCCGCCACCAACAATCCCGTGCAGCAATGGCTGTTGCTGATCGAAAATTAATTCCATATTGATTTCCCTAGCCTTGTCATGTTCAACCCAGTGGAGCGCTGCCCACATGAGGACGAAGAAATGCGACTCGAGATCGTCGGATAGTGTGTGTTTCGATCCGGGGCACTGTAGTAATCTGGTCGATATAAACTGCCAGGTTCCCTGCAGATCGGCTTTAGCGTAGGTCCTGGTGTATAAAAACATCCTCTTACTGTTCGAGGACCTTCCAAACTCTCGGCAACGTTCACACCCCGGCACAGGTCCCAATCATTCAACCTCCCCTCGTCGTCAACACTGATCATGATATTCCCGAGGCTCACGTCTCTGTGGAAGAGACTAGCATCTAAAAATGCGGACTTGCATGCTGGGCAGCCCAGAATATCAGTGGGGAAACAAAACCGGGATCCAGTGTGTTCTGACCTTTAAGCGAGTGCAAAACAACCAAGACAAGGTGTTTTGAGTTTGTGAACTCCCAGAGCGGTCGGCAGAGCTCGGTCTGCACTAGTCGATAGTGGACGTGCCCTTGTAACTTGCGTTCGTGCGAACCAAATAAGCCCACAAGACGGTGGGTTAAACCCCGTTGCGCCCATTGCCGGCTTGTTGTCTCAGTGGATTTGAGAGGGGTTTTGCCGTGGTAGATCGAGATTGGTGTCGAGGTGGACTGAATGACGTCGGACCCGTGCTTAACTTTGACTAGGTACGGGACGTTTGCCGCTGCCAACCTCTCATACCAGATGTGTTCGGGTTCGACTCCTTGTACGTCTGGACGCCACATATCCTTGAGGAAGGCGGGTTGGTTTGTGGACAGATCGAGCGCGAGATAGCCACGAGTACATCGGCCGACGACACCCAGGTAGTAGTCAAGGGCCTTCCCAACGATGTACTGAGATACCTCGTCGTCGGCGCCACGAATTTCGAGTCGGAAACGCGGGTAGGCTGTCTTGTCGCCAACGGAATGCTTCAGTGACTCGATTTCGACGTTAGCAACTGCAGACTCGAAAGCCTTGATCTCCTCTGGCGTGGCGGGGGTCGCAGTGGGATCTAAACCTCGTTGTTCGGCGGTCATCTGATTGAACCGTTGAAGAAAGTCGACGACGAGGCTGGGATTCGTCGAACAATCAACCCCCGCGGAGACGACTGCGCCCTCTCGATCCCAACGGATGAACCGAACCCGTCTCCCACAAATGACCAGGCTAAAGGCAAAGAGTCTGTGCTGATATGCGAGCTGATTCGCTGCATATAAAGCGCACTGGCCCCTGGTATTCTCCCCATTGATCGAACTCCGCTCTATTGTGGAGTCCGCCTCAACCGTCTCGTCCCGGAATGGGTCGTATTGTTTGTCATGTTTGAACTCGACAAACAATTCCATGTTTTGGAACGAGGTCACCGGAGACGCTCTGTTGAAGTCTTCACAGGGGGTTGCTGGGTTGTTTTTGGAGAAGAATGTGACATCGGGTTTGAGAGAAGTGTCGGAGTCTGCGCAGTCGCCAGTGAACTTTGCCACAAAGTTGGTGCAGATGGTGTTTGCAATCTTAATCTGTGTGGTTTAGCGCACATTAGCGTGACTGTTGGTACTGGATGAGGATAAAGTGCCTTACAAATGGATCATACATCAACCTTTCATTTCGTTGGGAATAAACCAGGCTGAAGTCGAGCTCGCTGGGGGGACGGCGAAGGCTTGAGGAGTTCACAGGCATGAAAGATTCTATGAACTCGGTAGGGTCCATGGGCCCCAGAAAGTAGCCCTCCATGTTCTTGCGTAGCTGTTTTTTGCGCGCCTCAGCGAGCGGAGTAGGTTTGGCGCTGTACGGATTAAATCCCCTGCCAGTCGGCCTGGGAGGGGTTGAATGGAATAGCCTGGTGGCCATGATCAGAATGGGAGTTTGTTAGGGTTAGGGCAAAAGCGTCGGGCTCACCTGCAGCCTGCAGGTATATAGCGGAGTTCACCAACCGCGAGGCTCAGACATGTGATACTGGGAACGAGTCACAGGCCCAGATCGGCCCAAGATTGATTCAGATGAGATTATCTCCTCGCGAAGATCACAGGCGATAACACTGAATGAGGGGTGTGAATGCCCGTGACGGGATTGCGGCGACGAGGTTGAACGAGTGAACCTCGCGGTGGCAGCCAAATCACGAGAGGTGAGTCGCGTGGCAAACGAGGGCGTGCGAACGGCGGGGATAGAAGTTCCCATCCAACTATGATTACCAGGGCCACTTCCGCAACTACGCCAAAGAGCTTCACGCCATTCCATACCCCGGATGCTGGGCCGATAAGGCCTACATCGCTCGATTCGACATCCCCGAGGGTACTCCTGACATTTACGGAAAAGGGTACTGCATCCACCCCGGCTACGGTAGGCGGGACGGCCACGGCTCAAATCCCCGCGAGTGATGGAGAACCTCGGTTAGCTCCACAACTTTTCCTATCGACTCCCATGTGTACCGCGGTCCCCAGCCTCTCTCGTCGCACCCTTGGGGACCCGATTTTATGGTATTTTGTCCGTACATTGTATATAGGTTACAATGATTCTTATTTTATTGGCCTGTTCCGAAATGGGCAGCCACAAAATCCGCAGAATGCGAAATGAAGATTGGAAAAGGCCCATCCCCTGCCAACCGTTGACCGCGGTTGATCCCGCCGAACGCGATAGGTTCGTACCAAACCCGTGATTTTCAATCACATGCTCTCCTCATCGAGGCTTCCCTCCGGCCGATCGAAGATCGGACCTCTCCCGTGAGGTGGATTATGGAAACCGATTTGGTCGCGCTCGATTTACGTATGCCGAATTCAAAGTCCGCTGATCCGCGTGATGGCTTTTTTGTAATGGTTTGTAGTCCCACTACGTTTGATAACAAACAGTAACAAAAGGTAACAAACGCGTGTTATCCCTTGGGGTCAGAAGGAATTTGTAGTCTTCGTAGTCTCGTTACTTTCACGCTTTTCGTTACAACAACCGATAACAAACCGGCAAAATTTACCCGCGGGACACGGCAACACCTTGCTTGCATCGTCGCCCTCCACATCCGCGTTCTCGTCTCCCGCCCTCAAATTTACTCACCCTGTCCTCACTCGCACCGCACTCGCCACAAGGTATGAGTGGTAGGGCGGGCAAGCCTCAATCTATCTCTTGAGAGCTGTCGAGAGGCTGCTTTCGTTTTCGCCTCCCTATTTGTTGTAGACACGAGGTAAGCCATCTGGTGGCCCTCCCTTGTATCCACCGGGCTTATCAGTCGTGCCTTTCGCTGGCGAATTGGATTGTAGCCGCCATAGATCCATCAAACGACAAAATCATCGCTCTCTTCAAAGCCACCAAAGTACCCCCCCTCCGATCTTCCAGCGTTGAGCGATGACCAGCCAAGCCCATGGGTGTGTCGTGTCGTCCGATTCAACCACGGAACCTCATCCAGAAAGCAGCAACATTTGTTTCCATCCTCACCAAGTACGACCATGAGCGCAGCAACCTGGCGTCAGTTCTTCTCGTGTGTTTCACTCGATCCTCCGTATCTCATTTGAAGTCGCTGAACTTTGGCGAGAGGTTTTAACAAATACTCTCAAATTACCGCATCAGCCCTCCAAAGGTCTTTGAGTGAGACTGAGAGGGTGGCCGCCAAGATGCGAGGCGTCACGAACGTGAAGTATCAAACCTGGGAGCGTGGACAGGGTGGTCAATAGGTGTGCACGCGAAATGGCAGTGACCGGGGCTTGCTGGGAAGGTCTAACGCATTTGTGCTGTATCAGGTGTTGTTCAACTCTCCTACAGAGGAGGCTTCTAAACCCTCGGCATAACCCCATTGTCGTCTAGTTTCCGCTCTCTCCGTACACCATAAACACACCAGCAAATAGAGTCCTGAAACGCGTACTGGGTTCGGCTACTGTGCACGCGGGTAACCCGTTGCGACCTTGGCTGCGGTCACAGGTCCAACCTCAGCGAACTCCCACCCGCTACCGCGAACGGCGTTATCACGGTCCGATATTACAACAACCCTCACCTTCCTCTTCCTCCTGGAACGTCTCCCCTCTGTCCCAACATCAATCACCAGGCGGGCGTTGGAGGACACAGCTCCCACCCCAGTCGATGAAGCAACACCGGCCTCAGACGATTCCAATCAACCCCCTCCCCGTCGCCGCCGGCCCGCCGAACGGTCATCACATGGGTCAGTACCAAGTGTTGGGACACCACTCCCAACACCCTTACCCACCGCCCAAGTCGAGACACAAATCCCCCACGACCGCCAATGACGATGCTTGACGGCGCCCCATGCCCCACTTCGAGTGAAGGAGAGTCGGGAACGGGCCAGATCCCACCTGGTCACCCCCCCCCCCCGACCCACCGCTGAAACGGGACTTTTGCTACGAGTCCCATAGTGCCTAGTGCTCAGGGGCAGAGAGAATCTCTCACGGAAGTAATCAACGGGTGGAAGGAGGGTATTGGGGGGAAGTGGTGGGGTGTGGAGAGGGATTGCCTAAGCCACTTATATACGGATAATCGTCAAACTAAATGACCAGTTTTATTGCAGGCTCAAAATACCTCAACCCGACCTCACCAGGGCAAGGTACCCTAAATACCAGGGCGTGAGATGATCACGCGACAATGCTTGGAGGCAGGACGGCGATCAACTTTCCGACATCCACCATATTCCCCGTTGTCCCTCAGTTCCAAACCTTCCACTCGTTTCCTTTTCATGTCGGCCCCTGCGACAATTACTGTTGAATTTACTGGCGAACCGGTCATCTGCCACAACTGTCCTACAGAGCGTGCAAAGGACCATCTAGGCCCGGAGGGGTGGAGGAAGGTCAGGTCAGCAACGACACGGAAGCTCGAAGATGTCTGTTCGCGGTGTTATACCTACCTCAAGGATAAGTCAGGTGTGTCCCCAGGCTCTTTTCTGGTCACACGTGCTGAACACTTCATTCGGTCAACCCCCAGTAACCTCGAGGGCTTCGACATTGTCAAAGACAACTCCGGACCACTCGGAGCATAGACGGAAGCTGGTAACGAATTCACAGCGAGGCTTTGGTCTGTACTCTTTCAACCATGCGTGATGGTGTTTACCAATACTGATTCCCTAAAAGGTCGCGCTCGAGTTAGCGCTATAAGTTCCTCCCTCTCCCAAAGCAGCAACCCGTCCCGTGGCCTCCAGGGTTATACCCCAAACCATTCAAAGTTTACTGATGAAATTGACCGGCATCAACGGAAAGCAAGCGGAACGATGGCAATGTTGCCCCCCTCTGTCACCTTGCGGGTGGTCATGGCGCGACCGGAGGTCAAGGGGGCCAGGCTTCAAACAAACCCCTTTGCAGCAGTACGTGCTTGTTTACAGTTCATACCTGAACAGTTCCATTATTCTCGTGACAGGACCTTTCCGTCAATATCACTGTTCTGCCTGGGATCGGGGCCGGTGATCTTCTTCAGCGTTGCATGGCTGCGATCGATACAAAATGGTTTAAATGGTCACATGGCCATGACCTCCCTGGAGACGTAGTTCACATCGAACACAAGGGCGATCATATCGCCGGTGAGAGCAATTGTCTATTGGAATATTTTGCAAAGAAGCCCCGGGGTGGTGTGGCAGTCGCAGCGACTGCACGACGATATGACTTTCTGGTTATATTGGATA
>Ga0307509_10008147_pt1 | contig 13439 bp, 4 predicted proteins | sample 10_EM_MG_FD_202245 | JGI IMG/M metagenome (GOLD analysis project Ga0307509, IMG submission 202245) | Populus trichocarpa ectomycorrhiza microbial communities from riparian zone in the Pacific Northwest, United States - 10_EM | ecosystem: Host-associated > Plants > Roots > Unclassified | place...
CGAGGGGAAAACACTGCAAACTCAGCCCCCCGTTGAGACATAACAAAAGGAATATACGAGGCGCCTTACTAGGAGAGGCAACTCCAACGTCCTAGCACATTTCTCTTCTATTTGAGTTTTTACGGTATTTGAGCCTTTGCGGTATAATGATGACTGAAAACTTGAATGTCTATTGGAAAGGATAATGGAAAGAGATATGAAGCCATCATACAAAAGAAGAGTTTTTCTGTGTGATTGAGCTGTATCAATAAGGCTACTCCTATCGTCAGATTCAGCTACAAATTAGCCATGGAAGATTAAGGGAGACATTTTTAAACCTGTAGTCAAAAATTATTCTATTACTCCCTGATAACTTTCTTACCGAGGGCCCGGGTGTACATTACTGGTTTTGAATATTTTTCTCTTAGAAGACAGATGCGAGAATTTCCGAAGCAGTAGTAAACAGGTAATTGCTATAGATGTTCAGCGTGCTTTTGTGCTATGGATGCAATAGAGGAGTAGTATCTGTGGAGAGATGAGAGGGAAATGAGAGGGTGGAAACGGGTGTTGTTTCTCAAGTGCTGTAGTTTGTGACACCCTACAGTATAGTTTCAAATAATTAAAAACCGTGAGCTAGGTAGGCCAAAATTTTCTTCTCTGGAAAACGGGTGAAGAACATAGAGAAGAGTGCTCCCTCGGGCCCCTTGAGAGGACGCAATGGAGTTAAAGAGACACTACACATTACTAGAGGGAGCAATTGCAACATAGCACCTGGTCCAGTTATTTGGGATTATGCGGCAGTTTCGATCCTCTCTCTTATATATTCTTATTTTGCCGCCCTACCTGTATACCCAGTATGAACAGAGGACCCCATACATGATACTCGCCAAAGCTACCACAGGGCGACATATAGCCTTTTTCTCTCTCCATTTCTAGTAGGCTGTCTTCACCCCAACCACTAGGCTCTGACTCATTCCCTTCTTGAGCAATGTTATGGAAAGTGTATTAGCACACCTCTATAAGCTAAGAAATAGCCTGTAAGGACTGAGGTAATTGGACCTAATCCTGTGCACTTAAATTGACCTATGAGAGGATGGGATTAACCGAAAATCTCTCTGGTTTACATCCAACCCTTAATCATGCTGTAAACCAGATTTGATATAAAGAACGGGCACTCCAAACTTTCAGAAGTTGGGGGAAAAATTGAAGGGGCCTACAGGCCATATCGTTCGAGTGGGTCCAACAATACTAGAGTGCGAGTGGTGGAGCGGAATTATTTATTTCTATAGGGGTCCCATTCCGGAAACTTTTTAAAAATCTCCTGGCGCTCCCACAGAGCACAAAATTCATCAACGCTCCTGTTGCGAATTGTTCTTTTAGAGAAGAATGGGGAATTATTAGGAAAGAGGAGGAGGAGAAGAAGGGAAGGAAAGCGAGGTGGTATGTAGGAAAGCAAACACAAGGAAATCATATGGGTGTGGAAATTCACATGTCGAGCACCCGTCCTCATTCCGAGAATAAGAGCAAGCAACATAACACAGTATGAAGCTCAAGCAAGTATAGAGATCAGCCAGACAATTAATGAGACTACCTTCAGATGTATATTGTAACAGTTTCCACTTTGCTGAAAAATACCGCCATGTTTTGTTAGGAATTCCGAGGGTGGAGGTGAGACTTCACAACTAGTTAGTATGCTGTAAGAACTCGAATAGTTGGCACTCGCGCGAGGGCGCTTGAGCTGCCTTTGCAAGTAAGGTTCCATATTGTGTTTTTTTTTTTGGGGGGGGGGGGGGGTGCTGGATGTTAGCCTTCGCAGCGATCCCAACAGCCGATCCCAAGAGCACAAGCACCCGGAGACAGAAGAAAAAATCAAGCACAACTAGGATAGGATCTGGATCTCGGGAATCTCACAGATAAAGAATTAGAGGAATCTGGAGGGGGATTAGGAGGCCAAAACCTAGAGCAGTTGAATTCAAGTGATTTCTTAATACTTCTGTAGAAAAAGTGTGCAAGCCTTAGTACCTCAAATAGTGCACGCTAACTACTTAATGTATACATCATCGATGGTGTGTTGGGTTATGTCTGCCAAGTTTTAGTCTGGGTTCTTCTATACTTGAGTGCCGAACTTTTCTGCTATTCCGGCCAAATTAATACCTCTCTGCGAAATAGGGTTCTTTGCATACTCGATTTTCGCAATATCCGAGCACCAATTATTCGAATTCTTACGGTATTCATGGCTAGCCTTTTGCTATGGTCGGGCTAGGAGCTGTCGGACCTCTTGATCATCGTCGATCTTAGAAGGATCGTTCAGTAGCTTGTCGGCTCCCTAACATTATCATTTTTTTCTTCTCTCGCTGCCACTAAAGGGCTTCATATTGGCTCTCTAACTGAGAGAGATAAGGCTCACAGCTAAAAGTAGGAAAAGTGGGTTGTGGGAAATTGCCTTCCGGGTGTGGAAAGAGGTCTTTGGGAGATTACGGCACTAACGACCTTTTGGAAGTAGATAATAAGTTAGTACAGTATCATCTTAGGAATGATAGTGCCGAGCGGAGGGAGATGCTGGGGTTGGGGGGGCATTGAACAGGGAACTTGGAAAGAGTAGTGGTGGGGAAATGAGGGGAATGGAGGAATTTTGGAAGTGGTGGTCGAAATCGCTGCAATACCTTCATAAATTCTCTCTCGATATTTACTAACCTCTCCTAAAGTCTCCAAGGCCCATTTGGCATGCCCAGGGGTAAACTCGGACTCCATGTCTTCCCCCAAGTCTGGACTTTGTGTCAGGGAGTGATTGGTTGGCCCGGACTAGGACCGAATTTTCTTCTGTGAGTTGGAGGAGAATTTCTAATATGGGCTTTCGACGTTGAACTCGTGCAATCTCGCAGAATTTTTTTTTCCATCAATCTAACTTAGGCTTGTGTGCAGGACGTTTCTGAGGAAAGCCAAGGTAGAACCACACTATTCCTATCATTCGAAAACTTAAAGTAGGGTCCCCCCCCTCCATGGGTCAGGTGTGAACCCTTCCCCCCCCTCGCATCTTGATTGAGATCTAGACTACCCTTTTTATATTTGCGCGCCCAAAAGCGTATGGCAAGCTCACGACGGTAAGCTACTGTTCTGTATTGTATTGTATTATATTGTAGTGTACCGTTCGCTGGGAAAACGTACACTCCTGTCCAAAGAAGTTCTCGCTGATTCAAAAGTACTCTGGAGGGGCTTGGCGGCAACAGAGGTATGATACCAGCACTTGAGCACGAGTCGGTTTTCATATATTGAGTAGTTCACAGCCGACTTATCCGTAATTTCTCTTAAGGTGGAATGAGGATTGGCGGGATCGCTCTTTCCACTTGTTGAATATGCCATCTTTTTCGGTTTTCCGAGGCGGGGAAAGCATCTTTAACGGAGTCTTGTATACTGTTATTGATGCTTCTGTTGCAGCCAACCCCCGCTGGAGTACTTTCAGATCAGCGAGAACTTTTTGGACAGGAGTGTACAGCACACTTCGAACATTAATTTGACTCGAATGATATTTCATGACGCCAACTATTCCATCATACGTGGTCTCCCCCACTCTCTATATTTACGGACCGTTAGGAGCCTATTTGGATACAACGGTTCCGTTCCGTCTCAAAAAAGGCGGGGAAGAAGGCCACTTCCACAGCAGGAACGGTCACAAAGCGGAACAGTTCCTTTATTTGCCAAACAGACCCCAAAACCTTTGCCGAAATGGCGGAGAAAGAGGGACGGTGGCTGCATGTTCGGGTTGAGGGTTGTGGGCACGCCCGGTCGGCCAAAATACGGTCGGCCAAAACAGGTTATCACATGCATCTTATGGCAGAAGTCTATATAAAAGCACCTTCCCTCCACCTTTTTCCACCTTTCCTTTCTCCCTTCCCTCAACACAGAACACTCAACACAACGACAACTATCCATAAGGACGACAAAACCCATAGGACCCAAGGACCCAAGGACCAAAAGGACGACAAAACCCATAGGACCCAAGGACCAAAAAGACGACAAAACCCAGGACCCAAGGACCACAGGACCAAAAGGACGACAACTGAAGCACGAATCAGCAAAAATCCAACACGGCTGGTTGGTGGGGATGGATTCGAGGGAACGTGGAGGAATGGTCAAAGAGGAGGGATGACTGGAGTGGAGAAATGGAAGAACGTGGAGGAATGGGTGAAGAGGAGGGATGGTTGGGAGAGGTCAAGAGGAGGGATGGCTGGAGTGGAGAAATGTTTGAATGAGAGAACATGGAAGAAGGTGACGAGGGAGAGCGGTGAGAGAGAGGGACAACGAGGGCTCAACTTCAACCTATATGATGACAAATTTGAATAATGTTCCAACACGCTTCATCTGAAGGAACCTGATGATGATGAGGCGTGGGAATGTTAAAATTAGTCTGATGGGTTGATCGAAGTTTTGTGCTTTGTGCTTGTTTTTGTTTGTTGGAGAGTGTAGGGGGAGGGGCATTGTGGTAGTATTATTGGAATATTCAAGATGTACACTCGCAACAAGTAAGTTACCGGACAATTGCAGAATTGGATTTGCAGAAGATTATGTTATTGTTGCGACGGCATTATAGCTTTATTGTAACCTGACCCATCTCCCACTGTAGTCAGTATGATACTATAATGATGATGCGAGAATTTCCCAAGCAGTAGTAGGCAAGTGATTGCTATAGATATTCAACATGCTCTTGTACCATGGATGCAACAGAGGGGTAGTATCTATGGAGAGATATGAGAGAAATGAGAGGGTGGAAGCAGGTGTTGTTTCTCAAGTAGTTTGTGACACCCTACCGTATCCCCTGCAGTTTTGATAGTGCCGAATTTCCCTACATCGTGCTAAAGAGGCACTAGCAAGATTAGCGTATTTCTCTGATTGGTGGATTCAATCTCATAGCTGTGTAAAGCTATCACATGACTCGGGATGTTGGTCAGTAAATCTCAACAGGTGCATTACCTCACAGCTACGGCTAACATCGCTCTCATATCAGGTTTAGTGCTCCTGTGGATGGAAAAAGATCTGCATCATAACTTGGCCTGAAATGCTTTGATATCACTCGATTGACATATCTAGAAAAGTGGGGAGCTAGTTTTTTAGTTTGCATTTTAGCGTAATGTAGGGAAATTCGGCACTATCAACACTGCGGGGGATAGTCTCAAATAATTGAACTTGAACCGTGTGCTAGGTAGTCCAAAATTTCCTTCTCTAGAAAACGAGTGAAAATCATAGAGAAGGGTGGGCCGCCCGATCCCTGGAGAGGACGCAATGGAGATGGAAGGACGCCATATATTAACAGAGGGGGCAATTCCAACAACATAGCACCCGGTTGGATTATTTGAGATTATGTGGTAGTTTTGGTTCTTCCCTAATGTGAGCACCCCTATACTATATTCTGATCCTGACTCGCCCTACCGGTATACCCAGTACAAACGGAAGACCCATACATGATACTCGTCAAAGCTGCCACCGGGTGTAGCCTTTTATCTCTCTCCATTTCTAGTAGGCTGCGTTCGCCCCAATCACTAGGCTCTGACTCATTCCCTTCTTGCGCATAGTTATAGAAAGTGTGCCAGCACGTCTTTATAAACTAAGGAAACAGCCTGTAAGGACTAGGATAATTGGATCTAATGCTGCGTGCTTAAATTAGCTTGTAAGAGGATGGGATAAACCGAGGATCCCTCCTGTTAGCATCCAACCCTTCATCATAGTGTAAACTAAACTTGATGTGAGAACAAATGCTCCGTACTTGCAAAAGTTTGGGGGAAAACTTAAGAAGTCTATAGGTCACATCATTCGAGTGGGCCCAACGATGACGGAGCACAAGTAGTGGAGCAGAATCATTTATTTGCATAAGAGTCCCATTCCGGAAACTTCAAAAAAAACACCTAGCACTCCCACTGGCATACCAGCACAAAATTCATCAACGTTTCTGTTGCGAATTGTTTTTTTTTTAGAGAAGAAGAGGTCATTATTAGGAAAGAAGAAAAGGAGAAGGAAGAAAGGAAAGCGACGCACTATGGGTGTGGAAGTTCACACGTCGAGCACCCGTACTCATTCCGAGAATAAGAGCAAGCAACATAACACAGTATAAAGTTCAAGCAAGTACAGAAGTCAGTCAAATGATTAATGAGAGTGCCTTTAGATGTATATTGCAACAGTATTCACCTTACTGGAAGATACCCCGGTGTTTGGCAAGAATTTGGGGGTGGAGGTCGGGAGACTTCACATCTATGATAGTTAGTATGATGTAAGAACTCGAACAGTTGGTACTCGCGCAATGGCGTTCGAGCTGCCTTTGCAAGTAAGGTCCCATATTGTTTTGTTTTTTTGGAGGGGGCGCTGAGGGTTAGTCCTCGCAGTGGTTTCGAACCCCATTCCGAGAGCGCGAGCACCCGGAGATGGAAGTAAAAATCAATCATGACTAGGATAGGACCAGAATCTCGGGAATCCCACAGATAAGGAATTAGGAGAAACAGGAGGTGGCAGAGAGGTTAAACCCCAGAGCAGTGGAATTCAAGTGATTCCTTAATACTTTTGCAGAAAAGGTCTGCACAAATAGTGTACGCCAACTACTTAATGCACATATCATCAATGGTGTGTTAGGTTACTTCTGCCAAGTTTTAGCCCAGCTTACTCTATACTTGAGCATGCCGAACTTTTCTGTTAGTTTGGCTACCTCAATACCTCTCAGCAAAGTAGGGTTCTTTGCATACTCGGTTTTCTCGTCCAATCTGGGTACCAATTACTAGGGGGCCAGGATACTTTCAGGTCATTCTAGAAGTAGATAGCATCGGTACCAGGGCGCGGAGGATCATGCATCGTACCATTTTCGGGAGGCTGTCGAATTGCGCGCCCGATAGGCTTGGTACCTTAATCCACAAACCGCAAACGACTCGAAATCAACTTCTTGAAACGAAGCGCAAATACCATCTTACAGAACCTAGAGAAAGGAGCGGAGAAACACCCCGAGAGCTCCAATGTCCATTGCGCGCCGGTGATCAGCAAGAGGCAAGCTCGGATCCGGCCTCCCAATTTAGCAGTGCCTTCTCGGACGCAGTTACTGTATTTGGGAGAGCAAGAATAAACCCCACTGTCAGCTTTACTAGACACCACCGACTGGCTCGCCGCTCTATTCACCATAATCCCACCACTACAAAGATCCGATTTGGCATGAACCTCCGGACCCAAGATCACATTCAATCACTCGAAGGTCATCCATCCGCCATCATAGTTCCACTTCTGAAAAACCTCGGGCTCCTTCCAATCTTGTCCTGACGCATCTAACCTCGGCATAAGGAGATATCTATAGAACCTCGCAAAGTGTTCCCCACCAAATTTAGCTCTTTCCCTGCACTGCCCAGGTACGGCAAACGCGAACAAGCAAGCATTCGCACTTTCAGTATCATGCTCTCGACCAGTGACGTTTTCCGGAAGCCTGTGCCTGAGAGGGTGATAGCGTGTAGTACTTGGAGGGCCGTTGTTGGTTGCACGAAGTGGACTTTGGATGTGGCATATCATCGAGGGGGATTGGCCCCGAGAGCGTGAGCAGACACCGCAACTCGAGTTTACGGGCAGTACATGTTGTCACTCGCGACGCTAGTTTTACTTTCCTCTCCCCCCTCACCTCGAACACCTCCAGCCCCCTACCCTTATCACTCGGGCTGTCTGAAGTATGATATGATATCATAATAATGATATCATATTATTATCATAGTTAAATTAGATGGCGGATTGAAGCAACCCATTGCCAATTGGGCAAAGCATCCGGAATATCGCTCGGGGGATGGGAGCTGAACCTCGGAGGATGGCGGAAAAAGGTTTAGCCGGTTGCTCGGCCAGCGCGGGGTCCTAGCTTACGATGCGGGGTCCGTGAACCCCCTATACATATACTCGAGCACCTCTCCCAGCTCCTAGGAACACGAGCTCACCATGCTTCCTTGCTTTCCACATCTCGCGTTCTTCGTTACCCACCCACCACCCAGACTCTCATGCGCCCTCATTGTCACATGGGATACAGCGGCGGTAACAATCTCCCATCCCTTGCCTCGTAATCATGGCCGGCGCTAGATACTACTACTAGCTTATTTGAGTAATCGTGACAGGAAAAACGTTGTTTTAGAAGTCGTGTAGTGCTGAGAATACCACATAATCAGTACCGTTCAGCATTGCCGCGTAGATTTGCTCCCAGATACTAAAATAGGCTAATGGGCACCGGAAAAACAGCCAGCCGTGAACCCAATCTCACTTCGCGGCACGCTACGCAGCCATGAATTTCGGCCACAAGGTAAGGGATGGCAAGGGCAGCGGCATAAGCACCAAAGCCTCCGCCAGTGGAACGAGCGAACTAGGCATCTGCATGGGGACAACAGTTTCTTTTGTATTTCCTTTGGGCGTTGTTTATCCTGGGTCTATATTGTTTTTCTTTTCCTTTCTTGACTAGCTATCTTTAATATATGAGTCCCTGGCTTTGGAAAATTGGTCGTCGAGCATGATAGGGAAAAATTCGTCAACGGTTAGGTTAGTTCCTGGTCAGAAAATCAGAATTTTCTGCCTCTTCAGAACTCAAACGATTCAGCACCTGGGGGTGAGCTTAAATATCCTCAGAAAATCACATAGCTCGAACAGCCTTGGTGCGCCTGGCAGAAAATTCAACTGTTCTAGATCACCCAATGGATAGAACCCCATTTTACGGCCGATAGTAGGAATGAGCATTAATCTTCCCTCTCTTGTTTAACTAACACTAGATAGATCATTATCTGAGCGACATGATGTGATACCAACTTTCCATCCTTAGCCTCACTTCACTCCCCCTTTCCCACAATAATTCATTGGGCGATCCTGCTAATAGCAAATAGAAAACCCGTTTCTCAAATAAAAGAAATCTCCGGGTAATTCGGATCAGCCCCATCTAACAGCTTCCCATTAGAGTGTCCCAAAGCCTTATCGAAGAACGCCTTGAGGTAAACCCTCTGTATCGCCATGGCCCTTAGACCCCCGATAGTTCCGACGAGCCCCTCTATTTCTTCCTTCGGGAACAGATTCTTCAGCCCGGGTATCTCGGCAAGTGGGGCTAAATCACTGAACGTAAGATGTGCTGAGCCCTTGAGCAACAACTCCCTCTTCCACCCCTTGGAGGGGCTATCCCAGAAACCCTTCCACGTCTCGTCAGTGGTGCGGTTATGTCCTTCAGCGCCGAAGAGGATGAACGGCTTCTCGAGACCACTCTTGATGACGTTGCCTATCAGTCTCCCGTCGAGGCTGACTCCCCCGAGAATACTATCTTCCGCAGCCATTGCCCCAGCAGCGGCGGCCCCTCCCAACGAGTGTCCAAATATGCCCGTCTTCTCGACCTCCAACCCCTTCTCTCCAACGCCCGGAATCACGCTGGTAAACGATGCCATACTCAAGGACTTGACTACGAAAAGCGCATCCTTAACCCTCTCGTTGTAATACTTGGCCGTCTCTTCCTTGGTGATATTAACCCTATTCTCGGGCAGATGGGCAACAGCTACTTTCCCATCGGGAAACTCCACGATGGGCGAATCGTAGGTCGCATCTAGTGCCGCGACCAGGTACCCGTGGCTCGCGAGGTCTTCTGCGAGAGTGGCGTAGACATGCCGACTGACCCCGAAGCCCGTAGAGAGGAGAATGATCTTCGCTTTCTGCGATTTGACTGGTGAGCCGTAGTAGCTGTTTGTAGTTATGCTCTTGAACGTCCCATTCGGTAGGTTCTGTATAGTCTCGTAGTATGTGGCCATCGCTGCCGACACGTAGTCCGGGTGCGGAAAGTTTGTGTAGGTGAAGGTGGTAGGGTAGTATAGTGTCATTAGGATCCTCCGGGGCTCGGGGGTTGGGGCGAAGATGTCATTCCTAGTTTCGTCCGTGATGAAGAAGTCGTAGGTGCCGATTAAGTTGGGCCCTGTTGGGGCCGGGAGGGATATTGCGGTGATATGGTGGGGGAGGAAGGGTAGGGAAAGGTTGAGGAGGGGTTTCAGAATCATAGTTATAGAATTGATGGGAGAGAGATAGAATGACAAGGTATCGTACTAATTCCCAACCTTTTTAAGGAAAACTTCAAAACAACCAGTTCTCTTTGAACCTCCAGGTATCTTTTCTCTTGAAGGTATCGAGTGCTGAACCGAAAGTATGGAAGGAAGGAAGGAATCAACTGAACTATACCGCCCCTTTATATACCCATCCCCTCCACTATCCAGCCCTTCCACCAATAATACATCTAGAACCTAGAACGGACAAACTAAGCACCGTACCTCCCTCCCCCAAACAGGAGCAAAAATCCTTAATAAAAATAATAAGCGGCCTCCGCATCCGGTGTCGCCCGACGACACACTAACAAACTATGGTACTATCATATGCGATACTGTACGTACTCGCACCATAGACTACCAGTTTAGCACACGATCGCATGTTACGTCACATTACGTCGCCCGGTTACACAGTAGAGTTACCTTTTTCCGACATTACGCATAATCTGGGATACATACTGTACGTACACTGCAGTGCAGTGCGCACCATCGTGATACAAAATCGCCATAGAAGAGAGAAAAGAGAAAAAGGAAGGCGAAAGAAAAAAGCCTACTAAGTCAATACTTGAAAAAGGTGACGATGGTACGGTATGGCGACTCAGCCACTGAGGAAGAAAGAGAAAAAAAATAAGCACCAGAGACGAGCAATTCTTCGGCATGGCGCAGAAGGACAGTGCGTGTAGAAGAACTGAATGAGTGAAAGAAACAGAAGAAGTGCAATATTGAGCACGGGCAGGAAGCCGTTGGGTGTGGAGATGTGCAATGAGTGAATGAACCAATGAATGGTAGGGAGGTACCGTATTTTCTCTGTGAATTCGCTAGCTCAGAATATCCCTGTAAACTGCGACATCAGCTCCAGTAAGTTTAGTTTAGCAGGGTAATAGAATTGCGACAGTCAGTTAATGAGATCCAACACAGCCAAATGACTCATGTCATACCGAGTCAGGAAAGCACTTAAAAACTGCCGTCAGTGAATCCCGGGACTAGCGAGCAAGCTGAGCTAGCGAATTCAAAGAGAAAATACGGTACTGTAGGCAGGTAGGATTACCCTTGCGAGGCATTTTTTCTTTTTCTTCCCTTTTTAGGCGGGGTACAAGCAGTGTACTCGAGTACCGTATGAAACTACCTTGTACAGTGCAGTACTGTGCTTGTAGAGTTCATCGGAAACGGTAGGGCACATACATATTCTGGCTTATGGGTTTACCGCGGCTGCACGCTGGGTAACTGTACCATGGCTTTCTCCTGTTGTGCTATGGTACCGGGATTAAACTGGCGCTAGACTACTATCCGTATTTTACCACTTGGAGTAGCCTTATCACCGCCCCTCACTCGATGGGTTGGGAGACTGGAGAGCAGCTACCATACGGAAACTTGGAAGAATAATAAAAACGAGAAGAATAAAAAGATACATCCAACTAACACTCCCAGTCAAAAACACAAAGGAGGGGGGAAAGAAAGAAAAAAACCTCACCAGATCGGGAACCTTGACTTCACCGGGATTAAAAACCCAACTTAGATCCCATTACGCTCAAGTGCCAAGACCACATTACTAACAAACTATCTAACTGACTCATTACAGTAGAGCACAGCTAGCAAAGCCCCATTCGAGACCTCGAGCCTCCCTACTTGCTCCCATGTGTGTTATCTCACTATAGTCTTCTGCTCTTTCTAGTGTTTTGTGGAGGTTTTTTTTTCTTTTCCTCTCTTCTCCTTTCCCCTTCTTTCTTCCTTGCTTGCATTCCGCCCGGTTTTCTAGGGATGCCTCATTTCTGCCCGGCGGGGGAGGGGGTTCGCTCCCAGCAAGTAAGTAAGCATTGTGGTATTTTTTGAACAGGTCAGATTAGATCGTATTTTGAGATAGAACACTTAGATACGACCTACAATACATATTAGATTCGAATTCTTACGGTAACCATAGTTATACTTTTGTTATGGTTGGGTCCGGAGCTGTCGGACCTCTTGATCATCGCAGATTTTAGGAAGATCGTCAGGTAGCTTGTGGGTTTCCTAACATTATTATTTTTCTTTCCCCCGCTGCCACTAAAGGGCCTCATATTGGCTCTTTAACTGAGAGAGGTAAGGTTCACAGCTAAAAGTAGGAAAAGTGGGTTGTGGGAAATTGCCTTCGAGGTGTGGAAAGAAATCTTTGGGGGATTGCGGCACTGGCGACCTTTTGAAGTTGATAGTGGTATCTTAGGAATGATGGTGTCGAGCGGAGGGAGATGCTGCGGTCGGGGGCGTTGGACAGGGAACTTGGGAAGAGTGGTGGTGGGAAAATGAGAAAATGGAGATGTTTTGGAAGTATCGTAGTTGCAAAAATCTCTGCAATACCTTCATAAATTCTCACCCGATATTTACTAACCTCTCCTAAAGTCTCCAAGACCCATTTGGCATGTCCAGGGCTAGACTTGGACTCCATGCTTTTCCCCAAGTCTGGACTTTGTGTCAGGGAGTGATTGGTTGGCCCGGACTATAATAGGACCGAATTTCTTCCGTGAGCTGGAGCAGAATTTCTAATATGGACTTCAGAGGTTGAACTCATGCAATCTCAAAGAAAAAAAAAAGTCCTTCAAGCTACAATCGATGCGTTTCCCCTCTCACATGTTTGCAGATTTTCGCCCCATACACGGATGGTTAGAACTTGATAAAAGTCTGTATCTAGATCCTGGTGTGTTTGGTAGGCCCAACATCCAAAGTCTAGACTTTCAAGTTTTTGTTCCTGTCCTTTTACATCCACACCCGCTGTCCAAACTAAGAGAGGCAACTCGCACGTCCTAGCACATGGTTCGATTATTCGGGTTCTTACGGTAATACAATTGCCAGCGATGTCACGGCGTGTTGAGAATTGTTTCTCAAGAAGCGGCTGTTATATTAAGAGAAGGAAAAGAGAGAAGAAACGAAGGAAAGCAACGAACTATGTAACTTAGAGAAGCAAACACTGGGAATGCATACGCAGCACCAGGAAACTTCTGGGAACAAGAGGGGACAACATCGCATAGCACAAGGTTCAAGCGTATACATAGAATAATGTAAGAAATAAGGAGAGCACCTCCGGAGGTCTATTGTAACAGAGCGGATCTTATTGGAGATAATAGTATTGTGACAAAGCTGGGGAAATCATTCTCCCGTGCTATGATATGATAGTATATTATTTTCATAAAGATTACCCTCTCTACTAATACATGTGGCTTGACAATTACTAGAACAATTCCGACCTAGCTCAGAGTTGAACCTATGCACATATTTTGCACTGCCAAGCCGTCCCCCCGTTCCAAATTATTTACTGTACACTTAAGACGTCCGGAACCATAGTTAGGAAAGCAATAGGATAGGGTTTTAATTGAGGGGTATACGGGGGGGGGGGGGGGGGGGGGGTGGGGCAAAAAAAGGTTAAAAAAGGAATTA
>Ga0307509_10008149_pt1 | contig 13434 bp, 10 predicted proteins | sample 10_EM_MG_FD_202245 | JGI IMG/M metagenome (GOLD analysis project Ga0307509, IMG submission 202245) | Populus trichocarpa ectomycorrhiza microbial communities from riparian zone in the Pacific Northwest, United States - 10_EM | ecosystem: Host-associated > Plants > Roots > Unclassified | place...
TCGGCCGTGGGCCGCGAGTCCGGGTCCTTGGCCAGGCAGCGTTCCACCAGGGTCCGCAACTCGCCCTCCACACGGCCGAGTTCCGGCTCGTCGTGGACCGTGCGGTACACCAGGGCGTCCGGCGTCCCGGTGCCGAAGGGAGGAACGCCGGTCGAGGCGTACGCCAGCACGCAGCCCAGTGCGAAGACATCGCTCGCGGACGTGGCGGGCTGCCCCTGGGCCTGCTCCGGGGCGAGGAAACCGGGGGTGCCGACCACGAGCCCGGACGCGGTCAGGGCCGTGTCGTCGGAGGAGCGCGCGATACCGAAGTCGATCAGGCGGGGTCCGTCCAGGGCGAGGAGTACGTTGCCCGGCTTGACGTCCCGGTGGACGAGCCCGGCGGTGTGCACGGCGTCCAGCGCCTTGGCCAGCAGCCCGCCCAGGACGCGTACGGCACGCGACGGGAGCGGGCCGTGCGCGGCGACCGCCTCGGCGACGGAAGGTCCGGGGACGAACGCGGTGGCCAGCCACGGCTCGCGTACCTCGGCGTCCGCGTCCAGGACGGGAACCACCCAGGGGCTGTCCACTCTCCGTGCCAGTTCCACCTCCCGCGCGAACCGGACCCGGAAGTCGTCGTCACTGGCGCTCTCCCCCCGGATCACCTTGACGGCGGCGAGTGCCCCGGAGTCGGTGCGCCCGAGGTAGACGACGCCCATGCCGCCCGCACCGAGCCGCCGCAGCAGCCGGAACCCCGCGATGCGGGACGGGTCGGACGACCGCAGTGGCTCGCTCACTGTCCCGCCCCCTTCGTCTCGGTCGGTTCCGCGGTGGCACTCGCGCCGCCCGCCTTGCCCCGGCTGTCGATGCTCGCCGCGACGAAGGTCATTCCCTTGGCCATGTCGGTGGTGACGGTGGAGTCCTCGGCCTCGGTCCGGCCCGTGCCGTGCCGCGCGGTCGCGGCCACGGTGACCGGCCCCATCCGGAACTTGTACCAGTCGAAGGGATGCGCCTTGGCGCCGTCGGCGACCCAGTTCCCGGCCTCCGTCAGGTCGTCGTCGGAGATCACGGACCGTCCTTCGGCGAACGCGTCGACCCGCGAGTACAGGCCGCGCACCCGGTCCGTGGCGTTCAGTTGCTGCTCGGGGCAGCGCAGCGCCTCCTCCAGCGACCCGGCCATGTCGCGCCGCGCCGCCACGACGTCCTGGTGCACGGTGACGGTCAACGAGACGTACACCGGCCCCTTGCCGCCCTTCGCCGGTAACTCGTACATCCGCGTGAGACTTGACAGCACGGTGTCCGGCAGCGCCTCGCGCCGCCACAGGCAGTCCTCGCCGAGTACGGCCCACTCGGCCGGATCGCTCTCGAAGGGATCGCGTTTGCGGTACCCGGTGCCGAAGTAGTCGGGGCGCACGCTGAGTTCACGAACGAACGCGACGGCCTCGGCCCGCGTCCTCGGGGCCCGGTCCTCGGCGAGCGTGTACGGCTCGTTCACCGGCGACGCCGAGGGCGACGCCCCGGAGCTCTTTTTCGGCGTCCCCTCCGCCTTGGGCTCGTCGCCCGACCCGCTGCTGCACCCCGTCAGCAGCAGCGTCCCCGCCGCCACTGCCAGGACTGGTCTCCACCCGGCCATGCGTCACTCCCACCCCTGTGCCCGCACCCTTGTGACGAGTGTGGCGCACGTCAGCGCTCTCGGTTGCCAACTACCCCTACAAACATGAGTAGTTAGGGGTTCCGACGACAGCGCGGGGCGCTCTGGTTGCAGTCGGCGCGTTCGGGCCGACGGGTCAGCGAAGCGTGGCGACCGCCATGTCGCGGAGGACCTCCTCCGCGCGGTCCCACGACCAGCCGTTCTCGACCACGAGCGTGCGCCATCCGGTGGGGCCGAACCAGTACCACAGGAGGTCGCCGGTCTCCTTCGCCGAGTGGGACGGCGGGGGAGCGAGGGTGTGCAGATGGCGGGCGGCGGTGTGCAGCGCGTCCCGGTACGCGGCCGTCATGCGCTCCCACAGCGCCTCGCTGTCCTCGTGGACGGGCAGTGCCTTGTGGACCGCCTCGATCGCCGCGAACTGCCCCTCGTTACCCAGCCGCGTGCCGTGGGCCAGGGTCGTGAGGACCGCATCCGGGCTCCGCAGTTCGAGCAGCTCCCTCATGTTCTGTTCGTAACCGGAGGCGATCACGGCGCGGTCGACGATCAGGTTCAGGATGTCGCTCTTGCTGCCGACGCTCGCGAACACCGTCTTCGAGGCGACACCGGCCGCCGAGGCGATGTCGGCGACGGTGATCCTGCCGTAGCCGCGCTCGGCGAACAGGTCCGTGGCGTGTTCGAGGATCAGCGCGCGCGTCCGTGCGGCCGCCTGTTCGCGCAGCGGAGAGACGTAACGGCGCGTGGGAGGCATGCCGTCATCGTACGGCGATGAATTCAATAGGTGTGTTGTAACCTCAATTCCTGTCGGCCGACAACACCCGCCAGAACACACCTCCCTCGAAAGGGATCACGCAATGGGCATGGACGCCACGCAACTGGCCCACGGGCTCTTCCGCATCCTCGAGACCGGCGACCCGGCGCTCGCCGCCGAGGTGGTGCACGAGGACTTCCACAACCGCGAGGCGGCCGTCTCGCCCGCTGCCTGCGCGCTCCCCGGGCCCGCCGGGGTGCTCGCCTCCAGCGCGTGGATGCGCTCCGCCTTCAGCGACCTGAACTTTCCCGTGCTCGGCATCGCCCACAACGACGAACAGGTCTGGATACGGCTGCGCATGCGGGGCCGTCACGTAGGACCCTTCGTCCGCTTCCGTGACGGCGCGCTCGACCAGGCGATACCTCCCACCGGGCGCGACATCGACTTCGAACAGATCCACGTGTTCGACCTCCGCGACGGCAAAGTGGTCGGACACGAGGCGGTGCGCGACGACGTGGCCATGCTCGGCCAGCTCGGCGTCTTCCCGCCCAGCCCCGCCGTCGGGCTGAGCATGCTCACCTGGCGGGTGACGGGACGGGCCGCGCGTGCCGCCGCGGAGGTAACGGTGAAAGCCGCGGAGGCGGCGGCCGGATCGGCGCGGTAGTACCCGGGATGGGGGCCGGAGTGTCTCACCGGCGGCGTGTCGGTGGGCAGCGCCGAACCGGGCATCCCCTTGCCGTGAACTGCCCTAAGCGCACCAGGGGTTGTTTGTCGGAGATTTCCGGATGATGACCAAAGTGGGCCGCGGCCGGGGAGACTGGCGGTGTGTCAGAGATACGAGCAGCTGTGGACCGCCTGCTGGCGCGCAGTGAGGCGGAGCGGACACCGGCCGTCGCGCGGCAAGTCGCCAACGCCGGGGAGGATCCGGCCAGTTGGCTGCCCGCGGCGGCCGGACTGTTGCGCGACTCCTGGACCGACGGCGGCCGGGACTGCGCGGTGGCCGCGGTGGCCGTCCTGGAGTACGCGCTCGACGTGGGGGACAAGCGGGATGCGCGGCGGCCCCGCTGGGTGCTGCACCTGTGGCTGGCCGAGCGCACGCTGTCGCAGCGCTTCGAGGACCACCGGCTGTCGAACGAGGTCCACCATCATCTCGCCGCCCAGACCCAGAGCCGCCCGGCGGACGATCCGGTGGCGGTCGCGGCGACCTACTTGGAGGAGCCCCCGCCCCGCCACTTCGAGCCACCCCGGCCCTCGCACCCGCACGCCGTACGGCTGGCCGAAGGGCTCCCCGCGGACGACCTGGTCCGGCCCTGTCTGCTGGCCCGGCTCGCGCAGTCCGCGTTCTTCCGCATCGAGTCGGGCGAGAACGCCGCGCTCCAGGACGCCGGACGGTGGGCCGACGCGGCCTTCACCGGCATCACCGCCGACCACCTGGAGGCCGGCCTCGTCAGCGCCACCGTCGTGCACGCGGCGCTGGCCCGCCTCCGCGACAAGCCGAGCGACACCCGGCCCGTCCAACTCGCCCTGCGCGGCGGCCGGTCGGCGCTGCGAGCGGTCGAGCACGCCCAATGCCACGGCACCGCCCCGCTGGACGCCGAGGCCGCTTCGGCCCATCTCGCGTTCTCCCACGCCCTGACCATGTCGCTGCCGTTCCATCCCGAGGAGGAGGTGGTCGACGAGGCCATCGCCCAACTGGAGGCGTTCCGGGCCGGCGCGCCGCCCGACGACAACGGGATCTACGCCGGGAACATGCCGACGCTGCTGGCCGCGCGGGCCATCTTCACCGGGTCGGACGCCGACCTCCGGCGCGCGGACGAGATGTGGGCCGCGCTCCAGCGGGACCTCCCGCCGGACCATCCCCTGGTGCCGCACATCGCCGACAAGCGCGCCGCGTCCGCCAAGTTGGGGAAGATGCTCAAGCGGTCACCGATCAAGGGAGCTCAACTGCTCAGGTTCGCGGGCCCGATGCTGGGCCCCTTGCTGAGCGGGGTGCAACTGCCGCCCATCCGGATGTACGTCCCGCCGGGCCGCCCCGGAGTGCGCTCGCCCGGGCCCGGCCCGGAAGCCTTCGAGCCCTTCACCGGTGGACCCCGGGCCACCTCGGCGGACACCGGACCCGGTCGCACGCGATCCGCCGGCTTCGTCTGGCCACCCGGACCACCGGCGGACGCCGGGCCCGCTGAGCCGCCCGACATGGCGGACCTCGACGCGTTGCCGCCGGACGCGGCGGCCGTGCGGGGCGCGCTGCTGGGCGCCGGTGCCAGCGATCCACGCCGACTCGCCCTCGCCGTCGACCAGTTGAAGGCCGTGCTGGCCGGGCCGCTGCCGGACGGGCAGCGGGGTTTCCTCGCCGCCACCCTCGTGGAGTTCCTCGTCGCGCAGATCACCTTCAGCGACAAGCTGGAGGACCTGGCGGAGGTCGTGCGGTGCGGGGACGAGCAGTTGGCCCTGCTGCCGCCCACAAGTCCCCGGTACATCGAGCTGCTGTGCGCGGTGGAGATGCGCCGGACCGACTACGGAATGCTGCACCAGGACGAACCGACCGTAGCCCGGGCGTGCTTCGGGCTGGCCTGGGCGCTCGGCCGACTGCCCGAGAGGTCGGCGAGTTGGCTCGGCTGCGCCATCGCCTACGCACAGGCCCTCGGCTGCGTCTCCGCCATGCGCCGGGACGTGTCCGGCACCCAGGAGGCGGTGCGGCTCGTCGAGTTGGCGGCGCAGTGTCTCGAAGCCCTGCCGGGCCGGCCCGAGTACTCGCCCGAGCTGGCCGCGCTGCGCGAGCAGCTCCGCCCCCTCCTGGCGACCGTCACCGAGCTGGTCCGCACCGCTCACGACGATGTCACCGGGTACCGCTACGGCGACCCCGAGCCCAGCTCCTGGGACCCCGCCACCGAACGGGCGCTGCCACCCCGGATGCGGTTCGAGAACGCGCGGGTCGCGCTCAACTCGGCGATGAACAGCCGCAATTGGGTCCGGGCGACCGACGCCGCCGAGGCCGCGCTGGAAGCACTGCCGCTGGTGGTGTCCCAGGCGTTGCACCGCGACGACCGCCAGGCCGTCCTGCGTACCGCGCTGCTCGGCCGCCGCTATCCCGGCCCGGGCGGCACCGTCCGCACCGCCGACCTCCCGGACCGGCTCACCGGGACGAGCCTGGCCCGCACCGCGTGCGCGGTGGCGCTCGCCGCGGGCCGCACCGAACAGGCGGCGGCCCTGCTGGAACAGGGGCGGGCGGTCCTGATGGGGCAGGACCTCCAGGCCCGGAGCGACGACTCCGACCTGGCCGCGGCCCATCCGCAGGTGGCCCGCGAGTTCACCGCCCTCGCCCGCCGACTGCGGCAGACGGAGGGCGCCGGTGAGCCGGGCGGGCAGGCGGGGCAGGGGAGTTCGGCGGGCGGTCCCGGCGAAGCCGCGCGGATCCGGGACCAGCACGCGGTGACCGAGGAGTGGCAGCGGCTGCTGGCCCGGATCCGAGGGCTCGACGGGTTCGAGCACTTCCTGCTGCCGCCGAGCGCCCAGCAGATGCGGCGCGAGGCGAAGGAGGGGCCGATCGTCCTGATCAACATCGACCGGCTGCGCTCGGATGCCCTGGTCGTCACCACCGGGGGCATCAAGCTGGTGTCCCTCGATGTCACCGAGGGCCGACTCGCGCACACCGCACGGCAGTTCCTCGCGGCGGTCTCCGTGGACATCGACTCCAGCGCCCGGCGCAAGGAAGCCGCCGAGACCGTGTTCGACACCCTCGAATGGCTCTGGGACACCATCGCCGAACCGGTGCTGAACGCGGTGGGCCTGACCCGGCAGATCCCCGAGGGCACCCCGCGCGGCGCCGTGCCCAGGCTGTGGTGGTCGGCGTCCGGACCGCTGGCCCACCTTCCGCTGCACGCGGCAGGCCATCACCGGGCGGCCGAACTCGGCGACGGACGCTCGGTGTTGGACCGGGCCGCCTCCTCCTACACGCCGAGCATCAGGGCGCTGCGGCACGCCCGGCAGGCCCCGGCGACGCGCGGGGGCCGCGGGCCCTTCCTGGCGGTACGACAGCCCACCGGCGCCGACGGCAGGGACGGCGCGTCCGTGGCGGAGGTGGAGGCGATGGCCCGCACCCTGCGCGGACTGCGGATCGTGGAGGGCGCCGGCGCGACCGTCGAACGGGTGCTCAGCGAGCTGTCCTTCGCGGCCACCGTGCACTTCGCGTGCCACGGCATGAGCAACGCCGAAGACCCGTCCCGGAGTTACCTGGAACTCGCCGACGGAAACCTCGCGGTGCGTGACGTGGCCCGCGGACATCTGCCGCACGCCCAGCTCGCCGTACTGCTGGCCTGCCACACCACCCGCACCGACCGCCTCCCCGACGAGGCGGTGCACCTGACCTCGGCGTTCCAGACGGCCGGCTATCCGCAGGTGGTGGGCGCGCTGTGGGAGGCGACGGACCTGGTGTCGGTGCGGCTGACGGATCGCCTGTACCGCGACCTGCGGACCTACGGCGACGGCCTCGACGTCACCGACACCGCGCGGGTCGTGCACGGGATCGTACGGGGCCTGCGGGAGCGGTACGCCCGGTCGCCGCAGGTCTGGGCGGCGTACGTCCACACGGGGCGTTGACGAATGACGACGAGCGAGGGAAGGACGACGGCGTGAGTACATCCGAGGGGGCTCCCGCGATCGACCGGGAGACGGCCGGTGCGACGAGTCTGGCGCTGCGGCTGATGCTGAAGGAGTGGCGGCTGCCGCCCCGGATCTGGGCGGAGATCTCGGCGTTGCTGGACGAGTTGTCCAAGGCCGTCGCCGCAGGAGACGCGGCGGTGGTGAACGCGGTGACCGGCGAGCTGGAGGTGCTGTCGGGCAGCAGGGTCCCCCGGATCAAGCGCGCCGGGGACGGGACTGCCTCGGACGACGAGGAGGTGCCGATCCCCGAGGACAAGCGGGAGCGCGTCGTCGCCCTCGTGCACGCGCTCGACCCCGACTCCCCGCCCGGCGGACCGCGCTCCGCGTCCGCCCGGCGGAGCTGACGGCCGGCCGATGCTGTCGGTACTCGCCAATGTCGCGATCGGTCTGCTGACCAGCCTCGTCGGCCTCGGTCTGGGCACCCTGTGGGAGCGGGGACGGCGGAGGCGTGCGCAGTACCGCAGGGCCGCCTTCTTCGGCACCCGACCGGGCGAGAACTGCGTGATCGTCGTCGGCACCAAGCACGGACAGCCGGGCACGACCCAGCAGCGCGATCTGCGGGCGGTCGTCGAACTGACCGTACTGCTCAGCGAGTTGGGCTGCCGGGTGAGCGTGGAGTCCGGCGAACTGCGCGGCACCAACGGCGACCGTACCGAGTTCTGTGTCGGCGGGCCGATCGGCGGGTCCAATCCGCGCACCGGCGGGCATCTGACGGCCCATCTGCCCGGGGTGACGATCACTCCGTTCAGCGATCGCCGCGACTCGGTGGCGATCGCGGTCGGCGGGGAGCGCTACTTCTTCGACCGGGGGCACCAGGAGTACGCGGTGGTCGCCAAGTTCACGCCACCGGAGTCGAGCCGTCCGGTGATGCTGGTGTGCGGGCAGAGCTCGGTGGCGAACCAGGCGGCCGTCCACTTCCTGCGGCGCGAGTACGCGCAGGTGGTCAGGTCGGTGGCGTCGGTGGACCGGTACTGCCTGCTGGTGAAGGTCTCCGACATCGGCGTCTACTCCTTCCACCGGTCGGTGCTCGAACGGGACGTGTCCGCGGAGGCGTTCGCGGCGGTCGGCTGAACACCCGCACTGCATGGGCGCGTTCACGGCGACGAGCACCCGGTCCCCTGCGCCGGGTGCTCGTCGGGCCGTAGGGACCGAGGGCTGCTGGGTCGGGTCAGATGCCCGTGTACTTCATGGACGGATCGAGCTCCGTCAGCGTGTCGACATATCGGCGGATCTTCCGGTTCGCCTTGATGCCGAAGGCGCCGAGGTTGCGGCCGACGCCCAGCACGATCTCGCGGTGGGCGCCCCGGTCCCACATGTACATGTGCACGGTGGACTTCTGTATCTCCGCTCCCCGGCCGCCGAGCAGCGCCATCACGGTGAAGTCGGGCCGGTCCCGGGCCACGGTGTCGAAGACCGAGCCCCTGGGCTCCTCGAAGGTGGTGCCCGCGCCGGTGATGTGCTCGCTCCACCAGCTCACCCGCATCGCGTGGCGGAAGACGTCGGCTGCCTCCGCCATCGACAACTGGGTCGTTATCTCGACCGGTGTCCTGGCCATGTGGTTCTCTCCTCGGGAGTCGGTCGGCTCACAGCCGGGACGGGGGCAGGGGGATGAACGGGCGCAGTTCGTCGGCGACCCAGTGCACGGGTGTCTGGAACGCCTCGCCGATCCGGATGTAGAGGTCGTGCAGGGTGTCCGCCGATGTCCACTCGAAGCGGGCCCGGGTGGGGTCGGTGTCGCTCGTCGGCGCGTCCACGACCGTCACGAAACGGCCCTCGGGCGCGGCGGTGACGTAGACGACGTTCGAGTCCGATGCCTCCGTGAGCCGCGCGAGCTGGCGCAGTTCCCCCGGCGCGAGGGCCGGGATGCGTACCTCCTCGGGCGTCGGCCGGGGCCGGCCCACGAGCCAGGGCTCGGAGCTGTTCTCCTGCCAGAACTGCCAGTCGGCGGCCGACAGCCGGTTGCTCGGCACCCCGTTCGCCCGGAAGAACTCCAACGCGGCCATCCGTACGGCGTCGTAGGCCGGGCTGGTGAAGTCGGAGCCGACCAGGTTCCACACCGTGCGCGCGGCACCGAACAGGGCGAAGCCGCCGGCCGGGAGGACCGCGTCGGCCAGCGCACGGGCGAAGCCCTGCGGGTCGGACTGCGCGAACGGCAGGTAGGGCGCCTGGAGTTCGCCCCACACGTCCGAGGCGTCGATGTCGGTACCGACGGGGTCGAACTCGAAGCGGCCGAACCGCTCCATCCGTGACACCACGTCGCCCGGCAGCCGGATTGCGCGGGGTGTCCTGGGGAACAAAGCCATGGTCCTCTCCTGGCACAAGAGCGGGAACCGGCCGATGCGGGCGCACCGGGGCCGGGCGCAACCTGTGTAACAAGGGCGGTAGTTCGCACTCAACGGTTCTCCGGCGAACCGGACGATCTCCGGAAAACCGGGACGGCCGACGAGCGGCCCCGCAGGACCGGGACGACGGGTCCGGCCGTGTGCCAGACTCGGCCGTATCGGCGGCGGCAACGGCGTTGCGCAGCAGGGGGGTTGCACACGATGGGGCGTCCGCAGAAGGAGATCGTGCTGGACGGATCACCGGCCAGGCTCTTCGCGCACTGGCTCCGTGACCTGCGCGGATCGGCCGGACTCACCCTGGATCAGCTGGCCCGCCGCACCGGGTACGGCAGGACGACCGTCAGCGACGCCATGCGCGGCGAGACCCATCCCACCCGGCCGGTCACCCTGGCGATCGTCGGCGCCTGCGGGGGAGACGTGCGGCGCTGGGGCGAGTACTGGGCGCAGGTGCGCCGGGCCATGGACCCCGACTCCCCGGACGGTCCGGCCGGAGTCGTCCCGCCGCCCTGGGACGGTCCGGCGGACCGCGCGAACGGGGCGCATGCGGAGCAGTGCCCGGCGGACTGCGCGCGCACCGAGCCGCACGGCTGGTACACCGAGTCCGTGTTCACCCGGCTCCGGCTGGACACCCCGACGCCCGAGGCACTGGAGCGCCGGGTCGTCGTCGCGACCTGCGACGGCCTGGCCCGGATCCCGGTCGGCGTCAGCGTGCCCCGGCGCACCGGCGACACCACGGCCCGGCACGAACTGGAGATCTCCGTCGTCCAGGGCGGCCGACTGGCCGACGGCGGGCCCCAGTACGAGAGCTACTTCGAACGGTTCCTGGTGCTCCCCGCCCCGCTCAAGGCAGGCACCCGGCACGTGTACGAGCTACGCCTGCGCATCCCGCCGAACCAGCCGATGGCACCGCACTTCGTGCACGTACCGCTGACCCGCAGCGAGCACTTCCGGCTACGGGTCGCCTTCGACCCGGCGCGGCCACCGCGCACGGTGTGGCGGCTGGCCGGCGTGCCCACCGCCGTGATCTACCAGCAGAACCCGGGCACACCGACCCTGCGCCCCGACGAACACGGCCTCGTGGACGTCGAGTTCGGCGCGATGAAGGTGGGGTACGGCTACGGGCTGAGCTGGCTTGAGGCGGGTACCGGAGGATAGTCCGCCGCCGTGCGCAGCTTGGCACGGACCGGCTCGGCGTCGGGGTGGTGCAGATCCTCGAACAGCGCGAGGGCCTCCTCCCACAGGGCACGCGCGTCCTTGCCCCGGCCGAGTGCCGCGTGGGCGTCCCCGAGGTGCTCCAGGGCGTGCGCCTCGCGGAACCGGTCGCCCAGGGCGCGGTCGAGGTCCAGGGAGACCTCGTAGTGGCCGAGCGCGGCGGCGGGCCGGCCGAGGCCCTGTTCGGCGCGGCCCATGCCGATGAGGATGCCCGCCTGCCCGTCGAGGTGACCGAGCCGGGTGTAGAGGTCCAGGGCGCGGCGCGCGTGATCGAGGGCGACGGTGTGCTCGCCGAGCCGTTCCCACTGCTGGGACACGGAGGTGAGGCCGTCGGCGAGCGCGACGGGGTCCTCGGTGCGCTCCGCCATGGCGAGCGCGAGCCGGGCGTGCGGCATCGCCCGGCGGGGGTCGCCGCAGGAGGCGTACACCCGGACCAGCGAGAGCCGGACCTCCCGTACGCCCTCCGTGTCGCCCAGCGCGCGGCAGGCGCGCAGGTTCTCGTACAGCAGGCCGAGCGCTTCCTCGGCGCGGTGCAGGCGGGACAGGGCGTCGGCGAGGCGGCGGGTCGCGGTGGCGTGCGCGGCCCGGTTCCCCACCCGGTCCGCGGCGTCGCGGGCCAGCGCGTGCACGGCGGCCCGCTGCGCACGGCGGCCGGAACGGCGCAGATGCAGGGCGCAGGCGTCGGCCAGCCGCCAGGCGTACGACTCCAGGCCCGGGGCGGCGGCGGCCTGGGCGATGAGGGCCTGCAACGAGGGCAGTTCCGACTCGAACCAGGCGGTCGCCGCCGCGTGGTCACCGATCGGCGGCTGGGCGCCGGTGAGGATCGGGGCTCCGCCGGGTGTCGGACGCCAGGGTTCGAGATGGTGGTCGGCCAGGCGCGCGATGTCCAGGTAGTGACCCAGGAGCCGTTCGGTGCCCTCCAGGCGTTCCAACGGCGGGCCGCCGTCGAGGAGTTCCACGGCGTAGAGCCTGAGCAGGTCGTGCAGGGTGTAGCGGCCGGGGGTGTGCTGGCGGACGAGGTGGGCGGCGGTGAGGGTGTCGAGGAGAGCGAGCGGCGGGTCCGTGGCGCCGACCAGGCCCGCGCAGGCCGAGGCGTCGATCTCCGGTCCGGGATGGCAGCCGAGGAGCCGGAAGAGTTGGGCGGCCGGCGCCGGCAGCAGCGCGTACGAACCGTGGAACACCGTCCGCAGGTCGACATCCGCGTCCTGCACCCCGAACAGGTCCAACGGCGCCCGGGCGCGCCGCAGTTCACGGACCAGGGCGCCGACGGAACCGGCCGGGGCGGTGGCCGTGCGGGCGGCGGCGACGCTCAGCGCGAGCGGCAACCGGGCGCACAGGTCGACCAGTTCGTCCACCTCGCGCGGTTCCAGCGCGATCCGCTCGGCGCCCATCTGCCGCTCCAGGAGGGTGCGGGCGGCGTAGCGGGGCAGCACGTCCAGGGCGATCCGCAGGGCGCCCTCGCGGATGACCAGGCCGTCGAGGCGGTTGCGGCTGGTGACGACGGCGACGGAACCGGAGTCGGTGGGCAGCAGCGGCCGAACCTGGCCGGTGGAGCGGGCGTTGTCGAGGACCAGCAGCACCCGGCGCCCGGCCAGCAGCGTGCGCAGCAGTCCGGAAGCCACGGCGGTGTCGGTCGGGACGGCGGCCGGGGTGACACCGAGAGCCTGCAGGAAGCCGTGCAGGGCCTCGCCGGGGTCCATCACCGCCTTGTCGCCGAAGCCCCGCAGATCCACGTAGAGCTGCCCGTCCGGGAAGCGATGCTGCGCCCGGTACGCCCAGTGCAGGGCGAGCGCGGTCTTGCCGACGCCCCCGGTGCCCTCGACGACGGCGACTCCCGCCCGGCCCGGCGCGGGGTCGCCGGACGGGCCCAACAGTGCGTCCAGCCGGACGAGTTCGGCGTCCCGGGCCACGAAGACGGGGTGGCTCAGGGGGAGTTGACGGGGGACGGAGACGGACCCGGGGGACCGGCGGGCGGCGGTGCGGGCGTTGGCGGGACGCAGGCGGCGGGCGGCGTCGACGTCGTCCCGGAGGGTCGCGAGCCGGCCGGCCTCGGTTCCGCGTACGCCCAGCTCGGCGAGGAGTGTGTCGAAGACTCCGGTGCCGGGCAGGGTGGTGCCGTTGAGATACGCGTACAGACTGCTGAGGGACACGTTCAGACGTCTGGCGAGTTCGCGACGGTCCAGGCTCCTGCCGAACCGTTTCTCGGCCTGGACGACAGCGCGGGTCAGTTCGACGGCCAGCCGCTGTTCCAGCGTCTCTCCGTCGTGGCCGGGCGGCCGGGGAACTTCGTTCACCACCGTTCCTCCGCGGGGACGTTCACGGATCCGCACCGCACGGATCCAGACGTTTCCAGTGTGTTCCAGGACCCCGGACGGCCGGACGGATCCACGTGTTTGCCTGCGGATTCCACGCCGAGGGGATATCGCCCCCCGGCCGGCCGCAGGAGGACGACAGCCGTGCAGACCCACTGAACACCACGCAGCCGCACCCGACTCCGGCCCTCCACGTACACAGGGGAGAAGTGGGGGGCCGGTCGCGGCTCACGTGGTGTCGTGCGGCAGGTCGCGGTTCAGGTGCTGTCGTGGCGGCGGACGCAGTCGAGCACGGTGGTGGCGGCCGAAGCCCAGGTGTAGCGGGCGGCCATGTGGTCGCGGAGTTTCGCGGCGTCATCGAACGCGGCCTGCGGATTGCGCATGACGGAGTGGATGGCCTGCGCCCAGGTCTCGACGTCGGCCTTGCGGCGACCCCGCGTCGCCTCCACGTCCACCACGGCACGCGCCGCGATCGCTGTTCCCTGGTCGCGGAGCAGTATGCCCAGCCCGCTGCGCCCGCTGACCAGCACCGGC
>Ga0307509_10008151_pt1 | contig 13432 bp, 12 predicted proteins | sample 10_EM_MG_FD_202245 | JGI IMG/M metagenome (GOLD analysis project Ga0307509, IMG submission 202245) | Populus trichocarpa ectomycorrhiza microbial communities from riparian zone in the Pacific Northwest, United States - 10_EM | ecosystem: Host-associated > Plants > Roots > Unclassified | place...
CTGTGTACGCTTCGCGGCCGGCGTTACCGTCGGCTCGCGCAACACTCGTTTCCAGGCGGCTCGCTACGCCTTACCTGGGCTGGACTTCCACCAGCCGACCGCGCCAGCTTCCTGGCGCACCGCTCATGCGGGCTACGCAGGCTATGCAATGCGCTTGAGATTACAATCTTAGAATACCTCCCCGCCGGAGCGAGGAGGCAAGACTCGCATACAAAATTCCGGCGTGCGTCCGGCCGCTGTCCAACCCCACTATTCGCCGAAATACTTCAGCGCGATCTGGATGCCCTCGTCGTACATGCCTTGCAACTTTCCTTGGAACTGCTCCCCACGCTTGGTGCTGCGCGAGAAGAACTCGGTGACATGCGCAATCGGTGTCTCACGCCGACGGTCCTCCGACTCGATCTGTGTCGTCGACCCCACGTCAATCAACCCGTCAAGATCATAGTCGTCGATGTAATAGTACAGAGCTCCGATGTAGACGCTGCGCGAGGGTTCATTGCGGATGCGGAGCATCTCCGCCCGGTTGCCCTTGGGTGCAATGTGCTCGTAACACCACCGGCGATCCTCGAGCCTGATGCACCCGGTCGTGGCCCCTTCACGTTCGAGCCAGACGCGCTCCGTCCTCGCGCGATTTCTCGCCAGACCCTCGGGGAATGGCATCTTCACCGAGGTCACGAGATTGATGGCCTTGCGCACGTCTTCGCGTTCCGCCGCAACGGCTGAAGTCAACGCAACGCCGAGCAATAGGCTCGCCACGAGGAGAGACTTAAATGGCTGGAACATGTGAGAGAAACCTTCCGTCGGTAAGAGTTTGCAAAGGAGTGCGGGCCTCAAGTTTCGCTTATTCACCCAGGTACTTGAGTGCAACCTGGATGCCTTCGTCATAAAGGGCCTGAAAGTCGCCGCGAAACTGGTCGCCGCGACTGGCGGCGCGATAGAAAAACTGGCTTATCCTGCCAACCGGGGCGTATGGCTCACCTTCGAGGGTGGTCGTGCTCCCAATGTCGATCGTGCCATCGAGATCGAAATCGTCGACATATTGAAAGGGCTGGCCGACCAGCAGCCCCGGCACGGGCTCCTTGCGGATGCGCAGCATCTCCGCGCGGTTGCCCACAGGAGCGATATGCTCATAGCACCACCTGATTTTGTCATCGAGCCGCAGGCAGGCGACAGTGGCACCATTGGTGTCGAGCTGGATCCGTTCGGTATGCGCCGCGATGTTCCGCAGGTTTTCCGGGTACGGCATTTTCACTCCGGAAATCAGATTGATGACCATCCGCACCTGCTCTCGCTCAGCGGCTGTTGCTGACGTCAGGCCCGCGCCGATCACAAGTGCGCATGCGCACGCGAGTGTCTTGATCATGTGGTGAATCTCTCCCATTGAGCGGAAATGCAACGCGGCGAACCCCGCTCGGTTCCTGAGGCCACCTGCACTTTGCTGTGGAAAAAAATGTCGCTTACCGCTCCGAAAACGGCGCTGTACGGCCGCCCGAACGGAGCCGCGAATGTCCTGGAAGCTTCCGCTTCCTGGGCACAGCGCAGATGGCGCGACCTGCTGTCGGCTCGACCGAGTCGAGCATGACCTAAGTCTGTGTGAAAACTCAAAGTGCGAAGCGCGACGAGGATGATATTCTTGATTTCGATTTCAAAATTGAATGCGCTTGCGATGTGGGCACATTAAGAGGTCTTAAACGAGTGACCAGTTCTATCGCGATTGATCGCCTTCGCGTTTTCACGAGGCCTGGACCCAAAGAGGTCAGCACGCAGCTTGTACCAGGGCAACACCGCTTTAGCCGAGTTGGTCGACCAACGCCGACCACAAGGCCCACGGCTCGTCATTGTAACCCGGATCCTAAACGGCGGTGTGCACCATGACGAGCTTGGAGACCGGATCAACGCAAACATACTGGCCCTTGTATCCCAGCAGTGCGAACTGACGCCTCTCACCGGGAAATAACCACAAGAGATAGCCATAGCCGAACTTCTTCGTAGCCCTGCCTGGTAGCAAATGAGCGTCCGAAGCGCGCACGGTCGTCGCATCGATCATCCATTGTTCCGGGACGATCTGCTTGCCTTCCCATGCGCCGTCATGCGCCAGCAAGCGCCCGAGCCGCGCATAGTCGCGCAGCACTGCATTGAAGCCGAAGTGCGCCAGTTCAAATCCCTCCGCGTCTATCAACCATCTGGCGTCCGCTTCCGCCCCGATCGGATCCCACACCTTCTCGCGCAAATAGTCGGACGCCGATTTATCGACCGCATTGTGAAGCACCATGCCCAGCACATCGGGTTCTGCGCTCGCGTAGTAAAATCTCGTTCCCGCCGGGGCTATCCGTTGATTGAATTGTACGATACTATTGACCGTTCCTATTTTGGTGGCAGGAAACGCGATCCCCATGCCGTTCCACAGGCGATTAAGGTCGCGTCCTCCGTCTCTGGTTTCCCCGAAATCGACGCCCGAGGACATGTGCAGGAGATCACGGATCGGCGTCCTGCCATACTCGCTTCCTCTGAAGCCAGGCACATAGGCTTCTGGACTGTCATCAACGGATTTTGCGCCCTCGGCGATTGCAATGCCAATCAACAGCCCGACGATCGACTTGACCATCGACTGGGATACGAAAAGGTCATGATCAGTTCTCGCATATTGATAATGCTCGAAGAGGATCTGGTCGTCCTTAGCGATCAACAGGCCGGTGATCGGATTGCGTGATACGTAGTCGATGGGCGAAAACCGCTTACCGCGAAACTCGTAGTAAATCTGTGCTGTCGAGCACTTGAACTTCCAGGGCGTCGTGGCAGACTCAGGTGAACGGAACCTTCAAGGGGAATGTCTCGCCGTCGCGGCCTCGCGCGGCTGCCGAGCCAAAATGACCAGCTATCCGCCTCCGCGATACGTCCTATCGGAAGGTACGATTTCAAAGGCATTGCTCCGCTGACTATTTGCAGGCGACGAGACAACCTCGTCAGGAGCATGACATTCGATGAGCTATCGTTCATTCCTCTTCAGCATTGCCGTGGCCGGCATGGCCGGCCTGGTATCACCGGCTCTCGCTGAGACTCCGACTGGCCCCGCGGCCGTCGCCTATCAGCAGACACCAGACATCTACCGTTTTCCGTTGGGAAAACTCGACATCGTCGCGCTGTCGGACGGGACCGTGCCGCAGGATCTGCACCAGATTCTGACCCATACCAGGCCTGCCGATGTCGACGATCTTCTTGACCGGTCGTATCTCGCCAATCCCGTCGAAGCCTCGATCAATGCGTATCTGATACGCGACGACACGCGCCGCATTCTGGTCGACACCGGCTCGGGACAGTTGTTTGGACCCGGCTATGGCGGCAAGCTCGTCGACAGTCTCGCCTCCGTCGGTACGAAACCCGAAGACATCACGGACATCCTGATCACCCACGTCCATACCGATCATACCGGCGGGCTGGTCGCGGACGGACAGCGGGCGTTTCCGAACGCGACCATCCATGTCGGCAAACCCGACCTCGATTTTTTCCTCGATCCGTCGAACGCCGCCACGACAGGCTACGCGATGAAGTATTTCGATGAAGCCGCCAAGACCATCGGCATCTACGACAAGGCAGGCAAGGTGAAACCGTTCGCCGATGGCACTGCTGTTCTTCCAGGTGTGGTCGCGACCATTCACCCCGGCCATACGCCCGGAAGCGCCTTCTTCACCGTGACCAGCGAGGGCCGGTCCATCGTCTTCGTCGGCGACATCATCCATGTTGCGGCCGTGCAGTTTCCCAATCCCGGGATCACGATCGTCTATGACGTGGACGCGGCGAGAGCGGCCTCGGTGCGTCAAACTGCGTTCGCCGAATTTGTTCGCGACCGTCAATTGATCGCTGCCCCGCACCTGCCATTCCCCGGAGTCGGGCATGTCGGCGCCAGGGGCAATGGCAGCTTCGGCTGGTTTCCGGTCGAATACCGAAACCGGGCGGGGCAATAGTCCGGCTCCGCACGCGACGGCCGGTACGACCCGGCCGTCGCTTCACAAGTCGGCGCGACCTTGCGCGCTCGCGACCCGGAACACCTGCTCGCGGAGCCAGACGTGAGCGGGGTCATTCCGGGTGCGGTCGTGCCAAAAGGCGCTGAGGTTGAACCGTGCGAGCGCCAGAGGCGGCTCGAACAGATCGAGGGCTCCGGCGAAACGCGCCAGAAAACGATGCGGCAGAGTGCAGATATGGTCGCTGCTCGCCAGTATCACCGGTGCCAGGGCGTAACTCTGGATCGAGACGGACACTCTGCGTTCACGCCCGAGTGTCGCCAGCGCCGCATCGACAGCTCCGCTGAAGCGGCCTCCGGCCGTCGAGATCAACAGATGATCGAGCGAGCAGAACTGGTCCAGCGTGAACGGCTCCCGCCCCCGTGGATGATCGATGCGCTGGGCCGTCACGAAGTGGTCGTCAAGCAGCGTTCTGCTCATGAGCCCACCTGCACCATCCTCGACTGCACCGACGAACAGGTCGAACCGGCCCTGCTCGAGATCCGTGAAGATGCTGGGCTTGTCGGGGAAAACGAACGCCAGTCGGACATGCGGGGCCTGGGCCTTCACGAAAGGGATGAGGTCGGGCGCCAGGATCGCCGCCGGATTGTCCGTCGCGGCGATCCGGAACGTCCGTTGGCTCGTGGCCGGATCGAAAACGCTCGCGACATTGGAAAATTCCCGCAGCCGATAGATGAGTTCGAGCAGCGCGGGCTGAATGGCGTGGGCGTGCGGCGTCGGAATCATGCCGCGCCCGGACGCCGCGGGAACCAGAAGCTGATCGCCAAAATGCTGACGCAAGCGGGCAAGCCGGCCGGATAGAGCCGATTGCGAGATACCGAGACGCGTGGCAGCATGCGTCACGTTCTGATCCCTGAGCAAGGCATCAAGGGTCAGCAGCAGATGGCCGTCGATATCGAAAAGCTTTTCGCGCAAGAAGGTCGGGCCCCATACCGGAATCGCGGGTCACCGGTCGTTGATGTTACGACGGAAAGCGGAGCTGCCAAACACCAGGCCTCGGGCTGCTGTGGCTTAGCTCACCCCGCTTGCATCGCGCGCGCCGCCGCGCTGTGGCGCCGGATCAGGTCGGCGAGGTCGAGGCCTGGAATGGCGCCGTCGGTGACCACCCATCGGCCGCGCACCATGACGCGGTCGGCGCGGTGCGCGCCGCACAGCACCAGCGCGGCGATCGGATCGCCGTGGCCGGAGAAGCGCAGTTCATCGAGCTTGAACAGCGCGAGATCGGCCGCCTTGCCGATCGTGATCTCGCCAAGCTCGGGCCGGCCGATGCAGGCCGCGGAGCCTTGAGTGGCCCAGCGCAAGGCGTCCTTGTGGCTGACCCTGGTGACGCCGTAGCGGGCGCGCTGCAGGAGGAAGGCGGCCCTCACCTCCTGCATCAGGTTGGACTCGTCGTTTGACGCGGAGCCGTCGACGCCGAGCCCGATGGCAACCCCCGCCTCTTCCATCTCGCAGACCGGGCAACAGCCGGAGGCCAGGATCTGGTTGGAGCAGGCGCAATGGCTGATGGCGGTCCCCGCCTTGCCGAGCCGCTGCATTTCGGATGCGTTGAAGAAGATGCCGTGGGCGAGCCAGGTGCGCGCGTTCAACCAGCCGCATTGTTCGAGATAGTCGAGCGGACGGCAACCGAGCGTCGCCTCGCAGAACCGGTTCTCGTCCTCGGTCTCCGCCAGATGGGTGTGCAGGCGGACATCGAGCTTGTCGGCAAGCGCCGCGGTGGCCCGCATCAGCGATGATGTCACCGAGAACGGCGAACATGGCGCGAGCGCGATCTGCACCATGGCATCAATGCCGCGCTCGTGGTGTTTGGCCACGACGCGCGCGCTGTCGGCCAGGATGGTATCCTCGTCCTGCACGACACTGTCGGGCGGCAGTCCGCCATCGCGCCGCGAGCGGTTCATCGAGCCGCGCGTCAGCAGCACCCGCAGGCCGAGCCTCTTCGCCGCGGCGACCTCGATATCGACGGCGTCTTCGAGCCCGGCTGGAAAGACGTAGTGATGGTCGGTCGTGGTGGTGCAGCCGGAGAGCAGCAGTTCCGCCATCGCAACGGTGACGCCGAGGTCGAGCGCCTCAGGCGTCAGCCGGGCCCAGACCGGATACAGCGCCTGCAGCCAGGGGAACAATTCGCGGTCCATGGCCGCCGGCAACGCCCTCGTGAGCGTCTGATAGAAATGGTGGTGCGTATTGATCAGGCCGGGCAGGATCACATGCTGGCCCGCCTCGAACACCGCCAGATTGTCGATTCCAGGCGTCACGCCCGACGGAACACGCTCAGCGATTCTGCCATTGCGCACCACGACGCCGCGTTCGGCCCCGTCAGCCAGAATGGCGAGGGGATCCTTGATCCAGATCGACTGCTCTTGGCTCAGCTCTTGGGTCATATGTCTCTGATCTCCCCGGGACGGGCTGTCATGCGCAAAGCCGTGCCACGATCTGCCTGCAATTCAAAGACCATGATGTACTCTTGTGGGTTGGCTCCGGTCTTGCAAGACTTGCCCGAGGGAGACCCGGCCTTGTTCAAAGCACTAGCGTGGTCATGGATCTGAACACCGTCACGGAAGTGGCCCGCCCGCGGAACCGGGCACAATTGCCGGTTTGGACGGCAGGCGATGCCTGGCTCGCGGGCGGCACCTGGCTGTTCTCGGAACCGCAGGCCCATTTGCGGCGACTGGTCGATCTGACCGATCTCGAATGGCCCGCCCTGAGTGTCGGCGAGACCGGGCTGAGCATTGCTGCCACCTGCACCATTGCCCAGCTCGATGCCTTGGTCTGCCCCGTCGAATGGCTCGCCGCACCCCTCATCAACCAGTGCTGCCGCGCCTTTCTCGCCTCCTTCAAGATCTGGAAGACCGCCACCGTCGGCGGTAATCTCTGCATGTCGCTGCCGGCCGGGCCGATGATCTCGCTCGCGGCGGCGCTCGATGGCATCTGCACGATCTGGAAGGCCAGCGGCGGCGAACAGAAGCTCGGGGTGCTCGACTTCGTCACCGGCAACCAGACAAACGTGCTGACGCCGGGCGATCTCTTGCGCCAGGTCGAGCTTCCGCTCGCCGCGCTGAAGCGCCGCGCGGCCTTCCGGCAGATCTCGCTGACACCGGTCGGCCGTTCCGCGGCGCTGCTGATCGGCACCATCGGCCGCGAGGGCGATCTCGCCCTGACCGTGACGGCATCGACGGTGCGCCCGCACAGGATCGGCTTTGACGCCATGCCCGATGCCGCCGAGCTGCGCGAGGCGATCCTGGACGGCATTCCCGACGAGATCTACCACGATGACGTCCATGGCAAGCCGGTCTGGCGCAAGCAGATGACATTGCGGCTCGCCGAGGAGATCCGCGCCGAACTCGCAGCAACGGTGCGATGATGACCTATCAGATCAACGGCAAGGAAGTGTCAGCGAGCCCCCGCGCCGGTCAGTGTCTGCGCACCCTGCTGCGCGAAACAGGCCATTTCGGCGTCAAGAAGGGCTGCGACGCCGGTGACTGCGGCGCGTGCACGGTCCTGATCGATGGCGAGCCGGTGCATAGCTGCCTGATCCCGGCGTTCCGGGCGGAAGGCCATGCCATCACCACCATCGAGGGACTGGCTGAAGATGGCGGTGTGCATCCGATGCAGCAGGCATTCCTCGACGCCCAGGCGTTCCAGTGCGGTTTCTGCACCGCGGGCATGATCCTGACCTGCGCTTCGCTCAACCAGGCCCAGAGGCAGGATCTTGGCGTCGCGCTGAAGGGCAACCTCTGCCGCTGCACCGGCTATCGCGCGATCGAGGATGCTCTCAACGGCACGAACAACCTCGAAGACGCCGTACCCGGCGATGCGTTCGGTCGCAGCCTGCCCGCGCCCGCGGGCCCGCAGGTGGTGCGTGGCGCCGCGCCCTATACCTTCGATACCGCCATCGAGGGCTTGCTGCACATCAAGCTTGTGCGCTCGCCGCATGCGCATGCGCGGATAGTCGCGATCGACAAGACCCCGGCGCTCGCAGTGTCCGGCGTGCATGCGGTGCTGACATCAGAGGATGCGCCGGATCGGCTGTTCTCCACGGCGCGGCACGAGAGGGACTGGATGGATGCGGACGACACGCGCGTGCTCGACCCCGTCGTGCGTTTCATCGGGCAGAAGGTTGCAGCCGTCGTCGCCGACAGCGAGGCCGCCGCCGAAGAGGGATGCCGGCGCCTGCGCGTCGACTACGAGATCTGGCCTGCGGTGATCGACCCCGAGCAGGCGATTGCGCCGGGCGCGCCGGTGATCCACCCGGACAAGACCCGGGAGCATCGTGTCGCCAATGCGAGCCGCAACATCGTCGGCGAAACCCATGGCGAGTTTGGCGATGTCGCGGGTGCACTGGCCCGATCAGCGGCGGCTTACGAAGGAACCTTCACGACGCAACGTGTTCAGCACGCCGCGCTCGAGACCCATGGCGGGCTTGCCTGGCTCGATTCCCACGGCGTCCTCAACGTGCGCTCCTCGACGCAGGTGCCGTTTCTGACGCGGCGGGCGCTCAGCGAGATCTTCGAACTGGCGCCGGACAAAATCCGGGTGTTCTGTGAGCGGGTCGGCGGCGGCTTCGGTGGCAAGCAGGAGATGTTCGTCGAGGACATCCTGGCCCTTGCAGCGCTCAGGACCGGCCGGCCGGTCAAGCTCGAACTGACCCGCGAGGAGCAGTTCATCGCCACCTCGACGCGGCATCCGATGCGGATCACGGTCAAGGCGGGCGCGGACGGCAATGGCAAGCTGACCGCGCTAGAGATCGACGTGCTCTCCAACACCGGCGCCTATGGCAACCACGGGACGCAGGTGCTGTTTCACGCCTGCAGTGAATCGCTCGGTGTCTATAATTGCCCGAACAAGAAGGTCGATGCCGTGGTTGCCTACACCAACACGGTGCCGGCGGGTGCCTTCCGTGGCTACGGCCTGCCGCAAACGCTGTTCGCGGTCGAGGCTGCGATCGACGAACTGGCGCGCCAGCTCGGCATCGATCCCTACGAGATGCGCCGCCGCAATGTCGTGAAGCCGGGCGATCCCATGCTGTCGCCGCCGGGCCCCGCCCATGACGACGTGTCCTACGGAAGCTATGGGCTCGACCAGTGCCTCGATCTCGTCGAGCGCGCGATGCGGGCCGAAGCGGCGCCCCTCGAACTCGGGCCCGTCTGGCTGGTTGGCGAGGGGATCGCGCTCACCATGATCGACACGGTGCCGCCGGGCGGGCATATCGCGGACGCTTCGATCGCGTTGCGCGACGACGGCGGCTTTGAGCTGACCGTTGGAACGGCCGAATTCGGCAACGGCACCAGCACCGTGCACCGCCAGATCGCGGCGACCGTGCTCAAGACCACTGTCGACCGGATTTCGCTGCGGCAGTCCGACACCGCGCATGGCGGCCACGATACCGGCGCCTATGGCAGCGCCGGCACCTTCGTGGCCGGCCGGGCGACCCAGGCGGCGGCGGAAAAGCTGGCCGGGGAACTGACAGCCCTTGCCGCGAGCCTGATGGGCGCCGACGCGACCGTATGCGCGCTGCAAGGCGAGGCGGTCGTGAACGGACCGCAACGCCTGTCCTTCGTTCAGCTGGCAAGCTCTGCGCGCGAGCGGGGCAAGGCGCTTGTCGCGAGCGGCAATTCGCAGGGGACGCCGCGCTCCGTTGCCTTCAATGTGCAGGGCTTTCGAATAGCCGTGAACAAGGGCACCGGGCAGATCAGGATTCTGAAAAGCGTGCAGGCGGCGGATGCCGGTCGCGTCGCCAACCCGATGCAATGCCGCGGCCAGATCGAAGGCGGTGTCGCGCAATCGCTCGGCGCCACACTCTACGAGGAGATGGTGATCGATGACGCCGGCCGCGTGGTCAATCCGCGGTTCCGCGACTATCACCTGCCCTCGTTCGCCGACCTGCCGCGCACTGACGTCTATTTCGCCGACACCAACGACGCGCTGGGGCCGCTGGGCGCCAAGTCGATGAGCGAAAGCCCTTACAATCCCGTGGCGGCCGCGCTCGGCAACGCGCTCGCGGACGCCACCGGCATCCGGTTTACCTCGGTGCCGTTCAAGCCCGATCGGCTGTTGCCGCTGTTGCAGGTGAAGTTTGGAAGTTGACGCTTGCGCCGCTGCGCTCCCTCTCCCGCTCTTGCGGGGGAGGGTTGGGGTGGGGGAAAGCCGCATACGCCATCGCCAGAAACGTCGGCTTTCACAGAAGCCTCAGTGGATGAGGCAGCGGACAAGTCGGCAGTCCCCGAGTGCGCCCCCACCCCACCCTCCCCGCGAGCGGGAGAGAGAGCGAGAGGCCAACACGCGTGGCTGGAACGACGGGTTTTATGGAATCGACCGACTAGGTCCGTTCAACCCTCGACAACAGAAATCTCGTGGCTGCGCTGGCATGTCAGTCTGGGGCGAATTGCGGACATGACGAGGCAGTCCGATCAAGTCGTGAATGACCCGGACCTTGAGCTGCCTTGCGATTCAAATCCCGGCTAGCTCTTCACACGCAATAAGCGTCACGGCACACCACTACGAGGCAAAACGCTATAAGCCCGGCACCCTGACAGAAGAAGTTGCAAACATTTACAAGGCGCAGGAAAAGGCTTTCAAGGATGGATGGGTTGTCAACGTCCAGAAATGCCAGCACTGCAAGGGCGCCGGGATGGTGCTGTCGGAGCAGCAAAACGTCTGGTAGTCTACAGAGGTTCGGCGCCGTCCTCCCCGACCCCCTGGCGCCAGAACAGCCCCGTAACCAGTCGGGGCTTTTGCTAGGTGACTTATGGCTATGAAGCGCTGCCTATACATTTCTACTTTTGGCCCCGGAAATGCTCCAACGCACAACGCGGCCGAGGCCGCTTATAACACGCTTGTTGCACCGGTTTTTCGCATCGACTTTCCCGAATTTGAGGTAAATCGATATCACTCTGAATCGGTGCACGCCTCGATTAGCGAGCGTGTCTTGAACGATGTTTTAACCGCCGATCTGGTCATAGTTGACCTTACCGAGCTAACGTCGAACGGATTTTACGAGCTTGGAGTGAGGCATTCGACCGGCCTTCCCACTGTTTTGTTGGCGCAAGTCGGTCATTCGCTCCCCTTCGACCATAAAGATTACCGGTTCGTCACCTATCTCAACAAGGGAAGTGACGACGAGGTAGATCAAAGGACACGGGAAGCGCTCATCGAAGCAGTCAACAGCGCCCTTCAGACCGTCTCGCCTACGCCTGGGCTTAGAATTCCCACGCAGAAAACGTCCCCGCGCGAAACTCGCCACGAATTGGCTGCGCGGATACAGGAATCCGCCGATTCACTCCAATCGCTCCGTATCAATTCGGTAAGCGACATTGTCGCTTCGCTGCAAATGATTGCCGCAGACCTAGAAGCCGTCGAAGACGAACAAACTCCTTCGGCGATGAAGGAGGCGGGCGAAAAGGTACTTAAGATCCTTTCGCGAATAGCTGACCAACTCTCCACCGTTAAAGGTTCGCGGATCATTGTGGCTGGGATTATCTCATTTGTGCTGGGCGGCGCTGGATATTCCGCATTTACGATTTACGGGATCACCCTCGCCTTCTGGCAAGGGCCTGAGGTATTCACGAAGGCAATCGAGGCTATTACCAAGCGCGATAAATAGAGTTTTGTCCATGCCCCTTGAAGACGTATTTCACGAGGCTCTGGCTGACTTTCTAGCCCACGAGTACGCCCTGGTCCGCAAAGACGCCCATGAGCAGTCACTCTGTGGCCGGCTGGCCATCTATATGGATCGCGCCAAGGATCGTCACGGGTACGAGCGATATTACGTCGATGTCGAATATAACCGACGCGGCGAAGGCCGAAAGCAGATCCTGCACCCACTAACCGGCAAGCATATTGATGTTACATGCGACCTGCTCCTTCACAGTCGCGGTGATCTGGATGATGACAACCAGATCGCTCTGGAGATGAAGAAGGACTACGCGACAAACAAGAAGAAGCGAAGCGACCGTGAACGGCTGCAAGCCCTGACGTTACCAATGCCAGAAGGTGGAAACCTGGATTACGTTTGTGGGTACCGCCTCGGCTACTATCTGGAAGTCAACATCGGGGATCGGACGCTGCTCATTGAAGAGTATCGCGGCGGAAAAATGACCCCGCTCGGAATAGCAGAGTTTGCCCAGGGTTAGGTCCGTTAAGGGTGATCGCTTCATTTGGGCGGTCGGCCGGCCTGTTCCGAGCCAACCCGAGCAACCGACATCCTTGGCGTTCGTCGGCACGTTTCGAAAGGACGAATCTTAGACGTCAGTTGGCTCTGAAGCTCATTCACGCCAGCAATCGCGAGTGACTTCTGAATGAGCCCCACAAGCCGGGCTGACGCGCCAGCCACGAGGGAGGTTCGGCAATCGTCGTAGTATGTTGAAGCGCAGGAGGTCGATGATACCGGTTGCGCGAAAGTAATTTCAAATAGGACAAAGCAACATGAAAAAAACTCAGCAGCAAAAGGCCGCCAAAAAACAATTGACGAGTGCTGTGCCAGCGCGAGCCAAGTATCCGCGCCAGTCGGTAGAGGGCGCGCTTCGAATACCGAAGGCCATTCTTGAGCAAAACGCAGGGAAAGCCTGTACTCCGCAACAGGCCGCAACCTTATTAGGCTTCAGCACGGCAAAAGGGCCGTTTGGCGTAGAAATTTCATCGGCCACAAAGTATGGCTTTTTGTCGCGAAACGAGGGAAAGCTTCAACCTACTGATCTCGCCCGCCAAATTCTACGTCCCACGACCACAGAAGACGCCTTGAGGGGCTATCGGCAGGCGATTTTAAACGCGCCAGAACTTTCGGACGTTTACAAGCACTATCGTGGCGAAAATCTTCCAGATGATGAAACCTTTTTCCGCAACACGCTGATAGACACTTTCCATATTCCTGAAGATGATTACGCGGCCTTCAAGAAAATATTCGATGAATCGTTAGAGAAGGCCAAGCTCTTTGAGAAACACGGCGACAAAACGCGTGTCATCGACATTTCCGAGGAGGTCTCGCCTCCTGAAGGACAATCACCGCGAATCAAGAAGCTCGGAGCAGAAGCCTCCGTCCGAGCTGGCGAGACGTGCTTTGTCATGCAGCCTTTTGCCGCGCCGTATGGCAATTATTACGAAAAGATTTTCAAGCCCGCTATCGAAAAGACTGGCCTACAGGCTGTTAGGGCTGATGCAGAAATTTTTGCAACCGGTAAAATCATCGATCAAGTTTGGCGGGGAATCAACGCCGCAAAGGTGCTTGTGGCTGAGTTAACGACACGAAACGCAAACGTATTTTATGAGTTAGGTCTCGCGCACGCTTTGAATAAACCGTAAGCATCCGGCCAAGGCCCGGGAGTTCCGGTTCGCTCGCGAGGATGACGAACTGATGTGAGCGATCAGGCTGCAGCCGGAATGTTGGAGCGGTGTTTCCAGCTCCAGGGCAGCAGGTCGGCGAT
>Ga0307509_10008152_pt1 | contig 13432 bp, 6 predicted proteins | sample 10_EM_MG_FD_202245 | JGI IMG/M metagenome (GOLD analysis project Ga0307509, IMG submission 202245) | Populus trichocarpa ectomycorrhiza microbial communities from riparian zone in the Pacific Northwest, United States - 10_EM | ecosystem: Host-associated > Plants > Roots > Unclassified | place...
AAAAAAGTGATAAGTCGACTCGAAACAGAACGCAAGCGACACGCTGGAGCGTTGGGAATTCTTCGTCCGAATTAGACCTTGGCCATGTCAGGAGCGCCTAATGAACACCTAATCGGGAACGGTCCTGGTTTCCTCACACGGATTATCATTGTTAGTATCGCTTAGCTCAGATTATGATCGCGTAGCTCGGATTATCAACTGAGGGTTTTCCTGATGTGGCATCCAAGCCTTATCTTCAGGCATGTTTCACGTGTCGTTTCTCTTTGTGTATTCTGCACAGCCCTCAGCCTATCGGCCCGCCTGCTACTGCTATTACACAGCCACAGGGAAGGTGACAACGAAAATAGCCTGACTAACTAAAATCCGAGCCGCTGCGATGTGCTTACTCTAACTTCACATCCGAGTCGTATATCGCAGCGCAGCGTGCAACATTTGCACTTTGGAACAGCGAACCTCATTGAGGGCCCCCGCCAGCCCCTTCCTCTCTCTCCCTCCCGATTAGGGTTTGAACGTCTGGTTGAGTCTAGTCTTTGGGTACAACTGCAACGCAACCAGTTGCATGCCTAACGAAATTTCCCAAAAGACTGGCCCGGGCTGCCCCCAACCGGTTACAACCGGTTCATTCACAACTGGTTGTACTAGTAACCCGAGTTGCAGCTGCAAGCGACAGACCTCAACATTGTCCAGCAAGCTCGTCGCGCATCCGGTGGACCTCGCGGCATTTTCAAACTGCCATGTTAGAAGTGCAAGACCATTACGCTGTCACGGTAGTTTCAGTTCCATCTCCCCGTCGTCTCTTCTTTCAGTTGCTCTGAATGCACCAACTCACCTACGAGTGGCTTCTATTCCTTCTACCAGACAAGTTAGTTCCTTCGTAGTATTCCGGTTCGCGTGTACGGTACATTGATACCGCGGTGATGTAGGACCAGGTAGCTGCTGATCACGAGAAGGATAACAGATGTCGAAACAAGAGCCATCGACCATCGAACAAGCTCTGTAAGAATCATGACTACACTCAGATAGGTTCAGTCTGAGAAATGCAACCTAACACTCCCATGTGAACCCATATACTCGCGATATATGAGAGGCTGACCTAAGCAGGTATCCCCATTGGCCATCTAAGGGAAGCTTCACATATACCGCTGCTTGTATTCTCACGCAAACCTAGAGTCCAACCTTCCGACCGAACCTCTCCCGTCTCGGTATTTTATAAGCAAGGCTCCGCAGCTACCCTTTCCACCCAAGAGCAAAGGATCGTGGGAGCCCAGGTGAGTGAGCAGACCAGGAATAACAGCGGGAACGGGGTTGGCCTAAAGGACGGCATCCTACCCAAATTCCCAAGCCACTCCGCGTGTTCGAGTCGCGTAGCTATCCTCCAAGCAAGCATTTAGTGACAGCATGTCGGGGCTCAAGGAGCCGGGGGAGGGGAATGACGGTTGGTTGCTGCGCAGGCGGCGTCATGTGGTAGACACGTGATACGTCACAGAGAGGGGAGGAATATATATTGGGAGTAGGGTACATACATGTGATGGACGTAGAACACCACGCACTCTCCGAGTCCCGTACATCACGCGGCGCCGGTCCCAACTGCCATCTACCGTCTAGATTTTGAAGCCGAGACTCCGCATGCAGGTTAAATGCTCTTGTACGAGCTCTTTGCACTTTTCGTCCGCCTCAGACCCATCGAATTTGAGGAAGCAGTCGTCGCGTACTGATTTTGTCTGCGGACAAGCACAACAGCTACGATTGGGGTAAAATTCTCGTCAGGTCAACAGTGTCGGAGAGACTACGGCTAACTGGGGATAGGAAGAGGGTTGCAAGGGGTGCATGAAAAAGACACATACGGCTTCAAGCCTTGTGGGTTGAGAGGGTTCTGCTTGGGGTCAGTGGGGTCATATGGTACCTTGGCAGAAGACGGTGCTGGGGTTGGGGACCAGAAGGCAGTGATCTAAAGAACACTTGAAAATGCCGTAAGCATGAATGAAGGACATACGGACCCTTTCGAACATGATGTAGGATGCTGAACCGGAGGGTTTGGGTTATGTCAAACGGCTTCAGTTGCTTTGCTGGACATCACGTGGTCACGGCACCCCGATGACGGCTCAGTTCGAGTCACAGCGCTGCGCTCACACTCTGACTGTGTCTCTGCGGGGATAGTACACGTGTTGAAGGGATGATCGATTATCGTCTGAGCCAGACATGTATCGTAGTGGCAGGGTCCGTTTGTGGGACCCACCTCCGAGTCCAACGGTCATCTAACAAGGCTGTGCAGTTTTCGACATCTTCGATATGGGAACGCTGCAATGTGAGTACCGAATCCGACCTCCCCCTTTCAAATCCTTTCATCGTTTTGAATTGTTTTTTTTATTTGCTTTTCTTCGTAGTTACTCTCTATGAAGGTGAGAAACGCTGGCGCGTCTCCGTTGATCAAAACATTCCTTCATCATCGTCCCAGTCCCATCCTCTGCACCCTGCCCGGCACTCAGTCCTGGCCATGCCATCACTGAGGAACTACTCCCTTTCAAACGAGGGAGACCTGGACACTGCCATCCTACATTTTACCCATGTTGTATTTCTATCATCTCACCCCGCGACTAGAGATGGCTCGAGCCCCGAGCTGCCGTTGGCTTTCTCACTCTTCGCAGAGGCCCTTTTACGTCGTTCGCTCGAGTTCCAGCGGCCTGGTGACCTCAATTATTGTGTGAAGTACCTTCGCTATGTTCAAGACCAGTCATGGGAGGCTTTCAGCATCACACCACATCATACCACAGGATTACTTGTGCGTGCACTGGGCCTTCGGGCGCGCTTGGAGCCTGGCCATGCGATGCAGGATGTCGAAGAGATGTCGGTCCTCTGCTACAAACTCTTCACCTCAGATATTTCAGAGTCACACCTACAACACGTTGTTGCAGATTTAGCTCGAACTGTTAGCGACATCGCACGATCACGGAATCAACATCCTTCACCCCAAGTCATCGAATTTCTGCGCGACACAAATACACGTTGCCCAGATTTCTATGACGTTGCCGTCGCGCTTGCTTTTTCCCTTGTCATTCGATTTTCTGTGACCAGATCAATGGATGATTATGAGGATGCCATGACTCTCTCGGACCAAGTAATTTCTCGTTTCCATTCAGACTTCACCCAAGATCCTCTAGTTTTCATGTTTCCCCCAATACTCATGATGAACCGATTCGTATTTTACAGAAACCCAGAGTATCTAGAGGACGCGATCTTTCGCGTTCGTGCTTATCTCGGCTCGCTGCTTCCTGAACATCCATTGCGTCCTGCTTTGACATCTGGCCTGACAACGCTCGAAAAGGCACGCTTTGACGAATTTGGCGTCACAAATGACCTTCAACAAGGGTATTCCAAGGATCCAGAGATCGCCACAATTCCCTCATTCTCGGAGTTGTCGGCGTCTCTTACTGGTTTCAAATTCTCTTCGTTGAGGGTGGAGGATCAAAAACGGCATCTTGAAGCTGTTCTTTCTGTGGATCACGTTACCAATATAGAAGACATCGGAGAGGCCATCAATTATTGTCGGCTCTTACATATGTCGCTTCAATCAAGTCCCGAAAACCCAATGACACATCTCACTGTTAATCACTTGAGCGGCCTCCTCCTTACTGCGTTCAAACGTACCCTCAATACTAAGTATCTCGATGAATCGATTACCATCTCTCGTAACCTGCTCAAAGTACAAGGCGTCAAGCGGACCCACTTTCGGACCGTTGAACACCTTATCACCTCTCTAAATATTCGCTTTCTACTATATAGTGACAAAAGGGACCTTCATGAAATCATGGAACTATACCCGACAGCTATCGAAGATCCCCACACAAACGTACCCAACCGATTATCCCTTGCATGCCAATGGGCGGATGTTTCACGAAACCACAAACACGCCTCCGTTTCCACCGCATATGAAGGCGCTATTTCGTTAATGCAAGAGACTCTGACCTTCGCTCCAACCATCGAGACACAACATTTTCGTCTTCTCAGAAGGCGCGATCAATATCAGGAACTGCCATTGAACTACGCATCATATCAGATCCAAATTGGTCAGCTTGACAAGGCGATCGAGACGCTGGAACGAGGGAGAGGTCTACTTTGGTCGGAGATGCGGGGCCTCCGCACGTCTATTGACCAACTTCGTGCCGTCGACTTGCCACTGGCTGAGAAATTTGCTTCTATCAATCAGGATCTAGAGGCATTGACAATGTCAATCTCCCCCAGTGTATGGACGAATGACGTTAAAACCGCCGATCAAGAGTCGATGGATCCATTCGGTCGGGTCGTGACGAAACAACGAAGACTTCTGGACGAGCGCAACGACCTCATCACGCAGATCCAGGCCTTGCCGGGATTTGGGAGATTCATGACGGCCCTTTCCTTCGACACACTCCGCTCCGCCGCTGCACGTGGTCCTGTTATCATCATCAATCATTGCGATTGGCGTTCCGACATAATCATTCTTCATCACTCTCCTCCTTCCCTTATTCCCACCAGCCACGATTTCTGTTCCCGGGCAAATGGGATGAGGGACAAGCTATTCGATGCACGAAAGAAAGGCCTCGACTCGATGGATTACGAGGATATTCTGGGCTATGTCCTTAGGGATCTCTATGATCTCGTTGGCAAACCAGTAATTGAAAGGCTCCGTTCGTTGAATGTGCCGGAACAGTCTCGCATCTGGTGGTGCCCAACATCTGTCTTCTGCTCTCTTCCCCTCCATGCGATGGGTCCAATCCGATCAGACGGCAATGTCGATCTGTACTTCTCCGATCTATACATCCCTTCATATACCCCTACGCTTTCTGCACTCATCCAAGCCTGCAAACCCAGTACACGAACGTCCAATAAGCCTTCTATTCTTCTCGTGGCGCTGCCTGATGCGAAAATGCCAAAGGCGTTGCAGGAGATGCTTATCGTCCAAGCTAGCAGTCCATCTGTGACCACCCTTATTGGCGAAACGGCAACACCCACTGTCGTTCTGGAACACATGAGGGACCACCAGTTCGCACACATTTCGTGTCATGGGATACTCGAGACAGGAAGGCCATTTGATGCGTCCTTCAAGCTTCATGGAGGGGCACATCTCACGCTGCTGGACATTGTGCGATCACGGCTTCCCAATGCCGAATTTGCGTTTCTGTCCGCGTGTCACACTGCGGAGCTGACAGAAGAGAGCATTGCGGATGAAGGATTGCATCTTACGGCGGCTGTTCAATACTGCGGATTCAGAAGCGTGGTCGGGACAATGTGGGCGATGGCCGACATCGATGGTCCAGACCTCGCTGTGAAATTTTACAGGGCGGTATTCTCAGATCAACAGGAGGGGATTCCTTATTACGAGAGAACAGCTGAGGCACTACGGGACGCTGTGAGGTCTCTACGAAGAAAGAGAGATATGAGATTGGAGCGGTGGGTGAATTTTGTCCACTACGGGGCATGATTTAGGATTGTGATTATGTGATCCCTGTACGTGCTGGAGAGTGTTTGAACTCATCCTTCTCAACTCATCACTCGTTCGTAGAGAGGCAAACTAAGGAACTCAAACCCAAAGATGACTTGAGAGGTTGCGTCTATCAGAGTGTTTAGACCGAATGCAAGTCGTGATCCATCTGTTTCTCCTGGGAGGCGCTTTATAAGGAATGAAACAAGAGAAATGTCAGTGTGGACTGAAACTTTCTATGCATCAACAGATCGGGAGGCTGGTTGTTGTACCACCGCGCCCCCACATCGCTGAGGAAGGAGTTGATGTGCTCGCCAGAATGTGATCAATGGCGGTGACGTGGGCGCCAGTTTGACGCAGGCATCTGGTGATGTGCCCTTAACCGGGTTAGTAATACAGCCTTCGCGGTATCAACAGGGTGTACAGATCCTGTCGCTTGTTGCGGCTCAGCGCCTCTGAGGTTGTGAATGGTGGAGGGCCATGAGGTTCTACTGCTTTGACAAATGACTTAAACACATAATTATGGATGTCCTGGGTGTGAGGGCACCGACTTCATCACCTATGCTGTTTGTCTTTACGTGTTCTTGATTCTTATGTGTCGATGATTCCTGGGGACTATTGGAGAGATGGCGGCGGAGTATGCTGCATTCTATCTTGTGCTAACAGCCTGAAACTAAGACCGATAGGCGTGACGTTATAGGAGCATGTGATGCCATTAATACTGTCGGGATTGAGTTCAATCTGTTGAGTACAGTGAAGGTGGGACGAAACGTACTTAAGTCGTGCCAGACCATTATGGCAGCTGTGGTCGTGGTCACTGTTAACATAGCTCAGGTTTTGTATGGCAAAACCCTAGCAACACCAGCGGAAATTAGTACTAGTACGTAGTGTTGGGCAAATTTTATAGACTTAATGTTTTTCCATCTGGACCATAGATTTTTGCACATGTCCCGGCCCTTTGAAAAATTTAACGTATACATTTTCCTCCTTATTCAGTCATGCATACGGTGCAGACAATGGAATCGAGACCGACCTATTGGTTCGCCTCTTCGCGGTCACGTGTTCACTCGGCAACGTGGCGTGCGTTGTCGCCTCTGCACAGCGTCACAATGCTCAGGGAATGCGGATCGAGGATCAAACTGTTGCGTTTTGGCGTACGTCGTGTTGTCGATGATAATGTCCGGTGTTTCACGCGTCCACGTGTTTAAGGCATGGCATCATTGATTCACTGATTACTGCGCATTGCTAAGGCAATGAGTCATGTCCGACTTTCGGGTGGGCGTCGATGATTTGCATCTTTCCCCCCAACAGTCAGGTCGTCGTCTAACATTAGATTTGTGGATGTTTCAAGTATGGCACTACTCTGTGAGTTCAGAACTAGTTTCTCCCTGTTCAAACCGAACCCTTCGCTCGTTCGGAGCTGCGTCTAAATCCCCCCGTTTTACAGCTTCTTTCTATGACATCGAAGAATACATCTCTCTTGGTCAAGATATTCTTTCGTCGCTACCCCGATCCCATCCCCTGCGCCCTCCCTGGATCTCAGGTCTTGCCGTGGCACGGCAGCAGCGCTACGGCCTACTAGACGATGTGCGAGACCTCAACACATCGATCGTTCACTTTGCCCACACTATATTCCTACCATTCCACCTCTCAGCTGAAGGTGCCCCAAATATCCTTCAGGTGTTTTATAACCTCACGAGAACAATTTCTGTTCGTTCGTTCAAGTCCAAGCAGCCCAGTGATGTCGCGCACTGTCTCAAGTACCTTCGCTATCTTCGAGGCCAATCACTTCAACCCTTCGGTATCACAGACAATGCAGTGACAGGGTTGCTCGTGCGTGCGCTAGCTCTTCAGGTGCACTTGGATCCTAGTCATGGGATGCAAGTTGTCGAAGAGATGTCAGTCCTTTGCAGGGAACTCATCGTATCGGACTTCTCAGAGGAGTTTTTAAAAGTCATCCTTACGGAACTCGCTGAAGCTATCGCCTATGTCATGACATTACGGGATCAACTTTCACAACAAGTCATCGATTGTCTGCGGGAGGCAAATACGCGCCTGCCAGATCTACATGAGATCTCCTGCGTGCTTTTCGCATCTCTTAACTGGCGCTTCCGTGCAACGACGTCGAATGATGATTACGAGGACTCACTTGCTGCCTTAAACAAAATGATCGCTTCTCGTCCCCGTGCAGGCGGTCCCTACCCATATGTGGAAGGGGCTTTAGGACGAGGGGCGATGCTTGCTAATACCCAATTGTCCAGGTATGGAGGCCCGGAGTATTTAGTGGAGGCAATCTTTCGCTATCGTAATTGGCTACGCGGAATGTCTCATGACAATCCAGAGCGTAGTCGCGCCATTTGGTTCCTGGAAAGGCTCCAGAGGAGACGTTTTGGGGCGTTTGGTATCACAAGTGGCCTTCCAGAAGTGGGTACAGGTGGTCCGAAATTCGACCTTTCCTCGCTCTCAAACGTAGTACCATCTATTGTCGAATCAAATGGTATCTGGACCCCTTCAATGATGGGAAGAGATTACACCCAACTACTTGAAGCGATCTACTCCGCACATTTCATCACGGACTTGACAGATATTGAAGAGGCTATAAAGTATTGCCGAATGTTGCTTGCATGCTTTCGCTCAACTGATCCTATCATACCCTTCATCACTTTTGTGTTAGGCGAGCTCCTATCGCGTGTATTCGAACACACAGACATTGCCGAGTACCTGAACGAATCAATTGCCGTACACCGTGACACCGTCAATATGCCGGGTGCACAATGGGCCCGACTTCGCATCATTTGGCAACTTATTTCTTCCTTGTTTTCCCGATTCTTGTTGTCTGAGGACAAAAAAGATATTGACGAAGCATTGCAACTATACCCCATCGCCGCTGGGGATATAAACGCGAATGTCCCTGATCGATTCGCGATCTCGCACGAGTGGGCACTGATAGCCCGAGCCTCCAATCACCCATCCACATCTACTGCATACGAGTCTGCTATCTCTCTCATGCAGGAATCCTTGGCCTTCGCCCCAACTCTCGAAATACAACATTTCCGGCTTGTCTCAAATCGCTATGATTATGAAGTACTACCCTTGGACTATGCATCGTATCTGATCCACATGGGTCAACTGAAACTGGCCATCGAGACGCTGGAACGGGGAAGAGGCCTACTCTGGTCGGAGATGCGGGGCTTCCATACTTCCATTATTCAACTTCATGGGGTCGACTCGCTTTTAGCAGAGAGATTTGCAGCTGTTAATCAGGAACTCGAGAAATTAACTACATCAATATCTCCGACCGTTTGGGTGGATGACTCCAAAGATGACGATCAGGAGACGATGGACCCATTCGGTCGCCTCGTGGTGAAACAACGAAAACTTTTCGACGAGCGCAATGGCCTCACCTTCCAAATCCAAGCCTTGCCAGGTTTCGAGAGATTCTCGATGGCACCATCCTTCGACACTCTCCGCTCTGTTGCTGCACATGGGCCGGTTATCATCATCAACCATTGCAAGTGGCGTTCTGACATTATCATTCTTCATCACCATTCTCCTCCTTCGCTTATTCCCATGACCAGTGACTTCTATTCCCGCGCGAATGGAATGAGGGACAAGCTACTCGGCGCGCGAAAGGAAGGTCTCGATTCAATGGAATACGAAGACGCCCTGGGTTCTGTGCTTTGGGAACTGTATGACCTTATTGGTCGGCCAGTGATCAAAAGGTTTGATGTATTGCATGTACCAGAACAATCCCGCGTCTGGTGGTGCCCAACATCCGTTTTATGCTCGCTTCCTCTTCATGCGATGGGTCCGATTCGATCAGATGGCCGTGTTGGACTGTACTTCTCCGACCTATACATTCCCTCATATACCCCAACGCTTTCCGCACTTATCGAAGCCCGCAAACCTGGGACGCAAATTTTTGAGGAGCCCTCAACACTTTTGGTGGCACAGCCCGATGCCGAAATTCCGGGAGCATTACAGGAGATGCTGGTCGTCCAGGCTAACAGCCCATCGGTGACAACTCTCGTAGGCAATAAGGCGACACCCACTGCTGTGATGGAGCACTTGAGGGACCACCGATTTGTACACATTTCGTGCCATGGGGAACTCGAAATAGGAAAGCCATTCGACGCCTCTTTCAAACTTCACAGAGGCAGTCGCCTCACCCTACTCGACATCGTGCGATCTCAACTTCCAGACGCCGAATTTGCGTTCCTCGCCGCCTGTCACACCGCCGAGCTGACAGAAGAAAGCATTGCCGACGAGGGACTGCACCTCACCGGAGCAGTTCAATACTGCGGATTCAGAAGTGTAGTCGGGACAATGTGGGCGATGGCCGACATCGATGGGCCGGACCTTGCTGGAAGCTTTTACAGGACAGTATTCGCAGATAGATGGGAAGGGGTGCCTTATTACGAGAGAACAGCCGAGGCGCTTCGGGACGCTGTGAGGTCGTTGAGGAGAAAGAGAAACATGAGGTTGGAGCGATGGGTGAATTTCGTCCATTATGGGGCATGATTCAAGTAGGGTGGAGGGACGCAACCGTGACCCCACGGGCGGCCCATCGATTCATTAGGGATGAGCGTCTAAAGGTGTATGCAACTCGTTCAGGTTATCAATTTGATTTTCTACCGCACTCCGAGTCGTCGTATCATACAAATAGAGAAAGTCAAGCATAAGCGCCAACAGGATTTGTGTATGTGTGAACTGCCCGGGGATCCTGGCTATAGAGTTGCTAACTTGAACGAGGTATTGTATGGATGAGGACCGTGACTGCTTTAGTATTTATTGGAACGATGCTAAATACGGCCACTTGCAATTCCACCCAACTAATCTATCATAATTCGCACGATGAACGTTAACGCTGACATTCGATTCTACACCGGAAACAACGTCCTACTCCCTGGATCTCAAGTACCACGACCAGCGACGATCTTAGTCTCCGCCAGCACAGGAAAGATAGTCGACGTCCGCGAGGGACGACATGCCAGAGCGGACTATGCGGATCTTGCTGGCGACGACGACGATCGCTGGGTAGACGTTGGCGACAAGTACCTCCTTCCTGGGCTCGTCGAGTACGTTCGGTCTCCCACATCACTACCATGTGCCGTAGTTAAGTCATGACACCTCTCAATCTCGCTTTCCTCAACCCCTACCTCGCGCTCGTTTTCTATGACGTCACTGGGCGCGCGCGTGTACTTGTGTCTCTCTGTCTGTAGCGCACATGTACATCTCAACGAACCCGGGCGGACGGACTGGGAGGGCTTCTGGACGGGTACGCGCGCAGCGGCGTCTGGCGGTATCACCACCGTCGTAGACATGCCGCTCAACTCGATCCCGCCGACTACTACCGTGGAGAACCTCGCGACCAAACGTGGTGCTGCGAGCGCCACGCAGTGCTGGACGGACGTTGCGTTCTGGGGCGGGGTCATCCCGGGCAACCAAGTGCGCCCATTTTTCATTTTGACCAATTGTCACTTGCGAGATCTATTTATCTGAGTGATCGTGGCTGCTATGCTATTAGGATCAACTAAGCCCTTTGGTCGATGCTGGTGTCAAGGGATTCAAATGTTTTATGATCGAAAGTGGTGTCGAGGTTAGGAGAATCATCGTGCCTCCACTCTGGTCCTGTGGTGATCATCCTGGCAGGAATTTCCATGTGTTTCTGAAGGCGATCTGCGACCGGCCATGTCCACACTCAACGTAGGAGGGATCTAAATCTTTCTGTTCGCTCACTTGGCTGACAAAAGTTCGCAGGACACGGGCTCTGTTCTCTTGTTCCACGCGGAGGTGGACGACGATCCCGCGCCGATTGGCGATTCAGAGGACCGAAGGGCGTACGACACGTTTCTCAAGTCACGTCCGGAAAGGTTCGAGGTCGACGCAATCTCGCGGATCGTCGCTCTGCAGAAGGAATTCCCCGCGCTCCGTTGTCACATCGTGCATCTCTCAGCAGCGCGCGCCCTCCCAATCGTCCGCGGGGCCAGGGCGGCCGGGCACAAGCTCACGGTCGAAACGTGCTTCCACTACCTCTGCCTAGCGTCTGACGCCATTCCCGACGGGCGCCCCGAGTTCAAATGTTGCCCGCCAGTCCGGGACGCTGTGAATCGTGAGGCGTTGTGGGAGGCGTTGCTGGACGGCACGATCGACTGCGTCGTCTCGGATCACAGCCCTTGCGTCGTGGAGCTGAAAAAGTTGGATGAGGGCGACGTCATGGGAGCGTGGGGTGGCATCAGCACTCTCGGGCTTGGGCTGAGTCTGTTGTGGACGGAGGGACGGAAACGCAATGTGCCCATCGGGACGATCTTGCGGTGGTTGAGCGAGAATACTGCCAGTCATGCTGGCCTTGGCGACAGGAAGGGCAAAATCGCAGTTGGCTACGACGCCGATTTGGTCATTTGGGATCCAGACGCCCAATATACTGTAGGGTTACTTCTTTTTAATCACTTAATGATGACCGAGTGCGGGCTCAGGTCACGAAAGAAACACTTCAGTTCAAAAACAAGCTGACCCCATACGAAGGTATGGTGCTCTCCGGGCAGGTGGAACAGACGATACTTCGCGGGATCCCGATCTACAACGGAATTTCCGATACGTTCACAAACTTGGGGCCAGCTGGGATTCTCCTGTGAAGACTCTCATGGTTTACTAGGCGATTGGTCTCCGAATAGTACGATTGCGGGCAAAGGCCCGGCGTTGGGAGATGGTTGTTATTGTACGACCTGTGATGACAGTCCGGAAACGACGATGTATCACAGGAAGGGGAGGAAGATGGCACCAGAGTCGGGTACATACATTGAATAGGCGTACAACATGTGCAGATCGAAGACCCGGACAAGCAGACCATATCATTCACCCGATCATTTCTTCTTTCCCTTCTTCTTTTTCACCCCTCCTCCTGTCGATGCGGTGGGTGTACTGGGTGGGTTAGAAGCCTGTGTAACTGGAGAGATGACCGCAGCTTGCGGTTGAGGGGTAGAGAGGGTGGAGAGGGTGGCAGAAGCAACCGGCGTAGGGGTACCAGTGCTCGGTGGCGGGCGGATGTTCATCATCTTCTGAATCAGAGAGCGATTAAGTGCCTCGAAGCGACCGAGGAAGAGGGACGAATGAGTTTTGAACTTCAGACACTTTTTGCGACGGTAACGTGGGGGGTTTTCAAGTTAGTCGAGACGCATTTTGAGGAAAGAGATACGCACTGTCACGTCGTCGGTGATCTTGAGGACGAGTTTACCCTCTGATGATCTCCACTTTACGCTGTACCGGGTCTCCCAAAGCCGTCAGAACCGAGATCCATGCGAACGTTGGAGCGCGCACGCCACCCACGACAGGGGTGGGCGCGTGCATTTGAAAGCTGTGTGCGGGGCATACCTTTCTGGGTGAGTTGGCGTACAAATTTTCGGCAGCTTCTTGATACTGTTGCCACGAGCTGATGTACACCATCGTTGCGGGGTGACTTCAGAAGGTCAGAAAGGGAGGATGGGTCTGATTTTTTGGACAGATGAGTTGATAAGTTCCGATCCGCCAGCTGAGCGCTGACCTGCTCTCGTGACCCTTTCGTGGGTCCGCCGCAGCCACAGCGTGGGAGCTCTCTCAGGCTGAACAACCTGATAATTGATCATAACTCGAAACCTTGACAGTCACCATACCCAATTCAATATGCATCAAATATGTATCAGTGGACGATGGAGGTACATGTATTAGTAGTAACTGTACTTGAGCATTTGCCAATGACGTCACTACACCACAGGTTCACGGTAATATACATGGAGAAACTTGAATGCATATGAGTTTTCCCGATATCAAAATTCCACCATGCCAATCACCCGCAGCCAGGCAGCGCTGAGACCGAAAAGCTATCAGGCCGTCCCAACGCGTAGTTCCCCAAAGGTGGGGGATAAAAAGCAGGCCCGTAGTGAGGGTAATCGCGGGGCCGATGGCGACAGTTCGGAGAACGTTCGGAAACGAAGGAAA
>Ga0307509_10008153_pt1 | contig 13430 bp, 9 predicted proteins | sample 10_EM_MG_FD_202245 | JGI IMG/M metagenome (GOLD analysis project Ga0307509, IMG submission 202245) | Populus trichocarpa ectomycorrhiza microbial communities from riparian zone in the Pacific Northwest, United States - 10_EM | ecosystem: Host-associated > Plants > Roots > Unclassified | place...
CGTCGGCGTTTAGGAGAGACCAAGGAGGCAGTGCAATACCATGATCAACCGTAACCTAAGCGAGGATTGCGACCGTAGAGTAAATCGCAGGAGGGAGAGAGGCAGGTGGGCGAGCGGAGCCACCGGGGAGAGGGGATGCCAGCCAACGACGATGAGCAGTAGGGTGCCAGCCGGTAAGTAGCAGTAGGGTGCGAGCCAAAGGGGAGCAGTAGGGTGCCAGCCGGGGGGGAGTTTTAGCAGTAAGGTGCCAGCTTATGAGGCAGTACGGTGCCAGCGGACAGAACCGGGAGGGGAGTAGAGGAAGGATTGCCAATGGGCTAGCCACAACCGACTAACGGGCCATAGCAAGGGCTTTTGGGGCGACAGCGAGACCGAGCGGGACTGTGATGTTACTAACCGAAGCTTTCCCCATCAGAGGAACAAGCCCAGCAGAACCGAAGCCCTACTTCGACCGAGAGTCCGGACACCATATTGCCGACCGTGAACGACGCGAGAAGCTTTCCGACCGTGCAAAATGCAAAGCGAGGTGCAAGGCCAGTGCGGGGTAAGGGGCAGAACCGAACTTCATGAGCGGGTGTCAACGATAAACGAGACCAAGAACCCCAAGGAGGGGAGGCATGCGTGCCCCCGGAGAGGAGGGAAGATGGCTTAACGTCAACCCCTAGGCAGTAGCCATGATGGGGGAAGAGACCTGGGTGGGGGAAAGTGACGATGAGTTCCTGTGGTGTTGAGATTTCAATCGCCGGAGGTGGAGGAGAGATGGTTCGTGGCCTATCACTTGGTCGTTTCTTTTTTTTTTTTTTTGTAATCATGCGTTCATTGTTTCTAGGTACAAAAACCCTCATGCAGCGCTAGCTATGGAGAGAACAAAACCTATAAATCAAAAACATAAACAAACGAAAGTCACGGCACCAGTAAGTATCCACTATTGCGCAGGTTTCTCCTCCGCCGGGCCATCGGCCACATACAACAAGGAAAGCACAACCAACAACTCGGTCGTGTAGAGGGCAAAGCCTACATAAGACAAAGGAAAGAAACCCAACGACCCTACACCTCAGCTAACGAAAAAACAGGAAAAAACGGGGGGGGTACCCTGGGGGGCGAGAGAGAGAACAAGGGGGAAGAGGGGGGGGTGGTGGGCGGGAACATCGTTGGAGGAAATCCCGTGGAGGTGACGCTTATAAAGGTGGCGAGCCTTTTAAGGAGAGGGAGGGAGGACCAGAGTGGCGCTTCGGGACCGACTTCAGTTACGCCGTGGAGGAGGCGCGACCTGCTGTGTTGTCTCGAGGGGCAGGATAGGATGGCGTGCTCGAAGGTTTCAGGTTCCAAGCCGCAGCGGGGGCAGGAGGTATCGGCGTCAGGGGACCTCCAGGTTGGGTGGGCGGCCAGGTAACTCTTCCCGGCTCTCATCTGGTGGATTCTCCCGGCAACGAATTTGCCCAAGCCCATGAAGGGCCTCGGGTGCAGCGTGGGAGGGTGCAAGTAGTATCCCGGGGTCGGGAAAAGGGAGGACCATTCCACGAGGAGCGCCTCTCTTATTCTTTTCTTCAGGGCGGAGTAGGTGCTGTCCATCAAGGACTGGGGCGGGAGGGCGGGGACTGGGCACACAAGATGGGAGTTGATCATGGGCATCCTAGATAGCCCAAGAGTGAAGGGTATTGTTCGGTGAGCCACCGCGTCCACAGGCAGGTGATTCCTCATCGGCGGGACTGGGCAGGGCGTTTTCCCATCAAGGGGGAGGTATGCGGATGACAGGCCTCTGGTTAGGGCCCTCGAGGAGTCGGGCGCTCGGTACACCATGAGCGAGGGGAACGAGGGATGAAGGCGGGCTGTAGCCGGGTTTACGCTCGGTGGCGAGCAGACCACTCTGAGCGCAGCTAGCCTTTGTTTGTGGGTGATCAAAAGTGAGACCGGTGGGAGGCAGGACTCCACCGAAAGTATTCCGGTGGGTGTGGCCGAGAAGCAGTTCGTGGTCCATCTCTGGACCTTCCGCCAGAAGGTATCAAGGTGAGCTGTTGTTCCCACACTAGGTGTGAACAGGTCCGCGCCGTAGAGAAGGATTGGGGCGACTAAAGACGTTGCCAGTCTGTGGCATAGGTAGGGAGGGAGGCCCGCGCCGGGGGGGCTGAGACGACGGATGAGGGCGAAGGCACCGTGGGCAAGGGCCAGGCGACGCGCGAAATGAGCCGCGGGGTCAAGGGCCGGAGTGAACCAGTACCCGAGCCACCAAACAGAGTTGCCGCGGTGAAATAGTTCCCCTTTGATTTGGATGGGTGAGACGCATTTAGGAGAGTGCCTCTGGCTGGGTGTCCTCCAGTGTATCAACTCCGTTTTCGCGACCGAAAAAGAGACGCCCAGACGGGACGCATTTCTTTCAAGTTTCTCGAAGAGTTCCTGGAGCCTGCGGATGTTGCCACGGTAGGAAAGGGAGGCCACTGTGAGGGCGAAGTCGTCCACGTACGAAATAATCAGACCCCGATGGATCCCGAAGTGTAGCGGCGCAACGTAGAGAAGGAAGAGGAGTGGTGAGATCGGAGAGCCCTGAGGGGCTCCGACGTTGACTGGGGCTGGGGTCCCTGGTGCCCCCTGGAAGATAAGGGTGCAGCTGCGTTCGCCCACAAAGGACGAAACCCAGGAAACCAGGTACGGGGGTATCCCGCCTTCCCTCAGGATTCGGGCCAAAGTGCTGTTGTCGACGTTATCGAACCCCGCCTTTATATCCAGAAAAAGGGAGGATACCTTGAGGCGTGGCCTCTGCAGGGTTCTTACATCGTTGGAGAGGGTGAGGCACGCGTCGTAGGTACTAAGCCCGGGGAGCGAACCGCATTGGTTGGGGTGCAACAAACCCCTTAGACGGGCTGCCGCGAGTAGGCGGGCTGCTATGATCCTCTCGAGGATCTTCGAGATAGTGCGGATCAGGACGATTATCCTGAAGGAGGAGGGTGATTCGTAGGACGCCTTTCCTGGCTTATCAAGCACCACGCCGTTCGAGCTCTTCAGTGACGCCTGGTGGTACCACCGGAGGACTAGCGGGGCAAGTATGTTGAGGAGGATTGAGGGGTTGATCTTGTTAACCTGCTTCCAGGTGGAGTAGGGTATCCCGTCAGGCCCTGGGGCCGAAGTCGGGGAGCACTTGGAGAGAGCCGTAGCTATCTCGTCTGTCGTCAGGGGGGGCGCCGATCTGTGTGGCCTGAGCCTATGCGGTGGGGAGAAGGCTTCCTTCGGGGGGAAGAAGTGGTCCAGAAGGACGTCGTTCATCTGTTGAGGGGTATCGGCCCCTGGGCGGGAGGGAAAATGGGGTTGGGCACGCCCATAGGCGAACCTCTTAGCCGTCCAGAGGCTCTGGGGGGTTGCGGCCAGCAGAAAGGAGGACCAGTGTTTGTTTTTGGCGGCCTTGATTGCCTTGAAGTACCCCGTCTTGGAGGTGCTGGCAATATCCCGCGCGTGGGGGGTGTCGTGCTTTCTGGCCGTCCTAATGGCCTTGTGGTACTCACGTCGGAGGATGGACAGGTGGGGGGTCCACCAAGGTTTGGAGTGGTGGGAAGGCCTGGAGACTGGTGTGTGTTCTTTGAGGAGAGCCACCAACCAATTCAGTGACTCTGCCATCCATGCATCCAGTTGAGGGGGGGTGGGGCATGGTGGTGCGGGCGGAACCCTGAAGCCCTTAACGATCTGGTCCAGGGTTTCCCAGTCCGTGTCCGCCCAACGTGGGCGCGGGGGTTTCTGGGTCAGGGAGGGCGGGGCGAGGGTGATGGTTATTGGTATGTGGTCGGAACCCGTTGAGGGGAGGGACGCTTCCCAACTCTTGATCAGGGGAAGGAGGAGCGGGTTTGCAAAGGCGAGGTCAATAACCGAGGGGCGAGCGTTCCCTACCAGGAGGAACCTTGTGTACTCACCTGGAGGATTAAGGAGGGCGAAGCCGGATTCTGCTGCTTTCTCAAAGTAGGGAGTCGAGAAGGAGATTTCCCGGTAGGAGAAGTGCCGCAGAGGGTCCGAGAGGGGGTTGTGAATGTTGAGGTCCCCTAGGACTAGGAGGGGAAACCCAAGGTCGGGGAAAAGAACTTCTGGTGGGACGGAGTGGACCCTGTGGTCGACGGTGTTGGTAGAGTACGCATTGATTATCCTAAATGAGTGGAAGGTGGTGCCAAAAAGGGGCTCATCGGAGGAGATGTCGAGAGAAAGAACATCGTCTACCCCTTTGAACCTGGGGAGCACCTTGTAGTTGGAAAGAAAAGACATATGAACGTAGGCCGCCACACGTGGCTTCCTAACAGGGGGAAAGAAGGACTTGAAACCATTAAAGGAAGGAAGATGAGCCTTGTTGACAGGCGGATCCTGCAAAAGAACTATAGAAGGATAGGTGGTCGTCGCTTTGAACGACTCAAACAAGGAAAGAAAAACATTCCAGCTCCCAAGGCAGTTATGTTGAACGATGGAAAGAAACGCAGGGGCAGGGACCGGCCCTTGACCCCGGGGAGGGGTTATTGGTCGATTATTCATTACCGGGACGTACCCGACGAGTCGAAGAGGCAGGGGTAGGGCTAGGCTCCTCCAGGGGGAGAGGACCGCCGAAGCCGTGAGTGGTGCCAGGACGCGTGGAGGGTCCTGCTGGCGGAGGTTGTCTGGGGGTCAAGTCCACCGCAAGGGGACCCGACCCGGGCGGGGGAGTAGTGGATGTCGGACCCCCATCGACCGCCAGATCCATGGGGTCTTGACCGGTTGGGGCGGGGGCGGGCGAGTTGGTTCTGGTTGGGACAGGCGGGGGAGGTCGAGCCGGACATTCTCTGAACGTGGCAGTGTGGTCACCACCGCAGTTACAGCAATGGGGGGGCGAGGTCGGACAACAGGATGGGACTGGCTTATTGTTCCCGCTCCTGGGGCAGGTTGGATTCTGGCATCTGTGAGCCGCGCGAGTATGGTGAAGCGCACAAATGGGGCACGTGGGGTGGGTGGCGGGGCATCGTTGATGGGCGTGTCCGTATCTCCAGCAGTTCTTACACTGGGAGGTTCTGGAGGAGGAGAAGGCAAGTTCAACCTTACGTTTCTGTGAGAGGATGACGACCCCTGAGGTAAGGGCCGAAACGTTGTGGGGGTCGACGGTGATAACCACCGAAGTGGCCTGCTTGGTCTCCCTAGAATCTCTGCTAGGGTTAAGGTACCTGGCTGAGAGAATCTGGGTCGCTTTGTCGTTGAGGATTGCTTGCCGGATATATGGGAAGAGTTCCTCTTCATCTTGGGGGAGGAAACGCAGGGGGAGGCCGTGAATGGCTAGTTGAACAGCGGTGGGGGCGAGGACGAGGGTGCACCAGGGGTTTTCTCCTACTGGGAAGGCCTGATTGAGGGCCCTTGTGAGGGAGTCAAAGTAGGGGGCGTATGAGGCGGCGGGGGTTGCCTTGTCAGTGACAGTCAGAGAGACGGAGCCACGGGGATTGACAGTAGCAGTAAAACCAAGGGGGAGGAGGCAGTTTGATTCGCGGAGGACGCGAGCGGCGATGTCGGGAAAGGTAGCGGCAATTGTGAGAGCGTCTGGGTGAGGGGACGGGGACTGGCGAGGAGCAAAGAAGCGTCGTTGGGCACCTGGGAGGGAGGGAGGCCCCTTTTTAACAGGAGGGGCGACCGCACTCGCGACTTGTTGGGGGGAAGGAGGCTTCCCAGCTTTGCTTTTGCCCTTGCCGCCGGAGCCTGAGCCGGAGGCAGCTTGCGCGTAGGAGGGGGAGGGGTGGACGTCAGGGTGGAGGTGGCCTGATGTGAAGGAGTCGAGGTCGTACCTCCCCTTCCGGAATTCACCGGCTTCATAGGAGTTGGGATACAGCCTGGCGTACTTTTCGGGGTCACCGAACGCCTTGCCCAGTCTCGTATCGTAGAATGGTATGAGGTATTTAGGGTCTTCAGCCGCGGCTGAGGGAGGTGTGGGTGGTGCACGGGCCCTTTCTTTTCCCTTCCTCGAAGGGGGGGGGCCGGCAGTTGGGGGGGGCTGGGGCATTCTCAGTGGAGGGGGGGCCTGAGCCAGGGGGGCAGGGATCGGGGCTGACACACGATGTGACAGGTCACGTATGGATGCCTGGAGATCGGCGATCCCGGGGGCGGTTGTTTGTTCTTGCGTGGGGGGGAGGTTAGCGAGTTGCGAGGAGAGGTCATGGAGCTCCTCCCTGAGGTTCTCGTTTTCCTCGGAGATGGTTGCGACCGCCTGCGTTACCCCGCTCAGCTCATGTGAGATGGTCACAAGGCCCTGGACGAGTTGGGAGAGGAGAACGATCGTGATGGATTCAAAGGGTGGGGTGCCGGCCTGCGCCTCTGGGCTAAGGTCCGGGGAGTCTTGGGTGCTGAGCCGGAGGGCGCTCCTCGCCTGAGCGAGTTGCCTCATCATGAACTCGATGGGGTGATCGGTCAAGGGTGTTCCTGAACGCGATGGGAGGGGAGAGTTGAGGGCTGAGAGCCTACCGAAGGCCGCGTTCCCTGGGGGAAGGTTGTCGGGGTTCGCCATAGTGACGAGTGTGTGAGGAAAAGTGGGAGAGGGGTTTGATCCGGGCGCAAAGCGGGGTAAAGTTGAGAATTGGATGTGAAATGAAGGGGGGGGGAAGAAGTTTGCGAGAAGCGTGGCCTATCACTTGGTCGGAACCAAGCACCTTATATAGGCATCTTCTCACAACCCTAACCCTGGTGACTTGTCACCATTGCGTAACATAGCCCCCATGACTCATAATTAGTCATGGTGCGAAATCCATCAGCTGATTCTTACAAATCAGCTGCGCACCTTCTCTTTCCTCGATCCAAACCCATAACTGGACCATGCGCTCGAATGAGTCGCATTCGTGAAACCCATGACTCGTAATCTGAAACATGTGCGAAATCATTACATCGTATGACGTCACAATCGTGACGTTATCAAACTATTAACCAATCATAATCAACTAATAACTCGCAAGTGCGCAGTCATGTGAAATCTGCCTTGCTTAGTCACGATTTGTGACACCCACGTCCCATGTCCTTCCTCCCCCTGCCCCTCCGATTCCACCCTACATCCATCTCTTTTCCACAGATTTTTCCCCAACCGCCACCAAACTGCTTAACAGCTTCACGGCAAATTACTCTCCCCCGTTTATTACTTCCACTTTCAACTCCTCTCCTCCCAAGCGTCTCCTGCCTTCCCATCCACTCCCGCTGTCCCTCATATCTATCGGGTATCGCCCCAGCCAACCCATGGCATGTCCTACAGTCCTCCACCTACCTGGGGAAAGCCCTCTGTCACACCGTAGGGCCCACCGTCTTAGCTAACGAGGGCCGTCCTGCGATTAAGCTGCCCTGCATAATCTGCTAGAGGCAGTCCAGTCCCATCCGAGGCTTATAGCAGCCCTCTGAGCTGGGCACCAATACTATCCAGAGAACTGCATCTCCACAAAAATGATTTTATTCTCCTGATGAGGCCTCTATACACTCCCGAGCCACAGGAATATATCCCCCAGTGAATAGGAAATATCCCCAAGCAAAATGCCAGCTCTAGAGAATATTTTTTAACATATTCTGAGATTCCGAACAATCCCATTGGCTAACTTGGCCATTCAATATGCTTTAGGTTGCATGACCAACCATGGGCCGTCTCGTCTTCAACACGCACATACTCGTGCGTGCGCTATTCTTAATATTATCCTGAGTTGTTCATGGACCATCCTAGGATTTCTTTTGCATTTTATTTTTGAAGATTGCTGTGCTCTGGCCCGGCCTCCAGTCCCCGTGGTGGGGTACCCACAGGTTGCGTGGGTGGTACTTTCCAGATCTACTGTGGGATAGGAAGGTTGAGCTGGCCTACCTCTGGAATGTGCTGCCATAGGGATCAAAGCCTGGACTGGCACGGTCCTTTTATATAGTAATACAGATTATAGTGAATCCCTAGTATCTGAGTTCGTAAACAATGGCATTAGGCCAGATAAAGGAAAAAAAAGATTTGGTGGGAGAATGGACAGTTAATTTCGCCCGGGCTCGAACCGGGGACCACCAGTGTGTTAGACTGGTATGATAACCAACTACACCACACAGGAATTATTGCAAGAAACAAATGGTGTTGGAATTTTATGGACATGTTTTTGCCCCTTTTTATGCCGGGTAATCGAGAGTCACGCACTGGCGGCCAAAAATTCCCACGGCCTGGTAACATAAGCAACCCTACGCAACGCGCGACGCCCTCGCATGGCGCCGGGAAGGAAGTGGAGATACAAGGAGGCTAGAAGAGATATAGCGGCATATATGTCGCCCCTACCGGTTTGTTGTATCCATTCCCTGCATGAAGAACCTAAACACAGGGTTCTGCAAAACGGGGAACAGAGGTCAGCACAGGGGCAGGGCGGTGGTATGATATGGTGGGCGACTTCTGTACCCGGAACAGGCGGACATTCATTCTAGTTTATTAACAGTAGGTTCATTTCACATGACGGGCCTTTTTAAGGGTTAGTATCTTGGCAAATCCCTATTGACAGTCACTGCCAAGGAAATTAACAGTAATCAACCTATCCCCGACATTCCCTTCCTCCTACCAAATTTTGACCTACCTGTAACCCCTAATATCTCTACGAAAACTTGAGATATTTCTATTTTCTCTCTATTAATGTGTAGAGGGTCGCCTGCCCTACCACCTAATAGAGCCATAATTTTCATTGGATTGGTGGTTGAAAATCCTTTGGCGGTTGAAGATGGGCAATATTTGCTTGGCAAAGTACTCCGGCTACAGATGTCCCCCACCATAGCGAATTTAAAGGCGCCACCTTTCACAAACTCATGCACCGTTGTCCTCCGGAGGTAACCAGTCACGCAAAACCTATTGTGACTGTCAGGCTGTTTGCAGGGTTGCCGTTGGTAGCGCATTTAAAGGCCCCACCTCTCCCAAACCCTTTTTTATTTCTCCACCGGTAACACAACAGAACCAGTCTCTTTACCACGATCAACTATCAGCTCCCTTTCACCCTCTATCTTTACGTATCATGACCAACTGGGTATTTTCTCGCCGGGCCATGCCCGCAAACATGCTTGACGAAATTGTGAGAGCAATTAAGATGCGGGAACCAGAGTTGCTCCTATTTGACGACGTTGATGTCAAACACTTTAAGGAAGTGAGGGAAAAGCTACGACGTCCCTTCAGTAATATGGAAGGGTATGGTTTTCGGTAAGCAAACTGCGTGTCAAGTGCTTCCTCTGTTGTCCGTCAACTAATCCTCATAGTATTCATTTTTCTGCACCGGAAAAGGTCCTGAAAATCGTGATGACAACGAAGCTGCACGAATGCGTGGGTGGATGGATTTATACAACAATCAATAGGGCCTGCCGCCGTGGTATTATTCCTGATGTGTGGGACGATACCATGATGCTGATGAGTGCTCCCGGTTTGTGGCAACCAAGCGTATCAAATTGTGTATCAAAACTAATTACGTTTACTAGAATACGATAATTTTGTCGGCGAATTTTCCGAATCTTTTAAAGAGGCCGATGTTACGTTTGTTCCCCGCGTTGGTACTCATTTTAAGCAAATGGCAAAATTCCCTACGGTGGTATTGGAATCCGGATGGGCGGAGTCTGGTACGAGACTCATGCAAGATATTTCGTTGTGGCAAATGGGCTCAAGAAAGGCTGTCCGCGTGGTTCTCCTTGCCAAGTTCCATCTAGCTGACACGAACTCCCGTGTACGCTTGGTGTTCTATATATCGCGTGCTAGCCCAGATAGCAGCCCATCGCTACTTGATCACTACGTAAGTGAATATTTAGGCAGCTTACCCCTTCCGTAAGAACTCAGATAAACGATTCTTGTGCTAGGACGTTTGAGTTGCCTCTCTTAGTATGGTCTGGTGTGTTTTGTTTTTTTCTAGTCTCTCGGGGCAGGTTTTTGTGTGTTTTCGCACCTTTTCCAGAAGAGGAAATTTCGGACTACCTAGCACAAGGATCGTTTATTCGAGTTCTTACGGTAATAACTCGATTAATATGTGTCTAATGATTATAGGACATATTTCCCGCACCGGCGACGCCTCACCAAAATCCGATGATTTCGTTCGATGAATTTTACGCGGGGGATTGCCCCCCGGGCATCAATCCCACCACAGGAATCGAACTCGATCTTGCTCGTCTCGGTGAGATTGCTGAGATCATGATCAGGGAACGTGGGTACGTTCCTGCTTAAAAGCCCTTTAATAAGGGAGTGCGTTCGACAGCGACTAGTGTAAGGGGCAGAGAGTGGAGGGGGCACCGGGATGAATAGATGATTCGGTAGATAATACATTAAAGGTAGCTTTGTTAGCGGTTACCGGTAATCTAACCCGGAATTGTTATTGGAACGTGATGCCTTCAATAGGGGGATGGGTGACCGAAAAATAAACTACACAAAAAAATATAGTATCACTCATGAAATAATCTAAGCAGATTGTTATTTAACCCCCCAACCTCTCTTAAATCCCTTTCCAAACCAGGAAGCCATGATACCCAAACAACCCCCGCGCTCCCGCCCGGCTATACTGTACAACCCACCTCGTCACCCCATATTCCCAGACCGCTGGGGGTTGTTGAGCTACCGCTGTGACTGCGGCGGACAATCCGCATGTGCGGTCCCTCCACCGTTGCAGCCGCTGGAACCGAGCATGCTGCCATCAACAATCTAATCCTTCGGAATTTTCCCGTAGCTCATTGAAGTCTTCATCTTGCGGGGTTTGGCGCATTGCATAGATCGCGTAGAAGGGGTTGTTTAGGGAAGTGCCGAAGGTGAAATGTTCGGGGAAGGAGAGGGAGTGTTGAACAGGGTTAGGGTGTTGTAATGACGCTTGTCTAAGAGGTTGTTAGAATATTGTATCGCATAATTATAGAATGCTGACCGATACATGTTCAGAAATAAAGTTCTTCCCGCTCCATTTCCTGTGCCAGGAATGCGTTTTGCGCCTTGAGCCGCGGCCCCGAGGCTAGCCAAATCTGCCTGTGTGAGTCCACCGTATGAAAGTGCCAGTCGTTGCGAAAGGGATACATCTAATGCATCCAGGTGGCGCGATGTTGGTAAAAATGGTACTTGGAAACTCGGCATTGGGGCTATTGAGTCCTGCGTGAGCTTAGATGAGGCACGGTAGACTCTGTGATAATTCAGACGTTGCATTTTTAGTTCCTAATGGTCCTCCTCTGACTCTGGTACTAACCCGTCTTCTTCATCTCCTTCTCCGGAGACGTATACAGTTGTCGGCAAAGGAGAAATTATTGAGGAATCCGACTCCCGATACGCGTGTCTTTGACTGTAAATTGGCTTCTGATCCACCATTGGCGGTGGAATGGCAATTTTTAAGGGGGAGGGGGGCCGGGCAAGATTGCAACCATCACCTTGAATAATCCTTACCGGGGAACGCGATCCGGTTGAGCCTTGCGAGCGACGAGCGAGTTAAGATCTCCGTTTCAAGCTCCGTGGAGGTGTGGAGTATGGTTGGCTTAGAGGCGGATTAGGAACATATCCTGGCAAAGCTACTTTACTCCTGATGCGAAACCTCTTTAGGGGTGAATGTTGGTAGATAAACCATTGGGAAGGTACCTGCCCTCTTGGATACCGGGGTGGATCCAGGCGGTGAGCCTGGGGGAAGAGAGAGTCGACCCCCGGTAGTTGTTGAAGAACGTTTCATCCTGCAGAATCTTGGGATTGGCGGCGACTCCTTCTTTGGGGTTGTGATCTTAGTCGAATAGTTTCCTCGGACGAGACCAGAACAGTCGCGGCTGGAGGGAGTCGACACCGGAGTGAGATATCCATAGACGTGAAGGTGGGAATACACCCGGACAAGGGTCATGGACTTCCCGCAACGGCCTCGTAGTAATGGCTAGTGATGGTGTATGCAAGTGTCATTATCCGCTCCGATCATCTTTTCTCACTCAGATCAATGAACTCACAAATTGTTGGAAATGGCAGTTTGAACGCCGCGCTTGATGCGGGATGTGCCCGCACTCAGTGGCCGCAGAGGCAGGTGTGCGCATGTGTGTGCACTAGTCAAAGGACGCACAAGCTCTCAAAAATGTTTTCACCCAAATAGTGATGGGCACGATCATGCTCGAGCAGAAAATTTAGTCGATGCTCGAGCATAAATCGTGCTCGAGCACACCAAAATTTTATGATCGAGCATGATCGTGCCCATCACTACGTGACCCAAACTTGTTTTTCTTCCCTTCACACCTTTCCTCGCTTCACACCCTTCCTTCCTGTACCCAACCTCCCTCAAGTCTTTCCTTCCACCAAGTTATCATCAATCATAGTCCTCATCTCCACTCAAGCGGTTTCAGTCCACTGCGTAAAATCCTGACCGTAAATCATTACCTCCACAACGTAGATTTTCAACACAAATCCAAATCTCTATCGTGCACACCAATACATCTGCCGTAGTAGTAAGAAAAACAAGCGAAAGGGAACACATTCTCAATTCACTCCCTCACTTATATCTCCTCAATGAAGGTCCGATGCACCGAATTCCTTCTGCAACACGATAATAATCAACCGCCGCGGTCAGAAACCCTAACCCTGCGGCGTAGTATGCATCTTATGAAAGCCGCTTTTGCAAATTGTTCGAAGGAGCAAACTAATTACCGGTACTGCGGGGGACGTTTACCACCATCCTTCGTCGACTAATAGGTCTTTCATTAATCCTTCTCCCTTCAATCCCCCTTTCTTTGATTCTCCTTCCCTTAACCCCCCTGACCGGTCATTTGTTTTCTTGCCAAACGGTCTTGGAAATCGTCATGCCGTCGAAGACCCACGAATGCGTCGCTTGCTGGATCCGCACAACAATCAACAACGGTTGCCGTAGTGGTATCATCCCTGATGTTTGGGACCATACAATGATGGAAATGACTGCCCCGAGTTTGTTTCTATCAAGATTCTCATAAGTTCGTCAATCGAAACTAACCATCTCTAGCAGAATTCGACAATTTCTTTGGCCAATACGCAGATCGTGCCAAAGAGGCAGATGTACGGCGGACTATAGTGCCAAAACCGCCACAACAGCAAAATCTTGAAAATCAAATTTTAAAATTCCAGAACCCAAAAAAGGATCTTCCTCAGCCATCAGATTTTTGTAAGCGATCAGCCCAATAGTCATCATAGGCGTCATTGGGGATAAATAAATTGCCTACAAATGAACAAAGAAAAAAAGAGAATAAAAGTTGTGAAAATCTTGCTCATAAAAAGAAAAAACCAAACAAAAATAGTAAAAGAAATAAGCAGAATAAATAAAGCTGGGAATTCCGGTTCTTATTTATCTTTTAATGCAGATCCAGACCGCACACGCTTAGGTGCCTGCTCCCGCCCTTCACGGGGGCGGAGAACACGATGTGTTGTATCAGGTAATTCATGATCGAGTGAAGGTTGTGGTGGTGAAGAACTTGCCACCTGAAACCGATTACGCTATAAGGAATATTAGTATCAATTGGACAATAGCAAG
>Ga0307509_10008155_pt1 | contig 13426 bp, 9 predicted proteins | sample 10_EM_MG_FD_202245 | JGI IMG/M metagenome (GOLD analysis project Ga0307509, IMG submission 202245) | Populus trichocarpa ectomycorrhiza microbial communities from riparian zone in the Pacific Northwest, United States - 10_EM | ecosystem: Host-associated > Plants > Roots > Unclassified | place...
CATCGTGGTTTTTCTCTGACTTTTATCTCGCTTGACCTTGGCTGTTGAACTGTGAGAAAGTGAGACGAATTTGCTTTCCTTCGGAAGTGCCTATTCCCCACCAAAAGAACGCCTTGACCGGAAGTGACAGCATAGTATGGTATGCATATAATATGGAAGGGAATTGTTTTACGTAGGAATGCTGTTTGGCAGCTGTGGTACGGGAATGCTAGCTATGTATTTGTACCTCTGTAAATGCAGGTGCTATCGTTCCCACCCCCGGAATGTATACTGTACTCTGGTGCCAGTTCCGAACATACACCCTGCTTGTTACATACCATGGTATGGCAGCTTTCCATACCGGGTGTCGACCAACTGAGATAGCAAACAATCAATCGGACACAGCGCCGGTAATGCAGTCTGTTGACCCGGGGTCGGTACCTGCAAGGATCACAACCACGAACCCCAATACCGGCAGTCACAAACGAGATGTCGTGTGTACCAGATCCCCCACTGCTCTTGTTTGTTGACTGCGGGACACACTATCACCAACCAAAATATGCGTCCCACAATGTCAGACGAAGCCTTCCAAGTCTTCAGCTCCATCCGTTACGATCCCCTTCTCCTAACCTGCCCCACCAACACCGCCTACTCATATGATCCATTCACCCCCTCCCCATTCTACCTCTTCTCCCACCACCGCGACCGCATGCTCTCGGCTGCGCAACACTTCAACTGGGCACCATCAATTACAGCCCCCCTCAGCGACCTCTCACTCGTGCACAAAACCTGCCTCTCGGCGGTGAACTCCAGGAACGACCCAAACATAGGCCTTCGACTCCGCCTCATACTCTCCCCGAGCGGCGAACTAACCGCCGAGGCAGCGCCCACCCCACAGATCCCTGACGCAACCCGCTTGTTCCCCTCTGGTTTACCTGTCAAGGCACTCACCGGGTGGGTCGTCGTGCTAGATACCCTCCCGACAGAGGTATCCAGCTTCACCCAGTTCAAGACGACCCAGCGGAAGATGTACAACGATGCAAGGGCCCGGGCCGGGATCAAGACCCTTGCGGAGACGAAAGAGGTGCTCGTGTGGAATGCAGATGGTGAGGTCATGGAGGGGTCGCTGACGAATGTTTACTTTGAGCGCGGGGGGAGGTGGATTACGCCCCCGCTCAGCAGCGGCTGCCAGGCAGGCACTGTTAGGAGATATTTGCTGGAGAAGGAGATGGTCGTGGAGGAGGCTGTGGAGATTGGGGAGGTGGTGCTTGGGGAGACGATCTTGTTGAGCAATGGGGTAAGGGGGATTTGGGCAGCTAAGGTTGCTTGATGGCCTATCATATGCTGGGCCCTATGTCATGGGGCGCGGGCCCGCTCTGGTGTTCATATTCGTGCATCCGCCAGAGCGACAAAACTCTTTGGGATATGTCTATCATGTGCGCCTTTGTAGATAATTGTTTAGTCACCACTGCATAATTCCCTAGCTAGATCTCAGGCAATTGACCCCCTCTCATATCTGCGAGCATACACATACGCAGGCAAACGAATCCGAGAAGGCGTGGGTCTGGCATCACAAACCGAATACTGGCGGTACAGTCAATATAGTGTTTAATGCAGCGGTATGAAATCAATGGTGAGAATTGTAATGGATTCTGGCGCCGGCCCGGGTGCTCTGGATCCGAGTGAGAATATGTGACCACCCGTGGGTTAGTTTGGATGGAAAGGTTTTGAGGATGGGATTCAGGCTGTTGTTTATGATACAGTTAGGATATGTGCTGCGAGAACACGACAAGCAGTAAAGGGGCAGTTCTTCGATTAATCTTTGGGGGGGGGGGGTTGGAAGCAATGGTCTCAAGAAGAAAGAAACCACATCCCATCCGAGGAGGCAAACAGTGGCTGCGAATCCGCACACCAATAAGGAGAGAATCTATCTGCAAGAATGCATACGTATATAGAACCACAACATGCGCGATTACATTCCCACGATAATAGGCATACGCAACACCGCGGGCTGGTGTGTGGGACCCTGGTTACGTAACGGACGGTGGGGCTATAAATCTATTATACTCTAGGCAACAGAAGATCCCCTTCGAAAAGCCACAGATTATCACTAGTTTTGGTGTTCTCCTGAGAGCATGACGCGCCTCTCAAGATATCCGCCACAGCGTCGCTGTGGTTGTCGGAAGGTGTTTTGTGATACTATTATCCCTACGGGTGGACTGCCGAATGCATCAAGTTGCAGATAATGTTAGAGGACCGGTATGGTAGTCACATCGAGACCATGGTGAACCCCCCCCCCTCCCAACTCACGATCAATCTAACAACCATGCCATGTGTAAATTCTTCACGGTAAATTCTTCACGGTAAATTCTTCACGGTAAATTCTTCACGGTATGATACTCGAGTACTTAAGCACTGGTACGGTACGATAGCTGGAACGTGGGTACCCCTGGAGCTGCTGCTATGAGAGTCGGGGGTTAACCCTAACGCGGGCACGACACGCGGCTGCAAGGTTAATTGGGTTCTGGGGGACGAAATGCTGGGTGGGTATGATTTTTGTTAAATCCTTGAATTTATTTGTAAAAATACGGGAAAATCCCGGCAAGCACCCTAAAGTATGGCCTAGAAAACCCAAAAACATAAAAAACTTCATCACCGCCTGGCTGGGTGGGTATGATATTCTATGATAATATTATGATAGCATGGGATTTGTGTCACGTGTTTATTTAACGGTATTTGTTAGGGAAGGAAGGAAGGAGTGTTGTGAGATACGGTGATGGGACCGGCAGCAAGACTGGGTGATCAACATCTTGTAAGGAGGGTCTTTTTGTGGGAGGGGCTGAGGGGGCACTGTACCATACATTGCAGTACCGGTATTGGCCAGCGTTGCTCGTGCAGGACTGAGTACCGTACTGATAGTACGGTACTTGGTATGACATCCATCCGTCGGGTAGCCGCTTGTACGATACCGGTATTTTGGTGCTGTTGGAGCCTGCAGTCGGTGATGTTAATTTGGTTCCCGACCGTTGCTCCTGCGGAGACAGCCAGCCAATTGATCAGATACTCAGGACAGTAAGGTACGGGTAAATAGATTATTCATCTAGCGGACCCTGGACTCACCCCACCTTCAGTGAAAAGGTGCATCTTGACCAACCTTTAACTTAGCATAAAACCAGAAACCCGATCCTTGAAGGGCCCGGTGAGAGAGTAGTAAACCGGTTATTTGGGGTTAACTTGCCAAATGTGTCCCTGTCTGTTCCGGTTAATGGCCCACTGCCATTGTGTCGGTTGGCGAGATGCGAACCATTGTTCTATGATATGATATTCTGAATAGCACATAACGGTACGGTAGTCTAATATTATACGGCTGACTTCTGGATTTTGGTGGAAGGTGAGGAACCGCGGTGTTCTTTTGTACACATAGTATCATATATACAGTAGTCTACCGTACCCGATTCGTCGGGGACCCCTTCCCCCCGGGGGAACTTTTTAAAAGCCTGCCAGGCTCTTCTCGACAACTCCTTTCTCCGTTTCTCTCGCCCCGAAGGGAATCGTTGCATAAATGGAGGTAGGTTGGTTGATGACATTGGCGAGACATCACCGGACACGGCTTCCGTCATACAATAAGTACCGGTATGCTAAGTATCATACGGGCAAAGCGCTCTGGGACGTGCTTGGACATATGATTTGAGACCCACAGGAACTCACAGGAAGTTCAGGAGGAAGGCGTTTCCTTCGTCACTGACTTGCGGTACTGGCAGTCTGATCATTTCAGCCATACCTTTTGCTCGGCAGCTTACGGGAGCGAAAATTGACTATAAATTTAACCAGCACGCTTACCGTACACAGCGCTACCCGTGCCTTAGGTTACGGGTCAACATTACCTTCCCCCAATTTATTCCTTGTAGCACTGCCGCACAAGCACTGCAACACGAGCAACATTCCGCCGGCTTCCCTTCTCTCTCCTCATCCTCCTCCCTCTCTCCTTCGCCGGCGGACTGGACCTAACCAACCAACCAATCTCGCTTTATTTATCTTCAACTTGCATACGGGTTCAGTAACCTCGGCCTACAAGCTAGCTTCTAGAGCTTTATTTTTTTTATTAAGGGCACCTTCAAGATGGCTATGGAGCAGGTGGAAGTTCCCAGCAGAGTATGTTTGCCGCCCAGCTAATCCACAACCCCATCTATCGGACGATGTTCCACTTTGGTGAGCTAGCTTGCTCACTCTGGGAGAATTATAGTCGTATTTCATCCGCTGGGTAGAGTGCTCGAAGGATTTTACCATCTCTTGGAGCATAAAACCTCATAAAAAGTCGCTGTAAGTGGCTAGCTACGCAACATCTGCCATTCCGGAATCTGGGGCCCTCAATACCTAACTCTAGATATGTAGGAATTTTGGAATCTTCAGACACCCAAGAGCTGGGAATCAATCAGCATCGCAGCTCCAACCTCCCCCTACTGCTAGGTCCGACGACACGCCCAGTGTAAGGCGCCCTAGCAGCTCAAGGGCTCGGAGCAATGAAGGCGACTGTATTGAACGATTACACGCAGCGGGTTTATTAGATGTGTACTGGCATGGAAAGGTAGAAGCGGAGAAAGTTACAACCGGCACGTATCAGGTAAAAGAAGGTGGCATGTTCGCGCTAGTATGAGCACCCCCGAGATTGCATTCCATAGAGCCCCACAGCTAATTAGCACTCGGCTGTAGGTTTTTGACAATACCTTCTCCAAGCAAGTCGCAAAAACAGCTACTCTCGTATTGCTTACCTATCCTTCCACTTCCCCGCCTCCGGCCTCGCATGCTCTTCATCACTTTGATTCTGTCCAAACTCTTGCTCCAACAACCTCGCCCGCCCACAATGGTGGAAAGGGACCAGGACATGGGCCTGGCGCATCGGTCGAAACATTCTCAGTGCATGGGCAGGATGGTGCTACTCACGACAAGGAATCTGTCTACTCTGCGCATGGATTTCATACAGGTGTCCTAAAGAAACGTAAACGCAAGCGGCACCAGGGCTATGCCCGCCGCTTTTTTTCCTTGGATTTCACCTCTTCAACCCTATCCTATTACTTGAATCGGGAATCCTCGGCACTCCGTGGGGCCATTCCACTATCTCTGGCTGCGATTAGCGCGAGCGAGAAGGAGAGAGAGATCTGTATCGATTCGGGCGCCGAGGTGTGGCATCTAAGGGCAAATTCTGATCGGGAATGGGAGCAATGGAAGTATGCCCTAGAGAAAGCTGCACAGCATGCGATGAAAGCCGGTACCGCCGGCGATCAGCACCTGCCTCTACCGAATGTGGAACAGTCAGCTGCTGTCAATACTCAGAACCAGGTAATGGAAGACCGGGGCTGGGCCGGGGTTGAGGCTTTAGTAGGACGTGTTTCCGGTGTTCGGGATGCCGTGAGAAGGCTTGCAACAACTGCCGAGCAGCTTGCACCGCCTACAATTGGGGAGGCTGGTGTTGAAGCGAGCACTTCATCAACGTCTGTTCATTCGTTGACAGAGCAGAAGGATAAGGAGCGTAGAAGACCATTTTGGAAACGCAAGGCGAATGGTGGGACATCGCCTTCAGCTTCTTCGCAATCTCTGCATCCCACATCTGCAGTTACTGCTGCCGCGGCGGCGGTGGCAGCTCCTGCTCTGCCTAACGGAGTGGCTGGGAATATGCCGCTCCATCAAGGACAGAGTATGAATGGACATCTCAATGCTCTCCTTGCGGATCTCGATTCGGTTGTTGCAGACTTCTCCAAACTGGTTGCGGAGAGCAAACAGAGGAAGTTGTTGAGCCATCGCGTATCACAAAATCAATCTACATTACCTATGGCTGCTTCTAGAGTTAGCATAGAATCCTCGACATCGGAAGAATTCTTTGATGCAGAAGACGCCATGGGGGAAGGGGAACGGGGTAGAGTTGTTCTTTTGAATGACGATGAGGACTCCACACACGGGGCCTCAAGTTCGCAAGATGTGACAGACGATGAAGAGAGTGATGAAGAAGACGAGAGCTTCGATAACGATCAACCCCCGCGGTCTGCCGCTAAATTTGAAGACGAGGGTGTTACGGACGCGAACGGGGTGAGGGATTTGGGTCCTTTGCCTCTAGAGCCTGTAGAGCGACGTGCTTTAATACCTGCCGCTACCGTGATGCCACCTAGTTTGATTGGATTCTTAAGGAAAAACGTAAGCACAGGATCTCCGATTCGATTTGTTGGCTAACTTTTCGATCTAGGTTGGGAAAGATCTTTCAACCATTGCAATGCCAGTCTCCGCGAACGAACCAACAAGCCTTTTGCAGAGACTTTCCGAACAGTTGGAATATTCCGAGTTACTGGATGAAGCTGTCAATGCCCCTAGAGAGAATGGGGGGCGACTGCTTTATATTGCTGCATTCGCCACCAGCTCCTTCTCGAACAGCAGGATAAAAGAGAGATCCATCCGTAAGCCATTTAATCCGATGTTGGGTGAAACGTATGAACTGGTTAGAGAGGATAAGGGTGAGAACGCTCCTGGCAGAACTGCATCTGATATCTAGGAATTCTGACATCTTCTAGGGTTCCGCTTCCTTGCTGAGAAGGTCTCACATCGGCCTGTTATCATGGCTTGTCAAGCAGAATCCCAAAATTGGACATTTACTCAATCCCCCATGCCCACACAGAGGTTCTGGGGCAAATCCGCAGAACTTAACACCTCAGGCCGAGTCCGAATCCACTTCCCATCGACTGGCGATTCCTTTTCCTGGACAATCGCAACCAGCTTCCTCCGCAACATCATCGCCGGAGAAAAGTACATGGAGCCTGTAGGATCCATGACAATCCATTGCGAAAACACGGGCGAGAAAGCTACAGTAACCTTCAAAGCCAATAAAGGTATGTTCGCTGGGCGCAGCGAGGAAGTTGCAATCCAAGCATTCGATTCCTCTGGCGACCCCTACCCGTTGAGCCTTTCTGGAAAATGGACAGAGAAACTCATGCTCGAGGGTGACGGCTCCCCAAAGAAGTTTTGGGAAGTGAAAGGGCTGGTTGAAAATGCACAGACACGCTACGGCTTCACCAAATTTGCCGCGGCGCTCAACGAGATCACTCCCATCGAGCAAGGCAATATCCCCACCACGGACACCAGACACCGGCCCGACCAACGCATGGTGGAAGAAGGTCGTCTGGACGAAGCCGAGGCCGTGAAGATGAAGCTTGAAGAGGCCCAGCGAGTACGACGCAAGGAAATGGAAGACAACGGCGAAACCTGGCAGCCCAGATGGTTCGTCAAGGTGCGGGAATACGCGGACGAGGAAATTTGGAAGATCAAGACGGGCGAAGAGGGATACTGGGAGCAGAGGAGCAAAGGGGAGTGGAAGGATGTGCCAGTGATCTTTGAGTAGTAGAGAAGAGGGAACAGGGACGGAGGGCAGATGGATGGATAAATGGAAGGAAGGATGGGTAGGTATATAGCTGCATTGTGTCTTGGTTGGGGGGGAAGACCGAATGGTATATACTGGCTGGTGCTTGTCTATTTTATGGTTTTATCTTGTTCTCTCACTTTTTTATCCTTAGTTTCGGTTTTAGTTTGAAGCGAGCTTATATTATGATAGATAGGGGGGATTGGGATGGGATAAAATGAGAGCCGGTTTGGGTATTTAAGTAAAGTAGTATTGTATTTTGTGAATATCGCCATGTTGCGATGCCATTACATATGATATATCGGTGCTCTCTACGAGTGCTGTACTGGCGCTAGTGGAGGATCATGTGATCTAGATTCTTCGGAAGGACTGGGAAAGCACTGAGACTGAAGGCAGTACCCACTCACTCACTGGTGGGGTATACGGTAAGAGCCTCGTGCTCCCCACCCTCTCTGACAGCTGAAAATGGAAGTGCCCATCTCCGATATGATACATTCCAGTTTTTGTTTTTATTTTATCTTATCTTACTCCTCTGCGATCGCAGAGATTATCATAATATAATAAGTTAGACTAGCATCTATCTCAGCTCTCTCACGTGCAATCACTCGATTAGAATACGGTAGCTGACAATCGATTAACGTATTATCCTCTGCGATGCTTATTGTGCAAGTAGGATGGATGCCTGGGTCTTACGCACACACACACACACACACACACACCCCTCCCCCTTCCCCTCACCTGAGTCTCCCTGCCAGTGTGCGGGCGGGGTTTTTTACGGTAAGGTACCACACGCAGGAACATGTCTCATAGGGAATCACTCGCGATTGACACAAATTTCCCCCTGTGTTTCGAAGATGAGCGGCACATTTCCTTGTGAACCGTTGGTGGTTTTGCTTCTTTTCGATTTGTTGGTTGGTTGGCGGGTTGGCGTTGGGTTGATTCAATGCGAATAATCATTAAAGGTGGCGGCTGTGGGTGGAAAGGAAAAAAAGTGGAGGGGATGGAATGATGTGAAGTGATTGCCTGGTATCATACAGTAATAACAAGGAGGGCGGGGAGGGGGGCGCTTAGTCGATGGATGTTGAAGCCGGGGTTTTGTGTGGATGTGTTTTTTTCTTTCTTTCTTTTTTCTTTTCAGCTCTTCGTTCTCAGGTTTGCTTGCCCCTCCTTTAGCGCGTAAAAGTTAAGTGAGTATAACTTATCTAGGAAGTTGGTTGCTTGTTCGAGTTAGTGGTATCATACCGTTGATGTGATAACGTTTTCTCAACGTTACAATATTTTATTTTTTGGATTTATTGGGGTGTTTATTCACCCCTGTGTATCACAAATAACGGGGAAAAGAAGGAAAAAAAGAATCAATTCTTTAACAATTTGGAAAGAGAGCCTTCTCGCTCTGTGTGTTTTGTTAAATAGTTAGCGTACTATTGTGTGTGGTGGGTGACCCCTCCTTCAACTTGCTCATGCCTTTTGCCCCTCTCTAGAAAAAAAAACAAAAAAACCTCTACCAACCCCGCCATCCATCCATCCATCTATCGAGGGGGTTGGAGAAAACCTAACCTGCTACTGTAGACCTCAACCACAATCGCCCCCCCCCCCCCTTCCGCTTCCCTCAGCATTGAAAAGCTCCATCTCTCTTATTATAGTATTGGTATCACATCTTTCCAGAACGCATCTTCCGTGGGTTGCAGCTGTTTCATACAAGTTATCTACAGTGAGGTACCTTGCTGCCAACTACGGTACTACTACTACTACTACCACCACTTGAATTCTTATACCTATACCCCTGCTTCTGTTATTCCTCTTCTTTTCTCTATCTCCTCATCTCTCCTCTCACATACATACCAAACTACCTGTCTACCTGGCTATACCTCTCTGCACTGTATCTCCGCCCATCTATCCATCCGTCCGTCCGTCCGTTGGTGCCTACATCAACCCCACCTTTTGAAACTTTCCCTTCCTCCACCACTACCACCACCACCACCTCCTCCTCCTCCTCCTCCTCCTCCTCCAACAGCTCCGCTTTCGTTCTTTAATCCTTACTTTGCTCACCATCACAATCATCATGGACGGATCTCTCCCTGGGCGCAAGGTCTTCAAGGTCTTCAATCAGGATTTCATCGTTGACGAGCGCTACACGGTTACGAAAGAGCTTGGACAGGGAGCCTATGGGATTGTTTGGTAAAATAATATTCCTTTCCGAGAAGAATAAAGCATTCTGCATGGGTGGATGTATGGATGGATGGATGGATGGATGGATGGAAGGCTAATGCACTTGTTGTTGCTAGTGCGGCCACGAATGCTGGTAATGGAGAGGGCGTCGCCGTCAAGAAGGTTACCAATGTGTTTTCCAAAAAGATTTTGGCCAAGAGGGCTTTGAGGGAGATCAAGTTGCTTCAACATTTTAGAGGTATGTTGGTTGATTGATTGGTTGGTATTCTGGCTTTATGCTTTCTCTCCATCCCATCCCATCCCATCCCATCCCTAGCTGGCTGCTTGCTCCCGTGTGGGAATTTTGCTATCCCTTGGATAAGGATGAAGAAGGGGTTTTAGAGGCTAATTTTACGGGTGATGTGTTGTAGGTCATCGGAATGTTTGTTTCTCCTCCCCTAATATGTCCTTAGCCTTGCTTCTCTCGCTCTGTGAGGGGGATGCATTTTGGGGGCATGTACGGTTACTTACTTGTGGACCACCCCACGTTTTTATAGATCACTTGTCTTTATGATATGGATATCCCGAAACAAGACGCTTTCAACGAGGTTTATCTTTACGAAGGTGAGATGGGAGGAAACCCCGGCCCCTTGTGAGTGGTGCTGGATTGCTGACTGGATAAATTTGTTTTTAGAGCTCATGGAATGTGATCTTGCTGCCATTATCCGAAGGTTTGTTGCCTCTCACTCCCCCAAAATGCGGAACGGCTAAATTAATGCGAATCTTAGTGGACAACCCTTGACAGACGCTCATTTCCAGTCATTCATCTACCAGATTCTCTGCGGGTTGAAGTATATCCATTCAGCGAATGTGCTTCACAGAGATCTGAAGCCCGGTAATCTTCTTGTTAACGCCGACTGCGAGCTTAAAATCTGTGATTTTGGTCTTGCTAGAGGGTTTTCCGTTGACCCGGAGGAGAATGCTGGATATATGACCGAGTACGTAGCTACCCGGTGGTACAGAGCCCCAGAGATTATGTTGAGCTTCCAGAGCTACACCAAGGCCAGTGAGTTACCAATACCCGAGGGGATGGGTCAACCGCTCGCCTCTTTCCGCGCATATGTGGGGCAGGGAACACAGGATACTGATAATTCAATCACTTTGCCTAGTTGATGTATGGTCCGTTGGATGCATTCTAGCAGAACTCCTCGGTGGTCGACCCTTCTTTAAGGGCAGAGACTATGTCGACCAACTCAATCAGATTCTCCACTACCTCGGGACCCCCAATGAAGAAACTCTCAACCGCATTGGATCCCCGAGAGCCCAAGAATACGTCCGCAATCTCCCCTTCATGCCCAAAGTCCCATTCGTGCGCCTGTTCCCGAGTGCGAACCCAGACGCGCTGGACCTCCTGAACGAGATGCTTGCCTTCGACCCGACATCCCGGGTCTCTGTAGAAACTGCATTAGAACACAGCTACCTGCAGATCTGGCATGATGCTCAAGACGAGCCGAGTTGCCCGACACCCTTCGACTTTAGCTTTGAGGTGGTCGACGAGATTATCGATATGCGAAAGATGATTCTCAACGAGGTTAATGCCTTCCGCCGAGCCGTCAGGAGTAATTCCGTTCAGCCCCCTCCCATTGACATCACCCTCGGGCGAAAAGACAGCGTAGGTATTCCGGATCACCAATGGGCACAGCAGCAGAGGAACGACGCGCCAAGACCGCATGACGCCCCTAGGCCGCACGACCAGCAGATGCACGAGGCCAACTTGGAACAGGAGTTGGCGGGAGGATTGGACGTTATGCATCAGTGAGCCTGTTTGTTAGTTTATTTGTTTGGGCATGTGTGTGTGTAGAGGGAGGTATTTTGCTGCTGGCGCTGGTTGATATACCCGTTCGTTAGCTGGTTAGCTGGTTGGTTCTACATTATACACTGGGATTACTAGTTTCTGCTCTGGTCTGTTTTGTTGTACTCTGTTTGGCCTGAAGCGGGTCTATTTGTAGAATCTGGATGGATGGATAGATGGATGGTTGGTGTAGTGAACTTGAACTCCCTTTGACCCTATGCCTGGCCACCTGTCTGTACCTGTATCGTCTGCCCCCTCCGCCGCCGTTGCCTTTGATCATCCAAGTAGGGGTGGGAACCCTTTTTCTATGGTATCGAGAAAAAGGAAGTGTGCAGTTTGGCTGCGGGAGTCGATGCTTGCGGGGGGATTACTGTCTTTTGTTCACTCGCCACTTTGTTCCCCCTCACGACGCCCGCTCTTGGTACAGCAGTCTGTGGACTCTTCCCCTCCGCCATCTCCCTCCTAAAACTGGTTTATTTCCCTCCCAAGTGCAGCTCATACAATATATTATCTGGCTCGACCAAGCTCCCGGGGCGGAACATCACCCTAATGCAACCGCAACCCGAAACCTTTCCAAATCCCGTACCGGTAATTCAAGGGCGTCTGTTGGAAAAAATGTGTGGGTGGAGGATCTGATTGTCAATTTTCCACATATTGTACGATATCGTGCCGCATTTGTCAGGAATACCGAGTGAGTATTGATGATTTGGCTTGGCGTGTGTTGGGGTTGAGGGGGTTGAGGTTTGTTTTATGAAGTCCCTGAATTTATTCGTAAAACACGGGAAAACCCCAGCCAGCACTCTAAAGTATGGCCTAGAAAACCCAAATGAGATAAGAAAACCTCAATTATGGCCTGCTTAAACAAAGAAATAATAAACATATTATCTTTGTTCATCATAATGCTAAAGAGGTTCAAGCAGTGGCATACAAGAGCAAAAAAAGAGGCTACATCAGGCACAAGGGTGTTGTATCCTGACTCTTCTAGTCTAGACTTTGTATCTTGTATATTCAGTGCATCCTGAACATAGCCACTACAGGCGGTTGTGTCTGGTGTGTCAGGACACTATCCAATATATAGAGTTCCATCCGGATGTATACAACTAAGCAATCCGGCCTCCACTGCATTCAGACTCGTATCTCAACTTGAACATCATTGCATATCCTAATTTACCAGTACCTCTGAGTATTCTCCCTGCCAGTATGTTCTCCAAAGGTGAGCAAAAACTATTTCTTGGCAAAGAAAATATTTTTAGTGCTGGTGCCAGGTGAGAAAGTGATTATACTTTTAATTGTAATTTTGTACTAAACACACATGAGATCTATTTTCAGAACTTCATTTTTGAAAGAGTGAAAATGCCAGCTCACGCAAGGCTGAAAGTGAGTGGTAGCTATGACACTCCCTGGTCTGGCACAGTTCCTGGTGGTTTCTCGGCACTTAGCTTCAAACGCGAGATGATAAGCATATCTGTCACAAATCGTGACTAAGCAAGGCAGATTTTACATGACTCATACTTATGAGTCATAAGGTATGTTGGATTTTACACTATGACGTCACTTGACTCATAGTTCTCACATGACTACGCACTTGCGGGTCATTGTTATATTATAATTGGTTGATTGTTTTATGACTCACGATGGGGACGTTACATGATGTAATGACTTTCGCACATGACTCATATTATGAGTCATGGGTTTCACGCATGTGACTCGTTTGAGCACATGACTTGTTTTATGGATTTTGATTGATTAACGGAATGTTGCGCAATGACTCATACGAGTCATGGATGGATTTCGCGCTATGACTCACTATGAGTCATAGAGGTTTAGGTAGTATGAGGTGATGAGTCACCAGGGTTAGGGTTGTGAGAAGATGCCTATATAAGGCGCTTGGTTCCGACCAAGGGATAGGACACGAACCATCGCAACAACACCTCCAGCGATTGAAATCTCAACACCACGAGAAATCATCGTCACTTTCCCCCACCCACCTCTCTTCCCCCACGATGGCTTCTGCCTAGGGGTTGACGTTAAGCCATCTTCCCTCCTCT